>Ga0307435_1000002_pt1 | contig 163753 bp, 200 predicted proteins | sample SalMarWE160470MG_FD_202164 | JGI IMG/M metagenome (GOLD analysis project Ga0307435, IMG submission 202164) | Salt marsh sediment microbial communities from the Plum Island Ecosystem LTER, Massachusetts, United States - WE1604-70 | ecosystem: Environmental > Aquatic > Marine > Intertidal zone >... | reverse complement strand
TTAGAATGAAAGAAATTCTTGAGATAAGGATTCATGGGAGAGGAGGACAGGGAGCAAAGACAGCTTCTCAGTTTATTGCAGAGGCTGCTATGGAGAAAGGTAAGCATATTCAGTCTTTTCCAGAGTATGGGCCTGAAAGAGCAGGTGCTCCTATGAAGGCATATAACAGGATTTCTGATAAGGCTATTACTGTTTATGCTCCTGTTGCAAATCCTGATGTAGTTATGGTTATTGATCCTACACTTATCGGGCCGGTAAATGTTACAGAAGGGTTGACTAAGGATGGAATACTAATAGTAAATACAAATGAAAATCCTAATGATATCAAAAAAAAGACAGGGTTTAAAGGAAAAATATATTGCGTTGATGCTACTAAAATTTCAATTGATACTGTAGGAAAGAACCTGCCTAATACGCCAATGCTTGGCGCCTTTATAAAAGCGACAGGAATTATAGAGGTTGAGGCAATAACTGAAAGCATAAAGAAAAAATTTTTGAAGAAGTTGGGGGAAGACCTTACGAATAAGACAATTGAAGGTGTAAAGAAGGCTTATGATGCAATATGAGTGATGAATGGTTTTTTAAAAAGGGAAGGAGCAACAAGGAGATTCCAATAGGAGGGCTTATAAAAGAAGCTGGCTCCAGCAAACATTTTAAAACAGGGGATTGGAGGAGTTTCAGACCTATAGTTAATGAAGAAAAATGCATTAACTGCATGTTTTGTGTTGTTTATTGCCCTGAGAATTGCATTAAAGTCAAAGAGGATGGGAAGAGGGGAGAGATTGATTTGGATTACTGCAAAGGATGCGGGATTTGTGCACAGGTTTGTCCTGTAAAATGTATTGAGATGAAGGAGGAGGCTGAATTTACAAAATGAGCAATGTAAAGGCTCTAACAGGAGGGGAAGCTGTTGCAGAAGCAATGAGGCAGATTAATCCTGATGTTGTTGCTGCTTATCCTATTACCCCCCAGACTATTATAATGCAAAAGTTTGCTGATTTTCATGCTGATGGCTTAGTTGATTCTGAATTGGTGAGGGTTGAATCTGAGCATTCTGCGATGTCGTGTTGTGTTGGGGCTTCGGCTGGTGGAGCAAGAACAATAACAGCAACAGCTTCTGCTGGCCTTGCTTTAATGTGGGAGATTTTAGGGGTAGCGTCTGGCTTGAGGCTGCCAATAGTAATGGCTGTTGCAAACAGGGCTTTATCTGCTCCGATTAATATTCATTGTGATCATTCTGATGCTATGGGTGCCAGAGATAGTGGGTGGATAATGCTGTTCAGCGAGGGTGGGCAGGAGGCGTATGAGAATATGATGTTAGCTGTCAGGTTAGCAGAGAGAAAGGATGTTTTACTTCCTGTCATGGTTAATTTAGATGGTTTTATCACTTCACATGGTGTAGAGAATATTACGGTTTATGATGATGATAAGATAAAAGGATTTGTTGGAGAAATTAGCGCAAATAAGCCATTGTTGGATATTAAAAATCCTGTTACTTATGGTCCTTTACAGCTACAAGATTATTATTTTGAAACAAGAAGCCAGCAGATACCTGCGATGGAGAATGCAAAGAAGGCTTATCTGGAGATTGGAAAAGAGCTTTCTTCAATAACAGGGAAAGAATATGGGTTTGTTGAGAAATACCAAACAGAGGATGCCAAGGCTATTATTGTTGCTATGAATTCAACTGCAGGCACAACTAAGGCTGTAGTTGATAAATTAAGGGAAAAGGGGAAAAAGGTAGGTTTGCTTAAAATAAGAATGTTCAGGCCTTTTCCTTATTCTGAGGTAATGGAGGCTTTACAAAATACTAAAGCAGTTGCTGTTCTTGACAGAGCTTTATCTTTTGGTGCAAATGCTCCTTTATTCGGGGAGATTAAAAATTCGTTGTATGAGCTAAAAAAGAGGCCTGCTTTGTTTAGCTGTGTTTATGGTTTAGGCGGGAAAAATATATATGAAAGTGATGTTGAGGAAGTTTTCAAAAAATTATCTAAAAAGGAGTTGGGGCTTATAAATTATATAGGGTTAAGAGAATGAATGTAAAAGAGCTAGCATTAAAACTTGAGAAGAATAAGAAATTAATAGCAGGGCATAGAAGCTGTAGCGGGTGCGGTTTTCCACAAATAGTCAGAGCTATTTTAGCTTCTACTGACAAACCTATTGTTGCTTCGTGTGCAACTGGGTGTTTAGAGGTGACTACCACAATTTATCCTTTTAGTTCCTGGGATATCCCTTTTATACATTCTGCTTTTGAGAATTCAGCTTCTACAATTTCAGGTGTTGAGAGTGCTTTTAGAGCTTTGAAGAAGAAAGGAAAAATAACTGAGGATGTCAAGTTTGTTGCTTTTGGCGGTGATGGGGGGACTTATGATATTGGACTGCAAAGCTTATCAGGAGCTTTAGAGAGAGGGCATGATTTTCTTTATGTTTGCTATGACAATGAGGCTTATATGAATACTGGAATTCAGCGTAGTAGTGCAACTCCTTTAGGTGCTTCAACTACAACAGCTCCTGCCGGTAAGGTACATAAAGGCAAAGAGGAGTTTAGAAAGGATTTTGCCAAGGTTTGTGTTGCTCACAATATTCCTTATGTTGCCCAGGCTTCTGTCAGTAATTTGATTGATTTGACTGCTAAAGCTGAGAAGGCTTTTTCGATAAAAGGACCAAAGGTTTTATTGGTATTGCAGCCATGCACATTAGGATGGAGGTATCCTTCTGACAAGACAATAGAGATAGCTAAATTAGCTGTTGAGAGTAAGTTCTGGCCTTTGTATGAAGTGGAGAATGGGAAATATAAATTAACTTATAAGCCTTCAAAAGAGGTTCCTGTTATTGAGTTTATCAAAACACAGGGAAGGTTTAAGCATTTGTTAAAACCTGAGAATAAAATGATTGTTGATAAAATACAGGAGAATGTTAATTCTGAATGGGAAAAATTGGTTAAGTTGAGTGTGTAGAGGGATAAAAAAGGATTAGACTATATCTGTAATTGAATCCCCTACTCTAAAACTTTCTGGAAGATATTGTTCAATATCTGTATAAATTGATTCATGTAAAAGTAAATATTCATCGACTGGGGTGTTTCCTCTTTTTTGGTTAATCTCTATTAGTACTTCTGTAGCAAAAATCCCTCCTTTTTCAGGTTTTAACCCCGCTCTACTCAATATTCTTTCCAAGGCTTCTGTTTCCCCATCTTTAGGTGCATATTTCAAAATCCCAAATATGGTTTTTTTTACTTCAATTAATGTGTCCTCATGCAATGGTTGAAAATCCATTTTCCTTTTTGAGATAAGCTCTTATTTAAATAATTTACTGAAAATGATTATATATTATATAAAGTATACAGAAAAATATAACTTAAAAATTAATCAACCAACTCAGCCCCTTTCTTTAAAGCCTTTATATTTATTTCTATCAGGTCTTGTTTGCGTTTTGGGAATGCTTTTGGCAGTGTTTCTATGACTTTGTTTAGATTTAGGATATTTGTCTTTTTTATGAATGCTCCGATAAGAACCATATTGGCTACTCTTATATTTCCTAATTGGTTTGCCAAATCTGTTGCAGGGATTTTTATTACTTCTATATCATTTCGGTTAACTTCTCTTTTTACCATGGAGCTGTTTAAAATGATTAATCCATTTTTTTCAACTTTATCCTTGAATTTATCCAATGATGGCTGATTTAAAAGAATGGCTATGGTAGGATTATCAACAACAGGAGAAGCAATTTCATGATCTGCAATAATAACTGTACAATGTGCTGTTCCTCCTCTCATTTCTGCTCCATAGCTGACCATGGCTGCAATATTCTTGTTTTCAGCCAGTGCTGTTTCAGCCAGAACATTGCCTGCCAGTAGAACTCCCTGTCCTCCGAAGCCTGCTATTATTATTTTTTGTTCTTGCATTTTCTATTTTTTATCCTTGAATACACCTAATGGGAAATACTCCATCATTTTATTTACATATTCCAAAGATTCTTTTGTGGACATATGCCAATTTGTCGGGCACATTGATAATATTTCTACAAATGTGAAGCCTTTGTTTTCTAATTGATACTGGAATGCCTTTTTTATTGCTGCTTTTGCTTTTATTACATTTTTTGGAGAGTTTACTGCTACTCTTTCGATATACGTTGGGCCATCTGAAGTTGCCAATAATTCACATACTCTCAATGGGAAACCTTCTTCTTTGCTTCTTCTTCCAAATGGTGTTGTTGTTGTTTTTTGGTTTAGCATTGTTGTAGGTGCCATTTGGCCGCCAGTCATTCCGTAAACTGCATTATTAACAAATATTATTGTGAAGTTTTCTCCTCTATTTGCAGCGTGTATTGTTTCGTTTGTTCCAATAGCTGCTAAATCACCATCGCCCTGATAGGTGAAAAGAATTTTGTCTGGCATTAATCGTTTCATTGCTGTTGCTACAGCAGGTGGTCTTCCATGGGCGCATTCTATAATATCACAGTTGAAATAATCGTATAATAAAACAGCACATCCTACTGGTGCTGTTCCTATTGCTTTTTCTCTTAGGTTTAGTTCATCTAATACTTCTGCTACTAAGCGATGGACTATTCCATGGCCGCAGCCTCCACAATAATGGGTTTGTGCTTCTTTGAGTGATTGTGGTCTTTGTAGTTTCATTTTTATTTATTTTAAATAGATTTCTTTTATTTTTTCATATATGTTATTAGGAGAGGGGTACCAACCACCACCAATACCTAAATGCTCTACTTGAATATTTGATTTTCCAAATAAGGATAGTTTGACATCTTCTATTAGTTGGCCGTTTGACATCTCTACTACAAGAAATTTTTTTGCTTTTTCTGCTGCTTTTTTTATTGTTTCTGACGGGAATGGCCATAATGTTATTGGGCGTATGAGGCCGACTTTTATACCTTCTTTTCTTGCTTTTTCTATTGCTGCTTTCGCTATTCTTGCTGTAATGCCATAGGCTACTATTATTAAATCAGCATCTTCTGTTTTTAATGTTTCTACTAGGTTTAGTTCTTTTTGTATTTTTTTGTATTTTTCATTTAGATGAATATTACGCTTTATTAGAGAATCCCATGGGTGCAGCCATAATGTTTTCATTACTCTTGGCTCTCTTCCTTTGCAGCCATCTAGTATCCAGTCTTTTTTTGGCAGAGCCAAGATTGGTTTGTATGGTTTGATTTCAACCGGCTCGAACATTTGACCTAGGATTCCATCGCCTAATATCATCACTGGGTTTCTGTAGTAATCTGCATAGTCAAAAGCATTCATGGTTAAATCATATAGTTCTTGTAATGTTGATGGTGCAATTACAATTAGATGATAGTCTCCATGGCCTCCTCCTTTTACTGATTGGAAGTAGTCTGCCTGTGAGGCTCTTATGTTTCCTAAGCCTGGGCCGCCTCTTACCATGTTTACTATAACACAGGGAAGCTCTCCTGCTGCAATATAGGAAATGCCTTCCTGTTTTAATGAGATGCCCGGTGATGATGAGGAGGTCATGCATCTAAAGCCTGCTGCAGAGGCTCCAAAAAGCATGTTAATTGCTGAGATTTCTGCTTCTGCCTGTATGAAGATAGAATTAAAATCGGGGGCCCTTCTTGACATATACTCAGGAAGTTCATTTTGCGGTGTAATTGGATAGCCACCATAGAATTTGCAGCCTGCCTGCAGAGCTGCTTCTGCAATAACTTCGTTTCCTTTCATTATTCTCTTTTCATTCATTTTTCAATCTCAATACATAAATCAGGACACATCTGGAAGCATAAACCACAGCCTGTGCATTTGCTTTCATCTATAATCTCGGCATAATGATAGCCTTTCTTATTTAAAGAAGAAGACATTTTAATATTATTTATAGGACATGCTGTAATACAAAAACCACATTCCTTACATCTTTCTTTATCGATGGTTATTTTTACCATGAAATCCCACTATTCCTACAAGAGTTAATTAAAAAGTTATTAAAAATCTTTGGTTTTTTAAGAAATAACTCTTTCAATCCAGTCATTGTATTCTTCATTGCACTCTGCACTTATCTTTAAAATACAAGGAATTTCGTAGGAATGTAATTTTTTTACTTCTTCTTTTACTTTTTCATAGTTCTGCTCTTTTGTTTTTGCTATTATTACAACTTCGTTGTCTTCCTGAATCTTGTCTTTCCACCAGTACATGCTTTCTATTGGGTGTATATTGGTGCAGGCAACTAATCTTTTTTCTAATAAAGCTTTAGAAAGCTTTTTTGCTTCTTCATTGTCTTTGCATGTTATGTAGATTAGGATCATATATGGATGTAATATCATTAAATTTAAATACATTACTATAATCTTAGGCAGTATGCATAATAAGTATATATTTACAAATGTTATTGGGACGTTTGTATTTAATGAACATTTTAATTTATTAGATAAAAAAATGTTTAAAAATAGTGAACAATATAAGGATAAAGGCAAGATCGAAGGAGAGTTTTCTAAGAGGTATAAAAGCCTAAAAAAGCCAGAAGGTAGGGAATTATACAGGGTATTGGAATTTTTTAGGAAAAAAGAGTACTTTAAGGGCTTCTACGAGGGTAACCTTAGGTTTAGTAAGGAGGCTATAAAGGCTTCTGTTAAGGATGATTTGCTGATTATGCAGGCTATAAGCAATATTGGGGAAATAGATAAATCAATTAATATATTAATTAAGAGATTAAGGGAATGGTATGGTTTGTATAATCCTGAATTTGAAGATTCTGTGGAGAATCAGGAGAAGTTTGTTGAGTTAGTATTGAGTAAATCAAAAAAAGAGCTGTTGAAGTATATTAAGGTTAGTGAAAAAGAGTCAATGGGAGCTGAATTTTCTAATGAAAACTTAGAGCCTGTGCTTAGTTTGGCTAAAGAAGTTAAGGGTTTGTTTGATTTAAGGAGAAAGCAAGAGAGCTATTTAGAGAAATTGATGAAAAAGGTTTGCCCGAATTTATTGGTTATAACTGGAGCTACGATTGGAGCTAAGCTTTTAGAGCAGGCTGGTGGCTTAAAGCAATTAATGTTGTTTCCTGCCTCTACAATACAATTGCTTGGGGCTGAAAAGGCTTTTTTTAGGCATATGAAGACAAAAGCAAAGGCTCCTAAGTATGGCTTTTTACATGAGCATCCTTTGATATCTAAGAATCCAAAGGAATTGCACGGAAAGATTGCAAGGGCTTTGGCTGATAAAATAAGTCTGGCTGTAAAGATAGACTATTTCAAAGGGAAGTTTATTGGGGATAAACTATTAAAAGATATTGAGGGGAAGTTTGAATGATAAACAAAAGCAAGATATTTGAAGTTTATGAAGATAAAAAGAATAGGTTATATACTGTAAACTTAACTCCTGGAAAAAAGGTTTATGATGAGAAATTAATTAATGAAAAAGGAATTGAGTACAGGGAATGGAATGCAAGGAAAAGCAAGCTTGCTGCTTCTATTTTGAAAGGAAGCCCCAATATTTTTATCAGAAAGGGCGATGTTGTCCTTTATTTGGGTTGTAGTACAGGAACAACTGCTTCACATGTATCTGACATTGTCGGTAAAGAAGGGTTTATTTTTGCTCTTGATTTTGCACCGAGGGTGATGAGGGAGATGGTTTTTGTTGCTGAGGACAGAAAGAATATTGCTCCTATTTTAGGAGATGCTAATAGGCCTGAAAGTTATATAGATAAAGTCAGTATTTTTGATGTTGTTTATCAGGATATTGCGCAAAGAGAGCAGGTTGATATTTTTTTGAAGAATGTTAGTTTGTTTTTGAAGAAAGGGGGGTATTGTCTTTTGGCTGTAAAAGCAAGAAGTATTGATGTCACCAAGAAGCCTAAGCAGATATTTGCTGAAGTAAGAAGCAGATTAGAGAAGGAATTGACAATAGTTGATTATAGAACTTTAGAGCCTTATCAGATGGATCATTGCATGTTCATACTCAAACGCAAAAATTCTTAGGTGAATTTTTGCGTCTTCGTAGTATCAAACCAACTTAGATAGATTATAAGTATTGAGTTGGTTTGATATGTTTGTAAGAATAAGTCATAAGATTTATAAATAATTACTCAATTACTTCTAAAGCTGGGGGTAGATATGATGGAAAAGAAAGTAGAAAAAGGAACATACACTCTGAAGAAAGGCCTAGCTGAGATGCTAAAAGGAGGAGTGATAATGGATGTTGTTACAGCAGAGCAGGCTAAGATAGCTGAGAAAGCAGGTGCTGTAGCGGTTATGGCTCTGGAAAGAGTTCCTGCTGATATCAGGGCAGAGGGTGGGGTAGCAAGGATGAGCGATCCAGAGAAGATTAAAGAGATAATGTCGGCTGTTACAATACCTGTAATGGCGAAATGCAGGATAGGGCATTTTGTGGAAGCACAGATTCTGGAAGCTATAGGTGTTGATTATATTGATGAATCTGAGGTTTTAACTCCTGCTGATAATAAGTTTCATGTTGATAAGCATAAGTTTAAAGTTCCTTTTGTTTGCGGAGCAACAAATTTAGGGGAAGCTTTAAGGAGAATTGATGAAGGAGCGGCAATGATCAGGACAAAGGGAGAAGCTGGAACAGGAAATATAATTGAGGCTGTAAAGCATATAAGAACATTGAGTGATGAAATAGCTAATTTAAAGCATGGTAATTTGAAAAGGATTGCCCAGGAATATAGAGTTCCTGTTAGTTTAGTGGAGGAAGTAAAGAAGTTAGGAAGATTGCCTGTAGTTAATTTTGCAGCTGGGGGTGTGGCAACTCCTGCTGATGCTGCTTTGTGTATGCAGTTAGGGGTAGATGGTGTTTTTGTTGGTTCAGGTATTTTTAAAAGCAAGGATCCTAAGGCAAGAGCCAAAGCTATTGTTGAAGCTACTGCTCATTATGATGACCCAAAGATTGTTGCAAAAGCCTCAGAAGGATTAGGAGAAGCAATGAAAGGATTAGAGATTTCTAAGTTAGATATCAAGATGCAAGAAAGGGGGTTGTAGTGCCTCGCTTGAGCTCGGCACCTTTTTCCTCCCCACAATAGCGGAACTAAAATCAATTTTCCCGCCCAGACATGGAAATATTTATATAACACAACTAAAAATGTTTTAAAAAATGAAAATAGGCGTATTAGCTTTACAAGGTTCAGTAATAGAACATGTAAAGATGTTGAAAAAATGCAAGGTAGAGCCAGTTATAGTTAAATTGCCTCGTGACTTAAAGGAGATTAACGGACTTATTATTCCTGGCGGTGAATCTACCACTATAGGCAAACTAATGAAGAATTATGGTTTTGACAAAGAGATAAAAAGAAGGCACAAAGAAGGAATGCCTATATATGGGACGTGTGCGGGTGCTATATTATTGGCGAAGGGTATTATTGATTCCAAACAGCCTAAACTTGGGCTGATGGATATTTCTGTTAGGAGGAATGATTATGGGAGGCAGATTGACAGCTTTGAGGCTGAGCTGGATATTTTTGACAAGCCTTTTAAGGGTATTTTTATAAGGGCTCCTGTAATTGATTCTGTACATAACGGATGCAAGATATTAGCAGAGTTTGAGGATAAGCCAGTTATGGTAGAACAAAATAATTTATTGGTTAGTACTTTTCATCCTGAACTTACTGATGATTTAAGAATTCATAAGTATTTTGTTGATATGGTTGATAAGAGCAGGAATATATTATTCTAGGTTTTATTCCCATAGGAATAATTATATCAATAATGTTTTTAAAGCATTCTAGAAAAGTTAATAAATGAAGTTATATTAGATGGTATTATGGATAAAGATGAATTTTTGAAACGGTTGAAAGAGAAAGTGTTTGTTCTAGATGGTGCTATGGGTACTATGCTACAGAAATATGGCTTTACAAAAGGATGTCCTGATGAGCTGAATATTTCAAATGCTAATTTGGTAAAGAAGATTCATAAGGCTTATGCAGATGCTGGCTCTGAGCTGATTATTACTAATACTTTTGGTGCTAACAGGGTAAAATTAGAGAAATATGGTTTGCAGGACAAGGTTAAAGAGATCAATAAGGCTGCTGTTAAAAACGTTAGAGAAGCTTGTCCTAGTTGTTTGGTTGTTGGGGATATGGGGCCTTTGGGGGAGTTTATTGAGCCTTTGGGTAAATTAAGCTTTGATGAGGCTTATTCTATTTATAAAGAACAGATATCTGCTCTAAAGGATGCTGATTTGTTGATTATTGAGACAATTTCTGATATTAAGGTTTTGAAGGCTGCTTTGATTGCTGCTAAGGATGTTTTTGATGGTGTTGTTATAAGTTCAATGACAATACAGGATGGAAGGACTTCCACAGGGACTGATATTGAAACTTATGTTGCTATAGCTGATAGTTTAGGGGCTGATATTATTGGTGTTAATTGCTCAGATGGTCCTGATGGGATGTATGAAACTGCCAAGGTTATTTTGGCGAATACAGATAAACCAGTTTGTTTGCAGCCTAATGCCGGCTTGCCAAAGATTGTGGATAATAAAACTGTGTGGGATTATCCTATCGATAAGTTTGCTGAGTTTTCTGAGAAGTTTGTTAGGTTGGGAGCTAATATTGTGGGGGGGTGTTGCGGGACAAATCCTTATTTTATTAAAGCAATTTCGGAGAAAGTAAAAAGAATAAAACCAAAAAAAAGAGAGATAGAGAAAAAAACAAAGCTTTGTTCCAGGACAAAGACAATTATTATAAAGCCAACTTTGATTGTTGGAGAGAGAATAAATCCAACAAACAGAAGAGGTTTTATTGAGGAAATAAAAAAGGGAAAGACAGATTACATAAGGAACCAGGCTTTGCAGCAGGTTGAGGAGGGGGCTTCTTTGTTAGATATTAATGTTGGTGTTGCTGGTGTAGATGAGAGCAAAACACTGCCAAAAGCAATTTCTGTTGTGCAGAATGTTGTTAATGTTCCTCTGGTTATTGATACCTCAGATATCACGGCTTTAGAAGAAGCATTAAAGAAATGTGAAGGAAAGCCTTTGATTAATTCTGTTAATGGGGGTAAGAAGAGTTTAAAGGAAGTTTTGCCATTAGCAAAGAAATACGGGGCTGCTATTATTGCTCTTTGCCTGGATGATTCTGGTATTCCCAAAACAAAGGAGAAAAGAGTAGATATTGCTAAGAGGATAATTAATGAAGCTGAGAAGATTGGGATTAAGAAAGAAGATATTATCGTAGATTTACTGGTATTGACAATTGCAACGAATCCAGAGAATGAAAAGATAATTTTGGAGAGCGTTCAGGAGATTAAGAATATTGGATATAAAACTATATTGGGGATAAGCAATATTTCACATGGATTACCTAATAGAAGTGAGATTAATTCTAAGTTTTTTACAAAGGCGCATAAAATAGGTTTAGATTTAGCTATATTAAATCCTTTGGATAATATATTGCAGGAAGAAACAGATATTGAGATTAAGGTTAAGAAAGTTAAGAAAGAGGATTACAGGAACTTACCAGTAGAAAAACAGCTGTATACTGCCATTTTGTATGGGGACCATGAGAATATTATTGGAATTATTGATGATGGACTAAAAAAATTAAAAGCCTTGGAAATAAATGATATTTTGATTGACGCTCTAAATGAGGTGGGGGAAAAATTCAATAAAAAGGAATATTTCCTGCCTAATGTTTTATTGTCAGCTGATGCTATGAAGAAAGCATTTACAAGGTTAAAGAAAGAGCTAAAGAAGGAAGGAGGAAAGGAAAAAGGAAAAGTGTTTTTTGCTACTGTTGAGAATGATATCCATGATATAGGAAAGAATATTATTATTGCTTTACTAGAAAGCCATAACTATAAGGTTATTGATATGGGGGTTAATGTTAAGACCAAAAAGATTATAGATGAAGTTAAAAAGCAGAAGCCTGATATTGTTGCTTTATCTGCTTTAATGACAACTACTGTATTGGAAATGGAAAATGTTATAAAGGAATTAAGACAACAAAATATCAATATTCCGGTTATAGTTGGAGGAGCTGTTGTAACTGATGATTATGCCTCACAGATAAAGGCAGCTTATGGTAAGGATGCCTTAAGCGCTGTCAAAAAGATTAATGAGTTGATTAAAAAGTGAAAAAAATAATTGATATATTGAAAGAGAAGAAATTTACATCATCTGTTGAGTTAGTTCCACCCAGGAATGGAGAAGGAAAAAGAGAAATTTTATCGAAGATTAAAAGATTAAAAGGCAAGGTTGATTTTGTTAGTATAACCAAAGGAGCTGGGGGAAGCTTAAGAGGAGGTACTTTGCCTATATCTGTGTTTGCCAAAGATAATGGTCTTGTGCCTCTTGCTCATTTTGTCTGCAGGGAAAGAACAAAGGCAGAGATTGAGAATGATTTAATCGATATGTATTATTTTGACATAAATAATATCTTAGCTTTAAGGGGGGATCCTCCTGCTGGTGCTAAAGATGAAGAGTGGGAAGGAGAGTATAGATATGCTTATCTGCTTGCTAAACAGATAAGCGAGCTGAATAAGGGGAGGTATTTGCCCAGGAAGAATATTGACAAAGGAGAATATAGAGAAGGTGTTAAAACAGACTTTTGTATTATAGTTGCTGGGCATCCAGAAGATGCTGCTGATGAAGAGGTAGAGCATATTAAAGCTAAAGTTGATGCTGGTGCAGAGGTTATTATAACTCAGATGGTTTTTTCTTTTGAGGAATATAAAGAATATGTTGAGAATTTAAGGAAGAATGGTATTAAGCTGCCTGTTATTCCTGGTATAAGGCCCTTAATTAGTTTGAAGCAGGCTGAATCTGTTGAGAAGTTTTTTGGATTAAAAGTAAGTGATAAGTTGAAGAGAGGTCTTAAAGAAGCTTCAAATGATAAGAAGGCTTATGAGTTTGGGCTTAATTATACTGTTAATATGATTAAGAGGTTAAAAGATTATGGCGCTCCTGGTGTGCATTTATTTGTTTTGAATGATGTTGATATAGTTGAGGGTATTTTAGAAAGGATTTAGTTAAAGAAAAGGTTTTTATAGGCAATTTAATCTTCCTTTTTCTATGAAAAGCGATAAGAAGTTGTTTTGGTATAATGGTCTTATCTCGGTTCTTCTTGCAGTTATAGTTATAGGCTTTATGATATGGACTTTTTCTTTGCAGGAGAATAGGTTTAACAATAAATTGAATCTTGTAATAAGTGATTACGGGGCAAAGATTGACAAATTGAATGGGTTATTAAACGATGATATGAAGCTTTTGCAAAATTTAATTTCAAATGTAGACAAACAGAATAGGGAAAGAGACCAGGAGATTCTAGATATAGTAGCAAGGGTCGAGAGCGAGAGCAAAGAATCAATTGAAAAAGCTAAAGAGCAGCTTGAAAAGGAATTGTCAATGGCAGAGATCAGCGGTGGAGGCGACCTTTCAGGTGTTATTCAGGATTCTCTTGAGTCTGTTGTAAGCGTTTTAACTGACAGGGGCCAGGGCTCTGGCGCAATAATAGATGAGGAGGGATATGTAATCACTAATTTTCATGTTATACAGTCTGCAAGGGTAATTAAAGTTCTGGATTATGATAAAGTTATTTATAATGTTGAGGTTTCAGGGTTTGACAGGGATTCTGATATTGCTGTTTTGAAGATAATATCCAATGAAACCTTTGAGGATTTAGACTTTGGAGATTCAGATGATGTGAAGGTTGGGCAGACTGTTGTTGCCTTAGGCAATCCTTATGGGCTGGATTTTACAGCTACACAAGGCATAATAAGCGCCAGAAGGACAGCATCGGATGGTAAGGAATATATCCAGGTTGATGTCCCAATAAACCCAGGCAATTCGGGGGGGCCAATTATAGATGCAACCGGAGATATTATAGGCATAGCTAATTTCAAGATAAGCGGCGCAGAAGGAGTTGGATTTGCCATTCCAAGCAATGAAGCAGAGGAAGTTGTGGAAGGAATTATTTAATTCTTAAGCAAATTGATTAATTTGCAGGTTTTGCATGTTTCTGCTGAAGAAGGTTCATTGCATTTTTTGCAGAGCTTTATTTTTCCTTTGTTTGCTTTCTTTAATGTTGGTAGAAGTTTCAGGAAGGATTGTATAATTGCGGTTTTTGTTGCTTTGTGGTGCTTTTCAAATTCATTCAGCATTTCTGCAATATCTTTTCTGTATGCTTCTTCCCTGCAAGGGCATTTTTCATACTTAACTGGGAAATTATTAAGTTTTGAGTAGAGCCTTGTTTCTTCTTCTGTGCAGAAGTATAATGGTTTTATTCTTGGAATGAAGCCTTTATGTTCTCTTAAGCCTGTTTTTGGGCCTAGTCTTGATAATAGTTCAACATGATTTTGAAAAATATTCATAATTATGCTTTGTGCTTCATCATCTAAATTATGACCTGTTACTAATTTTGTTGCTTTAAGCTGTTTTGCTTTTTTGTTTAATAGGTATCTTCTTAATACTCCGCAGATTGTGCAGGATTTCCATTTTATTCCTTTTTGATTTAGTAGATTTTTTATATAGCATAAGGAATAGCCGAATTCTTCTCTGAAAGAGGTTAAGTGCAATCTTATGTTATGCTCCCTGCAGAACTTTATTATGTTTTTTTTGTTTATTTCACTGTATCTTCCTATTGAGGGGTCTATTTGTATTGCTTCTACTGTGATTTTTTTATTATCTTTTGTGAGTTTGTTTAGTAAATATAAAGCTGTTGTTGAATCTTTGCCACCTGAGCAAGCTACTAATATTTTTTCTTTTTTTCCTATTAGGTTATTGGTTCTTATGGTTTTGCGTACCTTTTTTTCGAAGTATTCTATGAACTGCTTTTTGTCTAGTTTTTTTCCTGATTGTAATGTGATTATTGATTTCATTAGTGGTTAAGAAATGAAGTTTGTTTTTAAAGATTTCTAATGATGGGCAATAAACTTTATTGCAAGCATTATTAAAATGCCCAGTATGAAGAAAGCGAAGGAAGAGAGGGATTTTTTTATCTTTGGTTCTTTATGTAGCTCTGGAACAAGGTCAGAAGCTGAAATGTAGATAAAGCCGCCTGCTGCAAATGGAAGGATAAAAGGAATTATGCCTTCAATTGATGTAGATAAGAAATAGCCGAGGATGCCTCCAATAACAGAGGTTAGTTGTGAAAGAAGGTTATAGGCTAATGCTTTTACTTTTGTAAAACCTCCATGAACCAATACTCCAAAGTCTCCTAGCTCCTGTGGTATTTCATGGCCGATAATTAACAACGAGGTTACTATACCAAATGGGATGCTGACAATAAAGCTGATTCCTATTATGATTCCATCTATTAGGTTATGGAGCCCATCTCCAAACAGTATCAGATAACTTACAGGATGGACATCACATTTTCCTTCGTGGCAATGATGCCAATAAAGGAATTTCTCCATGAGGAAGAATATGATAAAGCCAACCAGAACATACATGAATACTGTCATAGGGGTTAAAGTATCTAATGCCTCTGGTATAAGATGAAAGAAAGCTCCGCTTAATAGCGCTCCTGCGGATAGAGCAACCAACAGAATTAACAGCTTTTTTAATGAATTTTCTCTCATCCACAATGAGAAGATTCCTACCAAAGATATCAAGCTGTTTATCAAGGTTGCCAGGATTATTAAAGACAATATGTGCATTTTACTAAGATAGAAATAGTGGGAGGTTATTTATAAAATTATCTTTATTTTTTATAACAAGATATTAAATAAATAGCCTAATATGAGTATTTGAGGTACTGTAATAATAGGTAACCATATTGCTGATTTTTTTCCTATGTTTGACCATATTAATCCTATTTCTGTGTAGTCTGTTGACACACCAGCCATTAGGAATGTAAAAGAGTTTCCAAAGGCTTTTGTCTGATTAAAGATTTCAAAAGCTAAGACGGAAGAACCTTCTGAGCAGACTTCAATTATTGTTGCAAATATCAAGGTTACTGCTAAACCTAATAAAGTTGGCCCAAGATATTTCATAAATATATGAGAAGGTACAAAGGCTCTTGCGAAAGCTGCAAGTATCATTCCTATCAAAATCCACCATACAACCATTTTTGCCAAAGCCCATGAACCATTTAGTATTCCATAAATGTCTTTTTTTGAGAATTTGTAATTTTTAAATCTCTTTTTAAAGTCTTTTCTTATTGAGAATTCTTCTTTTACTTTTACTGTGTTTGGGTTTTTTTCTATCTTGTTGTGTTTGTTTAAGGATTGGTATATGAAGCCTGTTATTATAGCAATTATTATTGCTGATATTACCAAGGACAGGGCCTTTACTCCAAAGAAGCCGAATAACAGTATTGTTATTGGAAGGTTTGCCCAGGGGGAGGCTAATAAGAAAGCTATTACTGATGGAATTGATGCTCCTTTTTTGTATAATTGGATTGCTATTGCCAAAATACCATGGGAGCATGCTGACATTAGAAATCCAAAGCCTACTGCATAGAAGATGGTTCTTTTTTTGTGAGTTGCTAAAAATTTTGAGATGTATTCATTGGGAACGAAATGGTCTATTATGCCTCCTATTAAAAGCCCTAAAAGTATTGCCCACCAGATAAGTTTAAAGTAATCAATAAATGCTGTGTATAGATTGTTTAAAGGAGGAAGTATATAGCTTATTATGATTAATACTATTGTTATTAGACCTACAACATACAACCTTTCCTTATACCATGGCTTATGTCCGCCTTTTATCCCGCAATGGATGCAGTGTTTTATCCTGTTTTGTTTTTCATATTTTTCTATACAATGCTGGCTACAGAAATAGTGGCCATGGGCTTTTATATGGCCTTTCATGCCGCAGATTGGGTCTGTTTTGTCTTTCATAGAAAATCAATTATTTTTTGTATATTTAATATTTATGTTTAATAAAAAAGAAAGAAAAATTAAGAGCAACCACAGCTCTTAATTCCACAAGTTCCACCACATTCAAGGTTACATGTGTCTGCATTACATGTTGGTTGTGGGACTTGACATACTGTTGGTTTAGACTCTTCTGAAGCTTCTTTATTACCCAGGTTAGCCTGGACAAATAAAGCTCCAACCACTAAAACCAACACTATCCCCAAAATATACATTGTTTTCTTTTCCATTTTGGAAACCTCCAATTAAGAATGGTAAGAGGTGTATATAGATATATTTTAGCCCTTAAACTGATATACCCAGAAAGGCTGAAATGGCTAAATTTTCAGGAATTAACGTTTATAGAGCCAATTATCCGCACTTGAATACTTTATTTTTTTCGTAATATCTTTGGTGGTATTCTTCTGCCTTATAGAACTCTTGTGCCTTTTTTATTTCTGTTACAATTGGATTATTGAATTTTTTCTGCATCTCTTTTTTTGATTCTTCTGCGAGCTTTTTCTGCTCATTATCATGATAGAATATTGCAGAGCGGTATTGCGTCCCAATATCTAGACCCTGTCTGTTAATTGTAGTTGGATCATGGATTTTCCAGAATAAATTTAATAGCTCCTGATAAGAAATCTGTGATGGATCATACTCTACTAGAACAGACTCTGCGTGCCCTGTCTTTCCGGTACGTACTTCCTCATAGGATGGATTTTTTGTTATGCCTCCTGAATATCCGGAAGTTACATTTATAACTCCTTTTAGCTTTCTGAATTCAGCTTCAACATGCCAGAAGCATCCTGCTGCAAAGGTTGCTCTTTTCATTTTTTCACTTTATTTTATATCTGCCTCATTGCTGTAACCACGGCTTTCCCAATAACCCTTATAGTTAGGATCATCACTTAGTTCAATTTTAGTAATCCATTTAATCCATTTATAACCATATTTATCTTCAGCTACTAGTTGGAAAGGAAAACCCCTCTCAGGGATTAAAGTAGCATTGTTTATTTTGTCTGCCATGAGAATGTTATTACTAATTATGTAATCAAAAGGCAGTGATGTCGTGTAGCCGTCATATGCGTAGAATATAACTGTATTTGCTTCTGGTTTAACCTTTACTTCATCAAAAAGGTCTTTTAGTAACACCCCCTCCCATAAAACTCTAGCACTCCATCCAGTAACACAGTTAATAGTGATCACCTTAGAATATTTTTGGTGTTCCAGAACCTGGTTATAAGTGTATTTTTTTGGCTCTTCTACAAGACCTGTAATCTCTAATTCATAAGAGTTAATATCCACATATTGTGGTCCTTTTATCGAAAGATCCAAGACATCAGCCATTGAATCCAATCTTTCTCCTTCATATTCTTTTATTTCAACAGCTTCAAGTTCTTTAAGTTCGTATTGTGGGCTTGCTTCTGTTACAGCGTCAGGCTCTGTTTGGTTTAGATTCTGGCAGCCAATCAGGAGAAGCATGATTATTATTGGTAATATTGCTCTTTTCATTTTTTCTTTTCAAAATCCAATGCGCACGAGTTGGTGCAATAGCGCTTTCCGGTTTTTGTTGGGCCGTCATTAAAGACATGGCCTAAATGACTTCCACATTTCGGGCATTTTACCTCGATTCTTCTCATGCCGTGGCTTGTATCTTCCTGTGTTGCAATGCTTTCTTTTGAAATCGGGGCGTCAAAACTTGGCCATCCTGTGCCTGAATCAAATTTAGTATCTGATAAAAAAAGCTCATGACCACAAGCTGCACATTTATACATTCCTTTTTCCTTGTTTTTGAGGTGTTTTCCTGTAAATGGCATTTCTGTCCCTTTTTCTCTTAAAACATGGTACTGTTGTTCTGTAAGCTTCTTTTTCCATTCTTTTTCTTTTTTATCCATTTTATATTTTTATTTTTAGGAATACCTGTTTTGTTTTTCCTTTTTCCTTTCTTGATATTAACCCCTTTTTCTCTAACCCATCAAGGATTATGCTTAATTTTGATTTATGCAAGTCTGTTCTTAATCTTAATGTTTGCTGGGTTATTCCGTCCTGCTCTTTTACTGCTTTTAGTACTTTTTGCTCGTCCTGGTTCAGTCCTTTCAGCAATATATTGAATTTTTCTTCTTCTTTTTGTATTTGCTTTTGTTTTTCTAAGGTTGAGACAATTTCTTTTTGGGATTTTTCGAAGAAGATTAGATATATTCCCAAAGCCGCTATTGCACTTATCAGGATTATAGCGAAATATGCTTGCCACGGAGCATTTTCTTCCATTGGACATGTTCCTCCTTCTGTCATTTCAGGGCAGGAGCATGCAGCTTCTGTTTGTTTACTGAGCAGAGAGCTAAATGAAAAGATAATAAACCCCAATAAAATACAAATTCCAATTAATATTATTCCTAATTTTTTATTGTCCATTTTTATTTCTTCTTTTTTTCATAATCTTCTATTGCTTTATGCAAACCATCTGCACTTAGATTAGAGCAATGAACTTTTATTGGAGGAAGGCCGTCAAGAGCATCTTTTATGTCATCCCTTGTTATTTTCTTTGCTTCCTCTAAAGTTTTGCCTTTGGCTAAATCAGTTATCATAGATGATGTAGCTATTGCAGCAACACAGCCAAATGTTTTTACTCCTATGTCTTCTATATATTCCTTTCCTTGTTTGTTTTTTTTGACTTTAATGTAAACCCACATTAAGTCTCCGCATACAGGATTACCTACCTTGCCTATGCCGTCTGGGTTTTTTAGTTCTTTTAAGTTGTGGGGCGCACGAAAGTGCTCAAGTACCTTTTTGGAGTACATTTTTATAGACCTCCTTTCATTCTTAAGTAACCATATCTTCTATTCCTTTTATCAATATTTATTATCCCTTTAAAAATTGCTTTCTCTTTATTTTTATGTTTAATGTAAGGTAAAATTTCCTTGTATAACTTTAGTAATTCAGATTTTTTGTAAATAGATAAGGTCCAACAATCTTTTTTATTTAAGTATGCCTTGCCGTCCTTTATTCTTTTAGCTCCTTTCTTAATTGCCAAATATAATTTCATATTATCAAAACCAAAAGTTGAAAGTCTATCTTTTATTTGGTGCAGGATATTTTTATCATAAGTGCTTAAGCTGAATGTTGCAAATCCTTGTTTATGTATTTTTGGACTACCTTCTGCATCTGTATAACCAGCTAAAAATGCAAAAAAGGCTTTTCTATCTTTTAATATCCAATTTTCAATATTATCTTCTTTTTTTAATAAAAAATTGAATGAGTCGTTTAAGTTTGCATTAATTTGTATATTTCCCTTTTGGTCTGGTTTGCTTATAGCAATATTGCAATACTTGCAAAATAAATCTTTTATAAGTTTAATTTGTTCTTTTTTTGAGGAACCACAAGAGACATTGATTATTTTTCCATTCTTTTCAAATTTTCTTACATGTAAATCCCCTAATCTGAAACCGATCATATATGCTTTTTCTTTTAAATCTCCATTGAAATCATATTTTGGCGTTCTTATGTGGGCCTCCGAATTATTCCTTAGTTTGATACCATACTCCTTCAATCTAGTCAGGACAGTTACAGCATCACATTTGTACCTTTTTGCTATTGCTGTTGAAGGTAATCTCTGTTTGATATATAATCTAATCAATTCTTCTTTAGTTATTGGTTTAGGATAGTTTTTTCCTCTAATCTTTAAACGATATTTTTTTAACCTTCTGTATATCGTGTTTCTCGAACAATTGAATATTTTAGCAGTTTTAACAATAGATAATTTTTCTTTTTCATATAATTTTTTTAATTCGCTTTTTGAAATTTTTATAATTTTTTTCATATTATGAACTCATTTTGTGAAAAAATCTAAAAATGAAAAAAGCATAAAAAATTATGGAAACAAATTGTATCTTATTGTTAACAGGTCCATAATCTTTTCTGAATACATAATCAATCACCTCTCCATAAAGGGCTTAATTTTCTTAAATCCTGAACAGCTTCCTTAAGGTTTTTTATTGTATAATCCAATTCTTCTTTTGTTGTAAATCTTGATAGAGTGAATCTTATAGATCCATGGGCCATTGCAGGAGGTACTCCTATTGCAGTTAATACATGGGATGGTTTTAATTCTCTGGAGCTGCAAGCAGAACCTGTTGAAACTGCTATTCCTTTGTCATCTAATCTTAACAATAACGCTTCTCCTTCTATGTATTTGAAAGTGATGTTTATGTTGTTGCATAGTCTTTGTTTTCTTGAGCCATTTAGCTGGACTTCAGGTATTTCTTTTTCTACCTTTTCTATGAAATAATCTCTTAGCTTTTCCATTTCTTTACAATGCTCTTCTTTTGCCAGCTCAACTGCTTTTGCAAAGCCTACAATATAAGGGATATTTTCTGTTCCTGCCCTTAGATTGTTTTCTTGTGAGCCCCCATCGTTTAATTTTTTTATTTTTGTTCCTTTTTTTATGTATAAAGCTCCAATTCCTTTTGGGCCGTGAATTTTATGGGCTGAGAAACTAGCTAATGTTATATACTGCTTTTTTACATCTATCGGAACTTTGGTGAAGCTTTGCACTGCATCAGTATGAAAATAAACATTTTTTTCTTTACACATTTTTCCTATCTCTTCTATATCCTGTATAGTGCCAATTTCATTATTTCCGTGAATTATTGAAACTAATATTGTTTTATCTGTTATTGAATTTTTTAGTTGTTCTATGTTAAGGAAGCCATCTTTGTCTATATCCAGCCAAGTTACTTTAAAACCTTCTTTCTCTAATGCCTTAAAACTTCTTTCAACAGCGTGATGCTCTATTTTTGTTGTTATAATGTGATTTCCTTTATCCTTTAAAGCATAAGCAACTCCTTTTATTGCCAGATTGTCTGATTCTGTTCCTCCTGATGTAAAGATTATTTCTTCGGGTGATGCATTTATTCTTTTAGCTATTGTTTCCCTGCTTTCTTCCAGAGCTTGTTTTGCTTCTTGTCCGAATTTATGCAATGAGGAAGCATTTCCAAATTTTTCTGTGAAATAGGGCTGCATAGCCTTAACTACTTCTTTGTCAACCATTGTTGTTGCTCCATTATCTAAGTAGACCTTCATTTTTTATGACAAACCTCCTTGCAGTATTTATGGACGTGTTTATGCACTAAGTTTAGGATTGGTATTATTGTGTCTTTGTTTAATGAGTATATTCTTTTTTTACCTTGTCTTTTAAAGTCTAAAAAACGGCATTCTGTTAGTTTTTTTAGATTGTGGGAGACTTTGCTTTGCTCTTCGCCTGTTATTTTGCATATTTCAGTAACTGATTTCGGGCCTAAAGTTAATGCTTCTATAATCCTCATTCTTGTCTTGTTAGAGAATGTTTCAAAAAACAACTCATATGAAGGACATTTCATATGAAGAAGTAATCATATGTTATATATAAATGTTTTGTTTAATTATCCTCACTACATCCACAAACAGGCAATTCATTAGTTATGTATTGATAAACATTATAGGCTGCTATGACGCCTTCTGCAACTCCTGTTATTGCCTGCTTGAATTTGTTATCTGCGACATCACCGCAGGCGTAAACTCCTTTTATGTTTGTTGATGAAGTTTCTTTATTTGTTATTATTTCCCCTTTTTGGTTTGTTTTTACTCCTATTTGTTTTACCAGCTCAGAAATAGGGATATGACCAATTTCGATGAATAGGGCATCTAACTTGAATTCTTTTGAGCCTTTGTAGGGCTTATCTAGTATTATGCTATTGACGAATTTATCTCCTTTTATTTCTTTAATGTTTGTGTTGTTTATTATTTCTATTTTTTTGTTTTTTTCTACTCTTTCGAGGTTGATGGGCTCGGCCCTTATTTTTTCTTTTCTGTAAATAATGTAAACTTTTTTTCCGTATTCTGCCAATAATAATGCTTCCTTTGCTGCTGAATCACTGCCACCCACTACCCCAATTATTTTATCTTTATAGATTGCTCCATCACATAAAGCGCAATAATGAACTCCTTTATTAGCAAATTCTTTTTCTCCAGGAATGTTTAATTTGCGCCATTCTGTTCCTGTTGCAAAGATTATTGTTTTTGTTTTGTATACTTCTTGTCTTGTAAGAACATGAAAGCAAGTAGTGTGTTTCTCAACTTTAAACACCTTTTTCTCTAAAATTTCAATATTATAGTCTTTAGCGTGTTCTTTTATCTTATCAAATAATTCCATTCCTGTTATTTTTTTAAAGCCTGGATAATTAGAAATATCATCAGTGAGAATTATGGTGCCGCCTAGTTTTTCTCCAATTACTAACGTTTTAAGCTGAAACCTTCCACAGTATATTGCTGCACCTAATGCAGAAATACCACCTCCTATAATTACGACATCATACATTTTTATAGTTTTACTGCCTTTTTTATTGCTTCTTGGTCAAAGCCGACAATAGGATCATGGCCTTCCACTACTATTACAGGCACTCCCATTTGGCCTGATTTTTCTACCATTTCATTTCTTGCTGCTTGGTCTGAAGATACGTCCTTATCTTCAAATTCTATATTGTTTGCTTTTAAGAATTCTTTAGTCTTATGACACCATGGACACATACTAGTACTGTATACAGTTACTTTAGCCATTAAAACCACCTCATATCGATAGTTTATCAAATACCATTTATATTATTTTCTCTTTTTCTTCATTACTTTGCCGCAGCAGACCAGCTTTCTGAAGCCTACTCCGCAACAATCCATAATAACTTCTGTGCCGCAGTCATAGCAGGCATATCTTGCTTTTTTCTTTGAAGCCTTTTTTACTTTTGCTTTAGCTTTTTTTGCAGCCATTTTATTCACCTCCTTCATTCTTTACCTTTTCGCTACATTTCAAGCAATAATATAAAGCATCTCCTTCTTTTTTGTTAAGCTTTTCTCCACATAATTTGCATACGTCTTCTTTCTTTTTCATTTTTTATCATCCAAAAATCCCTTCAAACACAATTTCAGAAATCTTTTTTCTGTCTGAAGGGAATTCCACTTCCTGAAGATTTTTAGGCAAATCCTCTTTTTTTCCAGGTTTTCCGATAGCTGCCATTGCCTCTACACTATAACCCGTAGGTATTTTCAATTCCTTTTTTGCCTTATCATAATCAAAACCCTGCATGCCATGCACAACAAGTCCCATAATAGAACCCTGTAAAGCAAGGTTTTCCCATGCAGCTCCTGTATCAAATGAGTGAGTAATTGCTGGCTTATCATTATAATCAAATGTATCCTTTGAGATTATTACAATTAGAACTGAGGCTTTTTTTGCCCATATTTTATTGCCTTCTGTAAGCAGATCAAAAAATTTCTGCCAATGTTTGGTGTTCCTTTTTGCATAAACAAAACGCCAGTGCTGGTTATTATATGATGAAGGAGCCCATCTTGCTGCTTCAAATAAAGCCATAAGCTCTTCATGGCTTATTTCTTCACCTGACATAGCCCTAGGGGACCATCTTTTAGGAAATATTGGATCAGTGCTATACTCCAATTTTCTATTGTTTATTATTTTCATTTAAACCACCTTGCCTAAGAATAATTTTGATGTATTTAACCATTATTTTATAAAATTAAAAAAAACAAAAAATAGTTTATTTAATTTCCTAACAACAATCTCCGCCGCACATTGGGATCACCTCCTTGAAGTTTTGTTTTCTTTTTTCTTTTCTTTTACTATCCAATTGTATGTTGACCAGAATATTATTGAAAATATAAACACAGCTAAAGCAAACCAAACAATCCCGTATATAACTCCTATGCTGCTACTCATACCATACCCGTATCCCATCATATGGCCGTAATCTGCCAAAACAGATGGTATTATTAAAGCCATTATCCCAAATAAAACAATCTTTTTCATTTTTCTCGCCTCCTATCTTTTTATTAAAAATTAGCAGGCCAAAGAAAAAAAGGGGGTTAAAACTTCAGCCTGCTCTTGGCCTTTTTCATTATTATGTTGATATTATAGTAAAACGAACTATAACAAATTAGTCTTAAAGAATTAAAAAATAGATTTAAGCATTAAACAATCTTAATTTAAATAGGCATTTTTTAAAGTCTCTATGGCTTTTTTAACGTCTTTGCTTTTTTGCAAATAAGAACCAGATATAAATAGATTAGTTCCTGCATCATATGCCTTTTTAATTGTATTAAGGTTAATTCCACCATCAACTTCTATATCTAAGTTTGGTTTTAATTTTCTTAATTCCTTTACTTTATCTAATGTTTCCGGCAAGAATGGGCTTCCATAAAAACCAGGATTAACTGTCATTATTAATATTTGATCAATTTTGTCAAGATAGGGTTTTATTTTTTCTATGGGTGTTTCTGGGTTTAATACAAAGCCCATTTTTTTTCCCTTGGATTTTACCAGTTCTATTATTTTTTCTGGGTTATTTGTTGATTCTATATGAACGAGAATAACATCTGTTATTTTATAGTGTTTTTCAATCCATTTTTCTGGATTGCTAACCATCAAATGAGCTTCATATTTACAATTTGTTTCTGGCAGTTTGAAATCAAAGTCAAGGCTATGCGTAGGAACAAATTTACCATCCATTATATCTAACTGCAGGATTTTAGAATGATCTTTTACTTTATTCACAACTTTCTCTAGCTCTTCCTGTGATTTTGCAATAATTGAAGGAATAATAATATTTTCCATAGTTAATCAACGGGGCTCATTAGGTTGTTTATTAATTTTACTGAAAGTCACCTTTTAACAAACAAGCCACACCAACACATTCCCTTATTTTTCCATGTATCCTGTATCTTGAAATTGCAGGGACAGATTAATTCTAAATCTCTGCTTCTTGTTCCGTCTCTTATCCTGCAAGGACATAATTTAAGGCCAGATTTCTTTTCATTTTCCAAGACTCCGCTAATAATCATATCAATATGCTCTTTGTCCGGATTTAGCTTAAAATCATTGTTTTCTGTAAAATTTTCCCATGCTTTTCTTAGCGCTTCTGGCTCCATTTTATAGCTCCATCACGTTCTTTGCTTCTTCTTTGTCGATTTCTACATAAGCATTTTTAGTCTGGCATGTGGGGCATATTTCAGGCCCCGCAATGCCGTAATGGATATCATTGCATACGTTGCATCTGAAAAATTTTTTGGTTGGCATTTTTCATTTACCTCTTTTAAAAATTTATAAGTCTGCTTCATTAATCCAGTATCCGTGAATATTGCATAATTCTATGGCTGTTAGCTTCCCTTCTTTTGCCTTTATATGTGCGCTTGCTATGGGATTACATTCTGGCGTAAGATGAGCTCTGAAAATCCATTTCTTATCTACATAGATGTCTATCCACATTATGTAATGGTCAGGCTCTGATGGATGCAGGGTCTCGCCTATTTTTGCATGGACATCTGTACAACCTTCACCTACTAAGCCACATTGCTTTACTATTTTAATTACAGGCACATGTTTTTCTTTTGGGCCTTCGTTTTCTGCTGTCTTTATAACGTCTTTTTCCTGAAATGCTGTTTTTGGCGCTTTACACACTGGGCAGTTTTCAGGCGCTGAGCCATTAATTGAGATATAACCGCAAACTCCACATACAAATCCTTTCATCTTTTTCACCTCCTATTTTGCTATCTAAATTTAACCTCCATCAGCCATCCATTTTTCTTCTTCTGTATAGAATCCAACTGGATCTTTTATGTAATCGTATGCCTGTTTTATCAGTTCGTAATGAGCATTTTCCTGACCCATTAGCCATTTGAAGAATTTTTTTAGTTCTTCATCATTCGTTTGATCATGCTGTTGCTTGTAAAAATCATAGGAGCTTTGTTCCAGCTCTAAGGCTGTTTCATGCGCTTTTAGATCGTCATCACTGAGCTCTGTTTTCTCTTTGAATTCTTTTATTGTAGTTGTAAAGAATTTTTTTGTTTCTTCAAGGGTGTCTCCTTTTAGCTCTATTTCGTGGCCGTTGTTTAGTTTTTCAATATATTCTTTAATTTCTTCTATGTGGATTAGTTCTTGGTCGGCCAGGTATCTAAATGTCTTTTCTACTACTGGATTATTTGTTTTATTCGCTGTCTCTTCATAAATTGTATGTCCTTTTTGTTCAAAATCAAGTGCAGTCTGAAATGCTTCTTTTAAATCCATTTTTACACCTCCTTAAACATCAATGCCTAAAAAAAATCTTAAAGCAAGCCCTATTAAAAATGATATTGCTGCAACTCCAAAACTTAGTAATGCCATTTCTGAGAATCTTTTTTTGAAGGACTGCTCTTTTGTAACAGCAATAAAGTAGGTAAATATTATTATAACTAATAATGCATCTATTAATGTTAATCCTAATGCCATATAAGGATTTTTGAAGATGAAGTATGGAAATACTAAAGCTATAACTGTTAATATGTATGCAATTCCTGTATAGAATGATGCTTTAAGGGGGTTTTTTTCCTTACTTTCTGATTTTTTGGAAAGATATTCTGAAGAAGCCATTGAGAGAGAAGCTGCTATCCCTGTTATTAGTGCAGCTATACCAACTAATCTGGTTTTTAGAAGCGCAAAGGTTAAGCCAGCAATTGTTCCAGTTAATTCTACCAGGGCATCATTTAAACCAAGAATCATCGAACCAATGTAATTAAGTTTTTCCTCGTTTATAAGAGCTATTAATTCTTTTTCATGTTCATTTTCATCTTTTAAAACTGATTTTGCTTCTGGTATTGTTTTTATTAACTTCTCATATTCTTCCTGAGCGTGTTCTTCTCCGTTTTCCATAAGTTTTATAGCAAAGGTCAAACCTGCTATTTTAGATATTAAGATGTATTTTATAATCATAAATTTTTTTGGAGAAACATCAGTTTTTGTATGCTTTTTCCAGATATTATAATGCTTAAGCTCGTCCTTTGCTATTTTCTGGAAGATTTCTTTATTCTTTCCTTTCTCAAGTTTTGAGAGTTTATTGTAGATAATGTGCTCTGTTATTTCGTTTTTTTGGGAATCTATTAGGATATTTCTCGTTTCTTTATCTATCATTTCCTAATCATGCTCTTCGAACATCTTGTCCTGTGTTTTATCCAGTTTTCTGATTACTTCCATTAACATTGCTGCGTGCTCTTTTTCTTCGTCTCTATTGTGCTCCAGCACTTTTTTTAGCTCTTCATTCTTTATGTTTTCGATTCTTTCCTGATACCAGTTTATTGCTTCCAGTTCTTCTACTAGAGACTGCCTTGCCCTTTCAAGGTCTTTTGTTTCATCTGTTAGATTTTCCCTTCCTTCATGTTCACCTGTCATTTTAATACCTCCAAAATATTTTTTTAATTTTAAACCCCCTATGGATAAGGAATAATTCACTTTATTTATATTTTTTCCTATTTTAGCTTTAACAGGTTAGGCCTGCATAAAAGGTACTTTTCAGTGGTTATAAGGCCGCATCCCTGGCAGATGTAAAGCTTTGCCTTTTTGGTTGATACTTTTGGGTCGCATAAGTGGCCTGCTTCTTTGGTTTTTTGACCACAGTTTGAGCATATACATATCTTGCCTTTAGTCTGTTTTTCCATTTTAAATTAGTGTAGAGGAAACAAATAATAAACTAGTCTTTACTTATTAAACAAAAAGTTTAAATATTAAACAAAACCTCCCCACCAGTACAGAACTAGATGGAGTGTCCCACCCCGACAATTGAAGTGGAGGGATACACAACTAAGAGGGAGTGTGATATTTATGGCACATACTGTTATAGCTGCTGTTGGAGATAATATGGATTCATTATTTGTTGGTATAAGAGAGTTTCCTACAAAAAGGATTATTCTGATTTCTCCCGAGGATAGGTTGGGGTTAGCAGAGAAAACTAAGAAGGATTTAGAGAAGTTTAAGATTCCTGTCCAAATCAAGAAGGTAAGCGGGGAGCCATGGGAAACAACGTTCCAGGCTGTGAAGGAGATAAAGGAGGTAGAGGGAGATAAGGATCTTATTGTGAATGCTGCCAGCGGAGATGCAGGGGCCAATAAATGTGCTTTATGCTCTGCTGCTTTTGTTAATGGATTGAAGGCGTTTACTGTTAATGGAAACGAGGTAATGTTAATGCCTATCTTGAGGTTTTCTTATTATAAGATATTGACTGATAAGAAAATGAATATATTGAAGTTTTTGTATATGAATAAGGATTGTTGTGCATCTTTAGATGAATTAAGCAAGAAGCTTAAGATGTCTCTTCCATTAGTTTCTTATCATATAAATGGCAATCTTAAGTCTGAGGGTCTTAAAGAAATGGATTTAGTTACAGCAGACGAATGGAAAGGGAAGATGAAGATTTCGTTGACTTTATTGGGAAAATTATTGGTTAAGGGGTATGTTAAATAAATTATAATTTCCAGAATTCTGATAAGTTTTTCTCTAATTGGTTTGTCCTTGATTTATATTCATTCATTACTTCAATACCTGAATTTGTTGTTTGTTCTTTGAATCTGATATTATCTTTATTTATTCCATCAATAAAATTATAAACACATTTTGGGAATACTTCAATATTATAACCCCCTTCCAAAGCCGCAAATATATTCTTGAATTTTTCACTTAAAATTTTTCCTAATTCATAATAAGTGTTCATACTCAGTTTTAAATTTAATAAAGAATCATATTGGTGGGCATCAAATCCTGCTGATACTGCTACTATATCTGGCTTAAACTGTTCTGCTATAGGCATTAATCTTTTCACAGCGTCTATATAGATATCACCCCCACTTTCTGGGGGGAGAGGAACGTTTATTGTGTAGCCTTTTCCTTTGCCTTCTCCAATCTCGTCTACATTTCCCAAGCCTGGGTAGGCAGGAAACTGGTGCAGAGACCAGTATAAAACTTTATTTGAGCTGTAAAAAATCTTTTCAGTGCCATCCCCACAGTGGCCATCAAAATCAAAAATTAAAACTTTTTTTCCTTCATTTACTAATCTTTGTGTTGTTATAGCTATATTATTGAAAATACAAAAACCGCTTGCGTGGTCTGGGTAAGCATGATGGCCTGGAGGTCTTACCAATGCAAAATCATTTGTTTTTGATGCCATTATTGTTGCACCTACTGCATAGATTGCTGCTTGGTAGGTTTTTGGTGATAGAATGGTATCAGGATCAAGGTTGCCTCCTTTTTTAGATGCTTCTTTTACTAATTCTATATATTCTTTTTTATGTACTAATTCAAGAAATTTTTCTCCATTTTCTATCTTTGTTTCTTGTAGTTTGCCTAAGGATTCTAATCTTGTTTTATTTTCAGGATGCATACCTGTGTCATGCTCCAAGAAGATTTTGTTATAGATTATTTTCATTTTTTATTGTTTATAAAGTTTAAAAACGAAGTTTTTAACTTTATTAAACTAGAGAAAATTTCACAATTTGAATGAATCATGAAATTTTCTTGTTATTAGATTTTATATCCAACGTCTTACTTTATTTTTGTAGGTTGTATACTCATTTCCAAATACTCTTTCAAGATTTTTTTCTTCAGGAGGGATGAACAGTATTTCCATCAGTACTATAAAAAGTATGGGGAAAACAAAGGTAATTAATGAGCCTAAAAGGATTGCTACACCCAATAATACTGCTACCATTCCCAGATACATAGGATGGCGGCTTATTCTGAAAGGACCCGAAGTTTCAAATTTTGTAGGGTTTTCGTATGGTTTTACTGTTGTTTTACTTTTTTTGAATAAAGAATCTGACCAAATATTTATTGCTATGCCAAAGATTATCAATATAATCCCTAAATAGGTATAGGGAGAATAGATAAGCCTTTTTATTGGAGAAATAAAATGAAGCCCTATGGATAATAACAGCAAGATTATAAAATATGTTGGCGGCATTACTTTCTTTTTCATTATAAAATTATTAGTTTATCACTATTTATAACTTTTACGATATCAGACAAGCAGGACAGTTCCGGCACCATTTTCAACAAAATTTTCTTTATATTCCTGCCTGAATAATTCAATTGCTCTATCACCAGTGCAGTGAGAAGGAGCTACTTTTTTTACTTCTAAATTTTTAAATTCTTTGATTATTTTTAGAATGTAGTTATCACCCATAGTTAAATGAAACCCTCCTAAAACTAGGTAGATATCTTGCTTTAAGAATTCTTTTGCTTTTTTAATTATATTAACAATCCCAGGATGTGCGCATCCTGTTATTATGACTAGTCCTTTATCTGTTTTTAGTATTAATGACTGTTCTGAGGGATTTCCTGCTATTAATCCTGTTGTGTATATGCCCTTGGCTAGTTCCCTTGGTTCTGAAAAAGCATCATGCATCAATATTTTTATTTTTGGGTTTAATTCTTTGATTTTACTTAACCCTCCAGTATGATCCCAATGATTATGAGAAATTACCAATGTGTCAATGTCTTTAACATCAATACCTAATTTTTCCATATTTGAGAAGAGCTTTTTATCTTCTTCTCCGGCATCAAACAGTATTTTCTTATTATTTTCAATTAAGCAAGAAAACCCCCAGCCTATTTCTAGGTTTTGGTTTGTTTTATAATTGTCGTAGATTGTAGTTATTTTCATCTTTTATAAAATTCCCTTATTTTTGTGTTAATCCCATGATTTTGGTGCCATCGCACAAGTTGGGCAACGTTTGTAGACGCCTTTGCCTTTACCTGATTTTCTAAAATTTTGTTTGCAAGATAGAGAGCAAAAATTAAATTTCTTATTATTTATATATTTAGTGTAGGATGGTTCTTCTATTTCTCTTCCGCACCAATCACACTTCAATTGCTTTTCTTTTTTAAGGAATGAAAATAAAGCCATTTTAATTACCTTAACTAATATTTTTATTTAACCATTCTTTAACTTGTTCTTCTGGAATAGCTCCAATAAACTCATCAACAACAGCTCCATTTTTGAACATTTTAATATTAGGTATACTTCTTACCCCATATTGCTCTGCTTTTTCTCTATTCTTGGTTAAATCAACTTTTGCCAGAATAAATTTTCCATTATATTCTTTTGCAAGCTTTTCAAGCACTGGACCTAACATTATACAGGGTGCACACCATTCTGCCCAAAAATCTACCACTATTGGTTTGGTTTTTGATGTTTCAACTACTTTTTCGTTAAAATCTGCATCATTTACTTCGATTTCTGTTTCCATTTTATCTCCTCCTTTGGTTAATTCTTTAATTTTCTTTCTTTTTATTTCTTCTAGTTCTTTGTCCATTTTTATAGTTTTCTAAAAAAGAAACTTTTTTTAGGGCAATTCTTTGATTCAATCTTCATAGATCCGAAGCTTATCATTTTTAAATTTTCGGCCTCCTCATTAATGTTTCATGCATACTTAATATTTTAACTCTGGGTCTTTTAGTGTCATAAACAGAAACTACGTTTAAACCTATAAATTTTTCTTTTATTTGAGCTATTTCTTTTTTGCTAAGTGGTTTTTTAGGACAGGGTCTTAAAGGGGTATTAATCTGAATTTCATCTGGATTTAATTTTTTTGCTAGCTCCGCCATCTGAGATGCATATTTTTTGTTTTCATTAATAAACATCATCTGTAAAGCTAATTTGCCTTTGTAGTTTTTTCTAAATGATTTAATTCCATTAATTATTTTTTTAAATGTTATATTTTTACAGGATCTGTTTATTTTTCTAAATAAACTCTCATTTGGTGCATCTACTTTTGCAACAACAACATCTAATTTTTTTAAGTCTTTTTGGACATATTTTCTGTAGATTAAAGAAGAATTTGTTAATATTGCAATTGGTAATTTTGTCTCTTTTCTTATAATATCAATAATTTTTCCTAAGTTTTTTGCTAATGTTGGCTCTCCTGTTCCTGATATAGTGATTATATCTGCTTTTGCTTCTATATTCTTTATTTTTTTAAGTTCCTTTTTAATTATTTCTTCATCTACAAATATCTGTCTTTTATTTGTCTTATTGATAGTTTTTCCTAATTGGCAGTATAGACAATCAAAAGAACAGGTTTTTTCCTCTCTTGAAATAGGGTCTATACCTAAAGATCTTCCTAATCTCCATGAGGGAACTGGACCATATATTGGTTTCATTTACTAAAATCTTCAATAGCCTTAACAGCTAACTGTGTGTACATTAAAGCAGGACCTCCACCCATTAATGCAGCTACAAAGCAAGATTCTAATATTTCTTCTTTTGTTGCTCCTGCATCTAATGCATTTTTTACATGGAATGCTATGCACCATTTACATCTGCATGCTACTGAAAGAGCGGTACTAATTAGTTCTTTTGTTTTATGGGATAAAGCGCCTTCTTTTTCAGCTGCACCCATAAATCCACTGAAGGTTTTCATTAGCTCTGGAAATTCTTTTCCGAGATACCCTAAACTTCTTTTTACTTCCCTTAATGTTTCATTCATATCTTCCATTTTATTTTACCTCCTAAATTTATTTAATCTTTATGATGGCTATCTTCTTTTTCTATACCGTAACCTTTTCCTGCTCCTGGTTTGCATAGGCTTTCTCCGCCTTTCAATGTACCTTTTATCAATTGTTCTATTACATCATCAATTTTTCCTTGTATTCCTGTAATTAGTTCAATGCCAAATTCATTAAAAAATTCCTGTGCTCTAAATCCTGCTCCTCCTGTTATGACATAGTTCACCCCTTGTTCATTTAAGAAGTTAGGAAGAAAACCTGTTCTATGCCCAGGATTATCTATAACCTCTTTTTTTATTATTTTGCTGCCTTCAATTTCTACAATAGTAAATTGAGGGCATCTGCCAAAATGTTGGGATACATTTCCTGAATCTGTAGATATTGCAATTTTCATATTCACCACCCTCTTTGTACCATTCCCATGTGTGATGGACCAGTAGCGTCTTCTAGTTTATTTAATTTTCCATCTATAAATTGTTTTATTACTTCTTCTATCTCTCCACTTCCCTGATAAACAGTAACTCCTAGTTGTTTTAAGGTCATCATTGCATTTGGTCCCACATTTCCTGTGATAACTGCTTCAACTTTCTCGTTTCCAACAATTTGTGCAGCTTGTATGCCCGCTCCTCCTGCTTGCATTGTACCTAGGTTATCTATTGTTTTTCCGCTTTTAATTTTTTTATCTTCTATTTCTATAATTTGGAACTTTGGGCATCTTCCAAATCTTGTGTCTACTTTACCATCTTCTGTTGCGCTAATTGCTACTTTCATTTTTATTTATCCTCCATGTTTTATTTGTTATTAATTTTTTCTATTACCTCTTTTGTTAATTTTACTAAATTTGGATTTTTAACTTCTTTGTGCTCTCCATTTTCTGTATAGAAAAAAAGTTCAGATGGTTTTGAGTTTGTTATAGTTCTTAAACAAACCAACTCGCCATTTTCCTTAAATCCATACTTCAACCAATATTCTTCTTCCATTTTAGTTACCTCCGAGTTTACGAGGAGGTACAAGAAATGCTAAGCATTTCTAAGTACCTCCTTGTTTGTTAGATTTACATATAATGTTCCCTTTTTCAACTCCCAAATCTCGAGCGATTACAGGACATTTTGCAATTAATAAAAAATAAATATTAGCATCGACTTCACTAAGGGATTCATAATTACCCTGCCCTTTGCTAATGACTAAATCAATTTTTTGTATGAAATCATTGAATTCCTTTGATTCCTTTTTAATGCCTGTGTTTGGGAATCCTGTGTTAATATTTCTCACTTCAGTACTGTCTAGATTGTCTATTCCCACAATTTTTGCGTCTATTTCTGTTGCATCGTTAACTATGGGCCTGCCTTTAACAAAAAAATAGATTTTGCAATTGTTTATTTCTTTAATTTTTTCAATCACAAGCTTATCGAAGACTATTTCCCCTGCATTATCAGCCAAGTATGCGATAGAGCTAGCTTTTTTAATATTTTCCTTAAATTTTTCATAATCGTTTATTGCAAAATCTGATTCTAGAACTTCTTCTATTTTCTTTTTTAAATTATAATCCGAATTCAATGCGAAATCCATTATATTTCCTGCGATTGCTATTTTAATTGTTGTAAGCAGTTTATCTTCTGAGCTTTCTATAATATTCTTAATTTCTGGTAGTAAGTTAAGGGCATGTTGATTATCTCTTTTTTTAATTTCTTTGAAAGGATCTTCATTACCCGTTATATCTGTCAGGATATTATAAACTAATCTGGCAAATTCCGGGGGTTTTTTGTTTAAATCGAAATTTGCTAATTTGCTCATTAGTTCTTTCAACACTTTTTCTTTTGTTTTATTATTCTGATTAGTAAGGTTCATAGCTTTGATTGCCTGATTCAAAAAACAAGGTATGCATTCAAGGTATGTTTTCATTTTAAATCATCATACTCATAGTAAATACAAGCTTAGGGCCATTATAATCATACCAATTATCAATCCGATTACTGATAAATGGCCCTGGTCGTCTTTGAAAGACAAAGGCAATAACTCGTCAAAGCTGATAAAGACCATTATTCCAGCCACGAAAGCTAGGGAAAGTGACAGAACTGCGTCATTAAGGAATGGCATTAATAAAAGGAACCCTACCATTGCCCCAACTGGCTCAGCAATCCCTGATAATAATGAATACCAGAATGCTTTAGCCCTACTTTTTGTGGCATAAAAGATGGGCATAGCAATAGCAATGCCTTCTGGAATGTTATGTACAGCTATTGCAAAAGCCAAGGGTACACCAAGAGATATATCCCCCAAAGCACTCATAAAAACAGCCATGCCTTCTGGAAAGTTATGAATTGCTATCCCCAAGGCAGTAAATATCCCTGCTGTCATAAGCCTCTTGCTTTTTTTGTCAACTTTTACATGCTCTTCTATATACTCGTGAGGCACTAAAAAATCAATAAGCATAATAAAGATTATTCCTACAAAAAATGCTGTGTTTGCAAAGAAAAATCCTATGTTTTCCACAGATGATGCCAAAAGCTCTACAAAAGAGACGTATATCATAACTCCAGCTGACAGGCCAAGAGAAAAGCAAAGATAACTTTTCTTAAATGTCTTTATAAATAATGAAATAATGCTGCCTATGCCTGTAGATAGACCTGCTAGGACTGTTAAAAACAATGGTATTGCGATTTGTGATAATTCCATTTTGTTTAAATTTTTTATTTAACTTCTTAAAGAACCCTCTTTTAACTTTTTAGTTTCTTCAATGCTTTTCTCTGCTACAATCCTCTCTTTATTAAAATGTTTTATCATTCTCCCCAGGAATTCCTGTTTTTCTTGGATTGATTCAAAATTTTTCATTAATCCTTTTGTTCTTTTTATATTCTCTTCAACTTCTATTGGTATTCTTTCGCTGTCGTGCCTCACCGCGTTTTGTGGGCATGCATCATGGCATTTGCCGCATCTTATGCATTCATCCATATTAATTTGTGCTTTTTCTTCCTTTATTTCGATAGCTCCAACCGGGCAAACCTGTATGCAAGCTTGACAGCCGGTACATTTTTCTTTATCTACCCATGGCATTTTTATTTACCTCTATCTTTTATTTCCTTTATCTCGTAAATGTAACCATTAAAATCCCTGATAAACAATAATTCTTTACTCTCTTTTTTTACATTATTTATCTCGACTCCATACTTTTTACATAAATTTATTATTTCTTCTCTACTTTCAACATTAATGCAGATGTGCTCGTATACAATCTTGGGTCTTTCTTCTGTAAAAAATATCTCAAATCTAGCATTTTTATTTGAGTAAACTACAACATCCACATCCTTACCAATGCCAAATATTGAATCTGCCATATCAGCAGGTATTGTGAACTCTTTTTCTTTATTCAAACCTAATATGCCGCAAAAAAATGTTTCTGCCTCTTTCTTATCATGATATTGCAAAGCTATGTGAGCTATTTTTATTTGTTTATTCATCTTCTCTCTCCAAATATAACAGTACCTAACCTGACCATATTAGAGCCTTCTTTAATTGCCACCTTATAAGAATTTGACATCCCCATAGATAATGTTTTCAAGTTAACATTTGGTAATTCAAGAGTTTTAAGTCTCTCAAATATCTCTTTTGTTTTTCTAAAATATGGTCTGCTGTCTTCAGGATTTCCAAATCTAGGCCCCATGGTCATTAAACCTTCTACTGTTAAATGCTTAAGTCCAGATATTTTTTTAATTAAGTTTTCAATAACATCGTAATCCGGCTTTATACCTGATTTTGAGAGTTCACTGCCAATATTTATTTCTATATAAACTGGGATTACACTTTTTCCAGCTGCTTCTACTCTTTTATCTATAGCTTGGGCTTTTTTATATGAATCAACAGTTTGTATAACATCAAAAATTTGAAGAGCTTTATTTATCTTATTTTTCTGCAAATGGCCTATCATGTGCCATCTAACTTTTTTTGCTGATCCACCTAAGGAATTATACATTTCTTCAGCTTCCTGGACATAGTTTTCACCTATCTCTGTAGCACCTGCAACTATGGCTTCTGAGATTTCATCTTTGGTTCTTGTTTTAGCTGCAATAATGATTGTTACCTCTTCTGGAACTTCTTTTCTGATTTTTTGGTAGTTTTCTGTTATGCTCATTTTTACCACCCATTTAGATAAGCAATTATGAGTAGGATTATTAGTAAAAAAACAATATAAATTCCGTAATTGAGTGTAAACACTAACATTCTGTAGGGTAATGGTTGTTGTTTTAGTTCCATCTTAGTTTTATTTAGTAGCTCACAAATTTTTATCGAGCCATTCTTTTACTTGGCTTTCAGGTATAGCACCAATAAACTCATCAGCTATTTCTCCATTTTTAAAGAGCTTAACGCATGGAATACTCATTATTCCATACTTCTGGGATGCTGTTCTTGCCTCGTCAACATTAACCTTTGCCAAAACAAATTTTCCTTGGTATTCCTTAGCAAACTTTTCTAGTATTGGACTAAGCATGTTGCATGGCATACACCAGGTTGCCCAAAAATCAACTACTATTGGCTTGTTTTTTGATGCTTCAATTATTTTCTCGTTGAAATCAGCATCTTTTACTTCAATCTCAGTCTCCATTTTATCTACCTCCATTCTTTTCATTAGTTTTCTTATCTTTTCTTGTTTTATTCTCTCTAATTCATCCATTTTTAACTCTTTTTCTTTCAACCATCACACAAAGGCCGTGTAAAACTTTAATATCATTCTGTTTGCAAAATTTGATTGCTCTTTCTGATTCTGAGCCTGGCTGCATCCATACTTTGTTAATCCCTAATTTTTTGCATGATTTAACAATTTTTTCTGTAATTTTTGGAGGCACAACTATATCTACTATATCTGGTTTTACAGGCAGATTGTCTAGATCTGGATAGCACTTATCCCTGAAGATCTCATTAACATTGGGGTTTACTGGGTATACTTCATAGCCAGAATTCTTTAGGTCATTATAAACTTTACTGCCATATTTTCCTGGATTTCTTGAAACTCCAACGACAGCAAAAATATTTTTCTTATTTAAAAATTCTTTTATTAGGTTTTTGATATTATCATTCATTTTTTGTCTTTATTATGTTCCAATTTTTTAAGCCTTCTTTAATTTTTTCTATTATTTAAGATTCTTTTATTCTATTTCTCTTTCGTTTATAACTTTGATTCCTTCTTTTTTTAATAAAGCTACTGTTACCCCATCTCCTTCAATTAAGTTACCTTCTCTGTCATATATTTTTCCACAACCGCAAGAAGGAGAGCCTGATTTAGCAATATATTCTTTTATTCCTAAGAGTTTTGCAATGCTTAAAACCTCTTTTGCTCCTTCAATGAATTCCTTTGTTTTATCCTCTCCTTCTTTGTTTATTACAGTAGCTCCTCCTCCTAGAACATCTTTGCCTGTTCCTTGTTGGATATTTAAAGGAAGCCTTGGGGTTGGTAACCCCCCTAATTGTTCAGGACAGACAGGAATTAACTCTTCTTTTTTTAATAATCTAATAACTTTACTATTTTTGTATCTGTCAGTTCCATCATAGGCACATTTTATTCCTAGCAAACACGCACTTACTATTTTCTTAGTGGTCATTTTGTATTTCCTTCTTCTTTTGGTGCAGGATTTTTTATAACCTGTTTTGAATCAAATGTTGAAAGGAATATGTTTTTAGTTAATTTGATAGCCCCATTAGGACATCTGTCCTCGCAAAGCCCACAAAAGCAGCATTTTCCCACATCTATTTGGGGGTATAATTCCGGATATTCTTTTTCATATCTTTTAGGTGCTTTTACCATCTTTATAGCCCTATTGGGGCATATATTGGCGCATAAACCACAGCTTCTACATTTGTCTATATCATAGGTATGCTCGCCCCTATATCCTTCAGCTATTGGAATAGATTCATGAGGAAATTTAACTGTCATGGGTTTAGAAAATAAATTCTTTACTAACTCTATTATTGTTTTCAATATTTGTGAACTCATTTTCTTTGTACACCTATAATTATCTATCCATATCAGCAGGGCAGGGGTTTAAACTCCAGTATATAGCAGGTACGTCTGCAATTTGAGCATCTTTTAACAAATATTCGAGCACTGGTATTTGATGCAAAAATGAAGGTCCCCTAATCTTGCATCTATACGGCTTCTCAGTACCGTTACTTACCATATAGATAGCTCCTTCTCCTCTTGCACATTCATTTCTTACATATACCTCTCCGTTAGGAAGAATAATCTTAATTTTAGGATTGGAGGAAGGCTCCCTAAACTTACCTTTAGGCATATTACTCAAAGCCTGTTTTATTATTTTTGTTGATTCTTTGATCTCTTCTTTTAAGATTGCTAGCCTTGAATAAGCATCCCCTTCTTTCCTAACAGGAATGTCAAAATCAAATTCAGGATACACCTCGTAAGGATCATCTTTTCTTATATCTGTTTTTAATCCACTTGCCCTTAATACTGGTCCTGTTGCTCCTAATCTAATAGCTTCTTTTAATGGCAAAACACCAATCCCTCTAGTTCTTGTTAGTATCGAAATATTATCAAATTTTTCGAATGTGGACAACATTTTATTTATTTTCTTCAATGTTTTTCTTATCTTTGCTGCTATGCCTTGTGTTAAATCTCTTCTTACACCTCCTGGGCATATATAACCAGCAGGGTATACTCTCCCACCTGTTATTTGCTCAAATAGGTCTAATATATAATCTCTATAACCAAAAGCCAACATAAATCCAGTATCAAAACCAATAGCTTTTGACATTGCACCATACCATATAATATGAGATTGTATTCTGGATAGTTCTGCCATTGTTACCCTGATATACTTTGCTCTTTCTGGTACCTTGATATTCATTAACTCATCAACAGCTTGAGCATGAACCAAATTCCAGTTAAGTGCTTCAAATACGCAAATTCTATCTGACAAAACTGCATTTTGCATTGGCATTCTGTATTCCATCAACTTTTCAAATCCCCTATGCAGATACCCCGGATCTGATTTAGCAGATATTATCCTTTCTCCATCTAGTCTTAAGAGTATAGAGAAATTTCCTGGTCCTGGATGTGCCGGTCCAAATGGCATCTCATATTCCAACTCATGTTTACTTGCATTGTTGTTTGAAATCATTTTTCTATACAAAGTTTAACTCTTCTTTTTGCAATACCTTTTAATAGACTCTGCTGCTTTTAGTCCGCTGGCTATTGCTTCAATAATTGTTGATGGTCCATTAACAACATCTCCAGCAGCAAAAACCCCTTTGAGGTTTGTCATCATTTTATTATCAACCATAATAAAACCCTTTCTATTTAGCTTTATGTCAATTGAGTTAAGCAATTCCCTATCTACTGGCTGGCCAATAGCCTCAATAAAAAAATCAGTTTTGAGCTTGAATTCAGAACCTTCAATAACCATAGGCCTGCGCCTTCCTGATTTATCTATTGGGCCCAATTCCATCTTAATACAGTCTACTGCTTCCACTCTTTTCTTACCTAAAAGTCTTTTTGGATTTGTCAGCAACTTAAATTTTATTCCTTCTTCCTTTGCTTCTTCAACCTCTTCTTCACTAGCAGGCATCTGCTCTACACTTCTCCTATAGATAATCATCACATTAGCTCCTAGCCTTTTAACAGAACGTGCTATGTCTATTGCTACATCTCCACCACCAACTACTATAGCATATTTTCCCTTAAAATTTGGAATCTTCATGCCCTTCTTAATATCTGAGAGTAAATTTATTGCAGAGAATACTCCTTCTAAGTTCCTATCATTAATACTTAAAGAGGAGCTCTTTGTAGCTCCGATAGCCAACAAGATTGCTGCATAATCATTTTCAAATAATGATTTTATTGTTAAGCCTTTACCTAATTTAGCCTGCCTACAGTTAATTCCTAATTTCTTGATTTCTTGTATTTCTTTTTGGACTATTTTAGGAGGTAACCTATAGTTAGGTATTGTCTGGACCCTCATCCCACCATATACATAACATCCCTCTTTAAGGCAATAGTTAGAATCAAATACTTCTACTTTATAACCATCAAGAGCTAATTGCCTGGCAGCTGTTAGCCCGGCTGGACCTGAACCTATTATCGCAATTTTTTCTCTTCTCTTGCCTTCTATTTTTGGATACCATTTTTTATCCATGAACTGATCTGCTACAAAACGTTTGATATCTTTAATGGCGATTGGTTCTTCTAAATCAGTTCTAGAACATGCCTCTTCACATGGGTGAGGACAAACCCTACCAAGAGTAGCAGGACAAGGTACTTTTTCTAAAATGGTTTTCATAGCTCTCCAATAGTTTCCATCACTAGCTTCTTTAACATATTTCTTTATGTCAACACCAGCTGGGCATGCTTCAATACATGGTGCAGGATCCTCACATTGAAGACATCTCAATGCTTCTGTCTTTACTTCTTTTTCACTGCATGTCTTAGAAACTTCTCTGAAATTATAAATCCTCTCTCTTACAGCTAATTTGTGAGTAGGGATCCTCTCTTTGTACAGTTTTTTGAGAAGAAAATCCCAATATTGTTCTTCCCTTTTGTTTTCCTTGTTATAAAATTTATCTCTCACATAATCCCTCCAATTGAAATCTTTTCTAAAAGGAGGTTTATTATTCCAATCTTCTAAGAAGAGATGTGTTAAATCAGGATTGCCTCTGAATTTGATGCCAAAAAGCTCATGCAATTCCCTCTCATGTATCTGGGCATTCTCTTCCCATACCCCAATAACAGAATTAATAGTTGGTTTATTTCTACTAATTCTTGTTTTTATGGTTAAAAGAATTTTATCTGAATACGACCAGGCATGATAAGTGAGCTCATAGTTTTTTTCTCTTATGAAATCTGTGGCGGATATTGCAGAAAGATGTTTAAATCCCATATCTTTGATAAACTTAGATATTCCTATCAGATCCTTTTTGTTTATTGTTATCCAAACTCTTCTCTTTCTTTGTATATCACTATCTATCTTAAATAGTGAATTTATCTTTTTTACTATGTTAATTTCTTTCTTATATTCTGAATCTTTAGCCATGTTTACTAGCCTTCAATTTCTTAACACCTTCTTGCACATGTACCATTATTTTATGAACAGCTTCGAATATTGCTTCTGGTCTTGGAGGGCATCCTGGAATATATAGATCAACAGGTATATAATCCTCTAGTCTTTTTATTGTATTATAAGAATCCCAATACATGCCGCCAGTCATAGTGCATGAGCCTAAAGCAACCACTACCCTTGGCTCAGGCATTTGCTCATATATCCGCTTGGCTCTTTTTAGGGATTTAACTGTTTGATAACCGGCAATAAATAGAACATCAGCATGCCTAGGTGTACTTGTGATGATTATACCAAACCTTTCCATATCCCATCTTGATCCAACAACAGGAACCAGCTCTGTAAATCCGCATGAGTTAAACCAGTTAAAAATCCATATAGATTTTATCTCTGTTTCCAGTTTTTTTATTTTTTTTGCTTTTTCTAATTCCTTGTGCTCTTCAGCCGAAATCTTTCTTTTTCTGATCACTCTTTCACCTTAAATTTTTTATAATGTTTGTAATATTATATCGATCCATATTAAGATTAGTCCAAATAAAGATATTAACATAGCATGAAGCCAGTATGCCGTAACTACCTGATTAATCTTCAACCTTGCTGCTGCTGCCCTAATTAAGGTTGATCCTATAAATATCACTAAAAATAATTTTATTAAAAAGAATAACAAATCTAATGAATACGCAAAAACTCCTGTTAAGTTAAGAAGGGCGGAGATATTCCAAGGTAAAAACAAAGCAATTATAAGAGAGCCTATTACTACCATCTTTGTTATGTTTGTAAGATAGAATAAAGCTAAGTTTCTTCCAGAGTATTCAGCTAAGACTCCTCCAGCTATCTCTGTATCAGCCTTAGAAACATCAAAAGGCACTCTTCCTAGCTCTCCCTGCATTACAAATAATAAAACCAAGAATAAAAGGAGTAATCCTATAAATCCTACAGGTCCTACCAAACTCCAAATAACATTGTTGCTTATCACTAAAAATGAAAATACATTTGTAGCTTGTTGGGTAAAAGAAAGCAACCAAGCAATTGAAATTGAAATAATAGCTAATGGGAACTCATAACTCATTAAAACAATCATTTCTCTTTGTGCTCCGATTATTGCATATGGCGATCCAGAAGAAAATCCTCCTAAAACCAAAGCCAGAGCTGGAAAAATAAGAAGGTATAACACTAATATCAAATCTCCATGTCCTTCCAAAAGAGGCATTGTTCCACCTAATGGAATATAAAGTAAGATTATTAGTGTAGTAGATAGAGCAACTACCGGCATTAAATTAAAAAGCCATTTTACTGCGTTTCTAGGAATTATGTTATCTTTTACCATTAATTTTTTAAAGTCTCTGTAAGGTTGGCTGATAGGGGGGCCTACCCTAGATTGCATTCTTGCTATTAATATCCTGTCAACTCCTTTGTAAAGCATTCCAATAAATACGCCAAATATTGCAACAATGGGTATTAATAAAATTTTAAACCAAACTGACATTATAATCCTCCAATAGTTAAAAGAGTTAACATAATAACTATCACCAAGGTGAAACAAAAAACATAATCATTGACTAATCCTGTATGAAGATAGCTTAGTATTTTGTAATATTTATCAAGTGATTTAAAAAAACCCCAGTAAATATTATTAGATTTGATAGCTAGTTTAGTAGGCCTGTTGCCTGAATAGAAAGCTAGAGTTTGTTCTTTTCCTTTATTGTAATTTTTTTCTCCAAAAAAACGTATTAAGTAAACTGACAGAAGAGTAATAAATAGTGAGATTAACCACAATAAAGGATTCCAAAAACCTGTTCCTGTCTCTAACAAGTAGATCATAAAATCCCTCCTACATATTTAAGTTGATCAATCAAAGCATGAGCAGCGGGATTTATTATATTATCTACAACTATATTTGGGAATAATCCAAGTAAAAGTGTTAGTAGAGCTAAAACTAACATAGCTATTATCATTGTTTTTGGTACCTCTCTAATTTTATTATACTCTTTTGACTTTGGTCCCATAAAGGCTGAATAAAATACCTTCACAAATGAGGCTAATGTTAGTATACTTACCAACATAGCTATAATTGAGAGTAAAGGATTAAAGCGAAAAACAGATTCATAAATCATTAATTTAGAAACAAAGCCGTTGAAAGGAGGTAGTCCAGCAATAGCTAGAGCTCCGATAAGAAAGAAGATAGTAGTAAAGGGCATTTTATGTGCTAATCCAGACATCTTATTCAAATCTTTGGTGCCTACTCTATAAATAATTGCACCTGCTGTTAAAAAGAGTAATCCTTTATATATTGCATGATTTATTATATGAAAAATTCCTCCTTCCATAGCAGTTACCCCAAATGAGTTCAAAGCATTTGTATTTCCAATTACTGCTAAACCTACTCCGATTCCTAATAGCATGTAACCTGTTTGTGAAATAGCATGATAAGCCATCAATCTTTTTATGTCGCTTTGGAGAATAGCCATTACGACTCCAATGAACATAGATAAAACCCCTAGGATAATAATAGACCAAGCAACGATTTCTATTGTGGGTAAAGCGCTAAAGAGGGTGAATGAAATTCTAAATAGTGCGTAAAGACTGGCTTGGCTGGCAACTACTAAAACAGCAGAAATAGAAGCAGGAGCTTCTCCATAAGCATCAGGAACCCACATATGTAATGGTACTGCACCACATTTCATAGCAAAAGCAGATATTAAAAGTACTAATGCTACTTTGTCTGAAAAACTAAATGTTAAAGTATTAGCTAAAGCAGCTATGTTTAATAGATCATAATGGCCATAAAGCAAGCCTATAGCTAATAATACCATTAAACCTCCAATAGCACTAATTACTATATATTTGAATGCAGCTTCTACTACTTCCCCTTTGTGGAAATAAAAAGCTACCAGCACACCAGAAGAAATTGAAAGCAACTCAAGAAAAACAAACATGCTGAATAAATCTCCTGTAAACACTAATCCTACCATAGCTGCTGTTAATAAAAGAAGAAGTGTGTAATACTTGCTTTTAGTTCTCTCTTTTATAAACTTAAGAGAATAGATAGAAGCAATTAAAACAATTGTTACAGATGTTAGAGCCATAAATACTGAAAAAGCATCTACCCCTAAGATAATGCGTACTGGAATAAAATTAGCAGTAGGTATAGTATCTGTTGGGAATTTAGCTCCTAATGTATATGCCCTAATTCCATTGGAGATTACATCATATGTCAAAATTAAAACCAAAAATTCTGTAAACAATAAGCTTAGTATTATCCATAAATTCCTGATAGTCTTTCCAAGTTTACTCAAAAGAGGAGTAGCTAACGCACCCAATAGAGGAATTGCTATTGCTAAGATAGGAGCGTGTAAGATAAGATTCATCCTTTTAACCTCCTGTCTCTTATATCTAAGCTTTTATAGTGTTTATAGACTAAAGCTACTAAAGACAACATAAAAGCAATAAGAGCTAAATCTATTACAATATTCGTCAAAGTTAAAGCCTGCGGTGTTGGTAATACCATCTCTAGCTTAGGAGCATTTGTAAATATAGGTGCTACTCCAGTACTTCTGTAACCAAGGCTTATTAAAAAAAGATTCACGCTGCTTCCTATGATGCTTATACCTATGATTATTTTGATCAGATTCTTTTTAAATATTATAGCAGAGAGTCCCATTATTATTAATATGAGCACTGCTAAAAAAGGAAAGTAATTAATCATTTTCCTCCTCCTGATTGACCTGTATACATTATCAGTACAACCAAAGATAGGGCAGCAAACACTTCAAAGCCGACTGCTATATTCATTAAAGGTATTGTTCCTCCTGTTGGAAGATAGCCATTATTGACTCCATAAGAAATGGATTTTCCAAATATGTTAGCTGTATTAGCCAGAAAATTATGAAAAAATGTTGATCCCAGACCAAAAAATGCCAATAAGATAAAAGATACTAAAGCTAAGCTTTCTAATGATGATAAAAGTTCCTTATGCGAGCTTTTTACTGTATAGCTGCCAAAAGCAACTAAAAACAGAGCTAAGAGAGTTGCTATAATAGCTCCGCCAGGAAATCCTCCCCCTGGAGTTAGATGCCCGTGTAGAATAACATACAAGCCAAAAATAATTATAGGGATAGCTATGATAAAGGAAATTGTCTTCACAACCTTAGACATACCTTTATCCCTATTCTCCTCTTCCATTTTCTTTTTTATCATCTTTTCCTGAAAACAATATAAAGATTCCACTAGCTACAGCAAATAATACGCTTGCCTCTCCTAAAGTATCTAAGCCTCTATAGTCAAATAGTACAGCTGCTACAACATTATTACTGCCAGTTTGGGCCTGTGCGTTTTGAATAAAATAATCATCCATCATACTAGTATTAGGCTTTCCTGCTGGGTGAATACAGAAGAAACTAACTAGGAGAAAAGCAAATAATATTGATAAGGTTGTTATTTTAATCAGTTTTTCCATGCTCCCACCTACTTGTCTTCCTTATAGTTATTACATAAATTGCAGTAGTTAATCCTGCTCCTATAGCGGCTTCAGCAATAGCTACATCTGGGGCCTCCAAAAGGTAAAATTGCAAAGATAATAGTAAACTCATTATTCCAAGGGAGATAACTGATGAAAGTAAATCTTTGAAACTAAGAGCAAGGAATGCAGAGCCAATTATTGAGATCAATACTATTATTTGAATTATTCCTGAAATCATTTTCTTCTCTCCTTTAACTTATCCACTACAGCATATTTAGGCATTATCCCGCTCCTATGAGCAGCCCTTGCTATAGCATGGGCTCCAGTAGGATTAGTTATCATTAATAATACTAAAATAAGAACAGTATGAGTAATTAATGAGGCATATCCTCCTTTTCCTAAAAGATAAAGACGTACACCATATAGAATGATGCCAAGATAAATGAAAATAGAGCCGAAGGTAGTGCATTTTGTGGCACCATGCAGCCTAGTATAAACATCAGGAAATCTATGCAAAGCTATTGTCCCTAATGCCTGAAATATTATTCCAATTGCTAAAAAGCAGTAGATTATCCAAATCATAATTCCAAAAATCATGCTCTTCCCTCCAAATATTTTGCAATGTATAATGTAGATACAAAAGCTAACATAGTATAAACAATAGCTACATCTATAAAGATGATTTCTTTGAGTGCTACTCCTAATGTTACCATTTCTGCAATTGCTAGGGTATTGATAGTATCTAATGAAACTACCCTATCCGGAACAGTCGGCCCCAATATTAACCTAACTAAACAAATTATCATCAAAATTACTAATATTAGTGCCAATAGCAATAAAGCTGTTAAAATCATTCTGCTATCTTCTTTGCCCATAGTGGAAAGGAGGAGCAAACCTCCTCAATTTTGGGTTCTTTGTTCTTTACATTAATCCAATGAACATATAGATCATTTTCCTTATCAATATCTACAGTAAGAGTTCCAGGAGTTAAGGTAATTGAATTTGCTAGTAGGGTAATACCTGTATCTGTTTTTAATCCGGGATGTATTTTCACAATTCCTGGTTTGATTTTTCCTGTAATAACCCTATAAGCTACATCAAAATTAGCCTTAGTTAGACTCCAAAAGAATGGTCCTATAATATAAATAAAAAATAGTAACCACCTCTTTGGATTTAAGATGTGAAATCTTGATTTTTTTCCTGCAATAGAGAATAATTTTTTCATCAGGATAGCTGAAAAAAGAGAAAATAAAACACCGAAGATAAGCTCTTCCTTACCCCATAGAATATATCCTCCTGAGCCTAAGGTAAGGAACAAATAAGTTAACAAAGAAAATACAAATGCGCCCAATAAGATATTCATTTTCTATTTCTCCTCCGGTATTTTTTGAAAATTTGGTATTTTACTGATAGTTAAGTTTTACCTTTCCAATTTTCCTGCTCCTTTTCTAGAAATGTTTCACGCTCTTGTTGATTCATTATTGTTTCCTTTATCTCACATTTTACACCTAACTTAGCAATAGGTTCTCTTACGCTATTTACAATTTCATCTTTAATGGGGATATCTGGAAAAGGGAATGCTATAGTTACCACAGCTTTATCACCTTTGACAGTTATATTCTTAACTATTCCTAAATCTCTTAAAGTACAGTCAATAGCAGGGTGTTTTAATTCCGCTACTGCCTTATGAACATCTAGTTCAGAGATATTTTTAGCCATTTTTTCATCCTTATATCTCAATAACATCCCCTGCATTTATCTCTCTAAATTGCTGAGGAAATTTTTCTTTAATTTCTTGTAAATGTTGGGTGCAATGACAAGCTCCAATAAATTTAATTCCCTTTAATTCATCAAGTTTGTTAAAGCCATGAAAGCCTCCAATAACAGCGTAGATACCTTCGTTACTTTTTAATCCTTTAATTTTTCTTACAGCCTGTAAAATATTATCAACGCCTGGATGAGAACATCCAACTAAAACAACTAATCCTTTAGAAGTTTCAATAATAAGAGATTGCTCTTTTGGAGCAAAAAATCCTGAAGACAAAGCTCCAGTTGAATAAATTCCTTTGCTGATTTCAAAACTTTGTTCATTGTCAGGCCAAAGAATCTCTGGTTTATCTCCACTTACTTCTCTTAAAAAACCTTTTAAACCTCCTGTATGATCAAAATGTCTATGTGAAATAACTACCTTATCTATTTCATTAGGATTAATGTTTAATTTATTCATGTTGTATAGTAAAGCTTTAGAACCGGCTCCTGTATCAAACAAAATCTTTTCACTGTCATTACTAATTAAGCATGAAAAACCCCAACCTGATTTAAATGCTTCTTTTGCTGTATTGTTATATAAAATGATTAGTTTCATTTCCCATTACCCCTATTCTGTTAAACAATCAACCTTCAAATGTTTTTTTCACTCCTTAAATTCTATCATATCTTCGATTTTTTTCAATAGTTTTTTCAGCAACTTTCTTTTCTTTTACCATCTTGTTCTGCCGCCTCCTCCGCCTCTGCCTCCACCTCCTCCTCCGCCTCTGCCTTGGCCCCTTCCACGACCTCTGCCCATTCCTTGCCCGTATCCTTGGTTGAACCCTATTCTTGTATCTTTACTAGGCTCTGTTTTTTCATTCTCCTCCTCAAGAATAATTGCTCTTCTAGGGCAGGCATTTGCAGCATCTTTTAAACATCCAGCATTTTCATCTTTGATCCTTGCTTTTTCCTCTACTATTTCTATTCCTTCTGCGCAGATATTGGCACATATTCCACAGCCAATACATTCATTTTGATTTATTTTTACCATTTTGTTCCTCCTTTTAATTTTTCACTTTATTTTAGTTTTTTCAATTCTTCATAAATTGCATTGGCAGCTATAGCTCCTTCTGCAGCAGCGGTTATAAGCTGCTCAAACTTATTTGAGCCGGTTGTTATATCACCAGCAGCATAAACTCCCTTTATGTTTGTCTTTTGTGCTGAGTCTGTCTTTATATATCTATCCTGCAGTTTAACGCCTAGTTGAGCAGCAATTTTAGTATTTGGTTCAGAGCCAATTTCCACAAAAACTCCATCAACCTTAAGTTCATTTGAATTATTAAAAACATTGTCAAGTATGACAGATTTAACAAAATTATCTCCTTTTATTCCAATAATATTGGTATTGTTTATTACAGTAATCTTTTTGTTTTCCTTAATCCTCTCTACCCATATAGGCTCTGCCCTTACTTTTTCTCTTCTGTAGATTATGTAGACTTTGTCTGCAAATTCACTTAGCAATAAAGCAGAGATAGCAGCTGAATTATTCCCTCCAATAACACAAACTTTTTTATTCCTAAAAAAAGCTGCATCACATGTTGCGCAATAAGAGACTCCCTTTCCAGAAAATTCTTTTTCACCCTTAACATTTAATTTTCTTTTTTCTGTTCCTTGTGCTATTAGTACTGTTTTCGATTTGTAACCATTATTAATTTTGAAACGCCCTTCTGTTTTTTCAATTTTTTCAACAGGTTTTTCAATTATTTCAGCTCCTAGACTTATGGCGTGCTCCTTTAGTTTATTCATTAAACCAATTCCAGTTATTTTTTTCTCTCCAGGCCAGTTTTCAACCCTGTCAGATTCAGTTATCATGCCACCAAATTGTTTTGAAAAAACTATGAAATTGAGCTTATACCTAGCTGCGTATATTGCTACAGTAAGGCCTGCAGGACCTGCCCCGATTATAATTAAATCATAAATTCTATTCTCCATGTTGTTCATCCTTATTATTCAATAGTTTTGTTGTTCTTTTTATTATCATGCTTTTATAATGATCTCACCAAAATAGTCCTTTAAATTCTTTTTAAATTCTTCAAAAAAACTTGGTTTAGACTCTTCTTTCTTCTCGTATTCCGGATTTACAGTTGTTTTTGGAAGGAACTTTTGTATGACGTATCTTTTTGATCCTTTTAATTGCTCCGCTATTTTGTAAATATCTCTTTTATTCAGAAGTCCGGGAACAAAGGTTGTCCTGAACTCATAGTCAACATCGGATTCTTGGATTATTCTTATTGTTTTCTTGATATTCTCCAGAATTTTCTTTTTATCTCCAACTTCTCCTATCGTTTTAAAATATTTATCTTCATCTAAAGGGGCTTTGATGTCCATAGCAAAGTAATCTATCAGTTGGTTTTTTATCATCTGCTCAACCATGTAGGGATTTGTTCCGTTAGTTTCCAGTTCGACAAGAAAATTACTCTCTTTAACCTTTTTTATGAAATTCGGAAGTTCATTTTGTAGTGTAGGCTCGCCTCCTGTTATTGCAATTCCGTCTATCCACTTTCTCTTGTTCTTCATATGATCAAGAATAGCCCTTTCATCTATACCTTCTATTTTATCCGGATTAAGCACAAGATCCTTGTTGTGGCAAAATGGGCACCTAAAATTGCATCCTCCTGTGAACACTACACTAACTATCTTGTTTGGATATTCTATTAGTGATGTTTTGTTAAATCCTTTGAATTTCATTTTTAGTAACGTCTTTATTACATTAACCACCATTTAACCTTATTGGAATTCTTACAAAATTATTATGCAGCCTCCTTATATATCCCTTTCACTCTCTTGTATTTATCAACAACTTCTTTAACATTTCTTCCTGATTTATAGCTTTCATTAAAAATACCCTCCCTTAGGCCTTGGTATTGCAATGTCCTATCTCCTGTGACTAATGTATTCAAATCAGGATGATTTTTATTAACATACTTTACCAGTTTTTGTCCAGGCAGATTTTCTTGTTCCTTTGGAAGATTTAAGGGATGATATGATTCCTCACCACTATATAATTCAACTTTTACCAATGTATCTGCGTATCCGCCTCTTACATGTTTTGCTACCTCGTAACCAAGAGGATTCTTTTTTGCAACTATACCAATGTAATGTGTATCTGCCATTTTCTCACCTAAGGATAGCTTTTCTAGATTTTTTGTTAAGTAATTCTACTTCTTTTATTATTATTTCTAGATGTTCTTCTCCTAATTGTTTTTTAACAAAGGTTATTTTTTTATAATGTTTTAGCTCTAATTGAGTAGATTGCTGTGTGATAATCTGGTTTTGTGGTAAATCAGATAAATTTAGATTTTTTATTGCCGAATCAATCTCTGTTAAAGAATCATTATCTTCCCGCTCTACAACGAACTGATTTTGCATGTCAATACCTTTTTGTCCTTTATTTGCAATTCCTTTTCCTTGTCCCTTGCTACGATTAATACCTTTTCCTCCTCCTCTGCCCATTCCTCTACCATTACCTCTACTACCTATTCCTCTACCACCTCTCCTGCCCATTCCAAAAGAACTATTCCCACCTTTTGTGTCATAACTAATTCCTTCGCTTCCTCCGCCTACATAATTAAAATCACTAAAAGTTCCAATAGGTGTCCTTCTTGAATATGAAACATCGAAATTGTTTGTAGATCCCAGATTAATATTGTTGCCCGACATATAGCCAGACGGTCTAGATGAAAAGCTGTATGATGCTCCGCTTCTATATCCTCCGCTTGTTCTATACGTCATTGTGAATTAACTTCCCCTTATATCTTTTAATTGTAGCTCTTTGTCCTGAACATAATCAAGCTTATTTTTTAATGCTATTATCGCCTTCTCTATTTCCTTTCCAAGATAGGCAGCATGGTCCAATCTTGAAATTAATTTCCTTTCAATAATGGATTGTATTATTTGTAATGTTTTTGTGCCAGCAAGAGTGCACTTTAAAGTGTCTTTTGAATCGTAATACCTTATAAATACCTTTTTATGAGAGAAGAAAGGCCTTATTGTGAAGTATCCTTTTGGATCTGGATTCCATTTTAATATGATATCAGATGTATCTATTGCATTATTGAGTTCTTTTTTTGATATTACTTCTTTATTCTCTTTCATTTTCTTCCGGCTCTATAAAAGCACTCAACTTTTAGGGGAATTCTACAGATTATAATTAATATTTAAATAAATCTAAGTATCTATGGAAACCTCCCAAAAATAGAGATACCGTTTTACCAACTGCTTATCTCTTTTTCAACTTTTTTTATCCAGTTATGTACTATATCTAATATCGTCTCCCTCAATTTTAATTTGTTTTTTATACGATAAATAAAAAAATATCCTCCGCCTTCCAGATTTCTTTGGTTTTGCCATAGTACATTTTTGTTGTTAAGTTTCTTAACTGCTTTTTGGGCCGTTGACAAACCAATGCCAAGCTTATTAGATATATCATATGCAGAAAACCATTCTCCATCATTTTTAATAAGGAATTCAAATATCCTAAATTCCACCTTAGTAAGATTTAAACCGCATTTTATTATTTCATTCAAGTCGAATTTTTTACAAGCGAAATCAATCATTTTTTTCTAAAATTTAAGATACAACCCTCGTTAAAAGTGTCATCATGACTTAGGATCCCGCAATATTCTTTCTCGAAATTAAAACCATGACTTTCTATTTCTGTCTTAATATCTTCTGGTGTCATATTTTCTAATCCCCACCCAGGAGAGTCAAGCTTATTGTGTTTTGGATAAACTGAAAATAACCCGCCCCTTCTTAAAATTTGATAAACTTGTTTGTATACCACTTTCCTATTATCCAACAGATGCAGTACATCGTAGGCCAGAACCACGTCAACAGAGCCAGGTTCTAAATCAATCTCTAAATTCCCATCGGTTTCGATTGATTTTATATTTTCTAGTCTCTGTCTTTTTGCTTTCCTTTGTAATTGCTCTAGGGCCCTTTTGTCTTTATCCAAAGCGTAGACTAATCCCTTAACACCAACAACATTTGCTGCAGGAATTGAGTAATGGCCTACCCTAGCTCCAAAATCTAAAACAGTTTGTCCGGATTTGATTCCTATTTTTTTAAATAATTTTATTCCATTTTCTTTCTCCCATTTCTCTATTTCATCTTTCATTTTCCATCATGCTTTTTTTCTTTACCCTCAATTGTTTTTTATTTAATTTCAATTATTTTAATTACCTTTGCAGGACAAATCTCTTCTGCTTCTCTATTACAGCCAATATCATTCAATTCTGTTTTTTTAGGACTGGCTTTCCCGTCTTTGAGCTCCCAGTTATCGCATTGGGTGCATGCACCACAACCTAGGCATTTTTCCTTGTCAAATTTTATTTTGTATGGCATTTTTTCACCTCAAATTTTACTATGCTTATTTTAACACATTACTCAACTTCTTAAAATCATATTTAAGCACATTAAGCATCTCGTTATGATAGCATGCAACAGCCGGGTGGTATAAGGGAATAATTTTTATTTTTTCTGAACCTGTTTCAACTTCAAACACTTTTCCATGCTCCTCACTTATTCTGCTAAACTCCAGATTAAAATCGGTAAACACTTCTTCAGAAGCATATTTTCCAAGGGTTATAATGATTTTTGGCTTTATTATACTAATCTGCTTGTGTAAATATTCGATGCATGAATCAATTTCCTGTCTGCTTGGGTTGTGGTTTTTTGGAGGGTGACATTTAAGTACATTCGTTATGTAAATGTCCTGTCTTCCTAGATTTACTAAACTTAGAAGCTGGTCTAAAATCTTTCCTGCTTCTCCAACAAATGCTCTTCCTATTTTGTCTTCATTATAACCTGGTGATTCACCTACAACTAAAATTTCTGCATCAATTGAGCCGTCTCCAACTAAAGGTTTGTTTCTTGTTTTCCATAAGCTGCATTTTTTGCAGGTATGAATTTCTTTGCTTAATTCTTCCATCAGTTCTTCTTTGGATTTTTGTTTTTCTTCTATTTTAATCATCCTTTTGATAAAACAATGATTACAGCTACTATTATGCCTGCAGCCAAAGCAAGCAAGCTGAATCTTTTGCTTTCTTCCTCTGCTTTTGGCAGTAAATGGGTAGCGCCAACATACACTAATGCTCCTGCTGAGAGGGATAATAAGATCCCAAGTACAGAGGGGGTAACCCTACTGATAAAAGGCCATGACAATAATGCACCCAAAGGCGTAGTTATTGCTGCTGCCAAAAAGGCGTACAAGGAGGCTCTTCTTTTACTAAACCCAGATTTTATTAATAACAAGAAAGTTACTATTCCTTCTGGAAATTCATGTAAGACCATACCTACAGCTGCTAATACTCCTGTGAATATGCTTACACTAAATATTACAGAATAAATAATACCGTCTATAAGAGAATGAAAACCTATGCCTAAAGCTGGGATTATTCCAAACGCATAATCCTTGCATTTTCCTTTATCACATACAAAAACATTTAGGAATCTATTAAATAAGTGAAGTGATAAAAAACCAACTAATAAAAATATTGGTGCATTTTTACTCATTTCAAAAGATTTCGGAATAATATGAATGAAGGATACAGAGATAAGGACTCCTGCGGCAAATGAGATAAAGTAGATTACATTTTTCCTGCCCCAGTCTGCAAATTTATTTATAACATATATTCCTATTGTAGTGACTATGCACGCCAAAAATGCTGTAGACATTACCAACCAAAATGTGTTGTTTATCGTTTTATCTGCCCCCATTATTTTTCTCACAGACAAAAGTGCTCATTAACTTCCTATCAAGTCTTTTTACTTTGCAATATTTTTGTAATACATTCTCTAGTTCTTTTAAACCAATAGCCATGTCTTTATGATTGCTTTCTGGATGGATATATTCATCAAAAGCCTTTACTCCTGTTTCATTTAACTCGGTTACTATAATATTATCTTTTGCAACCCTAATCATTTCCGTAATTATCTTTCCATAATCTTGTTTATTATGGTGCAAAGCATTAAAAGAAATGACAGCATTAAAACTGTTATCTTTGAATGAGATATTAATGGCATTATTCAATTTAAATTTGATTTTGTCTAAAACGCCCTCTTTTTTTGCATTTTTTTCTGCAATCTTGATTTTTTCTTTTGATATATCAATTGTTGTAACATTGCAATTGAAGTTTTTTGCTGCTAAAATCGCAAGATAGCCTTGTCCAGCACCAATGTCTAAAATATTCTTGTTTTTAATATTGCCAAAGTGTAGGGCTTCCATTCTATCTTTAATTGGTTCATAGTAATCATACTTTTGTATTAAGTCTTTCAAATATTCTTTCATTTCTTTGTCTGTCATTTTTTACAATAAGCTATTATTTTTTCAACAATATCATTAAATGATTTAGTGACATCTAAACTATCATTAATTACAAAAGGCTCTCCTTTATCTCCACTATCAGTTATCTCTTTACTTAATCCTAAAGAGCCAAGAAAATTGAGTTTTTGAGTATTCGCAAGTTCTTTAACAGAACCTTTCCCAAAAACATCACTAGCCATATTTTCGATTAAACCAATAACGGGAATATTAACCTTTTTTGAGAAATCAATTGCTTTTATTACATCAATTAAGGCAACTTGTTGTGGTGTTGATACAATAACAGAGCCCGTTATATCTTTTAGAAGCTGGGAAATGCTTATATGTTCATCTCCGGTACCCGGAGGGAAATCTAGGATTAAGTAGTCCAGATTTCCCCATTCAACATCTTCGATAAATTGTCTGATTATATTATGTTTCATAGGACCTCTCCAGATTACTGCATCTTTTTTGTTTAATAAAAAAGCCATTGACATTACCTTAAGATTATCTTTTACTTTTATTGGAATTATTTTATTGTCTTTGCTTAAGAGTTTTTTATCTTCTAAATGAAGCATCTTTGGTACATTAGGACCATGAATGTCAACGTCTAATAATCCTACTCTAAAGCCTTTCTTTGATAGAGCATAAGCCAGATTTACAGCTATTGTTGTTTTACCAACTCCTCCTTTTCCGCTCATTACCAATAATTTGTGTTTTATATTATCCACTCTTTCCAACTCCAACAAACTTTTCGACAATAACTCCCTGCAATATTGAGATTACAATCATAATAATTGTAAGCACTATTGTATAAGCTAATCCAAAATAGAGTATTAATAATGGAAGTAATTGTGGCTTTATTGCTCTGTTGTAAAGAAATGCGGCAATGTAAGCAGTTCTCATCCCTTTTTTCTGCAATTCATTAAGTAAAGGATACCACATATAAATAGCTCCTGTTGAGATAATCCCCCCCATAATTGAAATGAGCCACCCTTTTGAGCCTGCATTTTTTCCAAGATATTGCATCAATTTTCTGGGTTTGAAAAAATAATTTGTTAATACCATTAAAATAAATACTGCAATAAAAACCAAAATTATTTTTTTAATAATTGAAAAGAAGAAAATAAAACTTGATGCAATTATATTTTTATTTATTAATCCTGTAATTAAATATGCTATGATAACAACTGATAAAAACCACCACCTAATATGGTTATTTTTATTTTTCATCTGTTTCATAGCGCACCCAATATTACCACTGTAATAACTGATACAATCATCGCAAACACAAATGCTGTAATGTTTCTTATTATTGCAAATCTTTTTCCAAGCAACATTGCTTCTGCAGGCAGCTGAACTATGCCAACAGTAACCCATGCTACTAAAAATGAAGTCACTGCCAATAAACTTATTCCCTGCTTAAGCAACTCACCCCCGATTATATAGCTAGTAATAGGATTTCCAGCTAAGATACTCCCAATAGTGCTTCCAATAAAAGAATCAAAAATAGGGTTGCCTCTAAAAAAAGAGGCATACACTGCTTTTGGTATAATAGCGTTAGCCAAACTAATAAGCAAGATCACACCAAGCAGTATAGGCAGGCTTTTATACATAGCCCTAGCTGATTTAACTAAAGCTTTCTTTAGTTCTGTTTTCATTATTATCTCACTTTTGCTTTTTTTAGTTCGTCTAATCTTTTTTTAACTGCTTCTAATTCTTGTTTTAATGCTTCCTGCTCTGCTTCAATTGCTTTTGTCTCGTTTTCCAGATATTGTTTTTCCTGTTCTTTTGTTGGCTGCTGTGCTGGATAAACTGGCACAACTCTGTCAGCTGGTGCTACTGGAGCAAAAGCCATTCTTCTCCAAGCAAAGCCTCTGCCAAATCCTAGGCCTAGTCCTCTTCCAAAGCCTCTGCCTCTGCCAAATCCCATGCCCATTCTTGGCAATGGATTTGCATAGCCTGGTGCAGAGTATCCTGCGCAGTAACCTGCTGCTCTTCCTGTCATTGGTCCTTGTCCTGCAGGACCTGTTCCGTCTCCTCCTGGCATTTTTATCTACCTCCTTCCTGAGTTAGAGGAATATCATTTATTATATTCTGGAAAATTTTTATTTTAGATTTATCATAAACAACTATTGGTTTTAGATTGACCAAAGCATTAACAAATTTTCTGTCATAAGGAATCTTTTCTAATATTTTGATGTTTTCTATCTGTGCAAATTTCTCTATTTTTTTAGTAAATTCTTTATTAATATCATATCTGTTAATAACAATACCGACAGGGACTTTAAAGTGCTTTACCATCTCTAAAGCTCTTTTTAAGTCATTTAAAGCGGATGGTGTTGGTTCTGTAACTGCTATTATAAAATCAGAGCCAGTTACCGAAGCTATTACAGGACAGCCGATTCCTGCTGCAGCATCTACTAACATAATTTCTGTATTGTCTTCTTTTCCAATCTCTGCTGCTCTTGTTTTTACATAAGTTACAACTTTTCCAGAGCCACTTTCACCTATTTTTAATTGTCCGGAGACTATTTTAAAATTGTAATCTGTTTTTCCATAACCGATTTCAGCATTTTCTACTTTGATTAATTTGATAGCATTTTTAGGACAAACTAAAGAGCAAACACCACAACCTTCACAAAGCATATTATTTATCAATGGCTTGTTATTTTTCCATTCAATTGCATTAAAATAACAATTACCAAAGCATTTTTTACAGCTTGTGCATTTTTTATAATCAATAACTGCTTTTTCACTTGTTTGTATTTTTTCTGATTTTTCAAATTTCCTTACACCTAATACGAGGGCTAAATTGGGGGCATCAACATCACAGTCTGCTACAATTATTTTTTTCTTTTTTGCGAGTAAAACAGCTAATGATGCAGTTATTGAACTTTTACCAACTCCCCCTTTACCTGAAAGTATGGTTATTTTTTTTTGAAAAATCGGAGATTTTTCTAAACCTTTCTCATTCTTCGAAAGCTTCATTTTGGTTCTTTCATATTTAGATTATTTATATCTAATTTTTTTATTTTAAACAAATGGCTTTTACAATTGCAGTCTGAGCATCCAAACCCATTTACAGGTTCCTCTAATGAAGATAGCAAAGAACAAGCAAGCTTGCATTCCTCTTTTTTTCCTGCTTTTTTATAAAGATATTTTTGTAGCTTTACATTTTTATCAGCTAATAAGTAGTCTATATGCCAGTATTTCCTTTTCTTTTGTTTAAAATGCCTTTCAACCCTTTTTTCTATACTATTTTGAGCAGAGCCTACATAGATATAGCTGCCTTTTTTGAATTCTATTTTGCCTAATGAACCTACCCTTAGGTTAATGTCCTTTTTTACATTTATTATTAAGCAATAAACTCCTTTCATTTCTTCTCCCCCTGAATAATATACAAAGCTGCTAATTTAGGATCTTGACTTGTAAATATTTCATTGCCCCTAATACCTAGATAATATTCGGTTTTAACATAATCAAAATATTTTTGGATGATTTCTTTTATTGGTTTTAATGCTGAATGTTTAATTTTGTTTATATAAGAATCTGGTTGTTTTATTTTTTCATTAAAAAATTCAGATTCGGGGTTTAATAACATTACCAAGAGTTTTCCTTCTGGTCTAAGAACCCTTGCTGTTTCGTGAATTGCTTTTTCATAATTGTTGATAAACTGCAAAGATGCGATAAAGATCACAGCATCAAAACTAGAATCTTCAAAATCCATATCTTCTGCTGAGCCAATTACTGTTCTTATGTCGTCTGGAGCCCCTTTTAAAGCTTCTTTAGAAATGTCTAATCCAGTTACATTAAATCCATTTTCTTTTAAACCTCTTTCTATAATTGCTGGGCCACATCCTACACTCAAAATAATTAGATAGCCTTTTAACTCTTTTAATATAAATTCTAACTCTTTTTCAAATACTTGTTTCCAAAATTCTGTTTTGCAGGATTCTAAATATTTTTTACTCATTTTTTATCCTTCTTTTTATGAGGAATAGCTGTTTTATCTTCTTCGCTTACATAATTTCCCCATATTGGATCATTTCCAAACTGTTTCCACCACCATATATGATAATCTTTCCAGGGGTCTATTTTTCCGAATTGTTCCTTCATTATTGTTTGAAAAGCATGATTTATCTCCTGCATTTTAGTTTCTGCTTGTTTTGATTTATTTGTATCTGGATGCCATTTTTTAACTAGAGATTTATAAATTCTTTTTACCTCATTTTCTGTTGAAGATTTTGTAATACCCAATATCTTTCGTGCTTTATCCAGCTCTTTACTTTTTTTCATTTTTCTTCGGTAAAAATTCTTTTTCTATAGTATCCTGAATATATTGCTCCCAGAGGGTTATGTGCTAATACTCTATCCTTAACGGCTAAGGTTGTTACCGGAGCTTTTGAATGCTTTGTAAATAAAATATCATGGCCTATGCATAACCCAAGAATAATATTTAAGTCTGTTTTATTTTTATTAAAAATTTCTGCTTGGCCTATTGGGTTGCAGGCGATATCAATCTTCTTTTCTTTGTGTAGTTTTTCTAATCTGAAGTCTGATTTATCTATCCCACATATCTTGCAGCATGTTGAGAAAACTTCAAAATCTTTTGACAGTATTTTATTTATCACTTCAGCTTCTTTTTCAAGACCTATGCAAAACGCTAAACCCAATTTGTTGTAGCCTATATTTTTTGCAAAATATATTAATTCCCCTAATCTAGTTTTTTTCATATAAGATTCTGCCTCTGTTTTTGCTGCTGCTTTCATAATCTTGAACGTTTCTCCTTCATACTTTGTTTTTATTTGTTCTTTGATATCTGTACAATCCTTTCCTTCGTAACATTTTTTATGTTTGCATGATGCACATCTCATTTTAACCTCTCATCAATTTCTCCATTGGGTAGCATGTTATCAGGATGTGATTGTCCTTTTTCTTCCATTTTATATCTTACACATTTTTTGTAATTTCCTTCACAATATTCTTTTTTCCATTTAAGTTCTAATTTTCCTTGCTCTTCGAATCTTCTTAACGGACAAATATCAATCCATTTACATCTCATTTTTGATTTTTTTAATTATTTTCAAAATATTTTTAGCTTGTATTGGTTTTCCTTGTGAATATAATTCAATTAAGCTTTTAGAATATGGAATCTCTGCAGTAATCTCTGTATTGTATTTTCTAACAAGGTTTTTTATTAATTTTTTATTGCCTATATCTGAGCGGTTTAAAACAACTTTTGTCTCTTTTTTTAGAATTTTTAATAATTTTAAGATTAATTCTAAATCATGAGCTCCTAATGGGGTAGGTTCTGTAACTGCTATTGCTAAATCACAATCATTTAATGCTTCTATTACATTGCAATGAGCGCCTGGAGATGTGTCTGTTATTATAAAATCAAAATTTTTTTCTTTTTTCTTTGCATACTCTTTTTCTTTGCCAACAACAAAAGCAGAGCCTGCATAATTAGGTATTATTTGCGCAGATATTAATGTTAAATTATCTTTTTTTCCTTCGAAAAGCTCTCCAACAATCTTTTCTCCTTTTTTAATTGCATTATTTGGGCAGGCAATAATACATGCCTGACAGCCATTGCAAGGAGTTTCTATAAATATTGGGTATTTTCCTTTTACAGCCGCAATTGCATTAAATCTGCAGACTTCTCCACAAGTACCGCATTTTTTGCATTTGCTAAAATCAAATTTTGGAATTAATTGTTTAATGTCTTTAACTTTCTTTCTCTTGACAGATAGAATAAGGTGGTCATTAGGACAGTCAACATCAGCATCTATTAGTAGAACTTTACCCTTTTTAGTTAGTTCATATGCTAGGGCTGTAGCTATTGTTGATTTGCCTGTTCCTCCTTTTCCACCTGTTATTCCTATCTTCATAGCTGTATATCCCCCCTGGCCATCATAGAACCGCATTCGGGGCATTTTTGCTTTACGCAAGGCATTCCTCTTGTATGGGGAACTTCTTTGCCACATTTTGGGCATTTGCATTTTTGTGGGCCTCCAAAACCTCTTCCAGCTCCCATGCCCATGCCTCTGCCTGTTCCCATACCTTGAGCTTGTCCTGATGCTCTTCCAGCTCCCATGCCCATTCCTCTCCCTTGCCCTTGTGTTCCTCCAGCTGCTCTACCCATACCTCCTCCTGTCATTGGTCCTTGTCCTGTTGGTCCTGTTCCATCTCCTCCCGGCATTTGAAATACACCTCCATGTATTTTTATTGCTTTTCCATTAACTAAAGCGTTTGCTATTTTCTTTCTTGCCTCTTCTAATATTCTGTGAAAAGTAGGTTGTGAAACATTCATTATTTTAGCTGCTTTTGTTTGATCCATATTTTCATAATCTTTTAGTCTTATGGCTTCTAGTTCTTCAACTTTTAAGTCAACAGTTTCTAACACTGATAAGTTGATCCCTCTCGGTTTAAAGTAATCTACATTAGGTCCAAACCTTACTCTTCTGAATCTTCTTGGCCTCATTATTACCCCCTTGTTGCTATTATGAATATATATTCATAACTTATATATAAATATTATGGTTTTTAGTGCTCAAGATCTAAAAAGGGAGTACTAGATTAAGCAATCCACCAACAATTAACGTAGATATTATCATAACAAAAGCAGATTTGAGCATATCTTTTATTCCTAATTCTTTAACTAGAACTGCGAATGTAGCTACGCATGGAAAATACATTGTTAATACAACACTTGCTATTATTAACTGCTTTAATGTTAATCCTAATGGAAGCAGCATTCCCACGGCAACATCTTTTCTTAGAAAGCCTATTATTAAAGATCCAACTGCTTCTTTTGGCAAGCCTAAAATAGTTACTATAACAGGTGCTGTTATTTTTCCTATAAAAGAGATTATTCCAGAAGAATAGAGGATATTTACAATAAAAACGCCCAATAGCACATAGGGTATTCCAGTAGTGATAAAACTCCTAGTTCTCATCCATAATTTTTTTAGCAAAGCTTTAAAATATGGGATTCTATAAGGGGGGATCTCCATAAATATTTCAGGGCTTATGCCTTTTATTGTTTTATTAAGAATTAAACCTAGTATAGTCCATACAACAAAAAGTGTTAGGAAAACAATACCTAAACCTTTTATTCCGTATTTTCCAAGTAAGCCAAATACCATGGCCATTTGAGCCATACAAGGAACGCAGATTGCCATTAAAGTAGCTGCAATAAATTTTTCTCTTTTCGATTCTAAAATTCTAGTTGCTAAAGCTCCTGGAACATTGCAGCCTAGACCTAAAAGCATAGGAATAATTGCAAAACCATGCAAGCCAATTTTATGCATTACATTATCAATTAATACAGCTAATCTTGGTAAATAACCAAAATCTTCTAAAAAACCTAAGATAAGATAGAATGCAAATATATAAGGCAGAATCATAGCTATTGGGACATACAAACCAGTAGTCAATAAACCCATGCTTTGAGTATAGTCTATTTTTCCATCAATCAAAGTTCCAATTAATATATCATGAATAAAATTAGGTAAGAAAGCGCTAATTTTCATGGCTATTGGCGTGTAAAGATTAAACATTGGATTGAATATATAATTAATTAGGCCTTCACCAATAAACCTTATAATTGCAAATGAAAATAGAAGTATTAGTATTGCTATTGGAATGCCCGTAATTGGGTTTACAGATGCGTCACTTAATCTTTCTAAAAAGGTATGGTGCCTGTGTTTTGTTTTTTGCACTTGCTTTATGATATTCCCTGTTTTGTTCCATCTTTCCTTGTCAGAATGTTTTTTTGTTTTTGGATTTTTTGCTTTTGGCAGTTTACTGACTAATTTTTTAATACCTTCTCCTGTTACACCAACTGTTGGTATTATAGGGACATTTAATAATTCTTCAAGTTTTTTTACATCTATGTCAATACCTATGTGTTTTGCTTCGTCAGACAGGTTTAAAGCTATAACCATGGGAATATCTTTTTCCATTAATTGAAATGTTAAATTTAGATTTCTTTCAAGATTTGTAGAATCGACTATATTTATTACTAGGTCGCCTTGTTCTAGCATCTCTACAGCAACTTCCTCTGCTTTGTTTGTGGGATCTAAAGAATATGTTCCTGGGACATCAATTATTTCTGCTGGTTTTCCCTCAAACAACATAGAGCCTTTTTTGAATTCTACTGTTGTACCAGAATAATTAGAGATGATAACATCTGTGCCAGTTAATCTGGAAAAAATAGCACTTTTTCCGACATTTGGATTACCCATTAAGAGAATTTTCATTTTTCTATGATTATTTTATTTGCCATACCTCTTCCAATGGCTATTCTCATATTGTCTACTTCAATAACTAATGGCCCTCTTAATGGCTGGTATGAGAATATCCTTACTTGTTTTCCAATTCTTAGGCCCATTGAAGATAGTTTTCTTTGAAATCCATATCCTCCTTCTAATCGCTTTACTATTCCTTTTTCTCCTTTTCCTAATTGCGATAAAAAAATTTCCATTTTAATCGGTTTTATAGTGCGGTATTTTCATCCCATGAGGTGATTTTGTGGGGTGGTTAAGAAATTTATCCAGTCTTTTTATTGATTGTTCTGAAAAAGCATGCTCAAGTTTATGGGCTTCTTCGTGGATGTCATCTAGATTATATTTTAAAACATCCTTAAGGAAAACTTCGATAACTCGGTGATTATGCATTACTCTCTGGGCTTTTTCTAATCCTTTTTTTGTGAAGAATATGTTTGAATAGGGATTTGCTTTTACATAACATTTCTTTAATAGCTTTCTAATCATCTGTGAGACGCTTGGCTTAGAGATATTAAGTTCTTTAGCTATGTCTATAGACCTTATCCCCTTTGTTTTATCTTGCTCTTTTTCATAGAGAGAATACATTGTTCTTAGATAGTCTTCTATTGATTTTTGCTGCATTTTAAGTTAGGTTTGCCTAACTTATATATAAACTTTTCTGTTTTTATTTGATTATGTTACTTTTATTTAGTGGTAAAAATAGAAAGATTTATATAGTATTAGTACCCACCCATAAAACTAAAAAGATGTCAATAGATGATAAAGTAAGCGAAAAAGGAAAGTTTGCATTATCTAGTATTCTAGAGACAGTGTCAGCTATTGGTGGGGCCACATTAGGAGCGGTAATTGGTTCTGCTTTTGGCCCAATTGGAACAGCAGTCGGAACTTATTCAGGAGATTTTATAGGCCATATCCTTGGTTTTGGCGTACCTTGGTATATTCAACATGCGAATAAAGGTATATCTGAGAACATAAGAGATCTGTCAGGTATTTACAAAAGAAAGATAATACCTTTCCTTCTACACCCTCTTGCCGGAGGAGCTATTGCGTTTGGGCTTAGTAGTTTTTATCCTAGCCTCCCACCAGCATTAGTTGGAATGGCCGGCTCTGTAGGTTCAGAATTATTGTATCATGGTGCATCTTATTTAGGTAATTTATCCAGGCTTGAAGGAAAAAGTACAAATGAAAGTTATAAAAAACCAAACACAATCCCTTATCCTCAACAAGAGTATAGCAAAAGTAGAGCAGCCTGATAACTCAGAATAAAAAACAAGGCAAAGGGATTCTAGAGGGTTTCAAAAACTTTCCTTTGCCCTTGAAAAAAAGAGGTGTTTGGTTTTAGTTTAGTCTAATTTTGTTTTTGTGGGATTAAACTGGCTCATGGCAACGAGGAGGGGGGGACCACGAGCCAGCAAGAATTTACTATGAGTGTGAGCTTTGAAATCCCTATACCAATTCTTATGAAGAGGCATTTATAAATACATTATGAAGGGCTGATAAAGAATAAAAATACACAAAGTTTATAAAGGGCAAAACAAGAGATTTTATATAACAAAATGGTATTTGTTGTCGGACCAAGATGGTTCTATGGGGTGGATTATATCTTTGAATTAGTATCAGTAATTGTCGGACTGCTTATATCATATTTCTCTTACAAAACCTACAGGTATACTTCACAAAAGAAGTATTTTTACTTTTCTGCCTCTTTTTTCCTTGTTGCTTTGGCATTTATAGCCAAAGTTCTTGCCACTATACCTGTATATTCCAAGGAATTGAAGATAGAGACAGTAGGACTAGTGACTGTCACGCAACAGGTGATAAACAGGGTAAGCTGGATAAATTCATTGGGAATTTCGGTATCCAGGCTTGTAATGCTATTTGCCTTCCTGATTTTATTGCTTGTAACATCCAAAATAAGGGATAAGAACATAATCTTTCTTCTGATTTACCTGATGGTTATATCAACAACAATGGTAAGCGCACATTATATTGTGTTTCACGTTACTTTGCTGCTATTGCTGGCTATGCTTTTTTTAAGCTTTAGAAAGAACTGGCTTAAGGTAAAGAGTTTAAGCGCTAAAATGGTTATGTATTCCTTCGGGTTGTTGCTGTTAAGCCAAGTATTATTCGTTTTCTCCGGGCTTTTTGACAGCTTTTATGTAATCGGTGAGAGCATACAGCTCATCGGATATTTGCTTTTGCTAGCCTCAATTATAAGAATCATGTTAAAAAAATAATAGAAATCCCAAAGGATTTCTATGGTCTCAAACTCCTAAAAATCGGAGATTTAAGATGAGTATAAGAAGAACCAAGATTGAGATTATACACGATATTTTAATCGCGATACAGAAAAAAGGGGGGAAGATCAAGCCAACTCACCTACTTTACAAATCAAACCTATCATACAAAAAGATGCTTGAGTATGTTAGCGAGTTAATGAATAAGGGGATGGTTGGTGAGGAGGAGGTTAAGGGAAAGAAGGTTTATACAATAACAGAGAAAGGGGCTAATTATATTCAGGAGTACAAGAAGATTAAGGAGTTTTCTGATAGTTTTGGTCTGTAAATTTTCCTACGGAAAATTTACTTTTAGCCTCCCCACCATAAAACAACTATAGTAAGTTTCCCGCCCCGACATTGAAAGTATTTATAGCACAACTAAAAATTATTTCTTTTTTAGCCACCATACGCCTGCATAAACAAAAGGCGTATCAAAAAGTGCAACGACTACTTTTAGAAGATAGTAAGGTATTATTAATGTAAACAAGTATGCGACTGTAAACTTAGGACTTGTGTTAAATATTTGGGGTAACCAGGGTATATAGTAAAGAGCGATAAACATAAAGACAACAGTATCTATAAACTGGCTTACTATGGTAGATGCGTTGTTTCTTAACCATAGGAATTTGCCTTTTGTTTTTTGTTTCCAGAAGTTGAATGCCCATATATCGTGTAATTGGCTTAATAGGAAAGCTGTTACAGATGCTATGAAGAATCTTATTCCTATCCCAAAAACAGGGTTATATTGCTCTGCCTGGACATAACTTCTTGGTGCGAACGGAAGCCATACTGCTAAGGCTGTTATTAGTAAGATTAATACCATTGAAATAAAGCCAACCCATACGAATGTTTTTGTTTTTTCTTTTCCATGGACTTCTTCTATAACATCTGTAATTAAGAAGGTTATTGGGTAAGCAAATATTCCAACAGAAACTTCAATGAGCCAGAATTTTGTTATTTTTGAGCCAAGTAAATTGGCTGCTATAAGAGATGCTACAAATATACCTAATAATAATTTTGTTTTGAATTCCAAGTCCCATTTCATTGCAAAAGAGAAGATTAGGGTTTGGTTTATAAGTGTTTCTACTTTTTTATAAATAGAATTAAAAAATATTAGTTATGGCTGCTTATTAATTTTGATAAAGAAATACAATCCCACAACAAACATAACCATACAAAGCCACTGGCCCATTGTCAAGCCAAGAATAAATCCTATTTCTCCAGGGTCTTTGACAAATTCGATAAAGAACCTTATAGAGGAGTACATCAGAATAAAGCTCCAGAACATTACTCCTTTTTTCAGCTTTTTGTCTTTTATGAACCATAGGACGGAGAAGATAAATAAGTTTTTTAGGCTCTCGTATATTTGTGAGGGATGCCTGCAGCCATTGTAGTTCTTGAATTTTACGCACCATGGAAGGTTTGTTATTCTTCCTACTAATTCTCCGTTTATGAAATTTCCTATTCTGCCAAGGAATAAGCCGAATACTAATGGGATGACGCAGATATCTGCCAAATCATAGAATTCTATTTTTTTCTTTTTGCAAAACAGATAGCCAGCAATTACAGCTCCTACCAGGCCTCCGTGGAAGCTTAGGCCACCATGCCATACTGCAATTATTTCAAAAGGGTTTTTAAGGTAGTAGATAGGGTTATAAAATATGATTTCAAATATTCTTGCTCCTATTACTGCGCCTATAATCAAATAAAAAAGTAGATCTAGGGTATCGTCTTTTGTAAGTTTCAGGTTTTTTTGTTTGGCTAGGTAATTAATAAAGAAATAGGCCAGTATGAATCCTAAGACAAAGATGATACCATAATATCTAATTTCAAAGGGTCCTAGTTTTAGTAATGTTGGATTTATGTTATTGTAGAACATTTTTATCTATTTTTTTATAGAAGTATATTCTATTGAGTGATATTATTAAGTAAATGAAGATTATTGATATTATATTGAAGATTTTTAAGTATATACTTCCGTAAGTGGTTAATAGTTCTTGGTTTGTAAAGATTGTGAATCTAAATATTAGGTGTATTATGTTATATAATAATAAGTAGGTTAGGATTAGGATAAGGTTCCATATTATGAATGCGCCATATTTATTTATTTTATTAAAAGCTATGTTAAAGCTTTTCCTGATTATTTTATTTTTTTGCTCTTTAATGAATAGTGTGTGGCTTATGTTTATTATTGAATAAACGAAGAACAGGAAAGGTATTGCCAGAATTAAGACAAGGTATTCCAAAAAACCTCTTTCCAATATTAATGCCAATATACCCAATAAGGCCAAAGCGGTTAAGAAAAAGATTATAAAGAGGAGGATGTTTAATAAATAAAACTTACCTAATCCTTTTAGATTGAATTTATTTTTTTCTTGTAAGGATTTTATTAAGTTTAATATACTTAGTTTTGTTATTGAATATATGAAGATAACAAAAAGGTAATAAATAAGGGGATAGCCGAAAACAAATAATAGAAGGTTGGTTGATGTTTTAAAAAGATTCATTAACTGCTGCGGGTCCTGGGGTATTAAAGAGCCGAAGTATTTTCCTATTGATATAATTACAGCCAGCAATATGAAGTCCAGGATTATTGTATAAAAGTATATGTTTGGATTTTTTTTTATTATGTTAAATACCTTCAAGAAAGATGATTCTAAAAATAACCTCTTTATTTTTTTCATTTAACTTATCCAAATATCAATATTTCTGGCTTAATCAGCAGTATTAACCCAAGGATTAACATCAGTAAACCGGATATTAACTTTAAAATTTTTCCCTGTTTTTCTGTAAATCTATGTGCTCCCATTGTCCATGTGAAGATTAATACAATTACTGCTAATGGTACTACATAAACTATGTTATAAAGGACTAGATATAAATAATATGTTAATGTAGGGAGGTTATGTAAGGTCAATGCTCTTGTATATATAGCAGGGAAACCAAATGTGCATATAAGTTCGAATGTGTTTGCCGTAAAGGCGAGTACTATTGTGCCTATGATTATTGCTATAGTGGTTTGTTCTTTTACAAGATTTCTCATTTTTTCAAAAAGTTTTGGTTTCCATTTATGCGGTATTGTTAAGGAAATGCTTTCTTTAAAGAAAAAGAAATCTTTTGTGTTTATCAGGCCTGCAATTATTGCAACTAATGCTACTATGATTCTTAGTGCTTTAACAAAGCCGATCATTAAGAAGAAGTTAAGCCATGCTGCCATAAACAGAAAGTAGACAATCCCCGAGGTTAAAACAAATATTGAGCCAATAAGCAACATCTTTTTTCTGGATTTTGCATATATTAGTAATGTAAGTAAGAAGCACAAAACCCATATTGCACATGGGTTGAAGCCGTCTAAGAAACCCAGGATGATGGTTAGTAAAGGTAAACCGACTTTGGTCAGATTTATTTCCCCCAATATTGGGACATGAACAATATTTTTTTGGTTTACAATGCATTCTTGCTGGTCTTGGTAAAGATCGGTACATCCATGTTCTAAACAGTTCTTTACCTTTTCTTCTATTTCCTTTCCTGTTGTTTCTTCAGAGCCAAACCCCACAACATAACTATCACAGATAAAGGTAGCAGGAACCCATTGTGGAGTTGTGCCATAAGCTTTTGCGATTTCCTGGAATACTTTTATGGATTCAGGGTCGCTTGTTTCGTAAGATTTAACTTCAAGATCTGGGTATTTGTTTTGTAATTTTTCCAAGAATGGTTTTTCCTCTGCACAATGAGGGCAGCCTTTGCTCCAGAAGAAATATATGGTTAAATTATCTTTTTGGGCATGAATAGTAATTAAACTAAGCAATAGTATAAACAATAGTATAAAAGGTAATTTTTTCATTAAGTTTTTTAGAGTTGTTATCTTTTATAAAAAGCTTTTGATTTGATTTATTTTATGTTAAGCATAAGATTTATAAAGAGGATTAAAATGAGGAGGAATATGGGGAAGAAAGATTTAACGAAAACGATTGTTTCTATTATTGTTGTAGTTGTATTGGCTGTTTTTATTGTGAATATTAATAAGGTAATATCTCCAAAAGTTCCTTTAAGCGAAGGGATTCAAACAACTGGAAATAGTGTAATAGATTATGGAGAATGTTTTGATAAGGATCCTAGTACTATAGTTTTTGTGCATTCTAATGGTTGTCCTCATTGCAGAAATATGATGCCTATTATTGAAGAATTGGAGGAAGAAGGGTATAAGTTTTATTGGGCTGAAAGTTCTGATAGCGAGGCTATAGAAGTTGTTGATAACTGTTTTAGTGATTTACTCAGCGGTTATGTGCCACAGTTTATTTGTCCTGCGACAGGGAAAGAACAAACAGGGAGTATGAGTAAAGATGAGTTAAAGTATTTTGCTGACAGTTGTAATTCGTAAGATTTAAAAAGAGATGAATATTTCTCTACGAGTGGGTGGTATATTATGGAAGAAAATAAAGACATGGAAATTAAAGAAGTAGAGGTTGATGATATAAAGACAAATAATACAAAAGAGGGATTAAAAATGAAGAAATCAACTTTATGGATGGTTATAAGCGGGATTTTAGCTGTTTTGTTTGTAGTGTCTATATTTACCGGTGGTTTTAGAGGTGGAACAACTGGCGGTGTTGTTGCTGGTGATGTATTAACCAAAGACGAGGCTTCTGATAAGGCTATAACTTATATTAACACTTATTTGTTGAGCGGCGGACAGACTGCAACAGCCAAGAATGTTGAAGACTCCGGCAATCTGTATAATATTAAGCTGGATATTGGCGGGAGGGAATATGACTCATATGTAACTAAGGATGGAAAATTATTGTTTCCAAGTGTTGTTGAGTTAGATGCTGAGGTTGAAGAACCTGCTACACAGGAAGAGCAACCACCAGAAGTAGTAAAATCGGATAAGCCTGAAGTACAACTATTTGTTATGTCACATTGTCCTTATGGGACACAAGCTGAGAAGGGGTTTATACCTGTAGTTGAGCTATTAGGCGATAAGATTGATTTTGATTTAAAATATGTTAATTATGCTATGCATGGAGAGAAGGAAGTTAAGGAGGAATTAAGGCAGTATTGCATAAAAACAGAGCAGAATGATAAGTTTTTACCATATTTGAAATGCTTCCTTAAGGCTGGTGATTCTGATACTTGTATTACTGAAGTAGGGGTTGATAAGGAGAAACTTGAGGCTTGTGAGGAAGCCACAGACAAAGAGTATAAGCTAACTGAAACTCTTGAGGATAAGGAATCATGGGGTGGCAGTTTCCCTCCATTCCCAATATATGATGAAGAATGTGAAGAGTATGGTGTTAGTGGCTCTCCTACACTAGTTATTAATGGTAGGGTTGTCAGCAGCTCAAGAAGCCCTGCTGCTTATTTGGCTACTATTTGTAATGCGTTTAATGAAGCGCCAGAAGAGTGTGAAGAAGAGCTTTCAACTGCCAATCCATCAGCTGGTTTTGGGTATGGGGAAACAGACAATCCAAGTACTGGAACTTGTTGATTAATTTTTTTCTTTTTTTTGCAAATTTTTTATTACTTTTACACCTTAAAATGATCATAACCAGTTTTCTTGATTAGTTTTTCTTTTCCTTTTTGGTAAAGATAAACTCCTTTTCTTTCTGTAATCTCTCCTACCAAGAAGCCTTTTACTTTATTCAGGTTTTTTTCATTTACTGTAAATACCAGTTCGAAGTCTTCTCCTCCGTATAATGCATAATCTGTTGGGTCTTTTAGAAAATTCTTTGAATTTTCTAAACCTTTAGAAATCTTCGATTTCAAAAGTTTGTTTAATGCTTTTGCTGCTTTTCTTGTTTGTTCTTTTATTGGGATGTTGTCTTTGAAGATTATTGCTCCAACTTTGCTTTGCTCGCAGATATGGGTAACTTCCGATGCCAAGCCGTCTGAAACGTCAATCATTGCGTTGATGTATTTTAGGAATGATTTTACTTTATGGTATTTTGCTTTTGGTTCCAGGTGTTTGGTTTTTACATAGTTATGGCCTTTAATATTTTTCAGGAATAAATTCAATCCGGCGGCTGAAGAGCCAAGGTCGCCTGTTACGAGGATGAAGTCTCCTGGTTTTGCTTGGCTTCTTAGGCAAAGATGTTGTTTTTTTACTTCTCCCATCATATCAATATCTATAACTAACTGTTTTCCGTGTGTGATATTTCCTCCTATGATTTCTACTCTGTGTTTTTTTCCTGATTCTCTCATGCCTTTATAGATTTTGTCTATGATATTTGCATCTAAGTCTTTTGGTAAAACTAAAGAGACTAAAGCATATTTTGGAATGCCACCCATTGAGCCTATGTCTGAGACATTAATTTCAATTGCTTTTTTTCCTACTTGTTCTGGTGTGAAATATTTAAAAGAGAAATGGTCCCCATCTACTAAGGTGTCTGTTGTAAGAATTAATAGTTTTTTTTCTATTTTAATTACAGCTGCATCATCTCCTATACCAACTAAAACATTTTTATCCTTTGCTTTCTTGTAGATTCTTTTTATAAGGCCGAATTCTCCTATTTGGGATAGTTTCATTTTTTCTCTTTCAATTCCTTGCTAATCTTAACTGAGCAGAACTTGCCGCACATTGAGCAAACTTCTTGGTCTTCTGGCTGGCATCTTTTTCTTATCTCTTCTGCTTTTTCCTTGTCGATAGCAAATTCCATCATTTTTTTCCAGTCAAGGTTAGCTCTTGCTTGTGACATATTATCGTCCCATTCCCTTGAGCCTTTAATGCCTTTTGCAATGTCTGCTGCATGGGCTGCTATTTTAGAAGCTATGACACCTTCTTTTACTTCCTTTATTGTTGGCAGGCCCAGATGTTCGCTTGGGGTAACATAGCATAAAAAATCAGCACCATACATTGCTGCCAGTGTTCCTCCTATAGCTGAGGTAATATGATCATAACCAGGGGCAATGTCTGTTACTAACGGTCCAAGTACATAGAATGGTGCATTGCTGCACATTTCTTTCTCTAACTTTATGTTATGTTCTATCTGGTCTAAGGGAATATGACCTGGGCCTTCTATCATTGATTGGACATTTTCCTGGAATGCTTTTTTTTGAAGCTCTCCTAATGTTTTCAGTTCATGCAGTTGTGCTTTATCTGTTGCATCTTTTAGGCAGCCTGGTCTTAAGGCATCTCCCAGGCTTAAGGTTACGTCATATTTTTTTGCCCAGAATAGAATTTTATCGAATGATTCGTATAATGGGTTTTCTTTATTGTTGTGCTTCATCCATTTTACTAAGAATGAGCCTCCTCTTGAGACAACTCCCATTAATCTTTTTTCCAATAGATTGATGGCATCTTTTGTAACACCACAATGCACTGTTATAAAATCAACACCATCCTGGATATGTTTTTTTATGGTTTTTATTAAATCAGACTCTGTTAAATCTACTATTGTGTTTTTTTCAATTGCTGCCTGGTAGATTGGGACCGTTCCTACAGGAACTTGTGAATTTTTTATTATTGCTTGTCTTATTTCGTCAATATTTCCTCCTGTGCTTAAATCCATGACTGTGTCTGCTCCGTATTTAATTGAGATTTTCAGCTTTTCAAGCTCTTCATTTATGTCTGCCCTATTTGGAGAAGAGCCTATGTTTGCATTAATCTTTGTTTTTAGTCCCTCTCCTATACCGATGGGTTTTAGGTTTTGGTGTAGAGTTGATGCTGGGATTACAACTTTTCCTTCTGCTATTTTTTTTATTAGCTCTTTAACTTTAATATTTTCATTACTAGCAACTTCTTCCATTTCTTTGCTAATGTCGTTGAATTTGGCTTTTTCTAATTGTGTCATTTTGCTTCTTTTAGTTTATCAATAAATTTCCTGCATTCTTTTACAACATCCTCCTTTGTAACAATTGCTGAGATGACAGCTACCGAGGTTGCGCCTGCTTTTATAACTTGGTCAATGTTTTCTAGGTTTATTCCGCCAATAGCTACAAATGGTATTTTTACTGCTTTTTTAACATCTTCTATAAGTTTTAACCCTGCTGCCAGGCCTGCATCTAGTTTTGTTTTTGTCTCGAATATCGGGCTTACACCAATATAATCTGCACCTAGTTTTTCTGCTTGTATTGCTTCTTGTACGTTATGGATTGTTATGCCGATTATTTTATCTGGCAATAATTTTCTTGCTTCAATATACGGCATATCGTCATTCCCTAAGTGAACGCCGTCTGCATCAACTGATTGGCAGATATCAGTCCTATCGTTGATTATTAATAAAACATTATTTTTGTCGCATAATTTTTTAATTTCTTTTGCTTCTTGGTACATCAATCTTGTTGGTTTTTTTGAAAACAAGTTTTCAAAACCTTCAAAGCTTTGCTTTGAAGTTTCTTTTTCCCTGTATTGAATTATCTTAACTCCTGCTTTTATTGCTGCTTTAACGTCATCAAGAATTGTCTTTTTTGTTAATTTGCTGTCTGTTATAAAATATAAATCAATTTCACTCAGTTTTGGTTTCATCTTCTGGTTTTTCTTTGGATGTTTCTTCTTTCTTCTCTTCTTTTGGTTTTTGTTCTTCGGTTTTAGTTTCTTCTTTTTCAGGTTCTTCCCTGAGTTTCTTTTTTTCTGTTGGTTCTTTTTTTGTTGTTGTTTTCTTCTCTAGTTTTTCCATATCATGAATGTCTGTTTCGTCCAAGTTAAAAATTTCATCATAAAATGCCACTTTATAGCTGCCTGGGCCTGATGCTCTTCTTGATGCCAATTCTCCTGCAATTCCAAAAACAACTAAGGCTGATGCTGATGCTTTTGCATAATCTTTTTCAATAGCTGCAAAGGTTGCTATTACAGAAGCTGCCATACAGCCTGTTCCTACAAATTTTCCCATCATGTCATGGCCATTTTTGCAGATATAAACATCAGAGCTGTTTGTGATAATGTCTTCTGCCCCTGTTAGTACAACAGTTGCTTTTCTTTCATTTGCTAATTTTTTTGCCACTTCAATTAAATCGACCTCTACTTTGGTAGATTCAACGCCTTTGGTTTCTGCTTTTTCTCCTGCCAGTTTTGCTATTTCAGATGCATTTCCTTTTATGATGTTTATTTTTAATTCTTTCAATAGCTCTAATGCTTTGTCGTCTCTTAGTTTTGTGGCTCCAACACCTACTGCATCTAATATTATTGGAATCCCTTTTTCGTTTGCTGCTTTTCCTGCTAGTTTCATTGATTCTATCAATTCGTTTGTTAAAGTTCCAATATTTAGGACTAAAGCAGATGCAATTTTAGCCATGTCTGCTGCTTCTTCTTTTGCGTGGGCCATTACAGGCAATGCTCCTATAGCCCTGACTATATTGGCACAATCATATATTGTAACCCAGTTTGTTATATGATGGATTAATGGCTTTTGCTCTTTTATTTTTTTTAGTAGTTCTGCTGTTTCAGTCATATTATCATCCCCCTAAGTTTAGAATTAGCAAACATAAGACAATATTAAAAGGTTGCGGTTTTGCTTAGTTTCTTTTTGGTTAATTGAAAACCAAAAGCTATAACACCGCCTAAAATAGCTGTATAGAATTGGAATATGCCCATAGTTGTTAGAAATAATACAGGCAGTATTTTTAGGCTGAATAATAGGTATGCTATTACGAATAAGAAAGCTGCTTTTGTTATTGAGCCAATTAATAATGTAATCCAATAATTGAATTTCTTATGAAGATTAAACCATTTAAATGCATAGACCAGAATTGTATTTCCTATCCAGATGAATGGTATCATGTATATTAGGAAGATTGTGAATGGTCCGAATAAAATCCCTCTTGATAAGGCTCCTAGTGCAGGAGCTATTATTACCGGCAGTAATTTATAGCCTTTTATGTTCAAGGCTGAGGTTATTAGTAAAGTGTTGACTAAAACTCCAACAATTATTTGAGGATGACCTATCATTAATGGTAAAAAGAATGAGACTATTGTATAAATGGTTATTTCAAAAAGTTCGTTTTTGTATGTTAATTTGTAATCCTGTTTGTTTATTATTTTGTTGAGGTGTTCCATGGGGATTTTATTAATAATAACTTGTTTATATAATTTTTGTTTAAAATGATGTGGTAATTAACTAAAAATATTTGGAATTTGTTATCCATAAGGAAAAGGTGGTAATTAACAAAATTTGTTGATAAAAAATATTCTTGTGGTAATTAAAAATAAAAGAATATAAAAGTGGTAATTAACTTGAATAAATAGAAAAATATTTAAATAAGTGGTAATTAGAAAAAATATGCCTTATCTAAAGAAAGTGAATATAAAAGGGAAGGATTATTTCTATCTTTTCCATACTGTAAGGGAGGGGGATAAATTTAAGAAATTGAGTAAATATGTAGGGAAAGAAGAGCCTTCTAAAGAAAAATTAGAGAAACTAAAAGAGGATTTCATAAAAAAAATAAAAATACCAGTAGAAATAGTGGAAGAAAAAAGACCAAGAGTAAATATTTTAGGTCATTTAAGAGAGATGCAGGGAAGGTATGGTTATCTTCCTGAGGATGAAATAAGAAAGCTTTCTAAGAAAATTAATGTGCCTGTTGTTGAGATTTATTCTGCTTCAACATTTTATTCTATGTTGAGTGTAAAGAAGAAGGGGAAAAGGATAGTGAGAATCTGCAATAGTCCTTCTTGTTATTTGAATGGTTCTTTAAATGTTTTAGAAGAAGCAAAAAGGATATTGGGTATTGATGTAGGGGAGACTACAAAAGACAGGAGATTTAGTTTAGAGCTGACATCCTGTATCGGGTGTTGTGATAAGGCTCCTGCTATTATGGTTAATGATGAGTTAATTACTAATGTGACAAAGGAGAAGTTGAAGAAGTTGTTAAAATGAAGATTTTGCAGAAGGTAAATTTGGAAGGATGGAAAAAGGTTAATGAGTTAGGGGCAGATGGAACTATTGAGTTGTTAAAGAAGAAAGGATTAACAGGAAGAGGGGGTGCTTGTTTCTTAAGTGGATTAAAGTGGGAATTTACAAGAAAGGAAAAAGGCGATGAAAAATTTGTTATTTGCAATGCAGATGAGGGGGAGCCAGGGACTTTTAAAGATAAATTAATACTAGAAAAAAATCCTGAGAATGTTATTGAGGGGGTATTAATTGCTTGTTATTGTACTGATGCTAAGCAGGCTTATATTTATTTAAGAGGGGAATATCATTATTTGAAGGAGAAATTAGAGGACGTTATTAAGAAGATTTTGTCTGATGCCAAATTTGATTTGAAGATAGATATTGTAGAAGGTGCTGGAGCTTATATTTGTGGTGATGAGACTGCAATTATTGCTTCTATCGAGAATAAAAGGGGTTACCCCCATTTTAAGCCGCCTTATCCCCCACAGAAAGGTTTGTTTGGAAAACCAACTGTGATAAATAATGTTGAAACTTTAGCAAATGTTCCATTGGCTTTAGTTGATGATTCCTGGAGTGACGGGGTGAGACTATTTTCTTTGAGCGGGGATGTTTCAAAGCCGGGAGTTTATGAGATTAAGATGGGTACTAAGTTGGAGGGGATAGCAAAGATTTGTCAAGCTAAAGATCCTAAAGCGGTTTATTTTGGTGCAGCAGGTGGGTGTATTCCTTATAGTTCGAATTTTGTTATTAACGTGGAACATATTTGTAAAGAAGAAGCTATGTTAGGGGCATGCTCTCTTATTTTTGTAAGTAAGAAAAGAAATATGCTTGATATGGCAATAAATATTACACAATTCTTTAAGCACGAGAGCTGTGGTAAATGCACTCCGTGCAGAGAGGGTAATGTTCATGTTTTGAAATTGTTAGAAAAGATTAAGTCGGGGGAGGACAATAAAAAGGATTTAGTGTTGTTAGAGAAATTATCTGTAATTATAAGAGATACTGCTTTATGTGGTTTGGGGCAGTCTTGTACAAATCACGTTTTGACTGCTTTGAAATATTTTAAAGGAGACTTCAAGGTAAAATGAGTGAAAGGAATAAAATAAAACTAAGGATAAACGGGAAGGAAGTTGAGGCAAAAGAAGGAGAATATATTATTGATGTTGCTAGCAGAAATGGCATAGATATCCCTCATTTTTGTTATAATGAAAGATTAGAAAGGATAGGGGCATGCAGGTTATGTATTGTTGAGGTTAAAGGTATGGATAAATTACAGGCTTCGTGCTGTACAGAGGTTAGAGGGGGGATGGAGATTAATACCCATAGTCCGAGAGTTCTTGAAGCAAGAAGAATGAATATGCAATTATTGTTGGCAAATCATGCTCTTAATTGCACTACATGCAAAGAAAATTTATTATGCAAATTACAGAGGTATGCTTCTGAGTTAATGATTGAGGATACTCCATTTGCAAGTACACAAAGACAGGATGAGGTTGATGATTCAAGTGTTTCTATAAGAAGAGACAATAATAAATGTATTTTATGTGAGCAATGTGTCAGGGTTTGCAATGATATTCAAACAGTATATGCAATTGGAATGGTAAACAGGGGGATTAATACAAGGATAACACCCAATTTTAATCATACAATGAAAGAAAGTTCATGTATTAATTGTGGGCAGTGTGTTGTGGCGTGTCCATCAGGAGCTTTAACTGAGAAGAGCAGTATTCCTGAGGTGATTAATGCATTAAATTCTGATAAATACTTAATTGTACAGACAGCCCCTTCGATTAGGGCTACACTAGGAGAGTTGTTTGGAATACCAGCAGGAACGCCGGTAACAGGAAAAATGGTTACTGCATTAAGGCAGATAGGTTTTGATAAGGTGTTTGATACTAATTTAGGAGCAGATGTTACAATAGTAGAAGAGGCTCATGAATTTGTTGAAAGAGTAAAGGGGAATAAGGTTTTACCCATGATTACCACTTGTTGTCCTGCATGGATAAAGTTTGGAGAGCAATTTTATTATGATGAGCTAAACAAAAATATGTCAACATGCAGAAGCCCACAGGCTATTTTAGCTTCTCTTGTAAAAACATATTATGCTAATAAGATAAAAAAGGATCCAAAGGATATTATATTAGTTGATATAATGCCATGTACTGCAAAAAAATATGAAATTTTAAGACCTGAATTTAAGGGGGAAGCAGATTTTGTATTGACAACAGTCGAACTTGGTAAATTATTGAAACAATTAAATGTTGATTTTGTGAATTTGCCAGATTCTAAATTTGACGAGCCTCTTGGATTTAGTACAGGAGCAGCAGATATATTCGGCCATACCGGAGGAGTTATGGAAGCTGCTTTAAGGACAGCAGCAGATACTTTGGCAGGAGAGGATTTAAAGAATATTGATTATAAAGAAATCAGAAGCATGAAGGAGATAAAAGAAGCAGAGCTGGAGATTGGAGGAAAGAAGATAAAGGTATGTGTTGTTCATACTACAGGAGCAGCAAGAAAATTATTAGAGCAGATAAAGGAAGGAAAAAGCCCGTATCATTTCATTGAGATAATGGCTTGTTATGGCGGTTGTATTGGTGGAGGAGGACAGCCACCGCCACATAATAAGAAAACATTGGCTAAAAGGGTTCAGGCATTGATAAAGGTTGATGAAAGTAAAAAGATAAGAAAATCACATAAGAACCCTGCTGTTTTGAAATTGTATGAGGAATATTTGGGGAAGCCAGGTAGTGAAAGAGCTCATAAGTTACTGCATACCAGGTATTTTAAAAAGAGTTATGTTTAAATATTGGCTTTGATTCTTCTTATTCTAATGCAAACAGCAGTAGAGAATAAGACATTGTATGAGATTATTTTCAGGCAGAGGAATGTTTTTTTAGATATTTCAATGGTTCTTTTTAGTGTTGTTTTTTTAGGTATTATGGCTAATATTAGGATTCCTTTATGGCCTGTGCCTATTACAATGCAGACGTTTGGTGTTTTTTTGATAGCTTTCTTTTTTGGTTCTAGAAAAGGATTTTTATCTATATTGGCTTATATTTTATTTGGTGTAATTGGGTTTGGTATTTTTGCTGGTTATAAGTCTGGTATTGCTGCTATATTAGGACCTACGGGAGGGTATTTGATTGGGTTTTTGTTCATGGCTTTTTTTGTTGGTATGATGATTGAGAAAGGCTATGGAAGGACAAAGAAAAGTGTTTTAGTGTGCATGATTGTTGGTGAGATTATTCTTTATTCTTTTGGATTGACGGGGTTATGGCTGTTTTTGGGAAAGGTTAGCTTATGGAAGGTTTTAGTTGCTGGATTTTTTCCTTTTGTTATTGGCGATGCCTTAAAAGTGATTGGGGCTGTTGCTTTGTTTCCTTATTTGTGGAAGGGGAGCGAGAGATTGAGCAGATAGTTCTTTCAATCTAAAACAAAATTCAAGTTGCCCTATTTTTCTGAAGACTTTTTAGTCTCTTATATTCAAATCCCAATAGAAGTAGTATTATTATATCGATAATAGTTAAAAAAAGTAAAATTAGGGAAGGGGTTTTAATTAACCTAAAGATTTGGTATACAACAAACAAAAATAATATGAAGCCTGCTAAAGGGTAAGAGCGTAATTTATTATACCATAATGATAATACAATTCCAATCTTTGTAACACCATGTATAAAGAGGTATATTGCTGCAAATAACTGGGTGCTTAAGGAGATGTTAAGGGAGGTATTTATTAAGTAATTAGCGATAAGATCTGTGGGGTCCTGGGTTAACTCGTGCTGGAATATGGTTTCCACAAAATTGGTAATTAAGCTTGAGCTTACAAAGAATAATATCAGGCTACCAATAAATTCCAGAATGCCGTCTATGCCTTTAATAAATATGCTTACCCTAAAAAGGCGATGCATGAATTCTTTCTTTTTATCTTTCATTTTTAGGTGGTCTTTTATGGTATCCTATCTTAATATATAAAATATACTATTATAATTTTGTTATAAGGAAATAAAAGAGATGGATTGGCCTAATACTTAATTAAAAGAGCATCTATTTATAACTTATTCTTATAAGAATATTTGAATCAATAAACTATTTAAATGAGAATATTGGGCCTATATGTAAAGGAGGTAATTAACCATGCCAAAAACTTATGAAGAAATTAATGAGAAAATAAAAAATAAGAAAGCAGTTGTGTTAACGGCTGAAGAATTTATTGAACTGGTAGATGAGAAAGGTTTAGGAAAGGCGGCAAAAGAGGTGGATGTTGTTACTACTGCAACTTTTGGTCCTATGTGTTCTTCAGGGGCTTTTATTAATATAGGACATTCTAATCCTAAGATAAAGATAACAAAGGCGTGGCTTAATGGGGTTAGTGCCTATGCTGGAATAGCAGCTGTTGATTTATATATTGGCGCTACAGAGATACCTGAGAATGATCCTGCTAATTCAAACGGAAAAGGTTTTTTTAAATATGGTGGAGGGCATGTAATACAGGATCTGATTGCCGGGAAGGATGTTAAATTAAAGGCTGTTGCTTACGGCACTGATTGTTATCCGAGAAAGGAATTAGAAACGTGGATAAATATAAAGGATCTAAATGAAGCTTATTTATGCAATCCGAGGAATTGCTACCAGAATTATGGTATTGCTATAAACAAATCAAATAAAACAATTTATACATATATGGGTGTTTTGAAGCCTAATTTGGGTAATGCTTCTTATTGTTCTGCCGGGCAGCTTAGCCCTTTGCTTAAGGACCCATTTTATAAGACAATAGGAATTGGAACAAGAATATGGTTAGGGGGAGCACAAGGTTATGTTTATTGGCATGGTACTCAGCATAATCCCCATGTTAAGAGAAACAAAAATGGTTGTCCTATAGGGGGAGCAGGGACGTTGGCTGTTGTTGGAAATTTAAAAGAGATGAATCCTGATTTTATCGTTGGGACTTCAATGCATGGTTATGGAACTACGCTGACAGTAGGAATTGGTGTGCCTATTCCGATATTGAATGAGGAAATAGCTAAGTATGCTGCATTAAAGGATGAGGAGCTAGAAGTATCAATAATTGATTATTCTGAGGATTATCCTAACTGCAAATCCAGTGATTTGGGAACAAGGAATTACAAGGAGTTGAAATCAGGGAAGATAATTATTGATGGGGAGGAAGTTCCAACTGCTTCTTTGTCTTCTTATCCTAAGGCTGTGGAGATAGCAAATATACTAAAAAAGGAGATAAAAAGCGGAAGATTCTTATTAACAAAGCCATTACAGTTATTACCAGGAACTGATTGGAGTGAGAAATTTAAGCCATTAAAGCTTAGAAAGAAGGGTGAATAAAATGGTCACTAAAAAATTAGTTTTGAAATTTCCAAAAAAGATTACAGAGCAGCCGATAATATATAAGCTGATTAAGGACTATAATTTGGTTTTTAATATATTAAAGGCGAAGGTTGATCCTGATAAAGGAGGATTACTGGTTTTGGAGCTATCCGGGGAAGATAAGGATTATGCAAAAGGGATTGATTATTTAGAGAAGTTAGGGGTAAAATTACAGCCATTGGAAAAGGATATAACAAGGGATGAGAAGAAATGCACTAATTGCTCTGCTTGTATTGCTCATTGTCCGACAGGAGCTTTGTATATTAAAGATAGAAAGACAATGAAGGTAGAGTTTGATAAATCAAAATGTATATTATGCGAGGCTTGCATTCCTGTTTGTCCTGTTGGAGCGATGAGGGTGGATTACTAGAAGTTGTAAATAAAATCTTTTGTTACTTTATTTCTTAATTTCTCATCTTTGCTTAAGAATAATTTTGGGATATTGCCAATCATTCCTATTTTGTGGTCTTTAATTATGATAATTCCTTCAACGTCTTTTAGTTTTATTGCCCAGTTTAAGGCTGGTTGTATGTCTTTGATTTTCCTTACCTTGTTTGCAACTGCTGTTGCTACGGCATCTGCTACATATGACCTTTTAGAAAAAATGGTGGCTAAATCACATTTTCCAAAGCTTATTGAGTGGCCAAGTAAGGATGATGACGAGCATATTGCTATTGGTGTATTGTTTTTGTTTAGTTTGAATGCTAATTTTTCTGCTATTTTGTTTTTTCCTGAGAATAGTCCGATGATTATTTCTTTATTGGTTATTGCAAATATATCTCCGCCATTTTCAACTATTGCTGTTTTTGCTCCTTTTTGGATTAGTTTTTTTGCTATAAATTCTGAAATTGTCCCTGCTACTGCTGCCATTGGGCCTACATTTACTATTTTTGAACCTTGCGCCATTAGTTTTACTATCTTTGGAGCTGATTTTTTTATTTTATATGGTTTAAGGGCTGATAAGAAAAAGATGTCCTTTTTTATGTAGTTTTCAATTAATGTTCTTTGTTTTACTAATTCGTCATATGCTGTTCTTATTAATGGTTTCCTATCTGTCAAAATCTTTATTCTGCTGTTTTTATATAATATTTCTTCAAGGTACATGAAATATAGAGTAGAATAGTAATATTTAAATATAGTGATATATTTCCCCTGTTTAAGATGATGGTTAGTTGCATATGTTGTTGTTGCTGAATTCTTTCATTGTTTTATTTAGCTCTATAAAGGGAGGGTGGCGAAGTGGTTAACGCAATCGCCTGCAGAGCGATCATTCATGGGTTCAAATCCCATTCCTCCCTTATTCTAATAAAAAATTAATATGGAGGTTGATAAAATGTCTGATAATATACTAAAATTGATTGGAAATACACCATTGGTGAAGATAAACAGGTTGAATACTAATAAGAATGTTGAAATTTATGCTAAATTAGAAAGGTTTAATCCTGGCGGTTCGGTAAAAGACAGGATTGGACTGAGTATGATAGAATCTGCTGAAAAGTCAGGTGAATTGACTAAAAAGAAGATTATCTTAGAGCCAACTTCTGGGAATACAGGAATTGGTTTAGCTATGGTTGCTGCTGTGAAAGGATATAAGACATTATTTGTAATGTCAAAAGCAGTTAGTGTGGAGAGGAAGAAGATATTGAGGGCTTTTGGAGCGGATATTTTATTGACTGACCCTAAGAAAGGCACTGATGGGGCTATTGAGAAGGCATATACAATGGCAAGAGAGGAGCCTGACAAATATTTTATGCCGGACCAGTTTAATAATGAAGATAACTGGAAAGCACATTATTATGGAACGGCAGAGGAGATTTGGAAACAAACTAAAGGAAAGGTAACGATGTTTGTTGCTGGGGTTGGCACATGCGGCACTCTTGCAGGGGTTTCCAGAAGACTAAAAGAGTACAATAAGGAGATAAAGATAATTGCTGCTGAGCCTTTACTGGGGCATAAACTACAAGGATTGAAGAATATGAAGGAAGCTTACAAGCCATCTATTTATGATAAGAAGTTATTGGACGAGAAGGTTCCTGTCAAGGATGAGGATGGATTTGAGATGGCAAGAAAACTGGTTAAAGAAGAGGGGCTACTGGTAGGAATGTCCTCAGGAGCTGCAATGCATGTTGCAATAGAGAAGGTTAAGAAAATGAAAGATGGCTTAGTTGTTGTGTTGCTGCCTGATGGAGGGGAAAAATATTTAAGCACTCCTTTATTTAGTGGGTAAATATGTTACAGCTATATAATACATTAACCAGAAAGAAGGAAGAGTTTAAGCCTATCAAGAAAGGACAAGCAGGCATGTATAGCTGCGGGCCCACTGTATATAACTTTGCACATATCGGGAATTTCAGGAACTATGTTTTTGTTGATTTATTTAAGAGGTATCTTGAGTATAAGGGCTATAAGGTAAAGCATGTTATGAATATTACTGATATTGATGATAAGACAATAAGGGATTCTGCTAAAGAAAATTTAAGTTTAAAGGAGTTTACAGAGAAATATACAAAGGCTTTTTTTGATGATATTGGGGCTTTGAATATTGAGAAGGCTGATATCTACCCAAAGGCAACTGAGCATATAAAAGAGATGATTAATTTTGTTAAGGTTTTAGTCAAAAAAGGATTTGCTTATGAAAAATTAAATTCTGTTTATTATGATATTTCCAAATTTAAGGGTTATGGTAAATTAAGCAAAGTTGATCTTTCTCAGATGAAAGCTGGAGCAAGAGTTGATTTGGATGAATATGAAAAGGACCATCCTGGTGATTTTACTTTAATGAAAAGAAGTAAGTTGGATGAGTTAAAGCGAGGTATTTATTATGATACCCCTTGGGGTAAGTGCAGGCCTGGATGGCATTTAGAATGTTCTGTAATGTCAATGAAGTATTTAGGGAAAACTTTTGATTTTCATTTAGGAGGGATTGATTTAGTATTTCCCCATCATGAGAATGAGATTGCACAATCTGAGGCTTATTCCGGCAAGAAATTTGTTAATTACTGGATTCATAATGAGCATTTAATTGTTGATGGCAAAAAAATGAGTAAATCTTTGGGTAATTTTTATACTCTCAGGGATTTGCTTTCTAAAGGTTATGATCCTATTGCTATCAGGTACCTGTTATTAAGCACGCATTACAGGCAGAAATTGAATTTTACTTTTGATGGTTTGAAAAGTGCAAAAAGTGCTGTTGATAAACTTAATAATTTTATTTTTGTTCTTAAAGGGATGAACTGTAAGGAGGATGTTGGCAATATAGATGAGCTTATTAAAGAGGCTAAAGCTGCTTTTGAGCTTGAGATGAATGATGATTTGAATATTTCCGGTGCCTTGGGTGTTTTATTTGATTTTATCAGGGATGTGAATAAGTTAAGGTTAAGCAAGAGAGATGCTGATAAGGTTATTTCTTTTATGAAGGAGATTAATAAGGTAATTGGTGTGATTGATTTTAAGGAAGGGGAGAAGGTTCCTAGTGAGATTAAAAAGCTGATTGAAGAGAGAGAGAAATATAGGAAGAAAAAGGAGTGGAAGAAGGCGGATGAGATAAGGGCAGAGTTAAGGAAGAAAGGGATTGAATTAATTGATACTCCTGAAGGGGTTAGGTGGAAGAAGGTTTGATTCTATATATTATATAAATTATATAGAAATAGAAAAGTTTAAAAAGTAGTAGTTGATTCTTAAGGAATATTATGAGGAAGATATAAAATGGGAGGACCATATATAGGAACTGGGAATTTTAATCCGATAGGAGGTTATCATAATTTATATATGCTCTTGCCAAACGAGAACCATGCTTGTTTTATGGCGGGTTCTGGCGGTAGAAGGCCTGTTCCTCAAGTGGTTTTTGAGCCTAAGATAATATCTGGAAAGCCTGAAGGATGGTGGAAAATAAATGGAAAAGAAATTCAGTCTCCTGATTATCGTCAAGAGCTGGCTGGTAAAATGGATAGGAATGTTACTTTATACTTACTGGCTATAGAAGGAGGGATGTATAATAAAGAATCGCTTTCTCAAATGGAGATTGAGTTGGATGCAGCATTTGCAGCAATCCAGGCTAAATTAGGTGACGATAGTTTTAGGAAATCACCATTCTATTCTTCACTTGAAAGATATAAGAATTTTGAAATACCAGTCGAAGAAAGGGTTTAGATATTCACTTCAACTTCAGCCTCAATCTTAGAACTCTCTTTTAACTTTTCATAACCAACCCTTTCTGCTCTTGTTGCTGCTATTATATCATCTTTTACTAATTCAAAGTCTTCTTTTGATATTTTCCCTTCAATAAATAAATTCTTTAATGGGGTTTTTAAGCTTAAATTCTTTTCTGATTTTGCCTGCCTTGCTTTTTGTATTGTGTAAATAGCTAAATCTCCAATTTTTTCACTATTTTTATTTATTTTAAATTCTTCTGGCCATGAGGAAATATGGATGCTTTTATCTTTCTCTGTTTTTTTAAAGAAAGCCTGGTAAAGCTCTTCTGTCAGATGGGGCATTATCGGGGATAATACCTTTAAAATTGACAATAAGGTATGATATAAACCATATTGTGCGCTTAATCTAGGTTCATTGCCTCTTTTATCCGGGTTATATAACCTATCTTTAATGATTTCCAAATAATTATCACATAAGGTATGCCAAAAGAAGTTTTCTGTTTTCCTTGTTACTTCTCCTGTTTTGTATTCATCAAAATTTTTTGTTGTTTCTTTGATTAAGGCATTAAGTTTAGATAGAATCCATTCATCCATTATTTCCAGTTTTTTGGGTTTTTTTAGAGTGTAGTTATCCAGGTGCATAAATGCAAATCTTGAGGCATTCCATAGTTTTGTGATAAATCTTTTTCCTTCTACCAAATCCTTTTCCTGATAAGGTAAATCTTCACCGAATGTTGCTTTTCCAACCCAATAGCGTATATTATCAACACTATATTTTGATAATAAATCTTCTGTCCATATGACATTGCCTTTTGATTTGTGCATGCCTCTTCCTTTTGAATCAAGAACAAACGTTCCTATTGCAATATCTTTCCATGGAATTTGGTTAAAATGTAGATATGCTTTTAGTATTGTGTAGAAAGCCCATGTTCTTATTATATCATGACTTTGTGGTCTTAGGCTAGTGGGAAACATCTTTTTGAATTTTTGTGGATTTTCCAGCCATCTTATTGCTATTTCCGGTGTCATTGAGGATGTCATCCATGTGTCAAAGACATCTTCTTCTGCTGTAAAATCCTTAGAGCCACAAGAACAGGCTTTTTTTGGTTTTACATTTGTAGGGTCTATTGGTAAGTCTTTTTCATCCGGAAATACTTCTTTGCCACATTTTTTGCAATACCAAACCGGAATAGGAACTCCATAGAATCTCTGCCTAGAAATACACCAATCCCATGCCAGGTTATTTGTCCAGTCTTCATATCTTGCTCTATAAAAGCCAGGGTACCATTTTATTTTTTTTCCCTGCCTTATTAATTCATTTTTATACTTTAAAGTTTTGATAAACCATTGTTCTGTTACTATAAATTCAATTGGGGTAGAGCATCTCCAACATGAGCCAACTGTTTGTTGCAGATTTTCTTGTTTGATTAATCTTCCTTCTTTATCCAGTTCTTCTATAATTGCTTTTTTTGCCTCGTCTATAGTTAAGCCTTTGAATCTTCCTGCTAATTCATTCAGCCTGCCATCTTTTGTTATGCAGATTTTTAAATCAAGCTTAAATCTTTTCCACCAGTCTATATCTGTTGTGTCACCAAAGGTGCAGATCATTACTATGCCTGAGCCAAATTCCATATCTACTTTTTCATCTTGCATTATCTTAACTTTTTGATTGAATAAAGGAACAACTGCTTTTTTTCCTACCAGATGTTTGTATCTTTTATCATTTGGATGGACAAAAATACCTACACAGGCGGGTAAGAATTCCGGTCTTGTTGTTGCTATTTCTATCTTTTTTCCATCTTCCAGGTCAAAATAGATATAACTGAGTTTTGTGTTTCTTGTCAAATCTTCAACTTCTGCCTGTGCTAAGGCAGTTTGATGTTTAGGGCACCATATTGTTGGTTCTTCACTCCTGTAACAATCTCCTTTTTTGATTAAGTCAAGGAATGATGTTTGAGATACCTTTTGTGCTTCCGGGTCAATTGTTGTGTAGAGCAAAGACCAATCATAACTATGACCTAAGGCTCTAAAAACTCTGTCGGCATATGCTTTTTCTACTTTAGAGCTTTCTTCCCTGCACAGCTTTCTAAATTCTGCTCTTGTTGTACTTGCTTTAGAGATATTGAATTTTTCTTCAACATATTTTTCTGTCGGCAATCCGTTATTATCAAAACAAGGTGCAAAATAAACATTAAATCCTTTCATTCTTCTGTATCTAGCTATGATTTCGAATTGTGTGTAATGCAAAGCATGTCCAATATGCAAATGACCTGCAGAAGCATACGGAGGAGGTACATCTATAGAGTAAACTGGTTTTTTGCTTTTTGGGTCGAATTTATATATATGCTCTTTTTCCCAAAATTTCTGCCATTTTGGCTCTGAGTCTTTTGCGTTATATTGTTGTGGTAATTGCATAGGGTTAAGATTAAGGGTTTATTATTTAAAGATTTTGGAAAACTTAATAAATATCAAAATTATCTAAGTTGCTATGATTCCTTTAACTAAGAAATATGCACCTAAATCTTTGAAGGATATTAAAGGACAGGATAAAGCGATAAAAGAACTGAAGAGTTTGATTAATAATTTTAAGAAGCAGAAGAAAAAGGCTATATGGGTTTATGGGCCTAGCGGGAGCGGGAAGACTTCTATAGCGCATGCTTTGGCTAATGAGTTTGGTTATGAGATTATTGAGGTTAATGCCAGCGATGCTCGTAATGCAGAGAATATTACCCAGAAAGTAGGAGGGGCTGTTTTTCAGCATTCTTTGTTCTCCAAAGGGAAAATCATACTTGTAGATGAGATTGATGGATTAGCAGGAAGAGAGGATAGAGGGGGGATGCAGGCATTGATAAAGATAATCGAGAAGACTTCTTTTCCTGTCATACTGACAGCTACTAATCCATGGGATTTTAAGTTTAATACTTTAAGGAATAGGTGTAATTTGGTTGAATTAGATGCTTTAAGCTATATGGATATAGGAGAAGTTTTGAGGGGTATTTGTGTTAAGGAGAAGATAAAATATGAGCTTGATGTTTTGAAATCGTTAGCGAGAAGGGCTGGTGGGGATTGCAGGGCTGCTATTAATGATCTGCAGACATTAACCGAGCTTACAAAGGAGCTTACAAAGGAAAGTTTGGATGAATTGGAACAGAGAAGCCAGGAAGAGAGCATGCCAACTGCTTTATTAAAAGTTTTTAAGACGACTGATCCAAAAATTGCTATTAGTGCTTTTGAAAATGTTAAGGAGGGTTTAGATAAACAATTATTGTGGATAGATGAGAATCTGCCTTATGAATATGATAAACCCTTGGATTTAGCTCTCGCTTATGATAAGTTGAGCAAAGCGGATGTTTTTAATCGACGTATTAAGAGATGGCAGCACTGGAGGTTTTTAGTGTATATTAATGCTTTGATTACTGCGGGGGTTGCTGTTAGTAAGGATGAGAAATATCATAAGTTTGTTCAGTATAGGCCAACCGGAAGATTATTAAAATTGTGGTGGGCAAAGCAGAAGTCAATGAAGAAGAAGGCAATTGCCGGGAAGATTGCTAATAAAACACATAGTTCTGTTAAAGAAGTGCTGAAGGATATTGAATATTTTAAGGTTATTTTTAAAAAGAATAAGGAGATGGCTAAAGCAATTACAGAGTATGCGGATTTAGATAAGGAAGAGGTTAATTGGTTGAGGAAGTGATTTATTTAGGAACATAATACTTCCAAGTTAATTCTGTGTCTTCTTTTGGCAGTCCTTCCCAATAGCCTCCGACCAGGGCTATGTTTTTTTCTCTTGTTTGTATGCATAACGTCTGTGATGTTCTTAAACTCACATAGGCATTTGAAAGTTCAATTTTTTCTATGCAATCTGATCTTGTGGCTTCTTCTATTCCTTTTTCTATAATCCATAAGTCGGATCTATAGCTTTCGGCTCTATAGTAATTGTAGCCTGAGGCGCTTGCATAGAGCTTCATCTTAAAATCAAAATCATCTACCTCTTCTAGGAATATTTCTTGGTTGCTGAAATCTGTATATTTCCATCCTGTTTTATTGAATATAATTTTTCCTTGGATTAGAGTAAAGGTTTCTTCTACTTCTTCTTTTGGAGGAGCTGTTTTAATACATTCTCCATCCTCGCAGCCATAATCACATTGTACAACTTGGCTGAATACACAATCCGATGTTTGGTAACCTCTTCTTTTTTCATCCAAGCATTTAAAACCTATTGTACAGGTTTCCTTGGCTTCCTGTTTGGTTTCTTCTTTAGGTTCTTCCAGTTTTGATTCTTCAATAATCTCTTTACATTCTCCGTTTTCACAACCTGCTGGGCAGTCTGTTATTTGTTCAAAGGTGCAATCTGATTTTCTATAGGCCTTTGTGTTTTGGTTTTGACAGATCCACATTTCTGTGCAGATTTGTTCTGGTTCTTCTGTTGGTTCTTCAATGGGTATTGTAGGTTCTGTCGGGGTAGTTGGTTGTTGTAAACATCCTGCAATAAGAAATAGTGTTAGTATTGTGATTGTTGTTATTAAGTTTCTCATAATAAACACCTCTTTTGTTTATTTATTCTTTATTATAATAACCTAATATTTAAATGTTGTGAGTAAGAAAATTTCATAACTTATTAAATTTGTGAAATTTTCTTAAGTTTAGTAAGATATAAACACAGTTTATATCTTATAAACAAGGTAAATATTTATATATACCTGTAAGTTTCAATGTACTATGACATTAACAATAGAAGATATTTCAGTGTTTTGCAAAAAGAAGGGTTTTGTTTATCCGAATAGCGAGATTTATGGAAGCTTTTCTGGGTTTTTTGATTATGGTCCTTTAGGTGTAGAATTAAAGAATAATATAAAGAATGAATTCTGGAGAAGATTTGTTGGAAAGAGGGATGATGTTGTTGGGATTGATGGCACTATAATTACACACCCAAAGGTATGGAAGGCTTCTGGCCATGTGGATTCTTTTACTGATTATATTTATAGTTGTGATAAATGTAAGGTTATGGTTAAAGGGGATGATGATAAAGGGATTAAATGCCCTAAATGTGGTAAAGAGCTTAAGAACCCCTGTAAATTTAATTTAATGTTTGAAACAAATGTTGGACCTAGTCAAGGAAATATCTCTTATTTAAGGCCTGAGACTGCTCAATTGATTTTTACAAATTATAAATTGGTGCAGGATAGTTCCAGGAAGAAACTGCCTTTTGGCATTGCTCAGATAGGAAAAGCTTTTAGGAATGAGATTTCTCCCAGGGATTTTTTATTCAGGAGCAGGGAGTTTGAGCAGTTTGAGATAGAGTTTTTTGTTCATCCTAAGAAGGTTGGTGATTGTTCCTTGATTAAGGAAGTTGAGAATATGAAAGTGAATATTCTGACTGCAGAAAATCAAGAGAATGGGAAGGAACATACAGAAATGACAATAAAGCAGATTATAGGCAAGAAAATAGCGGGGGCCTGGCATGCATATTGGCTGGCTGAATTTTATAGTTATTTTCTTGATTTGGGTATTAAAAAAGAGAATTTAAGGTTGAGGGAGCATTTAAAGGATGAGCTGGCACATTATGCTTCTGCATGCTTTGATATTGAATACAAATTTCCATTTGGATGGAAAGAAATACATGGAAATGCTGACAGAGGACAGTTTGATTTAAAGCAGCATATGGAATTTTCCAAGAGCAATTTGGAGTATTTTGATGAAGAGAGTAAAGAGAAGGTTATTCCTTATGTTGCCAGTGAGCCTTCCCAGGGTATTGACAGGGCGTTTTTGGCTTTTATTTTTGATGCTTATGATGATGATAAGAAAAGAGGGAATGTTGTTTTGAAATTAGATTGTAGGTTGGCTCCTGTTAAAGTAGGTGTTTTTCCTTTGGTTAATAAGCTGAACGATAAGGCTAAAGAAGTTTTTGATATTTTGAAAGAGGAGTTTAATTGTATTTATGATAAAAGTGGTTCTGTGGGTAGAAGGTATGCCAGAGCAGATGAGAGCGGTGTTCCCTATTGTGTAACGATTGATTTTGATAGTCTAAAGGATAAAGCATGTACCATCAGAAATAGAGATGATACAAAACAGATTAGGGTTAAGATTAGTGATTTAGTTAATGTGTTAGGTGGTTTATTGAGTGGTAAGGTGAAGTTTGAAGAGGTTTTGAAATTAAGCAAACAATGAGAATATTTATAAAAGGAGATAGTTTTCTTTTAGTAAAATGGCAATAAAAGATTTAGAAGCAAGACAGGGTCAGGTTGATATAATAGTTGAAGTTACAGAAAAGGGAGATGTTAGAGAATTTGAAAAGTTTGGAAGGAAAGGAAGGGTTTGCAGCGCTAAGATAAAAGATGCGACAGGGGAGATGACATTAAGCTTATGGAACGAGCAGATCGATAATGTTAAAGTGGGAGATAAGATTCATATTATTAATGGTTATGTGAGTGAATGGCAGGGTGAGAAGCAATTGACAACAGGAAAGCTTGGGCAGTTGGAGGTTGTTGGAGAGGGAGATGAAAGCACTGATGAAGCAGAAGAGGCTGAGGTTTTAAACAAGAAAGAGATGGAAACAGATGAGGGGGAGAATGTCCTTAGTGAGAATGAGAAGTTAGAGGAGGATGTTGTTAAGGATGAAGAGGAGATAAAATAAATATTATATATTTTCTTTTTGACTTATAGTTTTGTATAGTGTTGAACCACATGATATCCTAAATTACCCAATGTTCTGCTCACAGTAGTACAATCTTCTTCTTTACAGGCTAGGATAAAGTCCTTATTGTTTTGAGTTTTAAATCCACTTGCGATTGATTCAAGACCATTTTTTAAGATAGCGGATAACTCATCTATGGAAACAGATTCTGATTCGGGAAGGCGCATTTTTTTTAAAGGTTCTGTTTTACCAGCAGAGTAAGCTAGTGAGTAGTAATGTTTAATTCCCTCTTCTGTTTGCCTAACAACAACGCAACAAGAATGGGGAATTTCGTGTTTTAGAATACCCTCTCTTCGAATACCTCCTGTAAGTCTAACTACAAGGTCTAAACCGTCCATGTACTCTTCCTCTAAGTAGCATTCAAGGTAAGCATATGATGTTATGAATACATCAACCCTTGGTTGTTTTGTCATTTCAATACAGAAGAATGAATTTTTACTTAAAAAATTATCTTTTTTAAATGAGAAAAAATAATAATATTTTAGAAATTAGACAAAATTTCTAAACCTTTATTGTTTCGCTCTGCTCAACAATAAAGTTTATATATGGTTTCTTTATTCTTTAATGTAAGGTTGAGCATTATGGGGATTTTAGGAGCAATGCTCTTAGGACCATAAACGTAGCTCAGCCTGAGAAGGCTATTGTCTTCGGCTAAGGAGAGCATCATTATGATCTTAAACTACGCTGAAGACGTAGGTGTCCCGGTAAGGCGTAATATCAAAGTATGTCTTGGGAAAATTCAAATTCCGGCGTCCCCACTTTTTTAATTTCTTTTTGAGAATTATACAGCACCTATCAAACTCACTGACATTATTCTATTGGCTATGATGTTAAATATTAACATAATAGAGGCAGCAACGATAGTGTAGAGTATTGTAGATCTTATTAGATTTTTGCCTAATTCGTATCTTTCATTTAGTTTGTCAGAGCCATTTTCAATTCCATTTGCCAGTATTGTCAAGATGTATGTTATCTGGACTACATATATTCCTACGACTATCTGGAAATAATATGTCGGGACTCCCTGGCCAAAGAAACCAGTAGCTAAAGCAGTTCCTATTCCGCCCTCTGCGCCAGTTGCGCCTAATTGTTTCATCTGCAATGCTAATTTTCCTAAGATGGTTGTGACCATGGAAGTTATGCCTATAACTATTCCTGCTATAACCGGTGTTAGGAATTTTATTTGAGAGTTCATAGAAGAGATTACTTCTGCCATTAAATCCTTTAGGCGCTCGTTGACCTTGTGGATTTCTTTAATATACCTGGAAATGTTCATCAAGGCCATTGCAGCTACTTTTGGTCCTTTTTTAACTGATTCGATAAGAACTTTCATTGAGCTTTCTATTAAGTTTGAGGGAAAATAGACTACAGCACCATGCCTTGGGTCGAATATTGCCTCTGTTACACCCATGCCTAATCTCCTGATGTTTATAGAAACCATTTGGAAAAAAGAGCCTGATGTGGTTCCCTGCATAGATGTGCTAACTTTTCCAAATGCTGTTTCTGCCGGCAAGCCATCTCCTAACCTGTTACCTAGCTGGAACAAACCAGAAGCAAATTCCTGCTCGAGCTCTTCTGTTTTTTTTCTTATTTTAATTACATTCTTGGAGCGTAACTGAAAGTAATAGCCTAAGGAGAAACCAACGCTAATTGTAATAAAAATGCTTAATAAAGAAGCACCTAACCCAAAAGGACCTATTTTTTTTCCTGCTTCAGTAGTTCTGTAATCCAATAAACAAAATGCTTTAAGACAGGTAGATGCTTCGTCAAGGCCGCCAAAACCAAGGTTTGCTTCGTCTTCAATAAACCAGTGTAATACTATTGGGCTCGTGCCAATAATCAGAAATAAGGAAGCGATTATTATACTTAGGTATAAGGGGCTCATTGCAATTTCCTTTTTTCCTATTTTCAGCAGTATTCCCCCATATTTTTTATATTCAGGAAGTTCGCTTATATCTGTATTTCCATAGCCAGTAGGCCTTTTAGAGAGTATTGTTTTGCCTAAATAGAAAACCAGTATGGGCAATCCAACATTGTAAAGCAGGGAGATATAATACCATTTTATGTTAGCCAAAAAGCTTACAATTAAAGGTAAAATAACCAAGCCAAGTATAGGAAGGATAATTCCCAACATATGAAGCATTGTAACTGGGCTTTTGAGGTTCTGGGCATAATGCAACATTCTTTCGTATGTTTCTGTTAATATGACATCTAAGGATTTATCTAAAGTAGCCACACGTGTTTTTTCTTCTCCTTCATATAAAGAGGCTTCTATCAGATGGAAGGATTCTATGAATTCCAGATTCCACTTTTTCCATGTTTTTAAGTATTCTTCTAATGATTCCTTAATGGTGGAGTATTTTTCTGTTTCTACATCCCATATTATCTTTTTAAGGTCTAGGCTTAAAGGAGGGGCTATATGGTCAGAGGCAAATCTTAAGGCCAGCTCCAGATTAGAGGTGTGACGCATATAGGTTACAACATAGAATACGCATAGAACCATCTGGTTAGAGGCCTTTAGGCGCCATGTATTTGCAAGAAAAATAGGTAATTTTCCCAGCGGCTTTATTATGGATACCCCCAAGATTATGAAAAAGAGGACAAAGAAGAATGATTTGAAGAATAATATTGAGATGAGGGACATTACTATGATAAGCGCAATAGGGGAAAGCATAGCAAAAGAGGTTGCACCTGTGGGGGTAATGTTCAGATGGCAGATGCCTATCGATTCTTTTAATTCCTCTGCCTTCCTTTTTTCCGGTGTTATTTTGACTAAGTTTTCAGAAAGATTACACAATTTTTCATAGAAAGTTAAATGGCCAGGAAGATATTCCTCTTTGAATTGTATATATTCTCTTGTAATGGTCTTTTCTTTTGGTTCTTTTATAGTAGGGCCTAGTTCTTTTTCTATTTTTTGCCTGTATTTTTCTATTAAATCCTTTATTTCTTTTTTTTCAGGCATTTTAGAATTACTTTATTTTCTTCTTTTTTATGCTTCTTTTTAGCCATTCGTTCCACTCAAAGAAGATTCTTTTTGAGTCTAATATGCCGATTTCTTCTTTTATAGCGTCAGATATTCTATGGAATTCATCGTTGCACTGGATTACAAAGGGTGCTTCCAGTAAAGTGAGGTCTTTATGTTTAGCGGAAAAATCAACCAAGGTTTCTTTTATTTTTGCTCTTAGCATTATGTTGTCCCAGACAGCATCCCAGTTGCCTGCCCATTCTTTTACAGAGCCTGCTATTGATTTCAGAACTTCAGATTCTCCATTCATCAGGTCATCTGATGGCTGCAGTTCGTCTGATTTGCTGTCATATTTCATTAAATCGGAGAACCCATTTTCCAGTAACGGGTCTTGTTCCCAGTGTTTTCTTATTTCTGTGATTTGGGTGAGACGTCTCCATCTGTGCAAGCCATCTGCCGAGCGTATTGGGTTTGCTACTATTACTATATCTGTTGCCTTAAAGCTTGTTCTTGGCACTCCAAGATCATTAACCACCCTGTCAAATACGCCGTATGGAGAGTCACCATGAATAGTTCCTGCTACAACATTTGCCAGTGCTCCAATACGCATTGCTTCATAGAGTGATTTTGCTTCTGTTGATCTTACTTCTCCTACAATCAAGCATGAATCACCCATTCTTAGTGTTGTCCTTATTCCTTCTTCTGCTGAAACTTCTGCTGTTGCTTTTGTCATTGCTGCTGCTACTTTCATTTGCTGGATGTTATAGCCAAGTTTTCTTAATGATTCTCCCGGCAGTTCTAATGTGTCTTCTATTGTTATCAGCCTGTATTTCCTCATTATTTCTGTCAATAGGGCTCCTAACAAAGATGTTTTACCAGCCGATCTTGTTCCTGCTACCAGAATTGTTCTTGAGCCATCGACAAGGAAGCTTAGAATTCCTGCTCCTAATGGGTTTAACATTTTGTTTTGGATAAATAAGGGCAGTGTCCATGGCCTGTCCCTATGCCTTCTAAATGCGTATGCCAGCCCTGTTGGGTCCAGAGGGGATGTAATAACTGCTACTCTTGATCTTGCGCCCGGGAGTATTAGTTCTGTGTCTAATATGGGGTTAGCTTCGTCTAATGGCCTTCCCGAGAGCATTCTCAGCTTAGATGCCCATGAGTCTGCTTCTGTTGTTGTGGGCATTATGTTTGTTTTGCAGTCACCAAATTCTTCATGGACAATAAACATAGGCATTTCTCCCATTGGTGAGTTTATTGTTATGTCCTGTATTTTCTCGTCTTTTAACAGAACTTCAATTAAGCCGAAGCCTACGGTGTATCTTACCAGGATGTTTGTTAATTCGTCTATTTCTTTGTCGCTTAATCTTATTTTTTTGAATTCTGTCAGTTCTTCTATCAGATCGTGACCTATGTTATAAAAAACAGATCTCATTCTCTCCGGGTCTACGAATTCTGATCTTTTTGGCTTGTGCTCTGTCATTATTTTTCTTGCTGAATCCAGAATTTCATACTGGTCTTCATTTAATCTGAATTCAGGAGGGTTTATATGGTACAGGTATTGTATTGTATCCGGGAGCTTGAAGATAGTGACTTCTGTGTTATCGACTTCATAAGAGTCTAGTTCTTCTCCTTCTTCTGGGAATTTTGACATTAGTTTGGTGAAGAGAAAATCCGGCTTTATTATTGGTTTGAATATCATTCTGTAAAGATCCCTTGAGCCAACTTTGTAGCCTGCTAAGTGTGGTTTTGCTATTGAGATTATTTGTGTTTTTTCCAGAAGTTCGATTAGATGAGTTATCAGGGAGATGTATTTTTTTTCGCAGTTTTTGCATCTGTTATCAGTAGCTTTCTGGAGTTTTATGTTTTCATCCCTCATTATCCTTTTTAATTCGACATAAGCTCCTATTGGGTCTGACCTCAGCATGTTCGAGACTATGTTTTTTATGTCTGCGTACCATTTTGTGATACATTTTGTGCAGGATTTATCATATACAAATGCATTATAGCTTAGAATTTCTCTTTCTTTCAAGAGTTTTTTGTATAAATCTGCAATTTCTTTCAGGAGGATTGTTTGGGAATAGTCATATTCTATGTTTCTTCTCTGGAAATAGACAATTTTTGTTATTGTGCCTACCTCATTTAAGATATCTACTGTCTTTGACATGGTTAAGGGGTCATCTTCCAAAGAAGGAACTTTTGTGTAGGTTTCGCAATTAACCTGGAGAATTATTTCTTCGCCTTCTCTTACTATATCATATGAAAAAGGTTTTTTATTGAATAAAGGCATAATCTATCACTCTCTCTTTATTTATCTTCTTTTTTTAGTTTCTCTAAAGCGATTTCTATTAGATGAGATTTATTCCTGAATCTCGTTTTATCTTTCAGCTTGTTGTTTATCCAAGCTATGAGTTCTTCATCTATTGTTGCTGAGATTGGTCTTTTTCCCATGTTTGTTAATATATTATAATATCTACTTTATAATACTTTCTATTATTTTATATATTTTATAATATAATATTGATATAATTGGAAGAAGTAAGATAATTTCAGAAAAACAAAGATTTAAAAAATAACCAATAATAACTATAAATATGAATATTAAACTAAAAACAGTGGTTATGCCTTTGATTATATTAAATGTGGTTGTTTTTTTGCTTCAAATATTATTAGGTAAAGATTTCACAAATGCGTTTATTTTAGTTGGCAGTGATGTATTTGCAAGACCATGGATTATGGTTACTTCTATGTTCTTACATGCAGATATAATGCATTTGCTGTTTAACATGTATGTATTACTAATGTTCGGTTCTCTTATTGAACAAAAGATAGGACCAAAGAAGTTCGTTTTCATTTACTTTCTTTCAGGTATAGTTGCTTCATTTATATCCAGTTTTTTCTATCAGCGTGCATTAGGTGCAAGCGGCGCTATCATGGGTATACTCGGGGTAGTAATAATGTTAATGCCTGATTTACGGGTTCTTTTCTTTTTCATAGTTCCTATGCCCTTATGGATAGCTGCAATAATTATTGCTCTAATGGATATATTTGGGATTATTGTTCCTACAGGCATTGGTAATATCGCTCACCTTGTTGGAATGGCATGTGGCTTGCTTTATGGGATATATCTTAAAAATCAAAGAAAAAATTTTGAAAAAAAATTTTCTTCAGGTACTCATATGAGTTTGGGAGATATCCAAGAGTATCTCAGAACGGGAAGGATATAATCAAATTATTTCTCTTGGGGTATTATTATCCAGGCTATTATATAAGCAAGTATTCCGGAGCCGCCCATGAAGATGAATAATATCCACAACAGTCTTATTAATGTTGGGTCTATGTTAAAGTATTCTCCGATTCCACCGCAGACTCCTGCTATTACCCTATTGTTTTTGCTTCTATAAAGCCTTTTTATTTTGGTATTTTTCATTTTGATTTCAAAGCCCTTGTAGTTTTTATTTAATTTTACGAAAATAAGATAAAGTAAAGCCCCTATGAAATGAAAGAAGAATATTATCAGGATCCATATTAGTTTATCCGGATTTTTTAGATTTGATTTGATGCAATCAATTAACATCCATATCCATAATATGAAGAGGAATAGTACAAATGGAATTACGAATAGCAATGTGAATGGGAAAAATATTAATTTTAACATAGAATTTGTCAATAAGGGGTTGTTTATAAAAGTTTTCTTTAAGTTTTATTCAAGCAGATATTCAGGGACATTTACATCAGAATCCTTAACGGTGTTGAAAGAGGCATCGGTAAAGAGATATTCTTTATCTGCCTGTTTTATGCTGTAGATAAAGCCGAAGTTTTCATCTATTGTTACGGTTCCTATATTTGTGTCCAGCTCCCAAGATTGTTTTCCATAGTAAAAGCCTTCATCGATTTTTTTTGCTTCTTTTATTTCATCCAGCCAATCAATTGGTGTTTCTATATATGCCTCGTAATAATCCAAATCAGCTATTTTTCCTGTTTGTCTTCCACATTTTGTATGTGAGATGCACCATTCCTCTGCTGTTTTCTTTTCTGTGTCTAGGTAGATTTTGTTGTCATCTGAGAATGTACCTATCCTTATCTTATTTTCCTTAACATAAATCTGATACTGCTTGCCTGAAGGATTTTTGTATTTGTAGTAATAATTTTTTATTTTTGTTTTTGCTAAACCCAATATTTTTTGGAGCTGTTCATCCTCGGTTAGTTCTGGTTCTTCCTGTGGCGGGAGAATTTCTTCTGCTCCTCCTTCCTCTAACTCTGCTCCTATGTCTTCTTCATCATCATAATGGATTTCTTCTTCCGGCTCTTCTGGTGTTTCTTCTGGTTCAGGTTCTTCAATTTGTTCTTCTGGCTGTGTTTGCTGTTCTGGAATTTTTTTAGGTACACAAGCTGCTAATAGTAGAATTACAATAAACATTGCAATATAATGATATTTCATATTATCACCTAACGTTTAATATAACTGGGAGTTTATTTAAAGTTTGTGGATTATTGAGCAGTTACATCAGAATCTTTTAAAGAGTTAAAAGCAGCGTCTGTGAATTCCCATACTTTATTGCCGTCTTCTATTCTGTACAAGAAGCCGTAGTAGGATTCTACTGTTATTTTTCCTATGTTTGTTTCAAGGTAAACTGCATTCCTGCCTTCTATTTGCCTCTCATCAACCTTTTCTGCTTCGGTTACCTTATCGAGCCAGTCTAATGAAGTTTCTATATATTCCTTTTCATAGTTTAGGTCTTTTACCTTGCCTACCTTACCTTCACAAGCAGAATAGCCAATACAGTAAGCTTGTGCTGTTTTCTTTTCTGTGTCAAAGTAGATTGTATTATAGAATTTACCCTCTTCTTCTGTGTTTATTTCCGGCAAGGTAATTTTTATATTGCTGCCCTTTACATACATATTATATTTTAGATTGCTATCCGGGCTTTTATAGTTGTAAGAATAGCTATCTAGTTTTGTTTTTCCATTTTCCAGGATTTCTTTTATGTCGTTTGGTATTTTTATTATTTCTTCTTCTGGCTCTTCTAGCGTTTCTTCAATTTCCTGTATAGTTTCTATGGGTGTTTCTTCTTCCGGCTCTGCAGTGGGTTGCTCTGGAGTTGTTGGCTGTTGCGTTGTGCAGCTTACTAATAATATAAGAACTAACAGTGCTATATAGATTTTCTTCATAAAAACCACCTCTTACGTTGGATTCAGTAAGAAAACTATTAAAACCTTTTGGTTTTTTATGGTTACTCACTTTTGTTTATTATAAACCAAAAAGCTTAAATATTGCTTTATATTTTATTATAAAAATGGTTGATAAAGGGAGCCTCATAAAAAACTTCAAGGAATGTATTGATGGAGGATTGAGCGAAGAGATGCAAAAAAGGTATAGAAATGCAGTAGAGTTATATTATAAAGCTGCAGTTGCTTTATGCGATATCATCATTCTGGAACAAGAGGGCGATATTCCTGACTATCATAAAAAAAGAGACGAAATTCTTGAGAAATTAAACGGTCAGGTAAATCAGATCAGGGTGGGCTTGCATACTATCTATAGGCAAAGCTATTACAAAACAGATTTTACAATATCAAACACAAAGGAGATGAAAAATGCAATCGAAAAAATTGTGTTTCTTAAAAAGCCAGGCAGAGAAATTGAGGAAATTATTAAAAAGATATAATTCGGTATATGATTTTATTATTTTTGGTTCATCGGTAAAAAATAAGATGGAACCTAAAGATTTGGATATAGCTGTTATTTCCCAATCTACAGGTGCTGCTTTTGTTGGAGAGATTAAAACAGCAATTGACAAAGAAATAAAAGGAGCACATTTACAGGTAATTAGTTATGAAGACTTTATTAAGAGTAAACTGCCTTATTATATTATCTCAGAGGGATATAGCGTAAAGGATGGCAGCTTCTTGCCGGAAAAATTAAAGATTGAAAGAAAAGCGTTGTATTCCTTTGATTTAGGGGGGCTCACCCAAGTACAGAAAGTAATGTTCAATAAAGGATTAAGAGCCATATTGGAGAGCACAAAAGCAGAAAAGGTAGGGAAAGGAGCATTACTGGTTTCTTTTAAGTCAAGCGGCGAGGTTGAAGATTTCCTTAAGGAGTGGCAAAGAAAAATAAGGAAAAAAGAATTTTTTGAGATTTAAATTATCCACGGTGTAATCTCCTTAAAGTATATGCAATCTTATTGATTATCTGGAAAAAAGCTTGATAAATGATTTTTCTGAATTAATACAATTGTATAAACATTTAAATAAAAGGCATAATTCTTATTTTTGAGGGGATAGGAAATGACAGATTTAATTGCCTGCTTATCAGCAGGGAAAGGAACGTGGGGGCATGTTGCTAAAGTAATTGAAGGAATGGAATGGAACAAGGTCTATTTGATAACTAATGAGTTCTTTAAGGATAAGTTTAAGAGCTCTAAGAAGGTTGAGATGGTTTTGATTGATACCAAAAAGACAATAACTGAGATGGCTGATGATATTAAGAAGGCTTTAGAAGGAAAGATTAATGATTTAGAGGTTGGGTTGAATATTGTAAGCGGGGAAGGAAGGGAGCATATGGCTATTATTTCTGCACTTTTGCAGTTAGGGTTAGGGATAAGGTTAGTTGCACTTACAAAGGAGGGGGTGAGGGGGGTTTAGGTTTTGGAGTTGTTTGCGAAGTTCTGTGATTGAGAACATAAAGATTTATAAAGTGGATGATTTTACCAAATTGCATGGGGGGCAAAAAAATTCTTGTAATTGATATTGATGAAACTTTGCTGAATATAGAACCCTTATTTTTTCTTGAGAGATTCAGGAAGGAGTACAGGGAATATGAAGGCGCTATGATTTTTGATAAGTATTATATAAGCCCTAGACCTAATTCAAAGGAGTTCCTGAAAAAGGCTAAAAGGCATTTTGAGGTTATCGCTTTTTCAGTTATAGAGAAAGAATTTACAAAGCATAAACTTGAGAAGCTGGGTATGCTTGACTGCTTTTCAAAAATCTATGGGAAGGAATCATTAATAGATGGAAAAAAGTCTATAAGTGTAATCGCAAAGGATTTAAACAGAGATATAAAAGATATCATAATTGTTGATGATAAGCCAGGTCAGATTTTAGAAAAAGATAATGTTATTAACATATCTCCTTGGTTTATCGGAAGCGATAAATATGATAATGAGCTTATAAAATTATTCGACAGATTGCTAAAACTTAATTCTGCTGAAATCAGTTCTTGAGCATAAGAATTCCAGAAGTTGTTTATCTTTCACAATTTTTCTTAACTCTTCTTTTTTTATCTTAGGGAAATCACTTTTTTCAAAGCCAAGTTTGATAAGGACATTTTTTATACTAAGTTTTTTGTCAACAAGCTTTTCTATTATATCTATAAAATCTTTTCTCAGCTTTCTTCCTATGTCAAGCTTTATAAATTTCCTTGCCATTCCTTTGCTGAAGATTTTTTCATGGTCAAAAGCAATTAAATGATCATTGACAAATACATTTGCGGTGTGCCTATCCTTGTTACCAACAAAGATGTCAAATAATATTATCTTTTTAAGTTCTTTAATCTGGGTTTTGTCCAGTTCTTTTTTGTATTTTGCAAGCAATATGCTTTTTTCTATATAACAAGTCTTTATTCCTTTCTTGCCTTTAATTTCAGAAGGCTCGGCTTTAAGGGTTCTTACTCCAAAGAGTTTAGCTAATTTATTTGCAAGAATTTCCTTTTCTATACTCCCTGAAGGCTTGAAAGCGAAGAGCTTTTTATCTTTCTTATAGATATAGGTTGTTCCGGAAGTAGTTTTTATCTTCTTTATGAGTTCCATTTTTTGCTTTAGGGATTATTTAGTTATAAATTTATTGGTAGAGAGCATATGGCTATTATTTCTGCACTTTTGCAGTTAGGATTAGGGATAAGGTTGGTTGCACTTACGAAGGAGGGGGTTAGGGGGGGTTTAGAGTGAGGATTTTTATTGTTATGCAGCCCCACTCATAAGTAATCCAATAGTTATATAATTAATTGCAAAAATAATGATTAAAAAAACAAAAAACGCTAAAATAAATAAAGAAATCGAATGTTTTGCATAGTTCTTCTTCAAGTATTGATAAATTAGGCCGAGGAAAACTCCTAACATAGTGTACCATATGGCCACGAATAAAAAACTGACTAGTGAGAGTACATCTGAAGTTGAATTAAATATGAAGGCATATAACATTAGGGGTATAAAATGAAAAAAATCAAACCAACTGAAACTTATATCAGAAGTTACATAAGCTCCATGAAATATATGCATATATAGTGTGAATAATATACCAAATAACAACCCAAGTATAGCGCCTTTTTGCCAATATTTCAGTTTATCCCACATTTTCTTTATCTTTTCCATCTAAACAATTCTTTTATTTTAGTTTTATTTATATTTTTCGATTAAATAATGGTAGTTACGGAATAAACAAACTAACATTCGTATCAACATTTACCAAATAAACATGACCAGGTTCAATATTTTTTAATGTATTTAAATGACTTGGTTTATTTGTATTATAAGATTTCCAAGTGTGATTTTCATAAGAAAAAATATTTGTAAGATTGTTTTTTATGCTATAAAAAAATTCAGTAACATTACTTATATGTAAAGTTGGGTTACCAATTAGATTGTAACCTTGTTTTAAATTGAATACAGGATTAAATGGTAGTGTTCCATTAATAGTAAGATTAGCTTCTTCATTAACTTTAATCCATAATCCCATTGAATAATTTATCTTAGTCGGAATATCCCAACCAGAATCATAAGAAAATATTCTTGAATAGTTAATCGATTTAAAGACATTCTCTACCGAATTATTTTCTAAAATCAATGGGATTGAAACCAGGTTCCAACCTTCTTTTAAATTAAGAGTGATAGTTCTATTGTAGACCCCTGCAATTGTTATGTTATCTGGTTCTACCGTTGTATCTGTTATGTTATCTCCGTCTTCATCGATTTCCATTATGAAGTGAGGATTTGTTGGAGTTATGTTGACCATTGCCGTTGTTTTATTTGTTATGTTGATGTTTTCATATTTAATATTTATTTCGGTTAAAGCGTTTCTTTCGTATTTGTTTATTGAGAGATTAAACGCCCCATTATCTGTTGCTTCAATTAAAAAGGTAATTGGTTCCGATGAAATAATATCAATTAACTTTATCTCATCTTCATCCAAAAATAAATACAATTCAGGAATTTCAAGTTCTAATTCTCCAGATTCATTTAATCCCACATGACGACCTTCGGTGTCATATGCATGAAGATTAACAGGGCAGGTTACTATAGCTGTAGTGTCAGGTGATCTAGTACTTTCAGCAAATTTTAGTGGTTCATCCCACCTATTCGGTTCATTAAGATTATACCTCACATTAGCAGGACTATTTGGACCGCCTGTACCCAATGAACCTGGTTCCCCCCAAGTACCCAAGAAATTTACCCACCCTATAGAATTATCAATTTCTGTGAGAGTATAATCTTCATTTAGAATTAATTTTGGCCCTATTTGTGATACCTTTTCTTTTTTAGTATTGTAAGTATGTTCACTTAAATCCCAGTAACTTGCATGACCTCCTTTAGCTACAAATACTTTGGGATGAGTTCCATCAATCTTGTCTATATCAATCCAATCGATTGTATTTGCATCATGGTGAAATGAATATGTAGCAACTAAAGGAACCATCATTTTATTTAAAATTATTTGAATCATTTCCCAATCTCCTTCATGTTTATTATACCAGTTGTTATATGGGTAAAAGAACCAATATTGAAGAACAATTAAACTTTCGTGACGGTTATCAACCCTCCCATATATATTATTGGGGTATTTGTGAAATCTGTTTGGGTCAGGAATATTAACCACTTTATATCCACCACTAGCATCCCTCATATCCAAATAATAATTTTCGGTAACATTCTCGTAACTCAAACTCTCAACAGCAACGGGTATTTCGTCTATTATCCTATCAGATAGAGGCCAGATTCTATTTAATATTAGATCACTCTCATCCAACATACTATCTATCGTCTTAGGAAAGAACTCTTCATCTGGATGTAAATATAAGACTGGTGCGTATGTTTTTAATAATGGGTCAATATCCCCATTTACCTCAATAGAGCATATATTGCTATCATCGCAATAATTACTTTGGCAATCTGAATTAACTAAACAACTTTTTCCATTAGAACAAGGAGGACAAGAACCACCACAGTCGATATCTGTTTCACCATCGTCTTTTACTCTATTACCGCAATGTTCTACATTAATTAATGCACAGGTATGCCAATAACCAGCAGATACTTGAATTGCATCACCCCCTTTATAAGGGTTTGATTGACCATAATCATTATCTCCCCAGCATTCTACATTGCCATTTGACTTAAGGATGCATGTATGATATCCACCAGTAAATACTTGGATTGCATCACCACCGTTATAAGGGTTTGATTGAGTCTCATAATTCCTTCCCCAGCATTCTACATTGCCATTTGACTTAAGGATGCATGTATGAGCATAATCAGCAGATACTTGGATTGCATCTCTATCATCATAAGGGTTTGATTGACCACGAGTATTCCATCCCCGACATTCTACATTGCCATTTGACTTAAGGATGCATGTATGAGCGTAACCAGCAGATACTTGGATTGCATCACTACCATTATAAGAGTTGGATTGACCATGAAGATTCCATCCCCGACATTCTACATTGCCATTTGACTTAAGGATGCAGGTATGATGTCCACCACCGGATACTTGGATTGCATCACCACCATTATAAGAGTTGGATTGACCATCCCCATTATATCCCCAGCATTCTACATTGCCATTTGACTTAAGGATGCATGTATGAAACCAACCAGCAGATAATTGGATTGCATCACCCCCATTATAAGGGTTTGATCGACCATAAGAAGTATCTCCCCAGCATTCTACATTGCCATTTGACTTAAGGATGCATGTATGATATACACCAGTAGATACCTGGATTGCATCACTCCCATTATAAGGGTTTGATTGACCATGACTATTATCTCCCCAGCATTTTACATTTCCGTTTGTTATTTGCGCAGAAACAGGGGAGATAAAACTATATAGAATACAAAATAAAACTAGACTAATTAAAACAACCTTCTTAAAACCCCCAAACATTTTAACTACTAGAAATGCAAAGAACTTTATAAAACTTCTTGTATTTTTAAATCAGTTTTTGCTGATATAAACCCTATACCCTGCTTTCTTGCCTATTTCTCTGACATTACCAAAGATTTCTTTCATCTCCTTCTCTAATTCCTTGCCGCCTTTGTTATGGCGGGCTACTGATTGTAATAAGCCGTCCTTTTTTAGGTGGTCTTTTGATTTTTCAATTATTTCAAAGCATGTCTCTTTTCCTGCTGTTTGAGGGGGGTTTGTTATTATTGTGTTGAATTTTTCCCTTATGTTTTGGTAGAGATTGGATTTTCTTATTTCAATATTATTAAGGTTGTTTAGTTTTATGTTCTTTTTGGATAAGCTTAATGCTCTTTCATTTATGTCTGTCATTAGAGTCTGTGCTGAGGGAAAGGATTTTGCAATTGAGATGCCTATTGGGCCATAACCGCAGCCTAAATCTAATATTTTCCAATTTGGCTTTATTATGCATTTCTCAATTAATAATTCTGTGCCTTTGTCTATTTTGCCTATTGAAAAAATACCAGATCCTGTGTAGAATTTTAGTTTGTTTCCTTTTAAGTTTGTATTTATTTCCTTGATTCTTAACTTAGATGTTTGTTTTTCAGAATAGTAATGCTCTGTCATGGCATTATACCATATAATTTTAATAACAACCTGTCAACTGCCCTTACTATTTCCGGTCCTATTCCCTGAACAATCATGCAGTTATTATCAAAAATAACTTTTGTTTCTGGTTTTTGCTGTAGATATAAAACTGGTTTGTCTGTATTATCGCATTTAATTATTGGTCTTGTTGAGCATGCTTTGGTTTCATTCTTATCACATGCTGCAATTGGGATTTTATTAAATGCATTTATTATACTTTGGTCAAACTCTCCAACTGCTAATGCAACATAATTTAGGTTTTGTCCCAAAGGATCAAAGGTTATATAGATTCCTCTTTCAGAATTAAATAAAGTAGAATTAAATTCTCCTTCTATAGGAATATCTTCCAAATCTTTAGGAGCGTAATGTAAAGGAATATCGAATAATGTTGTTCCTGCTATGGTTTGAACTTGTGTGTACCATAAACCATTTGCAAAAACAAAACTATATTGATTATAAATATAGCCTTGCTCTGGTTTTAATTTTCCCTCTAAATTCAATAAATGCAAATCGTCTATTGTTTTTGGCTGTGTTTTTTCTTTTGGAAAGAATTTAAGGCCCAATATTAAAGCTATTATTACAATTATTACTGCAACTGAAATTATTAAAACCTTATCTGAAATCTTTTTTTCTGTTTTCTTTTCTAATTCTTTTGGTTTTACTTCTTTTATTTCTTTCAAATTAAAATCACCCTATTATGCCAAGAATAGAATAAAGCAGCCTATCTTTAATTCTTAATATATCGATGTTGTTTCTTGCTTCTGCTATTATGCAGTTATCTTCCAAAGTAACTTTTGTCTGGTTTGATTGTCTGAAATAGATTATTGGAATAGCTACTGTAGCATCTTCACAGCTCATTATTGGAAGGTTGAATGTGTTATTTGTTGTAAATCCCCTTCTTACATATACATTAAGGTTGGTTAATGTTAATGCCATATTATATTGGGCTAAGGCTATTTCTTCTGAGAATGTGTCATTTATCTGGGAAGTGGTGTCTATTTCAGGTTTGTTTAACAAGGCAGTTGTTATTTCTTCATTTAGTTCTATCTGTTCGACTTCTGAGGGGAAGTAATTGAATATTAATCTTTGGTTGTTTATTATGGTATACCATTGGTTTTGTGTTCTTTTGAACTTAAGGCCTTTGTACTTAAAGGTATCTGTTTGGCCGCTATATAAAAAGCCAATAACAGAGCTTATCATTATGAATGCTATTAAGAAAACTAAGATTGCGCCCCATTTGGATTTTTTTTCTTTTCTCATATTTTTATTTGGTTTTTTAGTTAATGTCGAGAAAAACCAATCATAGATTGGTTTTTCTTGAGCATGCTCAGAAATTTACTGTTTTCTGAGATATTATAATGGCTTTCAGCCATTGGTTAGTTAAATCAATGGTAAATTTCTGACATATATAAAGGTTTTTCTTCATTTTTAGTTTCGATTTTTTTATTATATATAATTTTATATATATTATTAAATATAATAAAATAGTTAAGTTTAAATATTAGTTATATTTAAAATTAAATATAATTTTGGAAGTTGGTTAAACACAGAGTTTATATAAACAGGATATTTTTTAAAAATGTCCAATAAATGCGTATTGCAATTCCCTAACAAACAACAGTTTATAGTTACAATACCAAAAGGCCTTGTTCTGGCTAAAGGGTGGAAAAGAGGGGATAGGTTGGAGTTTGTTATAGATAATAAGGGAGAGATTATAATAAGAAAATCAACACGGGAAAAATAATTTATTATTTTTCCCTAGTTTAGTAAACCTAAGAGGTTTATAAACAATGAAAGACATAATAATAAAACTGGATAATGTATGGAAAATTTATAAGATGGGGAAAGTAGAGGTACCAGCATTGAGGGGCATTAATCTGGAAGTAAAGAAAGGGGGGTTTTTAGCTGTAATGGGGCCTTCTGGTTCTGGAAAAAGCACTGCCATGAATATGATAGGCTGTTTGGATGTGCCGACAAAAGGAAAGATATTCCTGGAGCATCAGGACATTTCTAAACTATCTGAATCTGATTTAGCCCAGATAAGAGGGCAGAAGATAGGTTTTATTTTTCAGACATTTAATCTGATTCCAACATTAAGCGCATTGGAAAATGTGGCATTACCTATGATATTCCAGAATATATCAAAAGAAGAAAGGATGAAAAGAGCAACTGAATTATTGGAGATGGTTGGGTTAGGAGATAGAATTAAACATAAGCCAAATGAGTTAAGCGGAGGACAGCAGCAAAGAGTGGCAATAGCCAGATCTTTAATCAATGATCCTGAGGTTATATTGGCGGATGAGCCAACAGGCAATCTAGATTCCGCATCTGGCCATAAGGTGATAGATTTTTTATGCGAGCTGCATACAAAACAGAAAAAAACAATTGTTATGGTAACCCATGATGAAGATATAGCAAAAAGCGCTGAAAGAATGGAGTATCTTCATGACGGGCAGATTGTAAAACATAAAAAACATTTTTAGGAGGCTGAGAAAAATGAAAAAGGAAAAAATAATTTTTGGAATGTTTGTATTAAGTTTGATATTAGGTAGTTTAAGTGTTTTTGGTGCAACAAGCTTAACGTCAGGCAGGACGCAGCTATATTTCTATAATATAAATGTAACAATGATAAATCATGAGCCAGATCCTGCAGAGGCGGGTAGGTATGTAACTGTAAGGTTTAAGATAGAAAATACAGGAGGGGAGACTGCAGAGGATATAGTAGTGGAGTTATTGCCTAAATATCCATTTTCATTGGACCCCGGAGAGAGTGCTGTTAAATATATTGGCAGTGTGCGAAGCAGACAGGTAGGGGATACGGGAGTTATTACAGATTACAGGCTTAAGGTTGATGAAGCTGCTTTAGAAGGATATAATGATATTGAACTGAGGTATAAGGTAAGGAATAATGCATGGATAAAATTAGAGCCTTTCTATGTTAATATAAGGCCGCATGATATACTTTTGAGTATATACAGTATTGATGCGCCAAAGATGATTATGCCTGGAGAAACAAGCAAGGTTGATATTAATTTAAAGAATCTCGCTTTGAGTTTTATAAAAGAAATAAAGGTCAAATTAAATTTAGACGGGTTACCTCTAGCAACAATAGGATCTACAAATAGGAAAATAATAAAACAGATAGAAGCTGATTCAAATGCTACAGTGAGTTTTGATTTGATGGCCGAGCCTGATGCAGATTCTAAATTATATAAGGTTCCTATTGAGATTGAATTTTATGATAGGTTAGGAACAAGGTATGATAAAAATGAGACTGTTGGTTTAATAATAGGGAAAGAGCCTGATTTGAGCATTATAATTGACAGCTCTGAGGTTTATAGCAGCGGAGGGACAGGAGAGGTTACAATAAAATTCACAAATAAAGGGGTTACTGACATTAAATTTCTGAATGTTGAACTGGAAGAGAGCGAAAATTATGATATATTATCGCCAAAAGAGGTTTATGTTGGAAATATTGATTCTGATGACTATGAAACAGCTGATTTTAAATTGACCCTTAATAAGGTTAAAGGAAGCGATGTTATACTGCCATTATTGGTAGAGTATAAAGATGCCAACAATAATGAGTACAGCAAAGAGATTGAGATGCCATTGAGGCTTTATTCTGCATCAGAGGCCAAGGCAGCGGGATTGAAGAGCGGAAGCAGTAAGGTTGGAATAATTATTGTTATTGTTATTGTGGTAGTTGGGTTTTTTATTTACATAAGATGGAGGAAGAAAAAGAAAGGTGAAAAAGCTAGTGAGGGTTTTAAATTAAAAATTCCTTTTTTTACGAAAAAATAAAAAACTGATTGAAAATGCTGAAAGATTATCTTCTTTTTTCTTTTAATAATTTGAGAAGCAGGAGATTGAGAAGCTGGCTGACTATGCTGGGGATATTTATAGGCATAGCTGCTGTTGTGGCTTTGATTGGATTAGGTGAAGGCTTAAGGAATGCGATTATTTCGCAATTTGGTTTTTTGGGAACAGACATCATAAGTGTAACTGCCACTGGGGGGCTTGGGCCTCCTGGTACAGGTGTTTTAAAACCTTTAACTGACAAGGAACTGGATGGGGTAAAAGAGGTTGCCGGTGTTGAAGCAGCTGCAGGAAGAATCATAGAGCCAGGAAAACTTGTTTTTAATGATAAAGCAGCATTTGGTTATGCTGCCAGCATACCTGACGGTGAAGGCAGGGATTTAATGGAGCATGTAATGAATATGAAAGCTGAGAAAGGAAGGCTTCTGGAAGACGGCGATAAAGGAGTTGTCTTTTTAGGGTATTTATTTTTTGAAGAAGATAATCCTTTTGGTAAATCAATTGTTCCGGGTTCAAAGGTTGAAATACAAGACAAAGAATTTAAGGTGATAGGTATAATGGAGAAAAAAGGAAATTTCCAGCTAGATGGTGTTGTATTTTTGAATGATGATGACCTTAGGGATTTGGTGGGCAGAGAAAAGGGCGAGTATGACATAATTGCTGCAAGATTTAATGAGAATGCTGATGTTAATGAAATAAAAACAGGTATTGAAAAGAAGCTAAGAAAAATAAGGGATGTTGATGAAGGGGATGAGGACTTTTCTGTTCAAACTCCTGGTGAAATACTAGAAAGTGTCAATTCCACGATTCTTGCTGTTCAAATATTTGTATACATAATTGCAGGGATATCTCTTCTGGTTGGAGGAATAGGAATAATGAACACAATGTATACTGCTGTTGTTGAAAGGACAAAAGAGATTGGAATTATGAAGTCAATAGGCGCAAGAAATTCTGCAATATTTACTTTGTTTTTTATTGAATCAGGTTTTCTTGGAACTGTTGGTGGAGCGATAGGAGCTTTGATTGGTTTTTCATTGGCAAAGGGCGTTGCATTTATAGGCAGACTTGTATTAGGCTCTGAGCTTATAGCTGCAGATATTGGATTTGGGCTTATATTCGGGGCTTTATTGTTTTCGTTTGTAATAGGTTCTTTTTTTGGCACTTTGCCTGCGTTCCAGGCTTCAAAACTGAATCCTGTTGATGCGTTGAGGTACACTAAATGATCTTAGAGCTGGTGAAATATTCAGTTTCAAATATCTGGACAAGAAAACTTAGGAGTTTTCTTACTGTACTTTCAATATTGATAGGCATAACTGCAATTTTTGCCTTAATAAGCTTTGGGCAGGGGATAAACAAATATGTAAATGATCTTTCACAGAAAATGGGTTCAGACAAGATAATGATGATGCCCGGGGGATTTACTGCTCCCGGCACAAGCAACATAGTATTTACAGAAGAGGATGTGGAGTTTGTCAGAAAGGTAAAAGGAGTTGATGTTGTTACAGCGTGGATGGCTGATACCGCTAAAGTTGAATTTAAGGATTTTAAAGAGAAATATCCTTATGTTTTTGGCTTATCAACAGATATTGAGGAACAAAGATTAATGGAAGAGCTGTTTACGATAGATATTGAAAAAGGAAGGAATCTGAAGAAAGGGGATGTTCTTAAGGTGCTTCTTGGGTATAATTACCTTGTCCCAAACAAAATATTTAAGAAGGCAGTTGATGTAGGAGATAAGATTGAGATTAATGATGTTCAGGTTGATGTAGTTGGTTTCTATGAAGAGGTAGGAAACCCATCGGATGACAGCCAGGTATATGTTACCTTTGAAGGTATGGAAGAGATATTTGGAGACAAGGATTATGAATATATTGCTATAAGAAGTTCTCCGGGTGAAGATCCTTCTGCTGTAGCAGACAGAATAAGAGAAAGGTTTAGGAAACGCAGAGGGCAAAAAGAAGGAGAAGAGGATTTTGTTGTCCAGACTTTTGAGGATACTATAGCTGCTTTTACCAGTGTGATAAATATACTTAATGGAATATTAATTCTTATAGCATTTATATCCTTGGTTGTAGCTGCTGTCAATATTATGAACACCATGTATACTTCTGTGCTTGAAAGGACACGCGAGATTGGAGTAATGAAGGCTATTGGTTCCAGGAATAGGCAGATACTTAAGATATTTGTTATTGAATCAGGTATATTGGGATTAATAGGAGGATTCCTTGGTATTTTATTTGGGTATGGCATTGCAAAAATGGGGCAGGCTATAGCAAGGTCTGCTGGCTTGACTTTTCTTAAGCCTTATTTTCCTTTATGGTTAACAATCGGTAGTTTGTTGTTTGCCTTTTTAGTAGGGGCTGGTTCTGGGTTGTTGCCTGCGATAAGGGCTTCTAAGCAGAGGCCTGTTGACGCTTTGCATTATGAATAGTTAAAACAAAGATTTTTAAAAAGGATTGAAGTCATAATTACAAGAGTGATTAAATAATGGAAGAGGAGATGGTATATAAAAGAGATAAGAACAACTTAACTGAAGGCTCTATAATAAAGTCAATTATATTCCTCTCTGTTCCGATAATAATTGCAAACCTGCTTCAGACTGCTTACCAGCTTATTGATACTTTTTGGGTAGGCAGAGTAGGAGCAACTGCTGTTGCAGCTGTATCTATAAGTTTTCCCATACTTTTTTTGATAATATCGTTAGGAGGAGGGTTAGGTATAGCAGGTACGGTTCTTGTAGCACAGTACAAAGGAAGGAATGACAAGAAAAATGTGGATAAGGTATCTGAGCAGACGTTGCTAATGATGATTTCTGTTTCTGTTTTATTATCTGTCATAGGGTATTTTCTTGCGCCTTTGCTGATTAATTGGATGGGCGCTGAGCCTGATGTTTTTGTTAGTGCTGTTTCTTATTTGAGGATCTCATTTATCGGGCTCGTATTTTTATTTGGTTATTTTGTTTTTCAGTCTCTTTTGAGGGGATTTGGGGATGCGAAAACGCCAATGTACGTTGTTTTGATTACTGTTTTGCTAAATGCTGTTTTGGATCCTCTTTTTATTTTTGGGTATGGTGTTTTTCCTGCGATGGGGGTAGCAGGTGCTGCTCTTGCTACTATAATAACGCAGGGGATTGCAGCAGTAATAGGTATTAGCATCCTGTTTACCGGGAAGTATGGTATTCATCTTAAAAAGGAAAACCTAAAGCCTGATTTCAGCTTAATTAAAAGGATATTTCTATTGGGTTTTCCAACTTCAATTGAGCAGTCAATGAGGGCAATCGGATTTACAATAATGACTGTTCTTATAGCTACGTTCGGAACAATAACGCTTGCATCCTATGGCATAGGAATGAGGATACAAAGCTTTGTGGTTATACCTGCATTGAGTTTGTCAATTGCAAATTCTACGCTTATAGGGCAGAATATTGGGGCGTGCAAGCCAAAAAGGGCTTCGAAGATAACTCTTATCAGCATGGCTGTCGGGTTTGTTGCGCTTACTATAATAGGTATATTGTTCTTTGTTTTTTCAGAGCAGATTTGCAGGATTTTTATACCAAATGATCCTGCTGTGATTCAATCCAGCGCAATGTTCCTCAGGATAGTATCTTTGTTCTTTGGGTTTATAGCTGTGCAGATGGCTTTGTTCGGAACTTTCAGGGGAGCTGGGCATACAACAACTACAATGGTGTTTTCAATTTTTACTATTTTGGTTCAGTTTATTAGCGCTTTTGTGTTGTCAAAGTATACGCTACTTGGAGAGTTAGGCCTTTGGTGGGCTTTCCCAATATCCAATTTAACAGGAGCAGCCATTGTTTTGTTCTGGTTCTTTAAAGGCTCGTGGAAGAAAGGTGCTGCTATAGAAAAAATTCCTGAGTGCGAGATTATTGAGGCATAGGGTTTTATTGTTCGCTATATTTTTATTCTGTCGGCTGGAGATCAATCATTAGTTTTAATTTAGCTGATGCTATTGTTATGTAATGGGTATGATATTTTCCGGAACTTACCATAACTTTAGTCATTGGAGATTCCATTTTTTGGAATACATTAAAGGTTATTTGGCCATTAGGATGCGGAACTTTAGAATTTATAGAGTAGTCCATCTCGATGAAGGTTATAGAATCCATGAATTTCATTCTTGCTATATACTTTTCGATGTTTACATTAAATATCTCTTGTGTGGTTTTATGGTTAGAGTCTTTTGGTTGATGGTCCACGTTTAGTAAACCTGAAACTGTCTGGTAGGTTATATGATCTTGAACATCATATATATCTTCCCCTCTAGAAGAAAAATAGGTTATATCTAAACTATGCAGGTTTCTTGCAATTAACGATTTCAAAACTTCGGTAAGGCCTTCTTTCAAGGTTGAATCTATGATAATTCTAGAAGATTTTCCAGATAGTACTTCGTCAATTGAAGCTTGTATAAGGGTATTGTTCATGGTGCAGGAAGAATCAGAAATGACTTATAAAGGTATGGGTCTTTAATTACTTTTCATCCTATTTAAATATTTATTTAAGCTTACTCTTAATTTTTTATCTAAGTTTTTAGTATTTATTTTCGGCACTTTGGTTAATGTTCCAATAAATTTCCTGTTTGCTTTCTTTGATTCTTCTTCTATTGTTTTTGCGTATTTGGTATTGAATTTTCTTATTGAGGGGAATTTTGTGATGTTATCTGCGCCTGCTTTTAGCAATAGGTGGATTTCGTTTAAATGGGTTAGCCAGGAACCTGCTACTATTTTTATGGTTGGGAATTCTTTTCTTGTTCTTTTTATCCATTCTAAATAATAATTTGTTTCCGGACCTTTTTTATTTTCAAATATTGTTCCTTTTTGGGGCTTTAATCTGTAGAAGGTGATTTTGTCTAATTTATGCTTTTTGATGAAGGCTTTTAGGTATTTAAAATCGTTTAATGTTTCTCCCAGGCCTATGATTATTGTTATTGTCTTTTTTAGTTTTAGTTTATCTGCTATTTTGAACATATCTTCTATTTCTTTTAATGGTTTGGAAGGGCATAATTTATCTCTTAGCTTAGGTGTTATGCATTCAACTGTTCCACAGATTCCTTCTGTGTAGGGTTTGAAAAGTTTTAATTGTTTTTCGGTTAATATTCCAAGATTAAGCCATTGCTTTTGTTTGATTATTTTGTAGATGTTTTTGATTATTGTTAATAGTTCTTTGTCTGTATATGTGTCGCAGCCTCCACTTATGAATTCTACTTTCCATCCGCAGGCTTTGCATATTATTGCTTCTGCCAGGATTGATGATAAGGATCTTCTATCTTTGATTGGGTCTTGTTTTATATTTTTTCTACTGCTTAAATAACAGAAAGCACAGTCTCGTTTAGAGCAGTACCAAGAGATGAATATGGCGCGTTCGAAGTAGGTTTCGTTCATTTAGGTATAGAATAAGAAATGGATATATAAAAGTTTAGAAAAAATTATCTGTCTAGATTTACCTCCTCCCAAACCCTCTCGGCCTAAATGACCTTCCAGAACTTTTTCCAAACTCTCTTCTCTGTCCTTTCTTGAAATCCCTTCTTGGGCCTCTTTGGAATCTTGGCTTTTCTCTCCATTGTATTCTGATCCTTTCTACCTGCGGAACTTCCACCCTTTCGACCCTTAGGGAATTGTCCCTTTCGACTCTTGAGAAGTTTTCATAATCTCTTTGGGATAATAAGCTTATTGCTTTTCCTTCCTTTCCTGCCCTTGCGGTTCTTCCTATCCTATGGATGTAGTCTTTACTATCTCTGGGAATGTCATAATTGTATATGTGAGAGACTCCTTTGATATCCAATCCTCTGGAGGCTACATCGGTGCATACGAGGACATGGGCTTTTGCAGAATTAAAATTTGCCATTGTCCTGCTTCTCTTTCCCTGAGGAAAACCGCCATGTATTGCCTGCGAGTTTATTCCGGAATAATTCAGGTTTTTAGAAACAAAATCTGCTGTTTTCCTTGAATTGCAGAATACCATAACAAGCCCTGAATGCTCGTTTTTAAGAAGATGAACTAATAAAGAGAATTTGATATTATCAGGAACATCATAAAAAACCTGCTTCAGTTTAGAAGGGTCAACATTAGTCTCTGCAGAGATCTTAACTGGCGATGCCATATATTTTCTGGAAAGGTGGGATACATCATTTGTGATTGTAGCTGAGAACAATAAAGTCTGCCTTTTTTGAGGGCATTGCCTTATTATTGTTTCAACATCATCCTGAAAACCCATATCAAGCATCCTGTCCGCTTCATCCAGAACGAGGATTTTTACACCGCTAAGATTTATAGTTCTTCTCTGTATATGGTCTGTAAGCCTTCCTGGCGTTCCTACAACAATATCCGCTGTCCTTAATGCATCCATCTGGGGATTGATTGAAACTCCTCCATAGACAGAAACAACCTGCAGATGCTTGTACTTTGAGAATTTTATTAATTCTTTTGTGATCTGCACTGTAAGCTCTCTTGTAGGCGTTAGTATCAAAGCCTGAATCCCTTTTCCTTTTACAGAATTCTGGATTATTCCTGCAGCAAATGCAAGGGTCTTTCCTGAGCCTGTTGCAGAGCCTGCTATAATGTCTTTTCCTTTAATTATTGAAGGTATTGTCTTGTCCTGTATTTCTGAAGGCTCTTCAAAGCCCTCTTCATGTATTACTTTTACTATTGGCTCTATAATGCCTAGTTTTCTAAATTTCATATTATTTTACCTCTTAAACTAAATACTCTAAACAAAATAATTTTATTTTGAGTTAAGAAAAAGTATGATTCAGTCTTTTAAGAAAAGAATAATGCTTTTTCTTATATGGTCGTTAGTTTACTCTTAAAGTGAGGAAAGTAGCTTTTCTTTTATAAAACTATGGGTTTTTTTACCTTAGGCTGGTAGTTAAAGGATAAGCCTCCGGGGAGAGTTGCACTCCCGACCTGCTGATTTCGCTTGAATAATACGAGTCAGCCGCAATAGCTACTATGCTACGGAGGCATAATAAGAGAGAAACAATGGAGCTATTTAATATTTGCTAATAATTCAAAAATACAAAGTATTTTTGAAGTAGGGAAAAATTATTTTAATTTTTCCTGTAGCTCTTCTTTCGTAGTGTGTTTTTTCTGGCATTCGTTGCATACTGGTTTTTTGCCTATATAAGTGCCTAGGATTTTGCCTAGGAAGGTTGTTTCTATTTTTTTACTGCAGATTGAGCATTTCATAATAATATGTAGAATTTCAATTGATTTATTAATTTATTGAAAATAAACATAATATTTACGAGAAAATTAAAGATTAATTTTCTCTATTTAATAAAGATAAACTTTATTAACTATTAATAAAACTCTAAATTCTAGTAGTATTATGACACGTATAGCTGTAATACAGAAAGAGAAATGCAACCCTGTAGGGTGCGGAGGGTATCTTTGTATTAGATTGTGCCCTGTAAACAAGATGGGGGAGGAGTGTATTATTGAGGGGAGTGATAAAAAGCCAAAAATAAATGAGGAGTTGTGTACAGGATGCGGGATATGCCCAAATAGATGTCCTTTTGATGCTATATCTATTATTAAATTGCCTAAAGAATTGGATAAGCCTCCAATACATCAATATGGTGAGAATGGTTTTCATCTTTACAGTTTGCCTACACCTATCTTTGGCAAGGTTGTTGGTATAGTTGGTGTTAATGGTATTGGTAAATCTACTGCTATAAAGATTTTAGCAGGTGTTTTAGAGCCGAACTTAGGAAGGTTAAATAATCCAAAAATTGATTATAAGGAACTGATTAATTATTTTAAGGGAAGTGAGGCGCAGGTTTTTTTTGAAAAAGTGAGGGATAAGAGGATTAAGATTAGCTATAAACCACAGCAGGTTGATTTGATACCTAAAAAGGTTAAGGGAAAGGTTAAGGATTTACTTAAGAAAGTAGATGAGAAAAATAAGTTAAAAGATGTTGTTAAGGAATTACAGATTGAGAATATTTTGGATAACGATATTGTTAAGATTTCTGGCGGTGAATTACAAAGAGTTGCTATTGCTGCTACTGTTTTGAAGAAAGCGAATTTGTATATTTTTGATGAGCCTAGTTCTTATCTGGATATTAAGCAGAGGTTAAGGATTGCTAAGTTTATCAAGGGTTTAGCGGATGATAAAACTGCAGTTATGGTTATTGAGCATGATCTTATTGTTATGGATTATATGGCGGATTTAGTTCATATTATGTATGGTAAGGAAGGGTGTTATGGTATTGTTTCACAATTAAAGGCAGGAAAAGCTGGCATTAATGCTTATCTTGAGGGCTACATAAAAGAAGATAATGTAAGATTCAGGGATCATAAGATTAAGTTTGAGACAAAACCTCCTTTGAAAAAGGGTAAAGAGCATATTTTAACTGAATGGCCTGAGATGAGTAAGAAGTTAGGAAAGTTTAGGTTAGAGATTAATTCTGGGAATATAAATAAGCATGAGATTGTTGGTATTATTGGGGAGAACGGAATTGGAAAAACTTCTTTTGTAAAACTTTTAGCAGGAGTTGAAAAACCTGATAAAGGAAATGTTGACAGCAAGGTTATTGTCTCGTATAAACCGCAAACACTAGAGGCTGATTCTAATGAGATGGTGGTTAATGTTTTGCAGGATGCTATCAAGAAGCACACCAAGGATATTATTAATCCCTTGAAGATAAAGGATTTATATATGAGAAAATTGAATGAGTTAAGCGGAGGAGAGTTACAAAGGGTTAGTATTGCTTTGGCTTTAAGCAAGAAATGTGATTTGTGTTTATTAGATGAGCCTTCTGCTTACCTTGATGTTGAGCAGAGATTAATTGTTTCTAAGGTTATTAAGAATGTTAGTGAGGCAAAGGGAATTTCTGTTATGGTTGTTGACCATGATTTATTGTTTATTGATTATTTAAGCGATAGGTTGATTGTTTTTGAGGGTGAGCCTGCTATTAATGGTATTGAGAAAGGGCCTTTTTCTATGGAGGAAGGGATGAATTCTTTGTTGAAGGATGTTGAAATTACACTTAGGAGGGATGAGGAATCAGGTCGTCCTAGAATAAATAAGCCTGGAAGTGTTAAGGATAGGGAGCAGAAAAATAAAGGGAGGTATTATTATAGCTAATTTAAATAAAAAAATTTCTAAACCATAAAGCTTATAAATGATTACAATATTTCAATTTTAGTATTGAGTTAAAAACTCGTTTTCTTAGGGGGAACCCTTTCTCTTTCGACGGTAAATGAATTCTGTAGTATAGAAAAATATATTAATGAGTTGGTATCTCTAATAATTCTTGATATGGTGCTAAATATCAAGATTGCAAAATTCTTATTTTTGTGCGATCTTATCATATCGTGAGAGTGCTATAATGAATGCTATATTGGCGTTAAAGGACGGAACAGTATTTAAAGGAAAGGGAATTGGAGCGGAAGGAATTGCAAAAGGAGAATTGTGCTTTAATACTTCAATGGTTGGCTATGAAGAAGCATTGACAGATCCTTCCTATAAAGGGCAGATTCTTACTATGACTTATCCTTTGATAGGGAATTATGGTGTTAGAAAGGGTTTTTTTGAGTCAGACAAAATACAAACAGAGGGTTTTGTTGTTAGAGAGGAATCTGAATTTTATGATCATAGAATAGCTGTAAGGGATATTAATCAATTTCTGAAGGATTACAAAATTCCAGCAATTAGCGGTGTTGATACAAGGGAGATAACCAGAAAATTAAGAATAGAGGGAGTTATGAATGGTGTTTTGATTACATCAAAGGATGAAATAGGTGACGAAGAGGCAGTTAAAGAAGCAAAGAAAATAAGGGATATTTCGGAGCTGAATCTATTGGAAAAGGTTAGTGTAAAGGAACCAAAGGATTTTGATTGTAAAGGCAGGAAAACAATTGCGATTATTGATCTGGGTATTAAACAGTCTATTATTGGGTGGCTGATGAATAAAAAGGTAAATATAAAATTATTGCCTTATAATACAAAAGCACAAGAGGTTCTGGACATGAAAGTAAATGGTGTATTGATATGTAATGGTCCGGGTAATCCTGAAAAGGCTGTTGATGCTATAAAGTTAGTTAAAGAAATTCATGAAAAATTGCCTTTATTTGGTATTTGTTTAGGTCATCAGGTTATTGGTTTAGGTTTAGGAGCAAAAACTTATAAGCTGAAGTTTGGCCACAGGGGAAGCAACCAACCAGTAAAAAGCCTGAAAGAAAATAAGGTGTATATTACAGCACAGAATCATGGATTTGCTGTTGATGAAAACTCAGTAGATGGAACTGACTTAAAAGTGACTATGGTTAATTTGAATGATAAATCAGTTGAGGGTGTTTGTGATACTAAAAATATGGTGCATTCAGTGCAGTTTCATCCGGAAGCAGGTCCTGGTCCTCTTGATTCAAATCATATATTTGATGAATGGATCAAAATATTGAAGTAAGATGGCAAAGAAAAATTTAAAGAAGGTAATGGTAATTGGTTCAGGTCCAATTATAATAGGACAGGCTGCTGAGTTTGATTATTCAGGAACACAAGCGTGCAAAGCATTGCATGAAGAAGGCATTAAGGTAGTTTTGGTTAATTCTAATCCTGCAACTATTCAAACTGATTTAACAACTGCTGATATTGTTTATATTGAGCCTTTAACTGCAGAGACTATTGCTAAAATAATAGAAAAAGAAAGACCTGACGGACTAATCGCAACAATGGGAGGACAAAATGGCTTGAATTTGTCAACACAATTATATGAGCAAGGAATTTTAAAGAAATATGGTGTAGAGATGTTAGGAACAAATATATGGGCTATTGAGCATGGAGAAAACAGGGAAAGTTTCAAGAAGTTAATGAATGAACTGGAAATTCCTTTGCCTAAAAGCAAAACTGTAAATTCATTTGAAGAAGCTAAATCATATGTTAAGGAGTTAGGGTATCCGGTAATAATCAGGCCTGCTTATACAATGGGGGGGACTGGAGGAGGAGTAGTGTTTAATGATAAAGAGTTTGATATTATTGCTAACAGGGGGCTTAGCTTAAGCATGATTCATCAGATTCTGGTAGAAGAAGCAATTTTAGGACAAGCAGGCTGGGGTGAAATTGAGTTTGAGGTTGTGAGGGATGGGAAAGATAATTGTATTATAGTTTGTTCAATGGAAAATGTTGATCCAATGGGTGTGCATACTGGTGATTCGATTGTTGTTGCTCCTGCTTTAACTTTAAATAATGAAGAGTACCAGATGTTAAGAAGCAATGCAATCAAGATAATAAGAGGCTTGAAAATAGAAGGGGGTTGTAATATACAATTCGCATTTAATTATCTAACCGGGGATTATAGGATTATTGAGGTAAATCCAAGACTAAGCAGGAGCTCTGCTTTGGCTTCTAAAGCAACAGGTTATCCAATTGCCAGAGTTGCCACAAAAATTGCTGTTGGTAAAAGCTTAGATGAAATACCAAATGATGTTACTGGCTCAACCTCAGCCTGTTTTGAGCCGGCTGTTGATTATGTTGTTACAAAATTTCCAAGATGGCCTTTTGATAAATTCAGGACTGTAGATAAAACTTTGGGGAGCCAGATGAAGGCAACAGGAGAGACAATGTCAATTGGAAGAACATTTGAAGAATCAATGCAGAAAGCAGCAAGAAGCTTAGAAATTGGAAGAGCTGGCTTAGCTTTTGACGGCAAGGATAAATTTATTGAGGATAAAGAAAAGATAAATTATCTTTTAGAGCACCCTACTCATGAAAGATTCTTTCATATTATGAATGCCTTTAAAATAGGCTATTCAATAGATGATATTTATAAGCTGACGGGAATACATAAATGGTTCTTAAAGAAATTAAAGAATGTTTTTGATTATGGAAATAAAATAAAATTAGAAAAAGATTCAATAATAAAAGCAAAACAGCTAGGATTTTCTGACAAACAGATATCTAATGTGCTTAATAAAGATGAGCAGGAGATAAGGGAGTTTAGGGTTAAGAATAATATTATCCCAACCTATAAAATGGTTGATACGTGCGCTGCTGAGTTTGAGGCTAAAACACCATATATGTATTCAACTTATGAGCATGAGGATGAGGCTAATCCTTCCAAAAATAAGAAAATAATAATTGTTGGAGGGGGGCCAATAAGAATCGGGCAGGGTATTGAGTTTGATTATTGCTGCGTGCATGCTGTTTATACTTTAAGAGAGGAAGGTTATGAGGCTTTGATCATTAATAATAATCCTGAAACTGTTTCAACTGATTTTGATACTTCGGATAAATTGTATTTTGAGCCTTTGACTTATGAGGATGTTCTAAATATAATAGAAAGGGAGAAGCCAGAAGGTGTTATTCTTCAGTTTGGAGGGCAGACACCAATTAATATGGCTATGAAGCTTCATAAGGCTGGTGTTAAGATATTTGGAACGCAGCCAGAGAGTATTGATGTTGCTGAAGACAGAAAGAAGTTTGGGCAGATATTGGGCAAGTTGAATATTCCATCTGCAGAATGGGGGACAGCCATGTCATTTGAAGAGGCTCTTGCAATTGCTAATAAAATAGGGTATCCTGTTTTGGTTCGCCCGTCATATGTTTTAGGCGGCAGAGCTATGCAGATTGTTGATAATAATAATGAATTAAAGAGTTATATGGAAGAAGCGGTTGATGTAAGCCCTGAGCATCCTGTTTTGATTGACAAATATCTGGATAATGCCATAGAACTTGATGTAGATGCTCTTTGTGATGGAAAGGATGTTTTTGTTGCTGCAATAATGGAGCATATCGAGGAAGCTGGTGTGCATAGTGGTGATAGTGCTTGTGTAATACCCCCACAGAATATTTCTGCTGAGATAAAAAAGAAGGTAATTGATTATACTGAGAAATTGGCTTTAGAGCTCAAAACAGTTGGTTTGATTAATATTCAAATGGCTGTTAAGGGTGATATTGTGTATATTTTAGAAGCAAATCCAAGGGCTTCAAGAACAGTACCATATGTAAGCAAAACAATTGGAATTCCAATGGCAAAAATGGCAACGAAGATAATGCTGGGAAAAACTTTGAAGGAATTAGGTCTTGAAGAATATAAAGAGCCAAAGTTTGCTTCTGTTAAAGAGGTTGTTTTTCCATTTTTGAAGCTGCATGGTGTTGTCCCTACACTAGGACCTGAGATGCAATCTACAGGCGAGGTTATGGGTATTGATGAGAATTTTAATAAGGCATTCTTTAAAGCAGAGGCTTGTGCCGGTACAGAACTACCTTCTAAAGGCAATATATTAATAAGTATAGGTCATGATAAGGATAAAGAAGAGCTTGCACCTTATGCTAAAGAATTGACTGATCTAGGGCTTAAATTATATGCAACAAGATCAACTAGGGAGGTTTTAAAGAAACACGGTGTTGAGAGCTTAGAGGTTCCTAAAGTCAGGGATAATCCAATAATTCTTGAGATGATGAAGAAGAAAGAATTACAGCTGGTTATAAATATACACAGGGGAACGCATCCAAAAAGTGATTCTGCAAAGATTAGGATAATGGCTGTTGAGTTAGGGGTTCCTTATATAACTACAGTTACTGCTACAAAAGCTGCTGTAAAGGCAATTAAGGCTTTGGTTAACCAGAAGATTTCTGTTAATAGTCTGGAGGATTATTATAGGGAGTTTGAGGGAAGATAAGCGCAAGATTTATAAATAGAGAGTTATTTCAAAATTAAATAAGAGAGCGTTTTCTTAGGGGGAACCCTCCCCTCACCGACGAGAAATGACTTCTGGAGAATAGAAAATTATATTAAGGAGTAATGATTTCCTGACAGATGACGCGATTTATTGTTGTTTCGGGAGGGGTTATTTCCGGTGTAGGCAAAGGCATCACAACTGCTTCTATTGGCAAGATTCTCAGAGAATATGGGTATAAAGTCACAGCGATAAAGATTGATCCTTATCTTAATTACGACGCTGGTACTTTACGTCCTACAGAGCATGGAGAGGTCTGGGTCACTGATGATGGAGGGGAGATTGACCAGGATTTAGGTAATTATGAAAGGTTTCTAAATATACCAATACCAAAAAGAAATAATATAACCTCTGGCCAGATATATAAAACAGTAATCGATAAGGAAAGAAAGGGGGAATTTTTAGGAAAAACAGTACAATTCATACCGCATATTCCTGAGGAAATAATAAGGCGTATAAAGGATTCTTCGAAAGGTTATGATTTCACTTTAATTGAAATCGGAGGCACAATAGGAGACTTTGAAAACATTCCTTTCCTTTTTGCTATGAAAAAACTCGAAAGAGAGATAGGCAAAGAAAATGTGATTTATATTCTTGTTACATATCTTCCTGTACCCAGCCATATGGGTGAAATGAAGACAAAGCCGACACAGCAGGCCATAAGAATGCTATCTGAAACAGGCATCTTCCCAGACTTTATTATATGCCGCTCTAAAGAATCATTAGACGAAGTTCGCAAAAAAAAGATTGAAACTTATGCGAATATTCCATCAGATTATGTTATATCCGAGCCGGATATCGACACTATTTACAGGGTTCCTCTAGATTTGGAAAAAGAAAACCTAGGTCTGAAGATATTAGCTGAACTAAGAATGAAATTAAAAAAACAGCCCCATTTTAACGAATGGAAAAGGCTTGTTGAGAGAATAACAAACCCAAAAAACAAAATAAAAGTTGCCATGGTGGGAAAGTATGTAGATATTGGAAGCTTTACTCTAAAGGACTCTTATATTTCCATAAACGAATCATTAATCCATGCGGGTGCAGCTTTAGACACAAAAGTAGAAATCAGCTGGATTGATGCAAAAAAGTTGGAGAAATATAATGCCAAAGATATTCTAAAGGATTACAAAGGGGTTATCGTGCCTGGTGGTTTTGGTGCATCCGGAGCAGAAGGAAAGATCAATGCGATAAAATATGCCCGCGAGAATAATATTCCTTATCTTGGCTTATGCTATGGACTGCAATTAGCTGTTGTTGAATTTGCAAGAAACGTTGCTAAATTAGAAGGAGCAAATACAACGGAGAATGATAAAAAAACAAAATACCAGGTGATTGATATCCTGCCAACACAAAAAGAGATCTTAGAAAAATCTGACTACGGAGGAACAATGCGTTTAGGCGCATACGCAGCTAAGCTGGAAAAAAATACCAAGGTTTTCCAACTTTATCAGGGAACTGGAAGATTAAAAGAAGATAAAGAGATAATAGAAAAGTTAAAGAAAGATAAAAAACAAAGTTTTAGATTAGGCAAAATCAAGGGAAAGGATATAGTTCTCGAAAGACACCGCCATAGATATGAAGTAAATCCTGAATTCATCGATAAACTGGAAGAAAATGGTTTAGTGTTTTCGGGATATCACCTAAGAGATGATGATACAAAACTGATGGAATTCATAGAATTGCCAAAACACAGATTTTTTATAGCAACACAGGCTCATCCTGAATTTAAGTCAACATTAATGAATCCTTCTCCTTTATTTTACGGATTTGTAGGGGCATGTTTAAAATGATAGCGGTAATTGATTATGGGGCAGGAAATTTAAAATCGATAACGAATGCTCTTGATTTTCTTAGGGTTGAGTATAAGGTAACAGATAAACCAGAATATATTAAGAAAGCAGATAAGATAATTTTTCCTGGTGTGGGTGCTTTTGGTGACTGTATTAAAGCATTGGTAAAGAAAGGGTTATTTAAATCATTGAAAAGGGAGATTGGTAAAAAACCATATTTGGGTATATGTATGGGCCTTGAGGTTTTATTTGAAAAATCAGAAGAGAGTCCTGGGGTGAAGGGCCTTTCGATATTTAAAGGGAAATGCAGGAAATTCAAGAGTAAAAATCTGAAAATACCTCAAATTGGATGGAATTCAGTTGAGATAGTAAATAAGAAGTCATCATTATTTAAGAAGGTAGATGATGGTTCCTATTTTTATTTTGTGCATTCTTATTATGTTGATGCGGTGGATAAGAAGGTTATTTTAACAAAAACGAATTATGGGATTGATTTTGTAAGTTCTGTTGAGAGGGGCAATATTTTCGGGGTTCAGTTTCACCCGGAAAGAAGCGGGGAAATTGGAATCAGGATACTGGAGAATTTTGTAAAATGCTAGCTAAAAGAATAATTCCGTGCATGGATGTCAGGAATGGAAGGGTTGTCAAGGGAGTTCATTTTGTTAATATTAAAGATGCCGGTGATCCTATTGAATTAGCCAAAGAGTACAACAGACAAGGTGCAGATGAGCTTGTTTTTCTGGATATAACTGCCTCTCATGAAAAAAGGAAAACTACAATTGATTTAGTTGAGAAAGTTGCTAAGGAGATATTTATTCCTTTTACTGTAGGAGGGGGGATTTCCACAATTGATGATATAAGAGCTATATTAAATGCAGGAGCAGACAAGATAAGTGTTAATACGGCTGCTGTTGAAAACCCGGAGCTGATAAAAAAGGGTGCAAAGAAATTTGGCAGCCAGTGTATTGTTTTGGCAATAGATGCAAGAAAAAATGAGAAAATGCCCAGTAAATACGAGGTAGTTACATATGGAGGAAGAAAACCAACTGGAATTGATGCTTTAAAGTGGGCAAAGAAAGGAGAGAAATTAGGGGCTGGGGAGATATTGCTTACTTCCATGGAAAGAGATGGCACTAAGCTTGGCTTTGATTTAGGTATCACCAGGAAGATAAGCGAGAAGGTTAATATTCCTGTAATAGCTTCTGGCGGTGTGGGTAAATTAGAGCATTTTTATGAGGCTTTTGAGAAAGGAAAGGCAGATGCGGCATTAGCTGCTTCGATATTTCATTATGGTAAGTATACTGTAAAGGATATTAAGGATTATTTGAAAAATAGAGGTGTTATTGTCAGAGAATAAAATAAACAAAGCTTTTATATAGGAACTGAAATTCTATTTATTTGAGAAAAAATGGGTGGGGTTGATATTGAAACAATACCAATTAAAAGGATGTCTGATTCTGAGGTAAAGGATTTTATAAAGAAGAATTTTCTTGCTTTAAAGGTTGATGAGTGCAGGAAGATTGCTGAGTTAATAGGGAGAGATCCTACTCTTACTGAATTGCATATGTTTAATATTGAATGGAGCGAGCACTGCAGCTATAAATCCAGTAAAGAAGTTTTGAAGTTATTGCCTACTTCTGGTCCTACTGTAATTCAGGGGCCTCAAGAGGATGCAGGCATTATTAAATTTGCCCAATTTAATGGAGAGCAGTATGGTATTGTAATAGCACATGAGAGCCATAATCATCCTTCACAGGTGGTTCCTTATGAGGGGGCTGCTACTGGAATTGGAGGAATAGTCAGAGATGTTTTGTGCATGGGGGCAAGAATCATTGCTACTGCTGATCCTCTTAGGTTTGGGGATATTAAAGGGAAGAAAAAGAATTATGTTAAGTATGTGGCTAATGCTGTTGTTAATGGAATTGCAGGTTATGGTAATCCCATTGGTGTGCCTAATTTGGCAGGGGATGTTTATTTTAATTCCAGCTTTGATGATAATTGTTTGGTGAATGTTGTTAGTTTAGGGTTAATAAAGGAGGATGAGATTATTCATAGTGCTGCTCCTTCTGATGCGGAGAATTATGATATTGTTATTGTTGGGAAAGCAACTGATAATTCAGGATTTGGGGGTGCTGCTTTTGCTTCTTTGGTATTAGATGAAGAAGAGGAGGAGTATAATAAGGGAGCGGTACAGGTTCCTGATCCATTTCTAAAAAATATTTTGATAAGGGCAACAGAGGCTGTTTTTTTAGAGGCTCGTAAAAAAGGGATCGAGTTAGGATTTAAGGATATGGGTGCAGGTGGTATAATGTGCTCCAGTTCTGAGCTTTGTGAAAGTGGAGGTTTTGGAGCTGATATTGATATAAGCAAAGTCCATGTTTCTATGAAGAATTTGCCACCTTATATTATTGCTTGCGGTGAAACACAGGAAAGATTTACATGGATAAGCCCTCCTGATTTTACTCCTACAATATTGAATATTTATAATAAAGATTTTGAATTGCCGATGGTTGCTGAAGGAGCACAAGCTAAGATTATTGGAAAAGTAACTAAACCGACAGATTATATTTTAAGGCATGAAGGTAAGGTTGTTTGTAATGTTCCTGTGAAGATTTTGACTAAGGGCATTAAGTATGAAAGAGAGAAAAAGGATATGAAAAGGAATTTTAAAGAGCCTTTGTTGAAAGAGCCTTCTGATTATGGCAAAATGGCTCTGAGGGTTTTATCACATCCTAATGTTGCATCTAAAGCCAAGATTTACAAGCATTATGATACTGAGGTTCAAGGATTAGCAGTTATAAGACCTGGAGAAGCTGATTCTGGTGTTCAGGCACCAATTCCCGGATGTAAAGCTGGAGTTGCATTATCTGTGGATCATAACCCTAAATACTCAAGGATTGATCCTTATTTAGGAGGTGTAAATGCTGTTTCTGAGGCTATGAGGAATGTTGCTGCTGTTGGAGCTATACCTTATGGAATGACTGATTGTCTTAATTTTGGCAATCCTGAAATTGCTGAAGCATTTAATGATTTTGTGGAAAGTGTTAAAGGAATTTCTGATGCTGCCAATAAAATATGCTGGAAGGGTGATGGGAAGAGTGCTGTTCCTTTTGTTAGCGGGAATGTGAGTTTTTATAATGAGAGCGTTACAGGTAAACAGGTTGATCCTTCTCCAATAATTGCCTGTGTTGGGTATATGGAAGATTATACAAAAGCAATAACTATGAAGCTGAAAGAGGTTGGTTCTTCGCTGTTTTTGGTTGGTGAGAGAAAAGATGAGTTAGGCGGAAGTGTTTATTATGATATTAATAATGAAATTGGGGCTAATGTTCCAAGAATAGATTTTAATAAAGAGAAGAATATGATTTATGGCGTTATAGATTGTATTGATAAGGGTTTATTATTAAGCTGTCATGATGTTTCAGATGGTGGTTTTTTTACAACAATTTCTGAAATGATTTTAGGTGAGGAAGCTAATGGAATAATTGGGGCTGAGATTAGTTTTGATTCTGGGTTAAGAGAAGATAAGATTTTGTTTTCAGAATCATCCGGATTTGTTTTTGAGGTTAATGATAGAAATGTTGATAAGGTTAAATCAATATTTGAAAAATATAATTTGGAAGGCATTAACATAGGTAAAACCAATAATAAAAAATCATTAATCATCAATAATAAAAATAAAAAAATAATAAATTTATCGATTGAAGAGCTGAAAAAGGCCTGGACTATTGGGTTAGTGGAGGCTTTGGAATGAGTAAGATAGCAGTAATAATGTTTCCTGGAAGCAATTGTGAGAATGAGACAGCCAGAGCTGTAGAAGCCAGTGGAATTAAAGCTAAGATTATCAGGTGGAATGATACTACTGGGCTTAGTTCTTATGATGGTTATATATTGCCTGGAGGATGGAGTTATGAGGACAGGATAAGAGCAGGGGTAATACCTGCCAAGGATCCTATTATGGGGGCAATAAAAAAAGAGGCTGACAAAGGGAAGGTTGTTTTGGGTATATGCAATGGATGCCAGATTTTGGTTGAAGGTGGGATTATTCCTGGACTTAAGGATGAGGTACAAATGGCTTTGGCTCCAAATATCAATCCTTTTGTTTCTGGGTTTTATTGCACTTGGATTAACATAAAGAATTCTTCTAAAAAGAAAACTGCTTTTAATCTAACTATGGATAAAGAAGAGGTAATTTCTATTCCAATAGCACATGCTGAAGGTCGTTTCGCAACAAAGGATAAGGTGTTAATCCAGAAGTTGATAGCTAATGAGCAGTTATTATTCAGATATTGCGATGAAATAGGGAATATTGCGGATAAGTTTCCTGTTAATCCCAATGGTTCAATGATTAATATTGCAGGAGTCTGCAATAAGAAAGGTAATGTATTAGCGATGATGCCACATCCGGAGAGGGCATCTTGGATGAGACAGGTTCCTGAGGTGCACTTTAAAAGGGAAGAATCCGGACCAGGAAGGAAGATTTTTGAAAGTATAAAGGAGTATTTGAAATGAGTAAAGTAGAACTATTTGTCGGATTAAAGATTCCAGATACAACAGCCATAACTACTTTTCATACTATTGAAAGGATGGGCTATAAAATTGAAAAGGTAAAAAGAGAGATTTATTATAAGTTTAATATTGATGGTGATTCTGAAAATTTTGCTAAGAAGGTTGGAAAGATTGATGTTTTGGTAAATGCCAACAAGAATAAGTATTCTTATAAATTAGAGAAAGAAGAAGGGGTTTTTTATATTTTGGTTAAGGATAGTGATGATAAGTGTGAAGGCTTACTTAATACATTGCATAAACTGGGGCTTGCTGAGATAAAGAGCATGGAAAAGGGTGTTTTGTGGGCTTTGCATGTTGATTCTCTGGAGACTGCCAAGGAGATTGCTGAGAAACTGCTGTATAATAAGAATTATCAGGAGATTGAAATATTATAGGGAAACAAAAGAAAATCTGTAAGATTTTCTAAGCTTTGAAATTCTGAGGAATTTCAAAAGATTTAAAAATGGAGAGGTATTTCCTTTTATATGCTGCTAGTAATTAATTTTGGTTCTCAGTATTTACATCTAATATCTAAAAGAGTGAGGGAACTTGGTGTTTATTCTGAAATTGTGCCTTATAACATTTCTTTAAAAGAAATTAAGAGATTAAAACCAGCTGGAATTATACTTTCTGGTGGACCTTCTTCTGTTTATGACAAAAAGGCTCCGATTTCCAAAAGGGGGCTATTGGAACTTGGGATTCCTGTGTTGGGCATATGCTATGGGCAGCAATTAATCGGAAAACAATTAAATGGAAAGGTTGTTCCAAATAAGATAAAGGAGTATGGCAAGAAAATATTAAAAATAAAGAATAAGTGTATATTGTTTAAGAGTTTAAAAGGCAAAGAAATAGTTTGGATGTCCCATGGGGATGCGGTTGAAGAATTGCCTAAGGGTTTTGTGGGTTTGGCTTCTACTGACAGCTGTAAAAATGCTGCTATTGGCAATTTTGAGAAGAATATTTATGGTGTTCAGTTTCATCCTGAAGTGAGTCATACTGTAAATGGCAATAAAATTCTGAATAATTTTGTTTTTGGTATATGCAAAGCTAAGAAAGATTTTAATGTAAAGGATTTAGCTAAACGGTTAGTAAAAGAAATTAAGCAGAAGGTTGGAAAAGACCATGTTATTATGGGAATTTCAGGAGGTGTAGATTCAACAGTAGCTGCAACTTTAATCAATAAGGCTATTGGCAGAAGGCTTCATGGAATTTTTATTGATCATGGTCTGATAAGGAAGAATGAAATGATGATTGTCAAGCAAAGATATGATAAAATAGGTCTAAATGTGAAATATGTTGATGCTTCTGATGTGTTTCTTTCTAAGTTAAATGGGATTGTTGATCCTGAGGAGAAGAGAAAGATTATTGCCAAAACATTTATTGAGGTTTTTGAAAAAGAGGCTAAGTTGTTAGAAGAAAAATATGAGAAGATTAAGTTTTTAGGGCAAGGTACAATTTATCCTGACAGGATTGAGAGTGCGCAGCCTTCTAAAGAAGCTGATAAGATTAAGAGTCATCATAATGTTGTTTTGCCTAAGAAGATGAAACTGAAAGTCTTAGAGCCAATTAGGGAATTCTATAAGGATGGTGTCAGGAAGTTAGGCAAGGAGTTAAAGATTCCTAAGGAATTACTGTATAGACATCCGTTTCCTGGTCCTGGGTTAGGCGTAAGGATTTTAGGAGAGGTTACTGCTGAAAGAGTTAAGATATTACAGGAAGCTGACCATATATTTATTTTGGAGCTTAAAAAGAATAAGCTTTATGATAAGGTATGGCAGGCTTTTGCTGCTCTACTTCCTGTAAAGACAGTTGGTGTTATGGGGGATTCCCGTACTTATGAATATATTATCTCTTTAAGGGCTGTTACTAGCTTAGATGCAATGACTGCTGATTGGGCAAAGCTGCCTAATTCTTTTTTAGAGAAGGTTAGTAACAGGATAATAAACGAGGTTAAGGGTGTTAACAGAGTTGTTTATGATATAAGCCAGAAACCTCCGGCGACCATTGAGTATGAATGAATTATTGAAAAAAGCTTAAGATAATATTCTTTTTCCTTAATATTGTAAGCAAAATCAACAGGAGAATAAGTGAGTAATTTATTGACATGAACCAAAGACTACCCCAGCTCGTGCCTGGGAAAACCCATTCTGAAAAAGGCCAAAGAAAAGGGGTCCCTAAGAATTCCCTTGTATGTGTAGGGATGTCCATGAGGATATGGATAAGCCAAGGTAAAAGGACGATAACCCACTCCTTCCAGATAATAAATACGATAACTCCAACTAATGCAAATACAAATATGGAGTGTGTAATCCCATAGAGGGTAAAAACCCATTTTGGTATAGAGGATAAATTGGGTTTGCCAAATGGCAGATGTTTGAAGATTCTATATACCACATACATGCCCCACGATAAAATATCAGGCATAACCGCAATAATTAAACCCAGAGGAAGGTACTTGGTCTTATAGAAGAAAATTAAGGTCCATAAAAGATGGGCAAGTGTGTCCATAACTCGTGATATCGTTGAAGGATATTTAAAGGTTGTGTAAATCAGGCTTTTCCTTTGCTTTCTCCTGTTATTATGCCGCCTGCTATTAGGTGGGCAACTCTAATTGGTTCTGGGATTAAGGAGCGAGTGCATGTCAGCTTTAAAATTTCCTTTGTCTTTTTTAGGGTAATGCCTTTTCTCTGGATGTAGATTTTATCTATTTTTTCTACCGGGCCTGCTTTCTGAATGAGTTTGAATTTTTTATGTTTGTTTATTCTTTTTAGGGTTGATTCTATTTTTTTAAAATTGGGGTATTTTCTTATTACAACGATAACCGGTATTTTTGTTTTTTTATTTAATTGTTGAATATCAATAACATTAAAACCCGCTAATGCTATTCCGTTAAGCAGAATGCACCTTAATTGAGGCTTGAATTTTGATTTATTGATCATATGCATTAATTTTTTTGTGGAATTATTGCCATCTATGGCTACTTTTGTGGTTAAGATTCCATCTAATAAAGTGCCTCCCCTGAAGATTGTTCCTATGACTAAAATGTTGCCTTTTTTGAATTTTTTAAATGGGGAGTCATCGATTCCTAAGGTTCTTATTTCTCTTTTGAACATATATATCACGAATTCATAATCCTTAAATATAGTATAAGTTTTCACCTATATAAAATGTGTGGTATTTTCGGATATGTTGGAGAAAGAAAAGCTGCTCCAATATTGCTTAAAGGGCTCAAGAGATTAGAGTATAGAGGCTATGATTCTGCAGGTATTTGCACTGTAAGCAATAAAGAGGTTTTTATAAAGAAAGATATTGGTAAAATAGAGGAAATTGATGAGAAAATTAACTTAGGCGATTTAGAGGGGAATATCGGAATTTCGCACTGTAGATGGGCCACACATGGAAAGGTAAGCAAAGAAAATGCTCATCCCCATACAGATTGCACAGGTAATATTTCTATTGTCCATAATGGAATTATTGAGAATTATAATGAATTAAGGAAAGAACTAGAAGAAAAGGGGCATAAGTTTAGTTCAGAAACAGATACAGAGATAATTGCACATTTGATCGAGGATAATTTTGATGGGGATTTGAGGAATGCTGTGGTAAAGGCTTTGGGAAAATTGGATGGTTCTTATGCGTTGGGAGTTATCCGTTCTGATTGTGAGGAATTGATTGCTGCCAGAAATGAGAGTCCTTTAATTATCGGGTTAGGAGATGGAGAGAATTTTATTAGTTCTGATATTCCTGCTATTTTGGAGTATACAAAGAAGGTAATCTATTTGAATGATAAGGAAATAGCTGTTTTAAGTAGGAATGGTGTAGAGATTTTTGATTTGGAAGGCAGTAAAAAAGAGAGGGGTGCTGAGGAGATAGAATGGAATGCTGAGCAGGCAAAAAAACAGGGCTATAAACATTTTATGTTAAAGGAGATATTTGAACAACCACAGGCTGTAACTGAAACTATTAATGGTAGATTAGAGGATTCTGGTGTTTTAATAAAGGATGAAGTAGGTTTGAGCGAGGAGGAGATTAAGAATATTAAAAGAATAATAATTGTTGCTTGTGGAACTTCGTGGCATGCTGGCTTAGTAGGGGAGTTTATGTTAGAAGAGTTAGCGAAGATACCAGTTGAGGTGGAGTATGCTTCTGAGTTTAGGTATAGGGATCCTATTATCGACAAGGGTACAATAGTAATTGCAATCTCACAAAGCGGAGAGACAGCAGATACATTGGCTGCTTTAAGGGAGGCTAAGAAAAAAGGGGCTAAGATAATTTCTGTTGTTAATGTTAAGGGAAGCTCTATAGCAAGAGAGTCTGATAGCGTTATTTATACTTACGCTGGTCCTGAGATAGGGGTTGCTTCTACAAAGGCTTTTATTTCGCAATTGATTGTTTTGTATTTGATTACTGTTTATTTTGGAAAGATTAAGGAATTGTTGCCTACTGAGCAAATCAGAAACAGGGTAAAGGATTTGAGAAAATTGCCATTGCAGATGCAAGCTGTTTTAGAAGATAAGGATTATATTAAATTGCATGCTGAACAGTTTTATGAGAAAAAAAATGCTTTGTACCTAGGAAGGGGGATTAATTATCCTATCGCCTTGGAGGGTGCTCTTAAATTGAAGGAGGTTTCGTATATACATGCTGAAGGTTATCCTGCTGCTGAGATGAAGCATGGCCCTATTGCTTTGATTGATAAAGAAATGCCTGTTGTTTTTATCGCTACTAAAGATAACAGGACGTATAAGAAGGTATTAAGCAATATACAAGAGGTTAAGTCAAGGGGGGGTGTTGTTATAGCTATTGAAAGCAAAGGGGATGAGGATGTTAAGAAGATTGTTGATCATAACCTTTACGTACCGGAAAATTCTTATATTTTAACTCCTATATTAGCTGTTATTCCGCTGCAATTATTAGCTTATTATATTGCTGATTTGAGGGGCTGTGATATAGACAAACCAAAAAATTTAGCAAAATCCGTGACTGTAGAATGAAATTCAGAAAAGCTACTGGGAAAGATGCAATCGGGATAGCTACTGTTTTAAAAGAATGTTATAACATTGATAGTATTAAAGAAGGTGTTAGGGTTTTTAGGGAAGAAGTTGCCAAAAGATATAATTTTATTATTGCTGATGATAATGGAAGGATAGCCGGGTTAACAACATGGCAGATGCATGGTTTGCCAAAGCACCAGTTATGTGAGTTAGACAGGATTGCTGTTTTGAAGCAGTATAGGGGCAAAGGTTTAGGGAAGGCTTTGTTTAATGCTTTGATTAAGGCTGCTTATTCTGAGTATAGAAAAAACGGCTTTAAGTTGAGGAAATTGTATATATTAACACATGCTGATAATAGAGGAGCACAGGTGTTTTATAAAAAATTAGGATGTAAGCATGAGACTACATTGAAAAGCCATTATTATAAAGGCAAGGATGAGTTTGTTTTTTCTAAATTTTTCTGATAAAAGATAAAAAACCAGTATGTACGGTCTGAGTTGTGACTGGCCTTACTTTTCTATCCTGTATTTCCCATTCTCTTTGTATTAATTCGATTGTTTTTATGTGGGTAAGGTTTTGGTCTTTGTTTATTGTGTTTACAGAATCCATTGTTTGGGGGATTGTTGGGGAGTAGGAAACTAAAAAACCACCTGTTTTTAGCGCTTTTTTTGCTGGGTTTATTGCTTTCCATGGCTCTGGTAAATCTAAGGTTATCAGATCGACATTTTTTTCATCAATTTCTTTGTAGATGTCTTTGTTTTTTATTTTAAGGTTTTTTAGATTAAGGAATTCTTTGTTTTTTTCTGCAATTTTTATGAAGTCTTTCCTTATTTCGTATGTTGTAACTTCCTTGCAGATGTTTGCTAAGAATAGAGCCAGAGCACCTGAGCCAGTGCCTGCATCAACTACTTTTGAGTTTTTGTTAATGCCTGTTTCTGCTATTATGATTCCTATGTCTTTTCTCATTATTATTTGGGGGGCTCTTTTTATTTTTTTGTAGGAGTCTATGAAAGAAGGTGTGAATATTATTAGCTCTTTTTTTGTGTTTGTTTTTATTGCTGAGCCATCCTTTTTCTTTAAATCTGTTTTTTTGACCAGGCCGAATTGGCAATGATAATCTTTAGATGTGTCTTTAATGTAGAATGTTTTGCCTTCTTTGGTTATTAGGATTTTTTTTATTTTGGTCATTTTATGCGCGGTAATCTATGGTCTGTCCATCTTTAGATTTTAAAGATATATAACCTCCCTTTTCATAAATAGGACCAAGCTTATCCTCTCCTGGAAATCCACCTTTAACATGGCCTTTTAACCCATCTCTGAACATTTGTAGTTCAGCTTCTCTATCTTCTCTATCTTTAGGATGTTTATCACCAATAGAGGCTAGTTTTTTTACTTTCGTTACAAGAGTTTCTAATTCATTTATAGGCATATCGGTTTGAATTGTTATTACCATTTTAAAAAATGGGCCTGGAAGGATTTGAACCCTCGACCTTCAGCTTAGAAGGCTTACGGAGAATATCTTTGCCGCTCTATCCAAGCTGAGCTACAGGCCCATCGACATTAAATCCACTAAGTGAATTTATGGCTTTACACAGTAGAATGAGTATTTTATTTATAAATTTATTGCAATATCATCAGCTGGTCTGATGATTCAACTTTCTGGGTGCAGTGCTTTTTCTCTTCCCAGTAGACCCAGCATTTATTGCCGAACTGCTCCCATTTCAAGCATCCTTCGCAGCATTTTGGAGTTGCCATTCTAATTTATGTAAATGGAGGGTAGTATAAATAGTTTTTGGAAAAGAATTTCCAAAACCGTTTAGGAGCTTCGCTCCTAAAAGTTTATGGTAACCAGGTTTTTGAGTCTTTTAATTTATTTGGCAGATATTTTTCAATAACATAATTAAGGCCCCATTTTGCCAGTGCCTGCTGTTCTGCTCTTACTTTCATTTCTACTAATTTTTTTATTGCTCTTTGCCATTCTTTATGGTGTTGGACAAAAGGGTCATTTTTAACAGCATCTTTTGCCCTCTTTATGTCAACGTCTTTTAAAGGATGGGTAGGCAATTTATAATCCTCAATATCCTGAGGGGTAACTCCTAAAAACTTTGCTTGTGGAACGCAGAAGTATTTATTAATATGGGCTGCGTTTCCAGAGCCAACTTTAAGTGTCCTATAAATATTAAAATAACCATAAGGGTCTCCGTCAGTGAATACATAAACAGGTATTTTTTTGGCATCGGCTAATATTCTGATAAACCTCCTGCAAGCTCTTGTTGGTACTCCGCCCATTGAGACTAAAATACAATTGGCCTCTTTCCAGTATTTGTGCTTTACTAATCTTTGGAACATACCTGCTGTCTCTATCGCTAGAATGAATTTTGCATTGGTTTCGAATTTTAAATGTTCAACTGATATAGGGATAGAATAGGCTCCAGAACCGAATTTGGTGCAGTCGATTTTTAATTCTTTTTTTGTTTCCGGGTCCCTGTCAATTACAATTAACTGGCCTGCTACTTCCCCGCCTTTTTCTTCCGGGATAAATCCTAATTGTTCTCTGTTGACCATTAACATTGCTTCTACATCATCCATTACAGCATCAGAGTCAGGTTGTTGCTTGAACATTGCTTCTTTCCAGTTTTTCGAGATATAGTAAGCTTCTCTTTTTGATGCTATGTCATCAGTTTCGATGAGTTTTTTAGAGAGGTCCATCATCCTTAATGTTTGGGCAAATGTTTTTATTGTGCCTACTGTTAAGGTTCTTTCTTTTTTCTTTCCAAGGATTTCAAAATATCCTTGCTTTTCGTCATATTTAACATTAGACAATGATCTCAGAGGTAGATCTAGTTCTGGTGCTTTCTTTTTTAGGATTTTTTTGTATACGTTGGTTGCTTTTTCCTTTATTCCTTCCAGTACTTTGTTTTTCATTCTAGTGTTTTTTGTTTTTCTTTTTCTTCTGTTTCTTTCCCAATTTTAGCCAAGTCTTCATCATAATCAGGATTTTCTATCTCAATTTTTTCTAATTTCCCTCTTTTCTTCTCTAAGATTTCCCTTAACAATTTTTTTATTTTTTCTTCATCTGCCTGCTTATAGCCAACTAAATCTTTTAAAGCTTCAGCAACATGGGGTATGTATGTTTCTAAATAGTCTCTTTTTGCTCCCTCAATCTGTATCCTCTTCTTTTTATGGATAAATATAGAAAGCTTCCTTCCGCATTCCTGCAATGCCAGCTTAATTTCCTTAATGATTTCAGGATAATGAGCAATGGCTTCTTTGCTTTCTGATGTGAATGGAACCCATACAGAATTTATTGAGATTACTATTGTTGCTGGGCCAACAGGTAATGCACCACTACTTTGACTAAGGCCGTAATTTCTCCAAACCGTGCTTACAGCTGATTTGGTTATTGCGCATGCACCTTGCTGATAAAGTAAAGGGACTCTGTTAGCGTATCTTAACAATCTTACCGAGTCTTCTGCATTTTGTTCTCCTCCATAGGCTATGCCTGCTTCTATAACAAAAGGATTTCCCCTGTAAACTGCAGGTGGCCTTGTGGTTGCACAATAAAACTCTGCATTTATTTCTTTTCTTAAGCCTTTTTCAAGAAGTTCTTCTCCTATTGGGCTTATGCAGTTAGTTGGAGGAGAGATGATTTTTGTTTTAGTTATTCCCTGCAATAATTTTTCAGCCATCTCTCTGTTTATAGCTTTTGGTTTTGTATTAGGAAGCAAGGCAGCATTTTCACAGATCTCTTTTGCTGTTCCTGCACCAACTCTTGAGAATTCGTTCATAAGGAATGATTGTAAAGTTCTGGCTTCTGTTGCTTTAAGCATTGTTATCAGAATACCTAATTCAACACCATAAGGATGGGGTTTAATTTCAATTGGTTTATGAGGTAGCTTATCTGTTGCTCTCGCAAAAATTAATTGTTCTGCTTTTGGATTTGTGTAGATTATTGTAGAGTGGGGATTAACAATGGCTGTTTGCTTGAGATATTGGTCAATGGACTGAGAGCCGCCAAGATAGCTTCCTTCTAATTCTAACTCAATTTTAGTTCCATGGTCATTTTTCCATTGCGTTATTTCTTCTTTTATTATATCCGGCTTATTTTTTTGTGTATCAATCTTTAATTCATAATAATGGGCATCATGTTTTTTTGAGATTCTGGAAATAATCTTTGTAGGTTTTCCTGTTGTTAATTGTGAATAAAGAACAGAAGCGGATATGCCTATGCCCTGTTGTCCCCTAGATTGTGATAGTTTAAAAAACTTAGAGCCATACAATAATCTTGCAAAAATATGCGGGATTTGTTTTTTAACGATTCCTGGACCATTGTCTTCTACTATAACTTTAAAACGATCATTTTGCATATCAATTACTTCTACATTTATTTCTGGTAGGATATTTCCATCTTCACAGGCATCTAAGGAATTATCAACTGCTTCTTTTATTGTAGTCATCAGGGCTTTTCTTTTATTGTCAAAGCCAAGTAGATGCCTATTTCTAGCAAAAAATTCAGCTACTCCTATTTCTCTTTGCTTTTTTGCTAATTCTAAAGCAATTGGTATTTCTTCTGGCATTTTTACAAATTGTTTGAAAAGGAGGGGGTTATTAAATTTTTCTATTTGCTATTTTATTTTAAATCCTCTCCTAATAACCGGGCTCTTTTCATTTCTCTTCTTTTTTTCTCTAAAAATCTATAAACAGATGAATGAGGAGATCCTTTTAATAATTTCTCAACAGCGTCTCTTGCTGTGGAAGATGATTCTGGCAGCCCTATTATTCCAATTGTTTTTCCGTAAACACAGATATGAGCTTCGGTTAGTTCTTCTGTGAGTCTTCTTGTTTTTCCTTCTGAGCCGATAACTCTGCCTTTTATTCTCAACAAGGTATCTTTGGATTTGCCGGCATATTCTCTTAAATCAATTAGTTCAAAACAGTAATCAGATTTTAGCAATAATTTGGCTATATCAGGATTAAAACCTCTTCCTATAGCTCTGATAACTTCCCTGCAGGAATACAAGCCAAGAGCATCTCCGCCAGAAATAAATATATCCCCTTCTTTACTGTCTACTTTGATTTTTGTTTTTGTTTCTATTTCTATCTCTTTCTTTATTTTTCCTTTTTTGCCTATTAAAACTGCTATCCTGTCTTTAGGAATTCTCAGTTCGTAAAGGTATTCTGTCATAATACATACACTTTTGGAGGTGATTAATTTTCAGGGTTGGGTTATCTTTTTTAAAATTTTCTCTTCTTCTAGTTTTAATCCCAGTTTTTTGAAATATGTTGTGATATTTTTTATGTCCCTTTTCAGAAATTCGTCAGCTCTTGAGTTATTTAATGTTGTTGCTTGGGAAAAATCAATGAAAACGGGCTCTTGGTTGTTGTTCAGTATGTTAAAAGGAGAGAGATCTGCATGGACTAATCCTGCCTTGTAAAGCTTTTTCATGTTTTCCAGGGTTTTATTGAAGAATTCTTTTGGGTTTTTTGGTTCGTCTACACTTAACCTGTGGGCTATCAGGTCCTCTCTGCCAACAAATTCCAATACAAGAACGTTATTCTGGAATGCCAATGGTATAGGGACATTTACGCCTGCTTCTCTTGCTTTTAACAGGTTTCTGTATTCCCTCTGCACCCAGAAGAAGATTATTTTTCTTTTCTTTCCCCTTATGTCTGTGTAGCGCGGATCTTCTTTTATGTAATCATACATTCTGTTAAAGTCGCAGGCTTCTAATCTATATATTTTGACCATAACCCTGCTGCTATCTTTTCTTTTTGCGGAGAATATATTTGCTTCTTTTCCTATGCTTATTGGAGATTCGAGACCTTCGAAGTAGCCTTCTGATATTAGTTTGAATAGAGTTTTATTTGTGAATTCATCGAAAACGTTGTGCATTGTTTTAAATTTTTCATCTATTTTTCTTGGGAATTTTGGCATGTTAATTGATTATAATTTTGTTGTATATTTAAATATTGAGATTTATGATATACTACTTTAAAATAGTCACAAAACCAAAAGATTTAAATATTTATTCTACTTTGGAATAGTAACAATAAGAGGGGTGGTAAACTCCTTTTATATTTGTTTATTAATGCCAATATTATGATAATATTGTCTAAACACCTCTTTTCCCCTGCAAACGCCCAAAAAAGGGCTTTTACAGGGGTTTAAATTAAAAAGAAGCTCATAATCACCTCTTTTTCCCTAGCAAGGGCCTTGCAAAAGGTTCTTGTTAGGGTTTTATGATCAAAAAAATAAAGTTTAAATAATAGTTTAGCTTTGTGTTTGTAAAGCTAAAATAAAGATTATAGAAGCCCGTCACGAGAGTACTCAATGGAGCTTACGCTAAATGCAAGCAATGAGCTTGGGAGTTAGTGTAACGGGCTGCAATCATATTTATAAGCTTATTAATAGTAGAAAGGTAAAAATAGAGCAAGTTTTTGCTTAATATTCATTTATTTTCATTATTTCGCTTAAAAAAGGAAAGAAAGAGCTTAATTAAAGCTAGACTTGTTCTATTTAAGATAAGATTGCTTATAGAAGGAGTAGATTAAAATCATTATCATCACTTCAATCAATTGCAGAAGTTTGATAGTAGATAACTCCTTCTTTAGATAAGGCTTATATGGAGGTTTAAAATGGGAAAAATTAGTCCAGTTTCATCAAAGTATATTGTAAATGCATCTATAGAGATAGATGGTATAGTTGACAGACCTGATGTTATAGGAGCAATATTCGGCCAAACAGAGGGTTTGTTAGGAGCGGATTTGGAGTTAAGAGAGCTACAGAGATCCGGAAGAATAGGAAGAATAGAGGTAAATGTTGATACAAGAAGCGGAAAAACAAATGGAACTATTACTATTCCTTCAAGTCTTGATAAAGCAGAAACTTCTATTGTGGCTGCAGCTCTGGAGATAATACAGAGAATTGGACCTTGTAATGCTAAGATCAGGGTTCAGAATATAGAAGATGTAAGGGTCACAAAAAGGAGTTTTGTTATAGAAAGAGCAAAGGAATTATTGAAGAAGATGATGGAGGGTGTAATTCCAGATTCTCAGGAACTAGCCGATGAGGTAGCTTATTCTGTAAGAGTGATGGAAGTGCAGGAATACGGTAAGGATAGACTGCCTGCAGGACCTGCAATAGACGAAAGTGACGAGATTGTTGTTGTAGAAGGAAGAGCGGATGTATTAAATTTATTGAAGCATGGTTTTAAGAATGTTATTGCTCTTAATGGAACTTCTGTGCCAGAGACAATTATTGAGTTAAGCAAGAAGAAGGTAATAACAGCTTTTGTTGATGGTGATAGGGGAGGAAGATTGATTGTGAAGGAATTAATAAATAATGCAGAAATAGATTATATTGCCATGGCTTCAGCTGGTAAAGAGGTAGAGGAGATAACCAAGAAAGAGATTCATAAAGCTTTAAGAGGCAGGGTTTCTGTTGAGCAGGTAAAACTGGAGATTGGGAAAGAGGTAGAAAGAATAGAGAAACCACCAATGTATGAATCAAGAAGGCCTCAACCGACTTATAACAGACAACAAAGAACCTTTGTACCAAGATCCTCGGTAGCTCCGAGGGTTTCTGCAAAGAAGGATGCTACACCAGAAGAAAAGAAGGTATTCAAGGAGATGCTGGAGAACCTTGTAGGGACTAGAGGAGCCCATATACTGGATGATAAGTTAAATATTTTGGGGAAGGTTCCTATATCTGAGCTACAAACAACAATAAAAAGTTTATCTTCAGGGGTTTATGCTATTGTATTTGATGGGAGTATTGACAAAGAACTTGTTAAGACAGCAGAGAGAGCACGCATCAACTTTTTAGTTGGGATGGACTTAAGAGTTAAGGCAGATGAAACAAATATTCAGTTATTGATTGTTAATGATTTGTAATTTTTTAATTATTTTTTATTTTATATATTTGATAATTCTTTTTCACATTCTTCAAAATAATCTACCTGGCAGATTCTTTCTTTAATTGTATTGGCAGGGAGAATGCCTCTGAATTTCAGCTGGTTATTTAACAGGAATGAGGGATATGTGTTAATAGCAAGTTCTTTTTCTAACAATTCTTTTTGTCTTTCAGTTACTACATGTTTGGTAAAATTTATTTTATCTTTGAATAGATCCAAAACTTCCTGTACAGAAGATTCTATTTTTTCATTGGTTTCTGGAAGGAGGTATAAATCCAGTTTATTTTTTATCAGCGGTCTTTTGAAATAATAAGCAGCTCCAGAGGCTGTGTTTGTTATTATATAGCTATCTCCTTCTTTTACCAAAGCAGTTTTGAAGTCATTAAAATTTATTGCCTTGGTAACATTTGAATCAAATATATATGCTGGTAAGGCATTAATATTGAAATCATTAATCAATTTTTTTGCTTCTTCTGTTTCATAATCAATTTCTCTTATATTTACATTGGGGAATATTTCTTTTACAATGGTTTTTGTAGTTGAAGAGTCACATAGTTTACAATTTTTGTCATTGACTACTATAAGGTTTGTTCTTATGTCTTCCTTAAAGTCACATTTTGCTTCTTCTGTACCGGGATTTAAGCATGTGCCAATCATGCCTTCCTGTTTACAATCAGAATCTGAGGAACATTCTGGGGTGAATTCTTCTATAAGACTTTCTTCTGGTGATTTACAGCTCCTTATAGCGAAAAATAAGATTATTGCAACAATTATAATTGCTATGCCATAAAGCCACTTTTTAGAAATCTTTATTTCTTCCTCTGGTTCTTCTTCGGGTTCTTTCTTTTCTGTTATTGGCTCTTTTTCCTCTTTTTTTGGTTCTTCTGTTTCTCTAATCTCTTCTTCGGGTTCTTCTGGTTTTTCTTCTTCAGCACCGATTATTTTCGTTGGTTTTTCTTTAATTTCTTTTATCTCTATTTTTGGTTCTTCTTTAATCTCTCTTTTCTCTTCTTCTGTTTCAGAAGGTTCCTCTGATTTTATTTCTTCCTCTTTTTTTTCTTCTGGCTTTTCTTCTTTTGATTGAGCAAGTTCTTCTAGTTTTTTTTCTATTCTTTCTTTGCCTTTTTCATACTCATCTTTAGAAATAACGTCAGCTTCTAAACTTTCTTTTAAGAATCTTAGTTCCTGTTCTAGCCTTTCCTTCTGCTCATTATACATTTTATATTATTAGTTTTTCGATAATTCTTTCGAATTCTGCTTGTTCTTCCTCTAGTGTATTGTAAGCATTCCCGATTCTTACATATTTACAACCGAATATATAGGTTGGGACCGTATTGTTTGGGTTATATTTCTGGAATATATCTACTTCTTCTTTTGGGATTCCTGTTTCTTTATCATCTGTTAATGTATTATCACCAGTATCAAGCTGCCAGTGATAAGCTATTATGTCATCTTCATATTTTTTTACTGTTTCATCAAATGTTTTACTTATCCATTTAGAAGCTGAATTTTTTGTTGTGGAGAATAATCTGATTATTACTTTTCCATTTTCTTTACAAATCGGGTCTTCTGTTTTTGTAAATGTTTCTATTTTTGTTGTTATTTTAACTCCTTCTTTGATTATTGTTGCATCTGATCTAAGCTGGTTTATGTAGATTTCAATTGCGTTGTTAGAGAGGTCGGCTAGCAGTATTTGTTTAATTTGTTCTTTTGCCTGGTCATAGGAAATGTTATTCTCTTCAAAATAATCCTGGTTATTTTTGTAATATTCTCTTATTTTTGATTCAGTTATTTCTATTTTAGAAATAACAGTTTGGTTGAGTAGTTTGTTTATTGCTAATTGTTCATCGAGTTGTTTTTTCAGTTCGTTTAAATCCATATTCTGCTGTTTTAACAATTCTTCAAATGCTTCTTCTGTTGGCGCCTGTTTTTTTAGGTTATCTATTTCTGTTTCTATCTCGTCCTCAGAGACTATAATCGCTTGTTTCTTAGCTTCCTGTAATAGCAATTTTACATTTATTATTTGATCCAGAAAATCATCTTTTGTTATAAATAGCTTATATTGATCTGGAAGTTGGTCATATTTTTGCTCTAATTCATGGTTGGTGATTATTTCGTCATTGACTGTTGCAATAACCTGTTCTGGTTTTAAGGTTCTAAATGCAAAATATAATACGGCAGCCAATACCGCAATAAGAACTATTACTGCAGAGATTTTCTTTATGGTGCTCTTTTTTATTTTTCTCATTTTCTTTTTTTTAATTTTTTTATCAGAATTATTTGTCTCTTTTTTAGCATCTTCTTTTTTTTCCGGCATTTTAAACCCCTCTCAATATTGATATAATTTGAGTAATCTACCCAGAACCTCTTTTTATATACAGAATAAGATGTCTTATTTAAAACTTTTGATTTGATATGAAATTGTATGATTAAAAGTTCACCACCTATTAGTTTTGATAAACATTTATATTGATTCTTGGGTATTTTGGTATTAATGTATGATATTATAATTGGAAGAAGTGAAAAGGACAGAGAGAAATATGGAACAGAAGGGACTATATTTCTAGGGAAACATTATGTTAAGATGGGGCAGACAACTTCCCTCTCCAATAAAATATATCTGGATGTTACAAGAAGCCATGTGGTTTTTGTTTGCGGAAAAAGGGGAGCTGGAAAATCATATACAATGGGTGTGATAGCAGAGGGGATAACTGACTTACCTGAAGAGATAAGGAATAATTTAGCGATTGTTATGCTTGATACAATGGGTATATACTGGACAATGAAGTATGCCAATGATAAGGAAGCTGATCTATTAAAAGAATGGGGGTTAGAGGGTAAAGAGCTTGATGTCAAGATATATACCCCTGCTGGATATTATGAGAAATATAAAGAGGAAGGTGTTCCAACAGATAAGCCTTTTTCTATAAAGCCTTCTGAACTTGATCCTGCTGATTGGTGTATGACATTTAATATAGATATTACAAGTGCAGAAGGCGTTTTAATTGAAAGAGTTGTTAATGATTTGAAGGAAAGCGGGAAGGATTACGGCATTGATGAGATTATAAAGTCTATTAAGGAAGATAATAGAAGCAAACAGGAAGTAAAAGATGCTGTTGAAAACAGATTTATAGACAGTAAGAGATGGGGGATATTCAGTGAAAAAGGAACCCCATTGAAAGAATTGGTTAAAGGCGGTCAGGTAACTGTTCTTGATGTTGGTTGTTATGCAACGATACCCGGGACTCAAGGATTGAGGGCTTTGGTTATTGGTTTAGTTGCTGAGAAATTATTTGTGCAGAGGATGATTGCGAGGAAGAATGAGGAGTTAAAATCCATAAAGGAAACAACACATTTTATGGGCGGACAGGTGGAGGTGAAGCAGAAAGAGCCGTTAGTATGGCTGGTTATAGATGAGGCACATGAATTTTTACCGAATGAGGGAGAGACAGTAGCTACACATCCATTGGTTATTATATTAAGGGAAGGGAGGCAACCGGGAATTTCTTTGGTGCTGGCTTCACAACAACCAGGTAGGATACATACCGATGTTATGACACAAAGCGATATTGTGATTGCACATAGAATAACAGCTAAGGTTGATATTGATGCTTTAGGGCAGTTGATGCAGAGCTATATGAGGGAAGGGCTGGATAAGCAGCTGAATGTGCTGCCCAGGTTAAAAGGGAGTGCAATAGTATTTGATGATACCAATGAAAGGATGTATTCAATGAGGGTCAGGCCAAGATTCACATGGCATGGCGGGGAAGCGCCAACTGCTATACACAAGGTTAAGAAGGTCTTCGAATTTTAAGAAAATTCGAACCCGATTAAAAATCAGAGATTTTTAATAGTTTTTGAGTTTTAAAAATACCTAGGATTTTCTAGAAAGATATATAAATAATGGATTTATTCTTCATATTGGAGGTGGGATAAATGGCATTCTCTAAGTCATTTCCAAAGACAGTAGAGGGAAGTGCATATCCTAAATGGGAAGAGGTGTTTTTGAGCGATGAAGAGGAAAGGGAGATTGAGCAGAGGGCTCGTGAGGAGAATATTAAGATAATGCAGGAATGTATTGATGATGCAAAGGCATTGATTGAGGAGAAGGGGTTTAAGGGATTTAAAGAGGATATTTTGAAGGCAGCGATTCCTTTGTTTGAGAAAAGAGCGTCTCATACTGTTTATTGGAAAGAGAGTAAGTGTAAAGAGAAGTTTGATGCAGTCAATAAGTGATTTTATTTTTTCTTTTTCTTTTCCAATTCAGGCATTGTTGGAGAATAGGTCATTGATATCAATGATGCTATAAACATTATTGCGAAAAAGAGCATAAATGTGAATCCCCATGTTTTGTTGCCTAATTGCATGTAGACATATAAATAAGAAACTATAAAACCAACAATAGATGTAGCCATAAAGGAGCCATGTAATGGAACTACTTTTGGAAACATATAAATCACCTCTTTTGTTTTGTTTTAGTTGTATGACTATTTAAATTTTACTAACTTTATTTTATCTATATTTTTTCTTGCTTTCTTTCGAATCAGAGATTCGTAAGAGTTAGAAATCTTCGATTTCAAACTTTCTATATTTTTTGTCAGGTTGTTCATAAATTGGGTCATTAGTTTGCAGCAGTTTTGTTTATCTTCCCCACATAAAAGTTTTCCTTTTTTGCAATTGTTGTATATTTTTTGTAATTCTCCATCATTTTCTATCAGGTGTTGCTTGTAAAGCTCGAAGATTATACAATCTTCTGGTATTCCTCCTAGTTTTCTTTGCTCTTCTACTGTTTTTCTGCCTCCTGTTTTTGCTTTCATTATTTTTTTACATACTTTTTTTGGGTCTTCTGGAAGATCAATGCATGACTGAGGTCGTGATTTTGACATTTTTATTTCTCCATCTAAAGAGGGAGTAAATTTGTGGTATAACCCTGATGGAAGGAAGAATTTTTTGTCTTTTGTTCTCCTTACAATATCTCTTGTAAGTCTAATTGCTGGGTCTTGATCAACACCTACAGGGATTACTCCTGGCATTCTTTCCTCTAATTGAGGATAGAGAATATCTGCTGCCTGGGTTAAGGCTGACATTATTCTTCCAGGATCTGCTATTCCGAAGATTGCCTTGTATTCGTTTAAGGTTATTCTTTTTGAGAACTCATAGGCAAGATGCATTACTTCTTTGTTTTCTGATTGAAAATAGAAGATTGTTTTTTTTGGGTCTAAGCCAAGTGCTATATATGCCGGAATCTGGAATTCTAAAGCATTTTTTCTTGCTTCTTTTAATGAAATTCCTCTTGCTGCTGCTGCTTCTAAATCTGCTACCAGGCAGTATGTTTTTGCACCTTGTTTTTGGAAGTAAGCAATGTTTTCTACAACCATTTTTGTTCCAAAATGAACTTTTTGGGCTGTAGGCATTATTCCAGACAGAACATAAAAAGGCTTTTTTTCTTTCATTGCCTTAAGAACGGGCTTTATGTCGCGTTCTGCAAAGATAACGCCTCTCCGCATTAGTCTGTTAGGAGCAGGATAATTTTTAGGGTTAAAGCTATCTAAACCAAAGTCTTTGATTATTTTTGTATAATCTTCGACTAATTCTGAGCCGTAAGGATCAATTATTTTTGTCATAGGATTGGGAATTAAGGTTTTAGTATATAAATGTTTAGAAAAGATTTAGCTAAATAATCCTCCAAACCAGCTGAATATTTTTTTGATAAAAGAAATGCCTTTACATTTATTTTTTATGCAACTGTTACTTAAGCATTCGTAATCGTTATCGCAATATTCTTTTTTTGATCTTAATGATTCCAGAATGCTATCTTTATTACAAAATTTATCCTCTGTTCTTGTTCCAATAGAAATGCAGTTTCCATTTAGATCGCAGCCTGCTGTTGCGCTATTGGAGCATCTGGTTGGTGTTCCAGAACAGATATCAATTGTGCAAATGTTATTATCGTTGCATTCTTCATCTGTAGAGCATTCATTACAATCGTTATCTTCTTTAAAGGTACAGTTTTGCGGGCAGTAATCGTCTCCAGATACACATTCGACAATTGTTTTATTTATCAATGAGCTGTTATCAATTAAAGAATCATTAACGGGTTCACTGGTTTTTTTACAGTCATTATCATTTTCTGCTGTGCATCTTGCTTGTGGGCAGCAACCATCATTATCCCTGCACCAAAGAATGAGCGTTCTTCTGCATCTGAGAGGATCTCCATCACATTCATCTATTGTGCATGGGTTATTATCATCACAATCTTCATTAGATGAACAGGTGCCTTCTAAGCCAGATAAACCAGTAGTGAAGCATATTTTAGCGCTGTCGTTTACAGAGCCGGATCCTTTCGATATATCTGATATTGTAATTTCGGATAAATCATCAAAGATATGCTTATCCCCTTTTTCCAGCTCAGGTGTAGATTCTCCATTAACTTCGAATTTAACAACAAGGCTGCCTGACTCATTTGCCAGAGAAGAAAATTTTATTGTGTAATAATTACCATTTGCAAGGTAGGATTTAGATACTCCCTTGTCTATTGTAGCTGTAATATCACAAGCTGCATATGAGCAAGTAGCAAAAAGAAGAACTGTTAATATTAATAATGCCTCTTTTCTCATTGTGGTTTAGTTGCTTTTTTTAGGGAGCTTACATAATTTTTTATTTTATTTAACATTGCTTTTTTGTTTTTTAAATTCTTTTCGATTATTTTGACAATTGCAGAGCCAATAATTGCTCCGTCTGCTCCTGCTTTGCAAATTGCTTTAATGTGTTCTGGTTTTGAGATTCCAAAGCCAACACATAAAGGAAGTTTGGTTTGCGGTCTTATTCTTTTTAATAAATTTAAGGTTCCCTGCTCCAGGTCTTTTCTAGCGCCAGTTACACCTAGCCTGCTTACAACATAGACAAATCCTCTTATTTTTTTTGTTATTTTTTTTAATCTATCGTTTGATGTTAAGGGTGATACTATAAATATTGTGTTTATTTTATTTTTTCTGGCTGCTTTTATGTATTGGTCTGCTTCTTCTATTGGCAAATCTGCCACTAAAACTGAATCAATTCCTGCATTTTTTGCTTCTTTATAGAATTTATTGATTCCCCTTTGGTATATTAGGTTTGCATAGATTAATATTCCTATTGGGATATTTTTGCTGAATTTTCTTATTTGTTTTATGAAATTGAGATTTTTGTCTGTATTTACGCCTGCTTTTAATGCTCTTACACCTGCTGTTTGTATTGTGGGGCCGTCGGCAATTGGCTCTGAGAAAACAAAGCCCAATTCTAAAATGTCTGCTCCTGAATTTATTATGGTTTTGATTATTTCCAAGCTTAGTTTATAGTTTGGATCGCCAGCTACTACAAACGGGATTAGTGCTTTTTCCTTGTTTTTCTTTAATTTGCTGAATGTTTTTTTGTAGCGGTTCATATCTTCACACCCAATGCTTTTGCAACATGAAACATATCCTTGTCCCCCCTTCCGGATAGGTTGATGATTACTTTTTTGTTTTTGAATTGCTTTGCATTCTTAATTAAGTAAGCTACTGCATGTGCTGATTCTAGAGCTGGAATAATTCCTTCTTCCTCGCTTAATACCTTGAAGGCTTCTAATGTTTCTTTGTCTGTTGCATAACTATATTCTGCTCTTTTTAGGTCTCTTAGCATAACATGTTCTGGGCCTACTGCGCAATAATCCAGGCCGGCAGAGATTGAATGAGTGTTGTAGATTTGGCCGTATTTATCCTGTAAGACATAAGTAAAAGTTCCATGGATTATTCCTGGCCTGCCTATTTGCTTGTCTGCAAATCTTGCTGCGTGTTTTTTTGAAGCTATTCCTAAGCCACCGGCTTCTACTCCAATTAATCTTACTTGTTTATCTTTTAAAAATGCTTTAAAGATTCCTATTGCATTAGAGCCTCCACCGACACAAGCGATAATAGCATCTGGTAGTTTTTTTCCTAGTTGCAAAATCTGTTTTTTTGTTTCTTTTCCTATTACTGATTGAAAGTGAGCTATCATTGTTGGGTATGGATGAGGGCCTAAGACGCTGCCTAGTAAGTAGTGGGTTGTTTTTACGTTTGTAGTCCAGTCTCTAATTGCTTCGTTAATTGCGTCTTTCAATGTTTTTGAGCCTGAGGTAACCGGGATTACGTTTGCTCCTAAAAGCTTCATTCTAAAGACGTTGAGTTTTTGCCTTTCAATGTCTATTGTGCCCATGTAGACATCACATTCCATTCCAAGTTTTGCTGCTGCTGTTGCAGCTGCTACGCCGTGCTGACCAGCCCCTGTTTCTGCAACTATCCTTGTCTTCCCCATATATTTGGCTAGCAATGCCTGCCCTAAAGCGTTGTTTATTTTATGCGCTCCTGTATGGGCCAAATCTTCTCTTTTCAGGTATATTTTACAACCTAGTTTTTTGGATAGGTTTGGGCATAATGTTAATGGGGTTGGTCTTCCTGCGTATTCTTTTAACAGCTCATTGAATTCTTTATTGAATTTTTTATCATTCTTATATCTATTAAAAGCTTTTTCTAGTTCCTCAACGGCGGGCATTAATGTTTCTGGTATATATACTCCGCCGTATTTTCCGAATCTTCCTTTTGATCTCATTTTCTTAAAAATTAACAAAGGGGCTTATTATTAATAATATTCCTCCTAAAATAAAAGCTAAGCGTTGCAGGCCATAAATAAAGGAGATAAAAGGCAGTGAGATTCCGACAAAGCTTAGGATTGATGCCAAGGCATAGATACCTACTATTATGCCAAAGACAAGGCATGCTTTTCCTAGTATTCCTCCTTTTGTTGAATCCATGAGTAATAATGCTGCTGCTCCTATAATTGCTATAAGGCTTATTATTCCCGGCAATGCTATTATTGTATATAGACTGTTATTTAGCAAGATGATTCCTATTATTATGCCTCCTATTGTTTTTGCATTCAGCATTTTATTCACCTTTTTGCCTGTTTTATGAATAGTTCCAGTTTTTTATAATCCTTTTTTCCTGGTCTGAGTTTAACTCCGTTGTTCGTGTCAACTGCGTAAGGCTTAACCTTTTCTATTGCTTTTTTTACATTATCCGGGTTTAAGCCTCCTGCTAGGAATACTTTATTTTTTACTGATTTAACTATTTTTCTGCTTATATCCCAGTTATGAACTTTTCCTGTGCCTCCTTTTCTTTTTCCTGCTTTTGTGTCCAACAAGATATAATCAACATATTTTTCGTATTTTTTTGCTTGTTTTACTGAGTCTTTGTTTATTACTGAAATTGATTTTGTCAGTTTTATTTTTGGCAATGCTTTTCTGATTTTTCCAATTTCTTCTATTATAATGTCATTGTGCAGTTGGATAATTGATGGCTTGATTTCTTTTGCTATTTCTATTATTGGTTTTGATTTTTGTAGATATGTGACAAAGACTGGTGTAACTTCCAAAGGAAGTTTTCTTATTATATTTTTTGCTTCTTTTCTTTTTATTTTGTCTTCTGAAAAACTTATTTCTACCAAAAAGCCCAGATAGTCAGCTCCTAAAATGGCTGCTTTTAAGGCATCTTCTTCGTTGGTTATTCCGCAGATTTTTACTTTTGTCATTTTTTTTCATTAATAATTTTTTATTTTTTAATAGGGGGAATAGGCGCTATTGGCTCTTAACCGATTTGTGAGGGTTCCCCACCCCCTTGGTGTTTACTTTCTTTTATAGAGCATTAGTTCATTAATTTTTTTGTTTATATTTTTTGATTTTAAAATTGATGTTCCTATTAAGACTGCATTGACTTTATTTTTTATTTGTTTAACGCTTTTGTTTGTGTTAAACCCGCTTTCGCTTACTATAATTTTATTTTTAGGTATTTTTTTTATCAGCTCTGATGTGGTATTTAAATCAACCTTTAAAGTGTCGAGGTTTCTGTTGTTTGTTCCTATTATTTCAACATTTTTTGGTAGTTTTTTGAGTTCTTTTTTATTATGGATTTCTACTAAACAATCCATATTGTATTTTTTTGCTATTTCTATAAAGTTTTTTATTTTGTTTTTTGTTAGTATTCTTGCTATGAGTAATATTGCGTCTGCTCCGTATAGTCTTGATTCATATATTTGGTAGGGGTCTATTATGAAGTCCTTTCTTAGCAATGGTTTTTTGGTTAATCCTCTTATGGTTCTTAGGCATGTTGGTGCCATAAGAAAAAATTTGTAATCTGTTAATACTGAAATTGCTTTTACATGCTTATTTTTTTGATATGTTCTTGCTGTTTCTTCCAGGTTAAAATCTTTGTTAATGATTCCTTTTGATGGAGAGGCTTTTTTGATTTCTGCTATTAAACTGAAGCTTTTGCTTATTGCTTTTTTGAAGCTTCTTTCTGATGGTTTTAAATTGGATTTGAATTTATTTAAAGTAAGGCTTTTTTTGTTTTTTTCTATTTCCTTTTTCTTATTTTTTATAATCTTATCTAGGAGCATTTTCCTAATCCCCAGAATATTGAGAGGACATTCTATTTATTTGTCCAATCTTTCAAGTTATTAAGCTTTTCTAAAGCTTTGCCAGAATCAATAGAATTTTTTGCTATTTCAATGCCTTCTTTTATGCTTTTTGCTTTGCCTGCTGTGTATATAGCGGCTCCTGCATTTAATAAAACAATATCTCTTTTTGGGCCTTTTTCTTTTCCTTTTAATATTTCTAATGTAATTTTTGCATTTTCTTCTGGTGTTCCGCCTTTTATTTCTTTTAGTTCTGCTAATTTAATATTGAAATCTGTTGGCTTTATTTCGTATGTTGTTACATGGCCCTCTTTATATTCTGCAACTTTTGTTGGTGCTTCTAGGGTTATTTCATCTAATCCGTTTCCATGGACTACTAATGCATGCTTGCATCCTAATTTGCCCAGGACTTCTGCTAATGGCTCTACTAAAGATTGGTGGAAGACTCCCATTAATTCGTAAGGTGCTTCTGCCGGGTTTGTTAAAGGCCCTAAGATATTAAAAATGGTTCTTACTGCCAGTTCTTTTCTTGGGCCAATAGCATATTTCATTGCTCCGTGAAATTTAGGAGCGAACATATAGCCAATGCCTACTTCGTTTATGCATTGCTCTACTTTTTCTGGCTCTAGGTCTATTTTAACCCCTAAAGATGTTAGGACGTCAGCTGAGCCGCATTTACTTGATACTCCTTTATTTCCATGTTTTGCAACCGGGATACCTGCTCCTGCTGTTATGAAAGCTGCTACGGTTGATATATTAAATGTTCCTGATTTATCCCCTCCTGTGCCGACAACATCGATAAGCTGGTCGTGATTTTTTGGCTTTATCCTGGATGCTTTTTCCCTCATTACTTTTGCGCAAGCTGTTATTTCGTCTATTGTTTCTCCTTTGAGTCTTAGAGCTATTAAAAAACCAGCTATTTGTGCGTCTGTTGCTTTGCCTGACATTATTTCATCCATTACAGCTGTCGCTTCTTTCAGGGTTAGATCTTTTTTTTCGATTAGTTTAGAGATAGCTTCCTGAATCATTTAAAATCACCAATTTTAAATAAACAAGAAATTTGAAAAATTTCTAAGTTCATTTTATTTTGCCACCATTCTTATGAGATTTTCAATTATTAATCCTCCTGTTGGAGTTAATATTGATTCGGGATGGAACTGAACGCCTATGACAGGAAATTCCTTATGTCTTATGGCCATGACAATATCCCTATCCATAGTTCTTGCTGAGATTTCCAGACAATACGGGATGTCGTAACCAACTAAGCTATGATATCTCCCCGCCTGAAAAGGATTTTCTATTCCCTTGAATATTCCCAGGTTGTCATGGGTTATTTTTGAAGGCTTTCCATGGATTGTTTCGACTGCCTTGTCTACTCTTCCTCCAAAGACTTCTATAATGCATTGGTGGCCCAGGCAAACTCCAAATATTGGGATTTTTTCATGATATTTTTCAATTATCTCTTTTGATGTTCCTGCTTTTTTTGGTGTTCCAGGGCCTGGCGAGATTACAATCAAGTTTGGCTTGAATTTTTTTACTGCCTGATCTATTATTTTCATGTCTATGTTGTTTCTGTATACTAAAATTTCGCAGTTTCTTTTTTGAAACTCATCTACCAGATTATAGGTAAATGAATCAAAGTTGTCTATAAACAAAACCTTCACTTTAGACCACCTGCCAGTTTTATTGCTTTTAGGCATGCTTTTGCTTTTTTCTCTGTTTCTATAAATTCATTTTTTGGTATTGAGTCATAAACAATGCCTGCTCCTGCTCTTACATATGCTTTATTATTTTTAAGGAACATGCTTCTTATCACAATTGTTGTGTCCATATCTCCATTAGGGGTTATATAGCCAACTGCACCACCATAGAAGCCTCTTTTTGTTTTTTCGTGCTCTCTTATTAGTTTCATTGCCTCTACTTTTGGGGCTCCTGTTAAAGTTCCCATGTTCATTGTTGCTAAATAGGCGTGCAAGGCATCCAGGTCTTTTTTTAGTGTTCCATTAACATTAGAGACCAGGTGCTGGACATGAGAGTATTTTTCCACTATAAAGGGTTCATTGCAATATCTAGTGCCTGTTTCTGAGATTTTAGCAATGTCGTTTCTTGCCAGGTCTATTAACATTGTGTGCTCTGCTAATTCTTTTTCATCTATCTTCAGCTCTGTTTCATATCTTGAGTCAAGATCAGGATCAATTTTTTCGTTAATTAACCCTCTGGGCTTAGTGCCTGCTATTGGCCTTATTTCCACTGTTTTTTCTTCTTCGCCTTGGACCCTTAGAGACATTTCCGGAGAGGCTCCTAACAGGATTCCGTTTGTTTGATTAATATAGAACATATATGGTGAGGGGTTAAGTTCTCTTAGTTTTTGGTATATATCAAGAGGTTCTGCGTTATAGTCTGCGATTATTGTTCTTGATGGTACAACCTGGAAAATATCTCCCTGCAGGATGTGGGTTTTCATTGTGCTTACAATATCCATGTATTCTTCTTTTTTTGTGTCTGTTTCTATTTCCTGTTTTTTAGGTCTGAATTTTTTTGGTTTTGGCAGTTTTTTTGTTAATGCTTTTTCATATGCGTTTATTGTTTTAATACAATTTTTGTATATTTCTTTTTTGTTGTTATCTGTAATTAAAGCATTTGCTATTAGGTAAGTTTTGCCTTTTTTATGTTCTGTTAAAAAAAGATTATCTAAAAAGTAGAGTTCATAGTCCGGGTTTTTTAGTATGTCTTCTTTGTTTTCCGGTAAATCTTCAAATTGATCAATAAAATCATAGGAGATTGCTCCGAAAAGGCCACAATAAGGTATGAATGGCTTTTCTGTAGGCTTGAATTTAAAAGTGATCGTTCTGATAATATCGATGTGTGTTTTTAGCTTTAATCTTTCATCTTCTGAAACGTTTTTTCTTTTAGGAGAGAGTTTTCCTTTTATTGTATCATGCTTATAGATTATTTTGTCGCAGAAGTTTAGGTCTTTTTTTATTAGCTTTAGAAATTTTTTTCCTAATTGATTCAGGGCTTTTATTTCGAAATCTTCCTTAAAACCAGTTAGTTTTAGGCATGGAGAAACACTTCCTAAGCTTAATTCACCGTATTTAGGGACAATATCCGCTGATTCCAGTAAAATAGAGTGTTTTTTTCTTCCGTAGTCTGAAAGCTTTGCAAAAAACTCTATAGAGTTTATAGGCTGCTCTATTACTTTGTAGATAGGTATTATTTGGTCTATTTTCGCTTTTTTAATCTTATCTAAGTAGTCTTCCACTATACAACACCCCCTGTTTCTGGCTGTCGGAAAAGCAATGCTTTTCTGAGCATGATCAAGAACCTTCGGTTCTTGACATTTTTGTGATTAGGTGTATTATATAAACTTTTTTCTTTAGGGGTTAGGGGTAAAAAGTTAAAAAGGCTAATTAGGGTTTTAAATAGTATTTTAAGGTTTTCTAAGACTTCTTTTTTAGAAATAAGGTTTACTTGTGGTTTTTTGGCTAAATAAAACTCTAATATTTCCTTATCTGAGCCACCGATAATCACTTTTCATTTTTTAATTGTATATTTTATAATATTGAGGGGGTATTTAAGGGTTTGGGTTTGAGGTTTTTACTAGTTTTTTGTTTTGGGATAATTTTAAAAATAATAATATATTCTTCTACAAAGAAATGATAACTTTAGAAGATACTGGAAAGAAGTTTATAATTAAAGATGATGGAATAGAAGTATTGAGATTAGGATATAGAATAAAGCCACAAAAAAAGCAGGTAATTTTTAATAGATTGGATGGTGATGCCAGAAGATTTAGGAATGGAAAGAATAGGATATTAGAGTTATTGAGGCAAAAAGAGGTCACCAAAGCTTATGTAAGTGTACCAATAAGTAAAAATTCAGATTATTATCTAAGATGCTTTGTTGATTGTGGATTCGAACCAGAAACGAAGCAACCAAGTTGCTTTACAGGACCAAATGGGGGGATCAGAGATGGTGTTGACTTAGTATATTATATTTCAGAAGAAAGAAAGGCAACAGCTACTGAACTAGACTCTATTGACACTATGTTAACAAACGTAGCCCGTAGATATTCTCAAAAAACTGTTTCTATGGAAGACTTAGAGAAGATTACTATTGCTGATGGATATAAAATAAGATATGCTAATATCAAAGACTCTGAAGGTATTTACAAATTAGGAAAAGATGTGTTTAAGGCTAATGATGATAATACTTTTGAGAGTGTAGATTCTGTTTCTGACTCCATAAATGATGAAGATACAATGATAGTTGTTTGTGAAAAAGGTAATGAAATCGTTGGTGTAGTAAGCGCTTATATTGATAATCCTGATGATCCAAATACCCGTATAGGGAAATGGAAAACTAGGATGTGTGAGATAGCAGATCTTGTTGTAAATGAAGAACATAGGAATAAGTGTATTGGAAAAGCAATGGTTGCGAGATTGTCTTATGATGTGATAACTGAACATAATCAAGTTCCATATGGATATTGTTATTATAATAAGGAAGGTGGTAAAGAATGGGGTCTTGAGGCACAATATCTATTTGCATCACTTGGTTTTAAACATTTTGGACCTGCCCATAAAGTAAATAACATAGCAGTAAAAGATGAAGAAAATACCGGCTTTAAAAATAATGTTGTTTGGATTTATCCTATAAATTAGATAACATCTATTAGACCCTTAACAATTCTATTTCAATTAACTTTATATACAACTTATCTTTTAATTTTGGTATGAAGCATACGTTAAAGGTTACTTTTATATTGGTTTTTCTTTTTTTTGTGTCCCAGGTTATTGGGTTAGTTATAACTAATGCTTATATAGATCATAAAGCTACAGAAGAAACTGGTGAAGTTGTTTTTGTAAAGCTGCCTTATGACATAGAAAGACCTCCTGTTGAGCAGAAAAGCTCTTTTGTTTTTGTTATTACTGCAGTTTTAATCGGGACTTTGCTTGTTTTATTGTTGATTAGATTTAAAAAGACTTTTTTATGGAAGATTTGGTTTTTTTTAGCTGTTGTTTTGTGTTTGTCTATAGCTTTTTCTGCTTTTATGAATCCTTATCTGGCTTTCTTTTTGAGTTTGATTCTTGGTGGATATAAGATTTTTAAGCCAAATGTTATTATTCATAATTTAACAGAGGTTTTTGTTTATGGCGGGTTAGCTGCTATATTTGTTCCTATAATGAATTTATTTGCTGTTGTTATATTGTTGATTTTAATTTCTGTGTATGATTTTTTTGCAGTGTTTAAGATAAAGCATATGGTTGCTATGGCTAAATTCCAGACAAAATCAAGGGTTTTTGCCGGATTACTGCTTCCTTATAAAAGAGAGAAAGAAAAGAGGGGTATTAAAAAAGGAGTTAAGGTAAAGAAGATAATAAAAACGGCTATTTTAGGAGGAGGGGATATTGGATTTCCTTTGTTATTTTCAGGCGTGGTAATGAAGGGTTTGATGTTGGAGAATAGTATTTTGATTGGATTTTTGAAAACCTTAATAATCCCAGTAGTTGTTAGTATTGCCTTGTTTTTATTGTTTGTAAAGGGAAAGAAGGACAAGTTTTATCCTGCAATGCCTTTTTTAACGGCAGGATGTTTTATTGGGTATCTTGTATTACTTTTGATTAATCTTATCTAAGGGTTTTTTGTATTTGTGTTTTGCGAAGCAAAACACTTTTAACCTCCCCACCATAGCAGAACCAATATTGAATTTCCCGCCCCGACGACAGAAGTATTTTGTTGTACAACTAAATGGATGTATTGTAGTGGGGTATTTTATTTTGTTGTTGATAAATCTTCTTTAAGGATTTCTTTTAGAGGTTCGTTACTTTTTAGTACATCTTCCTGAGGTTGTTCTTCTTCAATTACTTCTTCTTTTTGTTCTTGTTTTGTTTCTTGGATATCTTCTTTTATATCTTGTAGTTCTTCTGTTATTTCTATTTTCCTTTCTTTAGAAGGAAATTGCAATGTTCTTTGTCCCTGGTCAACAGAATAGGATAAGGGATTGACAACCATTCCATCCTTGGCTGCTATTGTTTGGATGCCAGTAGCTTTTTGGATTTCTCTTATTTGATATAAGGGGTCTGCTTTTACTATTTCTATTCCGAAGTGCTGGATTATGGCCAATCTTGGGTTTGCGCCTTTTATAATTTTTATTGCATCTTCTATGCATAGGTTGTCTTTTGCTTCCTCTTTTTTTAAATAAGGAACATTTAGGATAAGGATATTAGAGTTTTTGTATTCTTCAATAATTTCCGGGAAATATTTTGTATCTGAGGAATATGATAAGGTAAAGTAGGGTGTGAAGAATTTAAAGCCTATTGCCTGTTCAGAATGTTTTGTTTTTAACGCAAGGATTTCTATTTCGTTTATTCCAACACGCTGGCCTGCTTCCAATACTATAAATCGCTCCAGGAAGTCCCTGTAATACGGCATTAAGGGTGCTTTGTATTTTTCATTGCCGTTAATAACTGTTTTGTTTGCAACTAAAACACCATTTTTGTCTAACCCTGAGTAGGTCATTGCATCGATAACTGCGTTTATGTCGTTAGAGTGGTTTAAATGCGAGTGTGATACCAATAGGGCTGTATTTGCCCTTATGTTAATTCCATTTTGGGCTGCATTTTTTAGGGAATTGGGGCCCGGGTCTATATGGAACTGGTTTTCATCAACCTGCAGGATAAAGCCGCCTGAGGATAGAAGGTTTCTACCTATTACAAAAGAGCCTTGGCCTGTACCTAAGAATGTGATTGAAGCTTGAATTTTAACCCCCGATTTGTAGATATTCATCGAAGTTAATAAATTTTTCGTAATGAGGGCAATTAAATCCCTCTTTGAGTTATATTCCTAAACCTATTTTTTCCTTAAGGTATTCCTGGATTAATGGTTTTATTCCAATATTATTACTACATCATATCTTATTTTTTATTACATAGTATTTTATTTATAGAAAAGTTTATATATTAATACTACAAAATATTCTTTTTATATTACATAATGTACTCTAAAGATAGGAAAAAAGGGGATAATTTAATAGATTTAGCTAAGGCGTATTCTCTTTCTAAAGGGAATGCAAGGCTTTTTGAAGATTTCTTTGAGTATTTGAAGAATAAGAAGGATTTTAATGAATATCTAAAACGTAAAAAAGAGATTCAGGAAGATTCTATTCCTATATCTGTTTTCAATAACAAGGTTTTGGCTCCGCTCGAGACTGTGGTAAAGTACCTAAGAGAGAATTTAGATTATAGTTATAAGAGGATAGGTTTATTGCTGAATAGAAAACCTGGTCCAATTGGTGTCAGCTATAGAAAAGCAGCAAATAAACTCCGCTCAAAACTTGATGTTTCTTCGATTGAGTATTCAATTCCAATCTCTATATTCAAGGATTCTAAACTTACGATTTTTGGGACTATTGTTGTATATCTCAAGGATGTTAAAAGGTTGAGGTTTGGGAAGATTGCTGAATTGCTTAACAGAAACTATAGGACAATCTATACTGTATATTCAAGAGCCAGAAAGAAGAATGTTAGATAGAAATGGGTTAACGGACAGAGAAGAGTTTGATGTAAGTAAGAGAATAAGTAAGGATTATAAGAAACAACTGATAAAATACATCAAAGAAAATCTATCTAGAGGTTATTCTCTTGCTTCTATAAGAAAAGCCTTGATTATATATGGCTATGATGAAAGGTATGCAAATTATTTAATAAAGGCTTATAGAAAACAGGTAAATATTGCTAAATGCTCTATTGCAGTATTTATGCTTGTTTTATTCGGCTTAGGTTTGTTCTTTACCCAACCAACAAAAGTAGGATTTATAACAGCAGAGAAGGAATTTAATTATTCAGATGCTGTTGATTTAGTTATTGATTATAATTATGATTATACATGGTTTATTGGTAATTACGGTGAATTGAAATCTGTCAGATTAGATGGAAGCGTAAGTAAGGATGGTTATGCTAAGGTTTATCTGGAATATAATAATGAATCATATTGGATATTCGATAGTGATATACTAGAAGAAGAAGGAATTGGCAGGATTAGCGGACTAGCTGTTCTTGAAGATGTTGATACAAGTGAGTCTATAGATAATGAAAATGATTCAAAAATAATAATAAAAACTGAAGGTGGCGGCAGAAAAGACTTGGAAGAGTTGTTTGAGTTTAATATAAGCGGTGAGTTTGAGTGGGATGTTAGTTATGATAAGCTATGCAGTAAGTGGGATGTTAATGATGTTAGTATTTGTTATGGAAATGTGGATTGTTGTGCTTTGATTGGGTTAGAAAGTTTGGGTAAATGGAATGATACTTTCTATTTAAGCTATGGGAGGTATGGTGCTGGTCTTTCAAATGTTGTTAAAGCTCAAAT
>Ga0307435_1000001_pt1 | contig 214944 bp, 192 predicted proteins | sample SalMarWE160470MG_FD_202164 | JGI IMG/M metagenome (GOLD analysis project Ga0307435, IMG submission 202164) | Salt marsh sediment microbial communities from the Plum Island Ecosystem LTER, Massachusetts, United States - WE1604-70 | ecosystem: Environmental > Aquatic > Marine > Intertidal zone >... | reverse complement strand
TCAGTAATATTCATATTAAGAATCATAGTGTTTATAGCAGTTCCATTCCTTATTCCAACAATATCTGCTCTTGTTGGATCTGATGCATCATAAAAGAATAACCTATATGATGAGTTAAATTTATTTGAAACATTATCTGCCACCTCTACTGTAATATTATAATACCCTCCGTCTTGCAACCCTGTTAATGAAGCATTTTGTATGTATAATGTTTTTGTTAAGTTTGAGCCTGTAATATTTGATGAATCATTTACATAAATATTATAATTCAATGTAGTTGCAGTAGAATCTGTCCCATTAAACCCTATAGCCATAGTAGTAACCCATAAATCATCTGAAGCAGGGCTCAATATATTTGATTGAGTTGGAGCTGCACCATCAACAGTAAAGTTCCAAGACATGGCTAACCCGTCACTAACGCTTGATGCTCCAGTAGAAGCTGTCAATAAATCTGAAGAATAATTAGTATAATGATAATAAGGGGTGCCAGAATATGTAAGGCCCACCATAATGCTCACAACAGAGCCATCACCAATAGCACAACCGCTTCCCCCTGTTTTAGGTATGATAAAAGAGTATTGCCCTGAACCAACCGTAGTATTGGGAGCAGTGAGAGCACAACTAGCCGAGGTAACAGTCCCGTCAACTTCATAATATAAAGTCCTTGCAGTATGGTCGGTTCTGTTCACAACAAAAGTTACATTATAGCCAAAATCATTTAAAGCCAAAAACTCTGTCTGATTCATATTTATAAGGTTGTTCCCATTCCCATCTGTAATGTTAGTTATGTTTACTTGCGAACCAGTATCGCTATTGGATACACCTTGAGGAAAAGCAAACATGCTTACGCCTAGAGCTATCAACATTATAACAACCAATGAAAACAAAACCAAAACCTTGATATTAGAAGCCCCCTCTTTTTCGGATAATATTTTCATTTTATCAACCTCGTTTTTTATTTTAAGATGATGGATAAAAGAATTCTTTTATCCCTTTTTTGTTTTTTAATATTAATAATCCCACATATAGTTTATAGACTAAACTCTTTTTATTAAATACTTTTGAAACATATATTTAAATGTTTCGTTTTAGTATATATTAAACAAAAGGTAAAAATATTTATTATTTAAACCTTTGTATAAACCGACAACTTCTCCAAAGTAACAAAAGCAAATTATTTAAATAAAAGAAAAAATAAGCTTTTCATGCTGAAAAACAAAAGAAATAATAAAATCCTGGCAAAAAAAGCAAAACTATGCAAAAACTCATTTTCAAAAGCTCTTGGTTTAATGTTTTCTAAAAAAAACCAAACACTACTCTTTATTTTCAAAAAAGAAAAAATAATTTCATTGCACATGTTCTTTGTTTTTTACCCAATCGATATTCTTTTCCTAAACAAAAATAAAAAAGTTGTTGAATTAAAAGAAAACTTCAAGCCATTTAGAGTAATGATAGCAAAAAAACCTGCAAAGTATATAATTGAATTGCCACAAGGAACCATCAAAAAAACAAACACCTTATTAGGGGACACCATAAGTTTTAAATAAGGAGTAATAATTCTAAAGATATAAAGGGGACATAGTATAAGCCAGTTGAGCTTAGCTCGATGGATACAGCCTGGCTAGAAATACTTTAGTGGATTAGCCAAAATGGCTGGCTCCAGACATGGAGCGATGAGCAGAAATGCAATGATTACCCATCTCCAGTGGGATACACCAGCAGACCTTTAAGATATTTAAGGGCTGAAATTTGGGTTCAAATCCCAATGTCCCCATTTATTATTTTTTGATATCTAATATTATGCTTATGATTCATTGGTCTTACCTCTTCAAAGAATTTTTTAATCTCGGCTTGTCTTGTTAAGTAAAGTTTCCAATGTAAAAAACCCTGATTATATTCTTTTTGAATCCTCGTGGGATTGAAATTTAATTTGATTAATACTCCCCTAATGGAAGATAACGTTTCTTCACAACCCAATTTAATTTGTATTTGAGCATAATTATCATACTTACAATATACGCAACCATCTGTATCAAAAAATCCCCTCATAAATCTTAGCAAAAAGTCTCTATTTCCCAGAATCCAATTAGGAACAACGACCTTATTATCAATCTTATTCCCGCATCTTATTCCAAACTTTATTAAATAATCGCCAACAAAAACAGAGTTATTTCTCAATAAAAACTCATTTTTTCCTTCACTAATACAAAACTTATAATTAAAATGATTTTCAAATAATTTTTTAACATACATCAAATAATCTTTTTCGTTTTTATTAAAAGCCACTGTTATTTGGTATTTATTCAATCTATCAAGGTAAAGGCCGCCATCTCCCACCATTATACCTATTATCTCTGCTAAATCCTTTTTACTTATTTTTATTTGAGATAAATCAAATTTCATTTTACATCACCTCAACTTTTATTGAGGTTAAACCACATAAATGATTTTCAGTATTAGCTAAAATCATAATTTAGTAGTTAAACTGATATTTAAAGGTGATGTAAAATATTAAGAAAATTTGATAATCGAAAAATTGAGAGTAATAGTTTTACTTAAAAATTTCAAAATGGATAACCTCCAGTGAAAATCTCTGCATCCCCATTTTTCTAACAACAAAATTTATATAGTCCCTATACCGAAATTAAAGCGTGCCAAAAAAACACCTCTTAGAATCAATCTCCACATTAATAGGATTCACAATAGGGGCAGGCATATTAGGCATTCCTTTTGTTGTTGCCAAAGCAGGCTTTCTAACAGGAATATTAAACATCATAATCCTTGGGATATTAATCTTAACATTAAACCTTTATCTGGGCGAAGTAACATTAAGAACAAAAGGAATTCATCAGCTAACAGGCTATGCAAAAATTTATCTGGGAAAAGTTGGGCATTATCTAATGATATTTGCTTTTATCATATTTTCATACGGGGCCCTGACAGCCTATATTATAAAAATAGGGGAACTGCTAAATGCTTTATTAAGCCCTATATTTGGGGGCACCATTATTATTTACTCGATCATATTTTTTATCCTCTCTTTTATAATTGTCTACGAAGGGGTCAGGATCGTAGAAAAAAGCGAAGTCTCAATGGTTTTCCTTATCTTTATTATGGTAATAATTTTAGCAATTTTTACAATTCCAAATTTAAACATAAACAACCTAACAAATTTCAACATAAACAACTTTTTTATACCATACGGCGTAGTTTTATTTGCATTCGCAGCCATACCTGCAATACCGGCAATGAATGAGGAATTAAAAAACAATAAAAAGGACCTTAGAAAAGCAATAATCTTGGGATCACTAATCCCCCTTGTTATCTATATTTTATTCGCTTTAATTGTTGTTGGAGTAACCGGGATTAACACAACAGACGGTGCAATGTTAGGGCTGGCTACTGTTCTTGGAAACAAAATCCTGATTTTAGGCTCCATTTTTGGTATATTGACAATGGCAACCTCGTTCGTAGCAGTCTCTTTTGCCCTGAGAGAGATGTACCACTTTGACTACAGATTAAAAAACAAAACCTCTTCTGTTTCTGCCTGTTTTATTCCAATAATAATTGCCCTGATAATAATCAGTTCAAACATAAAAAATGCTTTCTTTAGAATCTTGGACATTACAGGCACTTTTGGAGGGTCTTTAGAAGGAATTTTAATTGTTTTTATATGGTGGAAAGCAAAAAAGCTGGGCAATAGAAAACCAGAATATAGTATCAAGAGTAAATGGATTATAAGCCTGGTTCTGATCCTGCTGTTCATTTTAGGGATAGTATTCGAAATTAAATCCCTCATCTTATGAAATCTTCTTGCTCTGAAAACGCAGAATTAGAATTAATATAATTAATATCCCTACCCCCATCAAAATATAAGGGTAATACACAATAAGAAAATCCCTTATATAGCTGATTAAATTATAATAAACAAACGAATAAATAATTCCGCTCAAAATAGCTAGTCCAACGATTACTATTACTATATTCTTAACCAATCTTTTTGTCTTTTTGCTTATTTTTTTAACAAGTTTGGGCTTTGCTCGAACTATTGGGTACAATACCTTCTTCTCCTTTACCTTTTTCCTTGTTTTCTTCCCCTTCTTTTTTAAAAAATTAATTATCGCTATCAAAAAAACCAAGATTATAATCCCGATTATAAAATAAAGATAATAACTTTGAATAAAATTGGTTATAAATTTGAATCTCTCTAAAGGAATATGTTTACCAGAAAGCCTATACACCAAATAAACAACAATAGCTAAAAAAAGCAAGACTACCAAAATAAGATACATATACTCAAATAACTTAAGCTTCTTTTTCTCAACCTTTTTTTCACTGATTTTTTTTATTTCCTTTTTCTCTTCTCTTGGTTCTTCTCTCTTTATTTTTTCCTTTTTTCCTTTCTTCTTCTTTGGCTTCTTTCTAAAAAAATCAATTACTGCTATTATAATTACCACAACACCAATCCCTAAAACTATATACCTTAAATAAGCTCCATAAGGAACTACATACTTGGTAAATAAAACCGAAATAAAATTCAATGCCCTCTCATAATAAGACCTGTACTTAAAAGTAGAGTAAGTTAATAATACCAATAAAGCCAAGAATATTAAATATAAACTAAAAAACAATAACCCCTTTGCCCATGGAGCAATTTTTTTTGCTTTTTTAACAATAATCTTCTTCTCTGCTTTTTTAACCTCCTTTTCAACCTTTTCCTTTCTTTTTTCAACCTCTGGTTCCTCTTTAACCTTTTTCCTCTTAACTCTTTTTCTAACCAAAACCATCAATAATAAAACAATAACCAATATAAAAACACCCAATCCTATATAGTACCTAAAATAAATCAAATAAGACTTTATCTTTTCAAAAAAGGTACCTTTGCTTCTTAACTTAACCGTAATTGATTTTGTAAATTCCCTCTCATCTGACTTTGCCTTAATATCAATATTATAATTCCCTTCCACAATATTCTCATCAGGGTAAAGAGCTAAATTAATTGTTTTTTCATTATTTGGTTTAAGGCTAAAATCAGTCTGGCTCAATGAATACCAATCAACCCCCTCAACGCTCATAGAATAGGCCATATCTTTTATCCCTTTATTCTCAATTGTGATAGGAACGTTCTTTCCAAAATAATCTATGCTTAAATCATCAGCAATTATAATTGTATTATAACATTCCTGTTGTGGTAAAACAGTAAGTTCTAATTCAGCCCTTAAAGCCGCCTTGGTTTTGTTGGAAATAGCTTCTGCGTAAATATTAAAAACACCCTTTTCCTCACAATCAGGACCAGCTTCTAATTTAATCTCTCTTTTCTGCCCATCATATAACTCAAATGTATTATTATCTAAAGTTGAATTAACCCATTCAGGAATATCCAAACTCAAGGTAAATGTATCTGTATATGTGCCCTTATTATCTAATACCAAGCTATATATTTCTTTATCACAACCGCATATCTCATCCTTATCCTTATCTATTTGCAACTCGAATAAATAACATTTTTTGATATTTGTCTTGATCACAACGCTCCTCTTAAGGCGCTCTTTCTCTGTTATTATATCCAATACCAGAGTAGTATTCTCTTCTAAATCAACAGGGGGGCTTACTGTTAAAGGCAATACTGCACTCTTCCCGCTTGTCAAAACAGCACTCTTCACAGGCAGAGAAGCATACTCTCTATTAACCTCAAACCTAAAAACATCAGAAAATTTATTATTATTGCTTATTAGCACAGGTATAATTGTTTCATCTAAAGAACAAACCTCATAATAATCAGGATGTGATGTAAATTTAATCTCAGAAAAATCCTCAATATTAACATAGGGCTCTCCTAATCTTATATTGACCTGGGCCATAATAGCAGGCAAAATTAACAAAAATACAAGGAATGTAATTATAAATTTACTCTTCATTAATATCTCCCCTAGGAAGGTTCTTTAACAATATAAAAAAAGAAATAGTTAAAAAATAAAAAACTTTAGTAATAAGTTTTCTCTTCCCCTTCTGTTTCTTCTTCACTGCCTTTTAGCTTGTTAAACCCAATTATCAGCCCTAGGACAACTAGTAAAACAACTAAAACTATCAAGCCAACTTCTAAGGCTCTTTTGATTCTTCCCAGATTTGTTGTTGCTGCTGCACCCCCTCCAATATTTGCTCTCAAAGGTACCTGCTTTAATACGCTCTCTCCGCTCTTTATAGTTACTGAAAATACCTGCAATCCTGATGCAGTTGATTTTGCATTAACTGAAACATAAGCTGCCTTTGATTCTCCTGCTCCAACTACCAAAACATTTGAAGGTGTTACACTAAAATCAGCCCAATCTGCTGAATCTACACTTATTGAGTACACCTTGGATTCCATGCCTTGGTTAGCTATTGTAACAGGGTACATTGCAGATCCGCCTTTTGCTATATCCTGTGTTTCCGGACCAATTGTTATGATTGTCTTTCCAGTTGTTGTTGGTGTTTCTGCTGGAACATTGCATGTATCACTCTCAACAACATTTATCTTTGTTGTTCCGCACTCTTCCTCATCGCCATCGTCATACTCTACGCAAACCCTAACTGTATACTCTCCAGGCTCTGCGCAGTCAGGAATCCTCATATATAATTCTTCTGAAGTTGTTGAATCATCACAATCCGAATCACCCTCATCACAATCTTCATAACCAAGCTCATCAACATAATCTGAAGCACTTATCCCCAAAGCTGGAATAGATGCTTTAACCTTAAGGTCTTCTTCATCTTCGGTTCCTCTGTTTTTTATTCTTGCTGTTGCAAGCAAAGCTCTGCCTGCTTTTACTTCATTTTCAGGGCTTAAGATAATGTCTCTTATTTCTATTGCATGTTTTTCTGATCGGACTTTAAGTTCATAATTTTCAGTGTCTTCTATTGTTCCTTCTCTATCTTCAACTCTAACGTACAATACATAATCATCTTTTTCTAATCTATGTGAAAGTTTTAAGGTAAGTTTTTTTACATATTGAGTTGATTGTTCTATATCAAAAGTATCGGTAGAATCTTCTACACTGTAATCTTCATCTACACCACTTAGATAAACTCTTACTTGAGCATCCTCATAACTCTCATTAATACCAGAAGAAAAAACAACTCTAACATCATATTCATCATCCTTTTCTATATAATTAGTAGCTACTGAACTTAGTTCATCTCCATCAATTTTCACAGTGTCTATTGATAATGCACTCGCAAAACTGCAAGCCAAAACACTAACTAGCAATAAAACCAAAAAACTTTTCATATATTTCATTTTTTCTACCCCCAGACGGTTTTTTTAAAATTGAGATATTAAATCTCGACTATAAACATTAATTCTACGTTATACACAGCTTATATTTAAACTTTTCGGTTGTTTAGTATACAGGAGTAGTTACTAATTATCACTATTATTAAGTTAAATTTTAACTACTCAACTATCCTAAAATCCCTGTGCCTCGTTCTTCTTATCCCGCTAAGATCAGATAACGATATCCTTACCGTATAAACACCTGGTTTTGCATCCTCAGGTATATCTAGGTAAAGACCCTTTGACATCACATCACCTGCATCCGGTCCGCTAAAAGGACCTAGCTTCCGTGAAATTCCAAGCTCAGGCACCGTAATCCTTATGGTAGCATCCTTGGTGTCATATTTCCCTATATTCTCAAAGCTCAAATCAACAAATAACTGGTCTCCTGCCTTGATAGTATCATAAACCAGTTGGTTGGTCCTTATCTTGCTTATGAAGAATTTTTCTCTAGGCAATTCTATAATGCGTCTTATAATTCCCTCATCTATTAAACCATTACAGTTATTATCTTTCCCGTCAGACAACTCTTTTGCTCCGGGATGTATTGAACCATCATTATCATCACAATCTCCTTCACATACCATATATCCATCACCGTCATCATCCACTTCTGTGTCTCCTAAAATACCATTGCAGTTATTATCTTTCCCGTCACATAATTCAGGTGCTCCCGGGTATACTGTGTTGTCATTATCATCACAATCATCTCCTGTTGGGCAATATAAACTTATTGCATAATGAGTATCTCCATCATTATCAACACATTGTATACAATCAGAATCATAAATATCGACTAATCCATCACAATCATCATCTATTAAATTATCGCAAACTTCATCTGCTCCAGGATTTATATAAGCATTACTATCATCACAATCTACATCCCCACATAATCCTCCATCTATTTTATAGCCATCCCCATCTAAATCTGTTCCAAGGTCATCTGCTCCGTCACAGTCTTGATCTATACCGTCACACTTAATTTCATCAGCTCCTGGATGTATCGTATCATCATTATCATTGCAGTCATTCCCTCCACATGCTTCATCTTCGTATCCGTCTCCATCAGAATCTTCGCATGGAATTAAACAATCAGAATCACCTAAGTCGATAAAACCATCACAATCATTATCATTTCCATCATCACATGTTGATTCAGTTTCTTCATAAGGGCTATCTTCTAAATTATCATCACCGCAACAGTTTAAATTACCGCCATTATCTACCCATACATAGCCATTATTTTGGCAAGTATAAATACACTCATCATCCAAAAGGCCATCATCCACTAAACCATCACAATCATTATCTTCATTATCGCATAGCTCTGGTGCTCCGGGGTATATTGTAAGGTCTGAGTCATTACAGTCCTCTTCGCATACCATATAACCATCTCCGTCATTATCTGCTTCATCTGCTCCAACATTACCATCACAATCGTTATCTAAACCATCACATAGCTCAGTAGCTCCGGGGTATACAGTACTATCACTATCATCACAATCGTCTCCTGCCGGACAATCAGGGCTTATTGCATAGTAACCATCGCTATCCACATCAACACATTCTATTCCCTGACATGTTTTACCATGCCACAAACCAACAGTGGCTAAATCAAAAATATTTATCTTTCCATCCCTGTTAACATCCGCTCCGTTACACCAATCAGGTTGAACACAATCTTCTCTTCCAAAATTTTGATTAATTATCTCCAAATCAATATTATCTATAAGACCATCCCCGTTTGGATCAGGACAACTTATACAATATCCATCAAAGCAGCCATAATAACACTCCTCCACAACCTCGGAGCCATACGTTGCACAAAAAGCCTTATTATCAAATTCAGGAGGCAGAGGCAGCCACCAATCGCTTGTATTTATAATCTCGCATGTATAATCATTATACTTAACGAAGTTTCCACTGCAATAATAATTGTTATATTCATTGCAATCTTGTGTTGCATAACTACAATGATAATCTAAAGGATTGCAAACCCCATAATTTCTAATATCCCCTTGACAAAAATCAGGGCATAAATCATTTTTAGGAATAATGTCCTCAAAAGTACAATCAACACCCCCTGTTTCTTCGGAACAGCTCCACTCAGATAAGCCACATTCGTTTATAATTCCATCTCTTTGTGAGCAGTCTTCTATAACAGTATCCTCTAATACGCATTCGCAATCAATGCATTTAGCTCCCCTGTGTTTTTTTATATCTCCGTCACAATAATCCTCTTCTAAGTAATCGCAATCTTCACCTTGGTCGCATTCTGCACCGCATTCTAAACCATTTACACCATCGCCTGGATTATTATCAGTACAATACGAATCTTTCAAATCACAAGAATGCTCTACACAATCTCCTTGTCCATCACATATATCATGACCATCCTCTGGATAAAATTCTGCAAATGGCCCATTACAGTGATTGTCAGGGCAATTTCTCCATTCCCCACAAAATGTACCTGCTGCTAAGTTCAGGTTCTCACATTTGTCAACATCTTCATTACAAATATCAAAGGTGCATTCATTCCCATCATCACAACTTCGAGCCACACCTGGCTGGCATCCATTAACACCTCCGCATATTTCATCACCATTACACCAGCTCCCATCATTACATAATAAATCTCCTCCTTCGTCAATCTCTCCATCACAATTATTATCTTTCCCATCACATAGTTCCAGTGCTCCGGGATGTATAGTATCATCATTATCATCACAATCCACAGCTCCACAATTTCCGCCTGTTTTGCTATAACCGTCTCCATCATTATCTATACAAACAGCTTCGACCATCCCTGCAAAAGCTGTCTGGGTAACCTGGGAAGAACTGTCACATGCGCAATCAATTACCTCTGACTCAACTTTTATATTATAAACACCGCTTACTGTCGGAGTCCAGTTAAAAATAAAATCCTTATTGGAAGATAAAAGTATCTCTCCTGTCCGCTCTGCTATTTTAACATGATTAACATAAAAAATAACCTTGATTTCAGAAGAATAATTACCTTTAATACCTTCTGGAATAGCTACTGTTGCAGGAACTCCGGCAGGGTACTTAAATGCGCTATGAACATTTGCTGTTATTGTTACAATTTCCCCAACCTCAACATTATTATCAGATAATGTTGCGCTGTTAATTACTGCTTTGCAGTTTTCTTTTTTATTAAAAATCACAGGTTCCAGATGCGAGTAATTTCCTGTTGCCCAATCTGGAATAAATATCAGAAATATATTTGACCTATAACATTCTTTATAATCATACTCCATATAGTATTGATTGCCCGAACCTGCCAGATTATAAGAATTCTGGGTAGTTCCTGTATTTGATTTCTGGTATTCTGTTATAGTTCCACATCCTGAATCAGAACATTTGTAAACATCAGTATGAAAATCTGCAATATTAGAGTTAACTTCTATATTCACATCATAAGCAAAAACAGCTGGAACTAATAAAAAGAAAACCAATAACGAGGCTAATACATTAATCTTTTTCATTTTAGATAAAACCTCCTGCAATAGAAACACTTCCGCCTGCTCCTGCTCCTCCTCCGCCTCCTGCTCCTGCAGCACCTGCTGCAAGCGAATAGACTATTAACGCTGATCTCCCCCCTCCCCAAGCACTAGTCCAAAATGCTTTGCTCTTCCTCTCCTTCAGCTCATCTAGGTAATATGGGAATAAAACTTCAACATTAGCTTCTCTTATCTTTTCTTTACTAACCCCAAGTTTCTTCATCTGGCTTTTGTACTCTTCTAAAATTCCCCTAAACACTGACTGGTCATATATATCAGCAGCTAACACATAAGCAGCAAGTGCATGAGAAGCTGCTCTAGCAAGATATTTTTTATCTTTAGTATTCTCAAACGTAGCATAACATTTATTTGCTTCAACCTTTTCCTTCCACGCTAAACCAGTCTTAAGTCTGCTTCCTGCCATTGCGAGCCGGGTCCTCTCTGCCTTTGTGTAAATCTTCTTATCCTTTTCTAAAGCCAAATTAATCAATGTATTCACCTTTTGTCCATAAGCTAAATCAGCACCAGCCAATAGATTATTATAAACAGCTATCTTACCTTCTACTGCACTAACATCGAGTTTGAAATAATAAGCCATCTTACCTGTTTCTTTTTTACCTTGAGCTTCCTCTAAAGTACCAATATTAGAGCTTTGCAAAACATCAACCAAACTGGATTTATGTTCTGCCCTTAAATAATGGTACAATTGATCAATATTTTTAGGAGGTTGATCAGAAACTGAGTCGTCTTTTTCTGATAACTTACTATCCTCTATCTGTGTTGAAGGTAAGTCTGTATGCTTTAACCCATAAAAGATATCATCAATAGGCTCTATCGCATCCACGACTTCTCCACTGAATTTAAGTAATCTTTTACCAAAATCTTTACAATCCTTATATACCTGCTCTAATTTATATTGGGTTAATATAGAATTTTTTATTTTATCGTATTCTGAATCAGATGATTTGTCTATCCTTCCATAAGCCTTTTCGCATGCTTTTCTTTTCTTTTTTATTAATTTCTTTGCAGCACCATTGCTTGTTATGGTCTCTGCAATATTTAACCTTGCAATAGTCTCTAGATCCACCGAATTAGTAACTGGAGGGATATCACGAACTAAAGAACATGCAACAAGATTAGTATACCTAAGAGCAAGTAACCCTAATTTTTTGTTTTCTTTCCCTTCAAATTGTTTGCTTGCAAATGCTCTTCCTACATAATCAGCATTTACGGCTAATTTATCTGAAGCAGTTACTTCACCATATTGCATAATGTCATATTGGAACATACCCTGCATCTCTTTCAAAGGTTTATATGTTTCCTCAGTTTTATTAACTACATCATCAACTGTATCTTGCGAACCAGCTTGATCAGAATCAGTTGCTTTTTTACCGGTATTTTGAACCAAAACTGCCCTTTGTTGATTTGTACAATCAACGTTAAATAAAGACAGGAAGCTTAAAATAACTCCCCCAACAGTAGTCTGAACAGCATTATTTAAGAGATCTCTCCTATCCTGATTAAATTCAACCATAATACCCCCCAATGTTTTTAATATGGCAAAGAAAAACAAACTACTATTTAAATCTTTTGATAATTCACTATTTAAAAATAGTTAATTAAATTTCCCATTTTAGAATGGTTATATTATATTATAATAGTAATAAATCCAAAAGTATTTTAAAATTATACCTCTCTCCTAAAGGATATGATAACAATAATCGGTGCAGGCCCTTCTGGATGTTATACAGCCTATCTACTGGCAAAAGCAGGAAAAGAAGTGCAAATCTTTGAAGAGCATAAAGAAATCGGCTCACCGGTTCACTGCACTGGCTTAGTAACCTCCTCAATTAATGAAATCTTAAAATTAAAAAAAGGCATAATCATCAATGAAATAGGTAAGGTAAAGATATTCTCTAAAAATAATTGCCTTGAATTAAAACTAAAAAATAAAAATTTAGTGTTGGACAGGAAAAAATTTGATAACTATCTGGCAGACCTTGCAATCAGCAAAGGAACAAAAATCTTCCTGAACTATAAATTTTGTGACAACAAAAATAGAACCATAAAAATAAAATTCAACAATAAAAAAGAATCTATCCTAAAAACAGATTGTCTAATTGGAGCTGATGGTCCTCTAAGCCAAGTCGCTAAATCTAACAATTTATTTGGGAAAAGAAAATTTCTAACCGGAATACAGGCCATTGCAAAACTAAAAAATGAAAATTATATTGAATTCTATCCTTCAATAGGAACATTTGCATGGATTGTCCCTGAAAACAAAGAAACATGTAGGATAGGAGTAGCCTCTTATAATAACCCAAAAGATCATTTCCATAAATTCCTGGAATCAAAGAACATCAGGGTAATAACTGAATTGCAAGGAGGCTTAATACCTATATATAACCCCAAGATAAAAACAAAAAAGGACAATATATATTTAGTAGGGGATGCAGCAACACAGGTTAAAGCAACAACGGGAGGAGGAATTGTTCAGGGTTTAAAAGCAGGAAAGGCTCTGGCCAATTCTATTATTAATAATAGAGACTACAACCAAGAATGGAAAAAAGAGATAGGTAAAGATTTGTTGCTTCACCTAAAAATGAGAAAGATAATGGACAAATTCAAAGAGAAAGACTGGGATTTATTGATTAAGCTATTCAAAAAAGATAAAACCAGAAACATCATAGAAAATTTTGATAGGGATTACCCAAATAAATTTGTGTTAAAGTTAATCTTTAATGAACCCAGATTATTATATTTCTTAAAGTATCTATTATAAATAGAAAGCTTTTTATTTGATACAGCATTTTCCAAACTTCTTAGGTGGTCTCATGGATTTCGAGGAAGACAATGAAAATGAAGAAATAAACATAGATTTTTCTAAAGTAAAGAACCTGTTTAGAAGGAAAAAAAAGGCTAGTGAAGAACGTAAAAAAGAAGAATCACCAGAAAAAAAGCCAGAAGAAGGAGAAATTAAAAGGAAACCAGTAGAAGAAGAACCAAAAAAAGAAGAAAAGACAGAAATCCAACAAAAAAAACCAGAGGAAGAACCCGAAGAAGATGATGTAGAGATTGATTTTAGCAAAATTACCAGGTTATTTAAGAAGAAAAAAGAACAGAAAGTTGAAAAACCCCAAAAAGAGATCACCAAAGAAAAAGCAGATGTTGAAAAAAAAGAAGTGGAAGATGAGGAAATATCAATTGATTTTGGAAAGATTAAGAATTTCTTTAAAGGAATAAAAACAACAAAAGAAGAAAAAGATGAAGAAGAAATCTCCTTAGACGTTAGAAAAACAATGGATTTCTTCAGCAAGCGCAAAAAAGTGTTGTTGCCAGCTATATTAATAATAATTGCAATCTTCTTTAGCATTTACTTAAGAATAGAACCTGCTTATTTACCGGCAACGGATGATTGGGCAAGAAACACAGCCTATAATCAGATAAGGTCTTCCATAAGATCTCAGATAGACCAGCAATACCCCAATTTGCCTGATGCCAATAAAGATTCGTTGGTAGATGCTGAATTTGAAAGAGTGTTAAAAGAACAAAAATCACAGATCAACCAACAGATAGAAGCAACCTCTGACTATTTCAAAACAAAATTACAGAATGATAAAGGACAAACGTACCTATTAGCCATAGACCCTTATTTCTGGATGAGGCACGCTAAAAATGTTCTGGAAAACGGTCATCCTGGTGATGAGTTAAGAAGTACAGAGACAGAAGAAATATGCCCCCAGGAAAATAAAGACTGTGTGCCATGGGACAACCATATGTACGCTCCTGTTGGAAGGCCAGTACCGCCGGATATGTTCCATGCTTATTTTGAAGCTTATCTTTATAAATTCATTAGTTTTTTTAACAGAGACCTAGATTTAATGACATTGGTTTTTTATATTCCTGTAATATTATCTGCATTATGTGTTATCCCTGCTTTCTTTATTGGAAAACGGTTGTCGGGTAACTTTGGAGGGTTTATATCTGCATTTATAGTTGCGATTCATCCTGCTTTCATAACAAGAACAGCCGGAGGTTTTTCAGATACAGATGCTTACAACGTTTTGTTCCCGTTATTTATCACATGGCTATTTTTAGAAGCTTTTGAAACGAAAAACAAAAAAAAGATGATAATATATTCAAGTTTAGCCGGTTTACTAGTAGGCTTATTCTCTTTTTCTTGGGGAGGGTGGTTCTATATATTTGATTTTATTATATTCGCTTCTATTTTCTATTTATTTTATTTTATTATCTTGCATAGAGATGAAATCAAAAACGTAAAGGAGTTTATTAAAAAATCTACTTTTTATAATACCTCGCTTTTGGTTTCAATTTTCATTATATCTTCTGCTTTGTTTACATCCTTATTTACTGGCTTTGACAACTTTAAAGGCGCTTTTTTAAGAGGCCCTCTTGCATTCGCTGAACTTAAACAGGTTGCAATTACAACAATATGGCCAAATGTATATACAACAGTTGCTGAGCAAAATCCTGCTTCTCTTAATTCGGTAATTTCACAAATTGGGGTAGGTAGTATCCTCCTATTTTTGATTGGTTTGACAGGTATTACTCTAACCATGCTAAGAAAAGAAACGAGAAAATCCTCTGATTTGTGGTTTATTGCTGGATCTATAATTTGGTTCATAATAATATTGTGGGCAAGGCCACAAAATTTAACATGGTTTCTAGGATTAATAAGTTTGCCAATAATAATCAAGTTAATCCTCATCATAAAAGACAAAGAAACAGAAGTAGACATAAAGGCATCCATCCTGCTTATCCTTTGGTTTACATCAACAATATATGCAAGTGTAAAAGGTGTAAGGTTCACTTTATTGGCCGTGCCTGCTTTTGCTATTGCTTTTGGTGTTACATTAGGCATTGCTTATTATTACATCCACAACCTGGTTACAAAAGGACTTAAGATTAACAAAAATATCTCAAAAGCTTTAGTGATTATATTATTATGCCTTTTTTTATTAGGACCATACAAATCTGGAAAAGCAACAGCAAAAAACGAGATACCTTCCATGAACGACGCATGGTATAACTCACTCAAAAAAATAGACCTTGAAGCTGAACCTAATGCCATAATAAACTCATGGTGGGATTTTGGACACTGGTTTAAAATGATTGGAGACAGAGCAGTTACATTTGATGGAACTTCCCAAAACTCGCCAAATGCTCACTGGATAGGCTCCACGTTGCTAACGGACGATGAGGATTATGCGGTAGGCGTATTAAGAATGGTTGATTGTGGCCAAAATAAAGCATTTGAAGAATTAAACAAAGTAATAAAAGATGAAGCAAAATCAATAGACATTTTAGAAGATATTGTAAAACTGGATAAAGAAAAAGCAAGAGCAATTTTATCAAATAAGGGATTAAAGGATGAAGAGGCCAATAGTGTATTAGAATACACGCATTGTGAGCCACCAGAGGATTATTTTATAACATCTTATGATATGATTGGTAAATCTGGTGTATGGGCTCATTTTGGCTCATGGAATTTTGATAGAGCTTTAATCTATAACACATTAAAGAAAAAAGAGTACAAGGAAGACCTAGAAAAAAGTATTTCATTCTTACAGGAAAGATTCAATTATACAATAGAAAATGCAGAGAATATCTATTATGATGTGCAGTCTATTAGTAACGATGCAGAAGCAAATTCCTGGATAGCTCCATGGCCATCTTATTCTGGCTCTACTTCCTGTAATAAAATAGAAAATAATCAAATAAGCTGTGCTCTCGGCCAGGGTCTGCAGGCAGAAATCGATTTAGAAACATTGCAGGCAGATATTCCAACTGCACAGGGGATTAAGCACCCTGATTCTGTGGTACTCCCATTAGAAGATGGAAGTTATAAAAAAAGAGAGTTCAATGATACAGTTGGGGTAAGTATGACAATATTCCCTTCAGGAGAAGAAAGCTACAATGCCTTAATATTAAGTCCTCAATTGGCAGAATCCATGTTTACTGTAATGTTTTACCTGAATGGGCATGGTCTGAGGTATTTCGAAAAGTTTAGCGATGTTACAGACATCACTGGAGGAAGAATTATTGTTTGGAAAGTTAATGGGGATGGCAATTCAACTAATTTACTGGAATATTATCAACAAATAGCAGAAGAAGAATTGGAGGAGGAATTAGTACCGGAAGAAGATATAATAAACGAATCAGAGGAAACTGAGAGTATTAATAATTCACAAGATATAAATACAAAAGATAATTCTACCGAATAAATGAAATTTGTTGTTATTCCTGCACGTAATGAAGAGACTAATATTAGGAAAGTAATTAGTGAAACCAAAAAATATATTTCTAATATTATTGTGGTTGATGATGGGAGTAAAGATAAGACAAGTGAAGAAGCCAAAAAAGAAGGCATTATAGTTCTTAAGCATATCATTAATTTAGGGAAAGGAGCTGCACTAAAGACAGGGTGCGATTATGCTGTTAAGCATGGGGCTTCTCATATTATTGTCTTGGATGCAGATGCCCAGCACGAACCTTCACAAATACCAGAATTTTTAAAAGAGCTAGAAAATTCAGATGTGGTTTTAGGTTACAGAGCACTAGACAAGAAAATGCCGTTTATATTAAAATTTGGCAATTGGTTTATCAATAAAACAACAAAATTATTATATGGGCTCAGATTACATGACACACAATGCGGTTATAGGGCATTCACAGCTGATGCATACAAAAAGATTAGATGGAAATCATCTAATTACAGTATTGAATCAGAGATGATAGCCAGCATAGGAAAAAGAGGATTGAGATATAAGGAAATTCCAATAAGAACAATCTACACAGATAAATACAAGGGAACAACCGTTATTGACGGCATCAAAATTGTTTGTAATTTATTTTGGTGGAGGTTATCAAAATAAAATGGCGCCGGGAATTTTGGGAATACAGATTTTGGGGATATTTTTCGGAATTTTTTTCATATATTACACCTTCCTTCACAGGAAAAGAAAAGAACTGACAATTAAAGAATATGTATTCTGGGTTAGTTTATGGATATTGTTTATTATTTTAACCCTGTTCCCCCAGCTATTGACGCCTTTGGTAAAATCAATAGGATTTGCAAGAACGTTTGATTTCTTTATTGTAACAGGGTTTATGTTTCTGATTGGCAGCTTGTTCTACATCTATTTGTTAGTCAGAAGCAATCAGAAAAAATTAGAAGAGATTGTAAGGAAAATAGCTTTTGAAAAAAAATAAAAAACAAAGAATTATTTTTTCTTTGTCATAAAGAAATAACCAGCTAATCCTCCTACAACAATAAAGATTACTACTATGCTTCCAACTAAAGGCGAAGCCTTAGGTAAATTGGCAATTATACCTCCTGTTATTCCTGCTAAGCCCCCTCCCTCGGATTTAGCCTCTCCTTGTGATGGTGTTCCTTCCTCTTTTCCTTCTGTACTTTCTTTACCCTTTTCCTCTCCACCTTCTTGAATTATATTTGTAATATTGTAGATGTTATAGATATTTGTAACTCTTGGGCTACTGCCTCCACCACCTCCGCCACCACCTGAAGGACTACTTGAACTAGTGTCTGGCATTGTCTCTCCTATTTTGTCTAAACCAATACTTCCAGAATCTGTCATATCTTCTGTTACACTTATTTGACCAATTATTTCTTGGCCATAACCTTCCCATTGGTTATTAGGATCAATTTCAATTATTCTCTTAACATTATATGTTCCTGCTGCTAAATTAGGTCTTAAGTCAACCCTAAAGTTAATACTTCCTCCCATCGGTCCTAATGCTTCTGTCATTAATGGATTGCAGTATGGCTCTATAACAGTTACGCCTTCTGGTAATGTTCCTTGACTGTAACAGCTTTCATTGCTCTCATTCATAAACCAATATCCAATTCTAACTGGCAGATACGCTCCTAAAGAATAACCGGCCTTAATTGGAATACTTACTGTATATTCAAAAGTTATATTAGAAGTTGAATTTAATGTATTGCTAATTTGTGTTTCTGATATAATTACTGATTCATCTGTCGGCTTTACATTTTGCCAGATATTTGAAGCTGTTTGATTTATTGTTACTAACAGATCCCATAGCTCACAATCTTTTAAGATTACACAATTATATAAAGCTTCTAGCCAAGTATGTTCTTGGTCTGTTAGTTCTCCTTTTAATGACATCACGACATTTACTGTTTTATCATCATCTGCTATAAATTTTAAGGTTTGGTCATAATAACCGGTTAGTTCAAAAGTACATTTCCAATTACCCGGAGGGAATGCATAAGGTCCATAAGGGTTTGTAGTGTCCCCCGCTTGATTGAATCCTGTATAATTACAACTACTAATACTCACATTATCTAAATCTCCAATCTCAAACTCCCCGCTCGTCACATTAAACATAATATCCCACCTTGCATAAGTAAAATTCCTCACAGAAGACCATGAAGTGTTATCAATATTATCAGTCGCCAAAACCCTCCAAAAATAAGTATCAATCTTAGTAGAATCTAATGTAACAGATGTATCTCTTGGTTCACTCAAAGTATTAATATAATCCAAACTTGAAAAATCACTATTATTGCCTATTTGAATTATGTAATAAATATCATCATAATCTACATTATCAAAAGACTCTGTCCAGTTAAACTCAGGCAATGCCCCTGATGTATAGCCGTCTATAGGTGCTATTAAAGTTGGCGATGGCGATGGTACATAATTTCTTATTGTCAAAGTAGAAGAATTCTTTGTTACTCCATCCACTATTCCATCATTAGGCGTTATTGAGCAAATATAATCATCTAATCTTGTTGTCTCTGTTGATGTTATTTTATTGTAATTCAATAAAAAATTATTATTAATCTGCTCTGCTGTTAAAGCATAGTCATAGATTCTGAACTCGTCTAAAATCCCTTCAAAGAAAGAAGTACTTTGATAATCTCTGCCAATGTACAAATCATTATCTTTATATTGTGACGTGTTATGCTCTGTTTTACTTACTACTTCATCATCATCTAAATAGAGCTTAAAATTATCAGTAGCTATATCATCATCAAAACTAACAGCAGCATAATGCCAATCTGTATCTATTATTTGTGTAGAAGAACTTAAAATTGTCTCATCCACTCCCGCAGAATATTCTGTATATTCAATAGTTGCATTATATAACTTTGGCGTATAACTTGTATCATTGCTCTCGAAATCAGCTCTATATTGAATATATTGAGAATCTGTTAAACTTGATATGTCACAAGGAGTATCTGCACAGGTTAAATCAAAACCCTCTCCGCTGCAATTAGAATCATCACAGCTTCTTAATGTTAAATTGAGCTTTAAAATCCCTCTTTTGTAAATATTAAGAATCTCTTGAGATGATAAAGTTCTGTTCCATACAGAAACTTCATCAATAATACAATTTAATGGCCAACCAGATGTAGTAATATGGTATTCATTCAAAACTACATTAAGGCCAGTAAAATTACCAATATCCTTCAAATCTCCATCTACATATACAAGAGCTTTAGAGCCGTTCCATATTCCTGCCACATAATGCCATTGATTGTCATTTACAGTAAAGGTTCCTACATGATTTCCTCCCCACTTTCCAATCACCATCTTTCCATTATCAACATACAGATATATTGCCTGGTTGTTAGTCCATGTCCCATGAACCATTATATGCCCATAATTGTCTGCTGTCTTTATCCAGGCTGCCATTGTAATAGGCTCATCGCCATCTGGCCATCCTGCGTCAGAGCCTTTAACATAGTCATCAACACCATCAAAACTTCCTGCATGACTTCCAAACTTAGAAGATGTTGTAAATGTTGCCCCATTATAAGCATTACCGTTATTCCCATTGCTTGAATCATTCCAATCATTGTTCATATGCATTAATAAAACATTTCCAGTCATATCTGCTCCTTTATCACTTCCTTTATTATCAGGAAGTTCTTCTCCATACGGCAATTCTTCTGTCCATAAAATATTGTTCCATGAAGATAATGCAGTTACATCAAGTATTTTTGATAAGTAATATCCCGATGTACTTTCTGGTAAAAGCTGAACAGAATCTACAGTATAATTAGTAGCGCTATAACTCCCCTCATCAAAATCTGCTTTTGTTTTAGTTATCCAGCTATACTCACCTTCTGCTGTACCAGGTATTGAATAAGCAAAAACTAAATAATTATTATTATCAAAATAAAGTTTGTAATTTGTTAAATTATTATTTAAATTGGTTTTGTCAAATATTGTTTCTTCTCCAGTTGTTGCTCTTTTAAACCACACTTCCCATGTTTTTCTGTTTGTGAAATCTATTAAATTATCATCACTCACACTTACATATTCGCTTCCATTAAACTCTAAACCATTGCCAATCTTTCCATTAACAAAATTCCCGCCATAAGCTGTTCCATCATTTCCACTTCCAGAATAATCATTAACATTTATTTCAAATGGCAAATATAAATCATTTATTGGCTCATTGTCTTTATACCAATTATAAATATTAGTTATTTCCTCGCCGTCAGCATCAAATGTTGATTGGTTATAGCAGGTTAAATTCTCATTTGTATAATTTGTTCCTGACGAAGAACTTAATAATGGCGTTGAATGTGTTGGTATAAAGTTCAATAAAGTAACTTCAGAGCTGTTTAATGGTGTTGAATTGTCTGTTCCATCACCACCAATTATCTCACATATTATCTCGTCCCCGTTATCTAAACCGCTTACACTTAAATCTAATGTTGAATTTGTCTGCTCAGCTATTAAAGCGTCATTCTCAAACCATCTGTAATACCATATTGCACTTCCCCCATCTGCATCTATAAAACTTCCATTAATGCATTCTAAAACATCATTTTTATATGGAGCAGAGTTATTGATAGAAGGTGCCGTTATTGTAGGAATGGTATTTGCAACAATAAAAGAAGCTAATATGGTATTATTCCAATTACCAGCAGAATCATTGGCATACCAAATATAACCAATACTATTCCCGTAGCTGAGATTGATAGACTTATTAATTACCAATTTAACACTACTACCAGAAATTTTTCCACCAGTATCATTAAGCCAAGTTCCAGTACCATTCCAGCTAAATATGTAATAGCTTAAACCAGAGCCATAATCCGAAACAGTAATATTAAACGTAGCATTGCCATTAATCTTCATTAAAACAGCATTTGTTTCATTGCCAGACCATGATGGCTCTTTTGTGTCTAGCCTAAAATGAACCACAGTGCTATTAGAACTAGAATCAGTACCATCATTAGCAGTTACAGTTAAATTATAATAACCATCAGAAGCATTCCAATCAGTTATATTAGCATCAACTATGCTAATATTCAGCCTGCCATTAATGTAAATGCTATAATTCAAGGAATCGCCATCTATATCAGTAGCAGAGTAATTAATATAAGGAATATTAGAATAATTCTTACCCTCTTTTGGATAATATATTGTTGGTTGTGTAGGAGCTGTATTCTGAATAGTAAAACAAGCTCCTTCCTCTGTTAATAAAGTTTGGTTAAAATTCCCAGAAGTATCATTAAACCAGAACTGACTACAGATATAATTGCCTTTTGATAAGTTAATTGTTACAGTCTCGTTAACAAAGACAGATTCCCCGCTTATTTCCTTATAGCTGTCATTTTCTAATTTTCCGGAATTATTATAAGCAAAAATATAACCAGCTAAACTTACATCATCTGCTAGATATATACTCCAATTCACTATTCCATTGAACTTAGTGGTATTTGATGCATTATTCTGGAAATTAGAATATGTTGGTGGTGTTTCATCTGGCTCCTTTTTTGGTCTATCACCATTAGCCACCCAAAAGTCAGTTCCTCTTGCATGACTCGTACCGCTACGACTTGAAACAAATTGTATACTTGAGATACCACTACTCATAACATCTGTATAAGTATGGCAAACCAACCCATTGATGTAAACTATTGCAGAAGTTGATGTTGTAAAGTTAACCACTATTTCATTGCCATGTGTAAAATTTAATTTTATAGAATTTACATCACAAACATTATTACCATCATATAGCCAGTGAGTTGTAGAATCAGCACCATCAGCATAAGCACCAACAAAATGACTTTCTCCAGGTTCATCCATAGCCCAAAGTCGATAGTAATCTCCACTTGTCATAGCAGTTAAATTCATATTCATTCCAAAGGAACCAGTAAAAGAAGAATTATGTAATGTCATAGTAATAGCTTCAGTAGCGCTATCAAGTAATATGCTCATATTGTCGTTTCCAGCATCCCCTCCTAATGCGTAAGTTGGTGTGCCTGTTATAGCCCATCCTCCAGTTGATGCACTACTTCCAGGAGCAACAGTGTTCCCATTTAAAGCAAGACCATCCCCTATATGATCTGTCAGATAATATGTTCCATCATAATAATAATCTGTTCTGTCCGTTGAATATGTTGGTGGTGTTGTGTCTGGAAACCCGTTTTCAATCAGGTCTTGTATTTGTTCCATTGTTAAAGTATCATTATACCATGCAGCAAACCCTATTTTTGAACCATTAGGCATAAAATAGAAGGAATCTTTATCATAACTTGTACCAAATGTTATACCTTGGTTGCTACCTAGTCTGAAATGCTCGCTATCTTCTGTTTGCCCCTTGTATTCTGTTCCATTATAGGCGTATGTTGTTGTTCCATTTCTTAACAATACCCAAAAAAGATTTTTCTCCCTTAAATTCTCGCTAACTCTAATCCTATAGTCCTCTGATTCTTTATAGAATATGCTCATCAGTGCCCCGTCAGGCGGATCTGCATTTATATCGACAAATATCCCATATGTTGACATTGGTAATACATCATGTATTATAGAATGCCCAAAAAAAGAAGTGATTATTGTCCAGTTAGTAGATGGCATAGAATTGATCATAGTATCAAAGTTAGAGTTATTACAGTAAGAATTTCCACTATGTTGTACTGAATTATTTGAAACACTGTCTATAGCCTCTGCCTGATAAGTTACATCAGTACAACTCAAATCATATTTAGGATGTAAGTTAGTCTTAATATCTGGAATATCTCCGCTTGCTACATCAAATCTCCATACAGCTAACCATCCGTCATCACTTAAAGGTGGAATTTTATCAGCAAAAACAAAACCACTTAAAATTACCACTAATCCTAAGAATAAAATTATTTTTCTCATTATAAACACCCCCTTAATATTACAATCTCCTGTTTTAGTTTATTTAAATCTTTAGAATGATTAGTAAGTGATTAAAAAATAATGTTATGTTTAAGTAAATAGCTCTCTGTTTAACAAACTTTATAAACCAAACTTTATTTAGAAACAAACATGGGTATCGGATTAATCAAATTCATAGACAAATTTATTGGAGTTCCCTACTGCATAATTCTAGGCATAATCAGATTATTCTCAAAAAAAGAAATGCCCAAAAGAGAAAAAACAAAAAATATTCTAATAATCCAGTTATGGGGAATTGGAGAAACAATATTAACCATTCCTGCCATTAAAGCATTAAAAAGATTATACAAGAAAACAGCAGTTGATATTTTATGCACTCCAAGAAACAAAGATGTCTATTTCAATTACCCTTTTATCAGCAAACTTAATATCGTTAATCTAAATCTTTTTTCATTAAAATGGTTTATCCTGAAAAACTGGAGAAAATACGATATTGTAATTGATATGGAAGAATACCTGAACGTCTCGGCAATCATGTCCTTTTTTCTTGGCAAATATACCATTGGTTATTCGCATGGTGTAAGATCATTAACATACAACAAAAAAGTAGAATACAACGACAAGCAGCATATCTCAAAAACATTCTTTGATTTGGTTAAAGCTTTAGGAGTTAAAGGAACTGCAGAAAAACTGGAGAAACTAAACTACACAGGCACAGATAAAAAAATTATTGATTTGGCTCTTAGATATTCTGATATAAATAAAAAACATTTTATTATTGGCATAGCGCCAGGAGCAGCAGAATCCTCAAAATCAAGAATGTGGCCTAGGGAGAAATTTGCAGAATTAATTGAAAAGATATGTAAAAAGAAAAAGAATGTTAAGGTTATTTTAATTGGAGCTGCTTATGAAAAAGGATTAAATGATTCAATAATTAACCTAATTGAAAATAAAAGAATAAAAAATAATACTCTTAACTTAGCAGGAAAATTCACCTTACGCCAAACATTTTACCTAATCTCCAAATGCAAGGTTTTTATTGGCAATGATTCTGGTCCAATGCACATTGCAGCAGCAATGAATGTAAAAACAATAGGTTTATTTGGCCCTAACTTACCCTTAAGATTCAGCCCTTTAAACAAAAAAAGCAGTTCAATCTACAAAAGAATGCCATGCTCTCCCTGCATCAACGTCCATAAAGGACAAGTACCAGAATGCTTCTATGGAGAAGAAAGCAGGGATTATCAGAAATGTATGAAAGCAATAAAAGTAAAAGATATCCTTAGATATGTTTAAAAAATGTCAAAATTTCTATGATAGTAAACTTTTTGGTTACCATATGGTAAATTTAGAAACCATATGAACTTTTTAAGAACCATCGTTTTCTTTTCAAAAAGATAAAGGTAAAAGAAGTTCTTAAGTATATTTAAAACATCTTAGCCAAATCTTCTGTGGAATATATCTTAACAACCTTCTGTTTTTCTTTAAGTTCCTTATCTTGGCTCCAGATAGGGCATTTCAGCTTCAAGGCAAGAGCAAAATAATCAATGTCTTTCTTATCAGGGCAAATCTGTTCAGCTTCTGGGATGTAAATTTCAGTCTCTTCATTTGGGATAGCCATTATTTTCCTTTTTAGTATGTTCACCAACTCCTCAAATTCCTCATTTGTCCTTTCGGTTTTCCCTAAGATTTCTTCGCGATAATTTTCAAACTCCTCAAATATGAACTCTGGGGCAAACAGGTGCAAATCCGTTTCAAAAATAAGCTCTTCTGTTTTCCCTTTTTTGATTAGAACAGAAAATAGGATATTTGCGTCAACTACTAAATCCATTTTGATTAGGAGGCCCTTCTTTTTGCAAGGCTTTTGTTCAATTCCCTGCCCCACTTTATGGCATCTTCCTCTGTAATGCTGCTTTTAGCCTTAAACTTCTTGATAAACTCCAAATCCCTGATTTTATCATCAAATGCTTCTCTTGCAACAGCGCTCCAGTTTATCTCAGCAAAAGAGTCCATCTTCTGTTTTAAGTCTACAGGTATTGACAAAGTTACATTTACCATAGTTCTCACCTAGTGTAATTATGTGTAAATACGTGTAAATATTTAAACTTTTCGTTTTTAAGAATAAACAAAAAAGAAATCACATCTGCTCCAAAGCCTTCTTCATCAAGGGAATTATTGCCTCTGCCTCATCCTTAAACAATCTACCAAGCTTAGCAAAATTCCACTCCCCATCCATATTTCTATTCTCCCTGGAAATCTGCAGCTTCTTCTCTCCCTCATTATACTGATGCACAGCAACAGTTATTCTTGTTGTCTCAAACTCTTTTGTTTCTGAAAACAATTTCTTATCCAGATTCGGATCAAATGCCATTGTGTATCACCTAATAACAAAGATTTTGGGTTTGTTTAAAAATGTTTGGGGGAAATTAAAGAAAGATTTTTATAATATCTCTATACTTAGTAGTAAATAAAGGTGGTTCGGATTAAAAATTACTGGATTATATGGGGCATAATTGTTTTTTTTTGTTGTGTTAGTTGTAATTAAACTAATGGGCGTGTGGTAATGAAAAAACTATTGATTATTTTGTTGGTATTGTTGATTTTAATTAGTTCTGGTTGCAAAACAATTAAAGAAAAGATAAAAGAACCACAAAAAAAGAATGTATAGAAAAAATAAAAACATTAATTCCCAATGAACTTAAGTTATATCAATTTGAACATGATCTATGGGTTAAAGAAAAAGGACTTTGGGCATTAGATAATAATTTTGGTGAGTTAAATAAATGGAATGATGGAAGTCTTTTCCCAAAGAGTACTGAGATCTATTTCAAAAAAGGTGATGAGACAGGGCAAAACATCAATTACTACTACACAGATTATGGTCCACAAATTACTGGAGATGGTAAGGACAAACCTATTTCATATTCTAAACAAGTTATTGATAAGCAAGGTAATATACTGGGCTCGGTTGAGTTTTCAATAGAATTTGTTTTAGAACCTATAAAGGATACAGATAATGTTAAAACTATTCGTAACCAAGATAAATTCATAGATATCAAAGTAGGAGATTTAAAATCGATGAATTTTAAGGTTATAGGTTACAATATACTTTTGTGTAATTGGATAGAAGAAGAATAAATGTGGTTTAAATGGAAATATGGTTTATTATTGTATTGAGTCTTTGTTTCTTGCTAGTTTTAATTGCAGTTTTACTTTCTCCAAGAATTAGGGAATTATTCGGATGGTAATATAGAATTTAAACAATTTTATCCTTAATTAATTCCTGTTCAATATTTCAAGAAGTTTTCTTACCGCTCCTTTTACAAACTCGCCTATAGAAATATAACCCTTCTCTTTCTCATCCAAAATGCCTATACTCCCCATGTGTAAAATAACCAACTAACTGCTTAATCCTTGCTAACTTGGGGAATAAATCCTTCTCTAAAGAATGAACATTGTCAAATAGTTCAAAAACCTCTGGTTTGAATATATAAATTCCTGCATTAACTACATTGCTGGCGACTGATTTGGGCTTTTCCAGAAAATCAACGATCAAATCACCATCTAAGATTGCATTTCCATACGTAGAAGGCTTTTCTATGCTCATAAGGCCCATAGTTGCTAATTTATCAAGTTCTAAATGCTTCTTTATCATCCTCAAAAGTTCAAAATTATTATAGGTATCTCCACTCATTACCACAAAACTCTTCTTTAAATTATCTTTCAAAGCCATTAGAGCCTCAGCATTTCCCTCGGCATCCTTTTCTACTATCTTAACATCTATAGGCATGTTTTCAATCTCTAAAAGAAGCTTATTTATCCCGGGAGTATGCTGTGTAATGACGAATAAAGTCTTGATTCCATTCCTGGAAAAGAAATCTATCTGCTGCTTGATTAAGCTGCTGTTCTTAAATGCCTTTAAAGCCATTTCCTGGTGCTCTCCTTTCAACATCAACACAGCTGTCTCTATAGAACTCTCTTTCAGCCCTTTTCTTAAAAAATACTCAATTGCTTGGCTTCTGGAGCGTATTACAGAACCATCCACCTTACTGTCTATCTGATCTAATAAAGCCTTGTCCACAGATATAGCAACTTTAGATTTATTCATACTATAGTATGAAAAGGTATAACTAGTATATAAACCTTTTTATTCTCTAATAAATAACAAAGCGTAACATTTAAATACAAGCTATATTACACAAAAGTATGAATTATTCATACCAAATAAAAGAGGTTATAAAATGACACAGAACAAGGAAGTACCAAAAGTTTGGGGTAAGGAAATCTGGCTTGCCAATTATGATTATTGTGGCAAATTACTCATTCTAAAAAAAGGATTTAGATGCTCTATGCACTATCATAAAAACAAAGATGAAACTTTCTATATAAATAAAGGCAAGGTATTAATGGAAACTGATGGCAAAAAAAGCATAATGTTACAAGGAGACTCTATAAGATTAACCCCTGGAATGAAACATAGATTTACTGGATTAGAGGATTCTGAAATTATTGAATTCTCAACCCATCATGAAGATGAAGATTCATATAGAGAAGAAGGTATGCTCTCTGGAAAAGTTAACTTAGAAAAATTAGAATTACCCAAAGAAAAATGAAATGCTTAGTAACAGGCGGTGCAGGTTTTATCGGCTCTAACCTAGCTTTAGAGCTGGAAAAGCAAGGCCACAAAGTAATAATAGCAGACAATTTATCAACAGGAACAAAAGATAACCTAAAAGATTTCAAAGGAAAGTTCCTAAATATAGACATCTCGAAACCATTTGAGATTAACGATAAATTAGACATAATCTTCCACCAGGCAGCCATAACAGACCCAAGATTCAAGGATGATAATGAAATGTTAAGGGCCAATTTAGAAGGTTTCGAAAACATGATAGAATTAGCCAGAAAAAACAATGCAAAACTAATCTACGCTTCAACTGCTAACCTATACGGAAATGCTGCTACACCAATGAAAGAATCACAAAAAAAGGAAATAATAACAACATACGGAAAATCAAAATTAGAAATGGACAAAATAACAGAAACACTAAAGGACAAAATGCATATTGTAGGTTTAAGATATTTCAACGTATTCGGACCAAGAGAATCAAACAAAGGAAGATCAGCCTCTATGATTTATCATTTAAGCAAGCAGATGAAAGAAAATAAAAATCCAAGAATATTCAAATATGGAGAGCAAGAAAGAGACCATATATATGTTAAAGATGCAGTAGAAGCAACAATAAAAGCAATAAATTCAAAATCAGGAATATACAACATAGGAACAGGCATAGCAACAACCTTTAATGAATTAGTTAAAATCCTGAATGAAGTATTAGGTAAAACCCTAAAACCAAAATACATCGAAAGCCCTTATAATATGAAAACATACCAAAGCAACACACAGGCAGATACAATATTGGCAGAAAAAGAATTAAAATGGAAAGCCAACTACTCTCTAAAAAAGGGGATAAAAGATTATATGGGATGGTTAGATGAAAATGAATGAACTAATACAAAAACTGAATAACTTTGCAGGAAAGAACATATTGATTATAGGAGACATAATGCTGGATAAGTATATCTTTGGAGAGGTAGAAAGAATAAGCCCGGAAGCACCAGTACAGGTAGTAGAGGTAAAAAAAGAAAACTATCTGCCAGGAGGAGCTGCTAATGTAGCTAATAATATTGCAGCACTAAAAGGAAATGCCTTTATGGTTGGTGTTGTCGGTAAAGATAATGAAGCAAATATTTTGCTGGATGAATTAAAAAAAAGAAACATCAACACAGAGGGAATATTTACAGACAATCAAAAACCAACAACACAGAAAGTAAGAATCCTTGGTCAAAAACAGCAATTATTAAGAATTGACTACGAAAAAAAAGAATATCTAAACAAGAAAATAGAAAATAATATTATAAATTTCATTAAAGAAAAAATAGATAGCATAAATGCAATAATAATTTCAGATTATGCAAAAGGGGTTATAACAAAAGATTTGGTAGAAAAAATAAAAAACACAGCAAAAAACAAAATAATAATTGCTGATCCCAAACCAAAACATAAAGATTTCTACAAAGATGTAAGCTTAGTAACGCCAAATATAAAAGAAGCAAAAGAAATGGCAGAAAAAGAAGAAGACCTGATAAAAGAATTAAACTCTCCTGTTCTGATAACCAAAGGTGAAAAAGGAATGTCCTTATACGAAAAAGACGGGAATATTACAAATATCCCAACTAAAGCAAAAGAGGTATATGATGTTTCAGGAGCAGGTGACACAGTAGTTGCAACATTAGCATTAGCTTTGACAGCAGGAGCAACATTAAAACAAGCTGCAATATTAGCAAACCATGCTGCAGGAATAACTGTTGGAAAACTTGGAACATCAACAGTAAGCATAGATGAAATAAAAAGGAGTTTGGAAGATGAATAAAGCAGTAATCCTCGATAGGGATGGTGTTTTGAACGAGGACCCAGGTTATGTACACAGAATAGAGGACTTCAAGCTAATCCCCGGCGTTATTGAAGCATTAAATCTGTTAAAAAATGATTTTAAATTTGTAATAATAACAAATCAATCAGGAATAGGAAGAGGGTATTATACAGAACAAGATTTCCATAAATTTAATAATAGATTAGTAAAAGAATTAAAAAAACAAAACATAATAATAGAAAAAACATACTTCTGTCCTCACCATCCTGAAGAAAAGTGCAACTGCAGAAAGCCAAACATAAAATTCATAAAAGAGGCAGAAAAAGAGTTTGATATAGATATTAAAAATTCATTTGTAATAGGAGACCATCCCTATGATATAAAATTAGGAAAAAATGCAGGCTGTAAAACAGTATATCTTTTGACAGGCCATGGGATGAGACACAAAAAAGAGATGGAAGGAAAACCTGATTTTATAGCAAACAACCTTTTAGAGGCAGCAGAATGGATACTAAAATAAAAACAAGAGAAGAGATTAGAAAAACAGCTGAAGAACTAAAAAAACAAGGTAAAAAAATAGTTACCTGTAATGGTTGTTTTGATATTTTACATTCTGGGCATATTAAATTCTTAAGAGAGGCCAAACAACAAGGTGATATTCTGATTGTACTCTTAAACTCGGATCAATCAGTAAAAAAAAACAAGGGCCCAGAAAGACCAATAAACTCGCAAAATGACAGGACAGAAGTATTAGCAGCATTAGAAGCAGTAGACTACATAACAATCTTCGATGAAAAGACACCAATCGATCTATTAGAAATAATAAAGCCCAATGTTCATTGTAATGGAGAAGAATACGGAGAGAATTGTATAGAAGCAGCAACAGTAAAAAAGAATGGGGGTAAAATTTATATTGTTAAACTGAAAAAAGGGTACTCTAGTACAAACATCATAAACAAGATTAAGAAAACGTAATGTTTTTAAAGCTAAAAGTATTCTTGAAAAGCAAAATGAATGGGTTAAGCGTAATAATACCAGCGTATAATGAGGAAAAAAACATTGTTCCCTTATACAGGGAATTGACAAATGTGCTAAAAAAGCTCGGTAAAGACCATGAGATTATTCTAATTGATGACGGAAGCAGGGATAACACCTTCAGAATAATAGAAAGCTTGAATAAAAAAGATAAAAAGATAAAGGTAATAAAATTCAGAAAGAATTTCGGCCAGACAGCATCGTTAGATGCCGGTTTTAAAAAGGCAAAAGGAAACACAATAGTTGTTATGGATGCTGATTTGCAGAACGATCCTAAAGACATCCCGAGACTATTGGAAAAGCTAAGCAAAGGTTATGACGTAGTCTCTGGCTGGCGCTACAACAGAAAAGACGGAATCTTCAAGAGAATAGTCTCAAAATTTGCAAATTTATTTAGGGTATTATTAACCAAAGAAAAGATACACGATGCTGGTTGCTCATTAAAAGCTTACAAAAAAGAATGTCTTAAGGATTTAGACTTATATGGAGAGATGCACAGATACATCACAACTACCCTTTCTTGGAAAGGATTCAAAATAGGAGAAGTAAAAGTCAATCACAGAAAAAGAAGATACGGAAAAACAAAATATGGCATTACAAGGCTTATAAAAGGTTTCCTAGACTTGATAGTCTTAAAATTCTGGATGCAATATTCTGCAAGGCCCATACACATATTTGGTGGTATAGGTATTTTATCCTTTGTAATAGGGTTTGTAATAGGGCTGTACCTAACGTTTATCAGGCTGCTCTTTGGTTCGCCCTTGTCAAACAGGCCATTATTGCTTCTTGCAATACTATTGGTGATATTGGGGGTGCAGTTATTGGTTCTGGGAATCTTAGGGGATATTCTTATAAAAACGTATTACGGGAGAGAGAGAAAATACTACTCCATCGAAAAGGAGTTGTAAAATGCAGGACAGATTAGTAGAGCATTATTCCAATATTCTAAAATCAGATAAAATCGATTTTCGTTTTTCAAGCTTACACAGGTTAGTTCTAAGGTATTTAAAAAAAGGCTCTGTGCTTGACCTTGGTTGTGGGACAGGCCACCTTACCAAGGAATTATTGAAAAGAAAATATGATATTACATCTATTGACAATAGCAAGGAGATGGTCGGATTGGCAAGAAAGTTCTGTAATAAAGAAGACATAAAAGTAATGGGTATTGAGAAATCGCATTTGTTGGGAAAAGGGAAATTTGATAATGTTGTCTGTTTGGATGTCTTGGAACATGTGAAAGATGACATAAATGCAGTAAAAAAAATAGAATATTTATTAAAAAAGGGGGGGGTAGTAATAATTACAGTCCCATCAATAAGCTTCCTTTATGGAAAAAGAGACAGAGAGATTGGCCATTACAGGAGATATTCAAAAAAGGAACTAAAAAGCGTATTAAAAAAAGCAAACCTAAAACCAATCAAATTGAAATATTGGAATTTCTTGGGTTTTTTCCCTTATTTTATCTATGAAAAAATTCTCAATAAAAAGATAAATGAAAGCTTGAGATACTCTAGAAAGGGTTTTGTAAAGGGCATAATCAATAAGACACTTTATTTATGGCTAAGATTAGAAGGACATATTGAGGTTCCATTTGGTATAACATTGTTCTGTGTGGCTAAAAAGAAAAGCTAGTTCTAATCCTATAAAACTAAGATAAAAATCTAAGATAAATTTATAAAGCAACATAAATTAATCAGATAATATGGAAAATATATTAGTAACTGGGGGTGCAGGATTTATTGGCTCGCATACCTGTGAAGCCCTATTAAAAAAAGGATTCCCTACTATATGTATAGATAACCTTGATGACTACTATGACCCTAAAATTAAAAATAAGAACATAAAAAATGCTCTAGAAAATCCAAAGTTTACCTTCTACAAAAAGGATATAACCAACTGTGAGGATATAAAAAATATATTCAGAAATCATAACATAACAAAGATCATCCACTTAGCCGCAAAAGCTGGCGTCAGGTCTTCTTTCAAAAACCCAGAGCTATACAAAAAAGTTAATGTAAATGGAACATTAAACCTATTAAATTTAGCTAAAGATTTCAAAGTTAAAAATTTCATCTACGGTTCATCTTCAAGTGTTTATGGTATCAACAAAAAGATTCCTTTTTCAGAAGAAGATGAAACCAACAACCAAATATCACCTTATGCTTCTACTAAAAAACAGGCAGAAGTATTATGCCGAAACTACTCAAAGAACTGGAATATAAACATAACATGTTTAAGGTTTTTTACCGTATACGGCCCCAGAGGCAGGCCAGACATGGCAGTCTATAAGTTCACAAAACTTATCAATGAAAAAAAGGAGATACCTGTATATGGTGGACTTGACTCTAAAAGGGATTACACATTCATTACAGATGCTGTTAATGGAATATTATCCGCTTTGGATAAGAATTCTAGGTTTGAGATAATAAATTTAGGGGATTCCAGTCCGATAGAATTAAAATACCTAATAGGGCTAATTGAAAAAGAAATGGGAAAAAAAGCAAAAATAAGAAAATTAAAGAAACAAGAAGGTGATGTGGACATAACATTTGCCGATATCTCAAAAGCAAAGAAACTGTTAGACTATGAGCCAAAAATCAAAATAGAAGAAGGGATAAAAATTTTTGTAGACTGGTTTATGGAAGAAAAGTCGCAATAATCAGTAAAAAATGACCAAACCTAAAAAAGAGAATATTATCTGTTTGGGGGTAATCCTGCTCTTATTGTTATTCTTCTGGTCGATAAACTCTTTCTTTGATTTTAAAAGTATTGATAAGTGCGGAGAAGAAGCCTATTATGTCTCCATGGACGAATTTGTAAGACAATCTATAAAGGAAGGGGAATTCCCTCACTGGATACCCTATTATTATGGAGGCACCCCTTTTTTTGCAAATGCTCAAATGATGTATTTTAAATTATTTACTCTAATAACCATCTTGACTCCATCATCAATCGAAGCAAACATAAAAATAGAAAATATGTTAATAATGCTCATCGCTTCTATATCGATTTACTTCTTAATGCTTGAGTTGAAAGTAAAACCCAAATTTGCCATTTTTTCAGTTATTGTATATATGTTCAATGTCTTTCCTTTAAGGAGAATCGTATATGGTGTAGGAGATGAATTTGTAAATGCGTATATATGGATCCCCCTGATTTTTCTTTTAACTCTAAAGTTCATAAAATCAAAAAATTATAAAGAAGGCATATTATATTCTATCCTTGCAGGAGTATCACTGGCCCTTCAGTTTCACCATGGCTACACTGCATTATTTGTCTATACTGCTTTCTTATTAGCCTGTTTTTTACTGATTTATATAATTTTGAATAATTTCAACATTAAATTAATAGAAAAAATAATCATATGTGGATTAATTATGAGCACCATTTTTCTAGGCTTGGCTGCTATTAAGATCCTTCCTATGGTTGAATTCAGCAAATATTCGAGCTTGAGCGGTTCTAGGACATTTGAAGATGCAAGGGGATCTTATTTTGAGATTAATGGAGTAAAAGATGCTTTCAAACCGTTAATGTTTTTAGCAGCTAAAAAGGTAAAGGAGGGAAGTTATGACAAAATTGCAATAGGCATTATCCCAATAATATTCCTGTTTTTCTCTTTATTTAAAATTAAAAACAAATATGTAATTGCTTCGTTTATCTTAATAATCATCATTTTTCTCGTAGCAACAGGCTCTCCATTATTCTATCTTCTCTGGAAATTTTTCCCTGGTTTCAGCAGACAGCACCATATTGGAAGAATACTAACTATGGTTCTGCTACCTGCTTCTATCCTTGTGGGAATTGGAGCACAAACATTCTTTAGAAAAATAGAAAAAGGATTTAAATTAAATAAATGGATCTTAAATATCGCCTATGCAATAATAATTGTACTTATTCTAATTAACCTTAACTATTTCAATGGAAAACAGTATTATGGAATCAAAACAAAGTACAGCCTAAACGAAATGATAAGCCAAAATGAGCTATATCAGTTTTTTGCAAATGACACAGATATTTTTAGAGTGCATAACATAAAAGATATCAACATTGGTGGCAGGGCAGTTTTGTTCGCTGTCCCATTAAAACAAGAGATTCTAATGGGGGCGGTTAATGTATGGATCCCGGAATACCTCAATGAATATTTTTGGACCTATCTAAAATTTTCTCCCTATAAGTTTTTGGGAATGCTCAATACAAAATATATATACTCGGATGAGAAGTTGAGTGACCCTGCTTTAGAGTTTGTAAAAGAATTTAATGAATGTCAATTATGCAATGAGATCTTAGAGGATGTACAGAGCAATGATGGGCCTTACCTGTACTATAACAAATTGTATCTGCCAAGAGCTTATATTGCAGATAAATCCATTTTGGTAATTGGGGAAATTAAAAAAGCAAAAGAAGCTATGTACGCTCTCATGATAGATGAAAACTTTAGTCCCTCGTCTACTGTTATAATACTAAAAGAAGGTTTGATCAATAATCAGGACCCTACTTTTTTAAGAAGATTCAAAGCAATAATACTTACAGAAGGTTCGATAGATCAAGATAGTGAACCTATACTAAAAGATTACAAGAATTCTGGAGGTATATTGCTCCCGGACATTACAGCAGGAAAAAATGCAATAACAGAAGAGGACATAAATAGTATTCTAATTTCAAAGGCGGATTATAAAGATGTCAAAAAGCTTAATATAACCAACTATTCGCCGAACAAAAGAGAGATAATAACAAACAATGAAAAAGGCTTCCTTGTTCTAAGCGAGAAATTCTTCATGTTTGAAGGTTGGAAAGCCAGATTAAATGGAAAAAGCAGGGAAATAGTAAGGGCAAACGGAATAAACTCTGCAGTCTATATAGACAATCCCGGAACTCTCTGGATTGAATACCAATCAAAATCATTTAAGGACGGAATGATAATTTCTGTAATAACACTAGTAACCATTGCAGCATATTTTATATTTTATTTTTTGAATAAAGCTATAAAAAAACAAAAATGAAGCTGTCTATAATAATGCCTATATACAATGAGAAAAAAACATTACTTGAAATATTGAGAAAAATAAATAAGGTAAAGCTCGATAACATAGAGAAAGAGGTAATTATTGTTGATGATTTCTCCACGGATGGCACAAGGGAAATCCTAAAAAGAATAAAGGGGCATAAAGTATTATTTCATGAAAAAAATAAGGGCAAAGGCTCTGCAATAAGAACAGGGTTAAAGCACTCAACAGGGGATGTGATATTAATACAAGATGCAGATTTGGAGTACGACCCAGCCGATTACCCCAAACTATTAAAGCCTATAATAAACAAAAAAGCCAAGGTTGTCTATGGTTCAAGATTCTCAGGAAAACACAAAGCTAAATACAAAACATATTACCTAGGTAATATTTTGCTAAGCCTCATAACAAGAATAATTTATCTAAGAAAGATAACAGATATGGAAACATGTTACAAAGTATTCAGAAAAGACGTAATCAAAAGCATAAAACTAAAAGCCAAAAGATTTGATTTTGAACCGGAAATTACTGCAAAGTTAATAAAAAAAGGATATAAAATAGTAGAAGTTCCTATTTGGTACAAATGCAGGGATTTCAAAGAAGGAAAAAAGATAACATGGAAAGATGGGTTAAAAGCCGTTTTTTATCTTCTTAAGTACAGGCTCTTGGATTAACATAAACTAATATTGGGAAAATAAAAAATCAATGGGAAAGATTTATAAAAAAAGGAGGAATTGTTCCTGATGCGTAAGATGTACAAAATATTTTTTAAAAAAATAAAACCGCACCTAACAGCAATAATAGTCCTTATACTCATAACGCTTCTTTATTTTAACTATTTTTATAATGAAAAACTACCTCCAAGAGACATAACCGGTTATTATTTGCCTGCAGCAGAGACCCTAAAAATATCATTAAAGGAGTACAAAGATCCATGGCCATTGTGGACCCCTTATGGTTTTAGCGGCACACCTTTCTTAATGAAGACTAATATAGGTCTGGACAGTCTTCTGGGGCCTTTGCTGTTGCTAATACCAAACACAATCATTGCATTAAAGCTCACATATATACTCTTATTCCTCATAGCAGGCTTGTCGATGTATGCCTTAATGCTGTACCTGAAAGTTGATAAGAAATTTGCCTTTATTTCTGCCCTGATTTATATTCTCAATGGGCATAATACAAAGTTGCACACATATTTCTGGCTCCTTACTATAGGCGGGTATGCCCTACTGCCCCTGTTTTTTCTTTTTGGTATGAAATCGGTAAGAGAGCAGGAATGGGTAAGAAATTCGGTAATAACAGGGATAATTCTAGCAATTTTGTTGAGATTAAACCCGGATGTCAAAATTTTATTGTGGGGAGGCCTCATATTTGCTCTTTATATTTTATTCAGCCTATTAACAAAATTATCCCTAAAAAGAGCTATAAAAATATCCCTGGTATCAGGCCTCATCCTTATTGTTTTTTTTGGTTTATCCGCCCAAAGGATACTCTCACATAACAGCTATATAAAAATAAGCAGCAGAGGCGCTACTTCATGGGAAATAGCATCAGGTAGAAAACTCCCCTACAAAGACATCTTCAATAGACTTATTGAGCCAGTCTACAAGGGGATGCCAAAAATACAAAGGGAAGGGACAGGAGACCATATAGGAATAATCGCCTTTTTACTGGCCGCCTTCGCTGTATACAAAAAAAGAAAAAGCAAGAAAGTAATATTCTTTGCCATTGTAGCTGTCCTGTCTGTGCTGATAGCCACAAACACATTTAAACTATATTATCTTCTGTGGCATCTTCCCTTCTTCAAAAGCATGAGGTACATGGACAGAACCCTTTTTTTATTTGTTTTTGCTGGCTCCATACTTGCAGGGATAGGAGCAAACGAGTTTTTTAAGAAGATAAAAGATAAAAAGAATGTATTATATGCCATCTTAGTAATACTAATCATAACCAATCTTTGGCTATTCAGCTACCGCCCTTACAGCAATGATTTAAACCAATGGGTAAATGTAAACGATGCAATAAAAAATAACTATATTCTGCAGTATCTAAGCAAAGAAAGGCAAAAGGAGATTTTCAGGGTCCAAACATACGAAACAACAGGTATAGACTGGGGAACAGACTTCTATAACGTGCCCTTAAGGCTGGAGCATATTTACAGGTATGACACTGCATGGTACCCCCCCTATATGAATGTTTATCTGAGTGTAGCCTATAATGACCCCGCTAAATTCTGGGGCATATTGAATCTTAAATACCTCACTGCTAGAAATGAGATAAACGTATCTGGCTTCAAGTTTGTTAAGAAATTTGAAAACTGCACTGTTTGTTTTCCGGATGAAGATAGATATGAAAAAGCATGGGGGCCATACCTTTATGAGAATGAGCAGTTCCTCCCAAGGGCTTATATTGTAGAAAATAGCGTGTTAGTGGTGGGAGAGGAAGAGTCAGTCACCCAAACCATATACGGCCTGATGTTGAATAAAAACTTCAATCCAGAAAACACAGTAATAATAAGGGGCAAGAAAAGCATTAACGACTATGACATAGATGATTTAAACAAATTTTCATCCATCTTCCTAACCAAAGGCTCGATTGACCAAGATTCTGTTTTTAAATTGCAGCATTACACAAGCTTAGGAGGAATACTGTTGCCGGATATAACCAAAAACGAAAACAGTGTATCTGAAATTGACATCAATAATCTATTCAATTCATTTAAAGGCAACCTAAACCCAATTGACGATAAAAGCATAATAATGCACAATTTTGACAAAAGAGAGATAAAACTCAGCAAACAAAAAGGATTCTTGGTTTATAGTGAAAAGTTCTCGGTTTTTGAAGGATGGGGTTTAACAATAAATAATAAAGAAAAGGAGGAAATTCTAAATGCAGACGCTATGGTAACAGCTGTTTATCTAAAAGGCGATGAAACCAGCCTAACATTTAATTACAAACCAAAACCTTATATAGCTGGTTTAATTATAAGCGTGATAACATTAATAGGGGTGGTGTCTTATCTTGTTTATGGATCTATTAGAAAAAATAAAAAGGAAGATAAAAAACCACAGGTATTATAGGCACGGTAAAAATTTTTCAAAATACTTTTTAATTGGTATTTTATGGACTTTTCTCAATATATTTCTTATGTGGCTCTCTATAGACATCCTAAAATTCCCAACTGTTTATGCAGCTTCAGCTGTCGTTGTTATTTTGTTTACAGGGAAATTCTATGTTTACAGGCTAGTAAACCTAATAGAAAATAAATTTTTGAAATATACCTATACAGTTATCGGATTTTATATAGCAAATATATTCCTAATGTGGTTGTTTGTGGACATAATGGGATGGAAAGCGGTGATAAGCTCAACAATCATCGTTTATGCTTTGTTTATATTGCGATTTATAGCCTTCAATTTGGTCGGTTTGATCAAAGAATAAGGGTAAATCAGGCACCAACCAGATAGTTTCCTATCGCCAAAACATCTATGCAATCAGTTTTAAAAGACCTGATTGCATCATCTGGAGTACAAACAATTGGCTCTTCATGCATATTAAAGCTGGTATTGACAAAAGAGCTCAATCCGCTTATATCCTTAAATATTTTAAGAATTTTATAATAGCTATCATTCTGTTTCCTGTTTATTGTTTGTGGTCTTGCAGTCCCATCAATATGAACAACAGCAGGAATCCTCTCTCTTACCCCCTTACTAACATTAAAAGTTATTGTCATAAATCTAGCAGGATAACTCCCTTCATTATAATCCTTATATGTAGCTGAAGCATCCTCTTCTAATGTAACAGGAGCAAAAGGCATAAATTCAGTTCTCTGAAGCCTTTTATTCAGTGAATCGTTAATCGATTTATCAACAGGGGTCACTAATATCGACCTATTCCCCAAAGCCCGTGGACCATATTCAAGCCTGCCATCAAATCTTCCAACAACCTTCTTATCCTTAATTAACTGTGCAACTTCTTGCTCTATATCATCACTCTGCCTATATTTAAGCTTGTGTCTCTCTAACGCTTTTCCTATTTCCTCTTCTGTATATTCAGGACCATAATAAACCCTGTCTATCTCAAAAGGCTTTAGAACTTTCCCTTTCTTTAACAATTCCTGACCATAACAGTATAATGCAGCGCCAACAGCTATCCCCCCATCCCCCATTGCAGGATAAACAAAAAAGGAATCCACTTCTTTCATCTCTAGTATGTGATGGTTAAGTTTTACATTAGCAAAAACCCCTCCAGCTGTAACTACATCGCTAAAACCTGTTTTATTAACAGCCGCCTTAACAAAACTAGTAACAGAATCCTCTAATTGTTTCTGCACTGCAGCAGCTATCTGCTCCCTAGAAAGCTTATCTACATCATTAATCTCCTTCTTCATCACCTGCCAATATTTTTTAAAAGGAGCTATAAGTGGGTAAGGTAACTGGAAAATCTTTCTTGATAAACTATATCTAAAATTAAGATTTGTTGCTTTTAATATCTCCTTAAAAGCTTTATAAGCATCATTATTCCAGTTACCATACCCTGCTAACCCGGTAATTTTTCCTTCGTGTCTGTTATGCCTAAACCCCAGACCTTCTGTCACAGTACTATAAAAATGACCCGGGCTATCATACATAGAAACAGCGCTTAACGTCTTAAATTCACCATTCTCCACCACCATAACTAGACCTGCTAACTCATCCCCCTTGCCATCTAATGTTATAATTGTAGCTTCTTTTTTATTTCCGTTATAATAAGCGCTAGCAGCATGTGCCACATGATGATTTACCCTAACCAATCTCTTTTTGTGTAAATTATATTTTCTTAACACTCTCCTAACATTAGACAACCTATATCTTTGATAAAGAATTGGCACAGGCCAACCAATTGGCAAAGGCAATAACCAATTAATTTCTCTTTCCTTAAAAATATCTTTCATTACCCTTTTAAGCAAAGTTCTTGTTGGTTCAAACCCCAAAGCAACGATATCTATCTCCTCTGGTTTTGTTCCTGTCCTCCTTAACACTTCCCCAACACATCTATAAGGCAAACCATGCTCAAATTTCCTGCCATCATGATACTTAATCCTGGATAATCTTTCTTCTTCTACAGCAAACTTTACTTTTCCATCTTCTATTAAGGCTGCTGCTGAATTATGTCCATCATAAAAACCTAGTATCTTCATTTTATTCGTTTTTGGGTATTATCTTACCGAATATTTTATTTTTTTCCAGAGTATAATCTCTGGTGATTATTTTTCCATTATGTCTTATTATAGTCAAAAAAGCTCCTTCATAATCATCGTACGTAAGTCTTGTTATCCTACACCCCGGATATTTCCTCTTAAGATAAAAACCAACTCTTTTCTCAAGAATATATCTCCTGACACCCCCTACTCCAAAAAGTTCCAACAACTTAAACAAGAAAATAGCCAAAACCACCAAAAAAACATAAAAAACTATCAAACCAATTACCCAGTATAATATGGTCAGGTACATTGCCATTTTCAAAACCACTTAACAACAAGTCTAGGAATCTGGAAGGAGTATATAAAACTTCTCTTTAAATACCCCCTATTAAAAAACATTTAGAAAACATTTAAATAAAGAACAATTTTACTAAACCTCATGGAAAAAATCTCAAAATATCTAGAATTCATAATCCTAATCATATTCGTTTCTGCTTTCCTTTGGGTTGGTCTAGCAAATCCCTACCTTAATCAAATAAAACATTCTAGGCCATACGCTTACCTTGCTTCGGATGCCTTTTTTCATCAATCTGTAGCGGATTATATGGAAACAGTAGGTAAAATAAAGTTCACCCCCTCATATGAGGTTGGCGGCCACCCGCTAGTTTACGACCAACATCCGCCAGTTCTCTTTGAATTATCTTCTTTATTAGCTAAAATTAGTGGCCTAGAAGTTTATGACTCAATGTATCTGATAGTTAGTATAATTGCTATGTTAATCCCTCTTGTGTTTTATCTGTTAGCAAGAAAAGTTAAAAAAGGAATAGCGTATCTTTCCCTTCCTATAACATTTTTGATATTTTCAAAAGGGTTTAATGTTCTTTTCTTCTGGGGTTTTTGGTTATTTGTTACTGGCGTCTTTTTCATGATTACTGTGTTCTGGGCTTTAGCAAACTTACACCTTAAAAGAAGCTACCTGTTACTGGGCATCTTTCTGGCCGCCACTTCTCTGAGCCACATCCCGGAAACCTTCTATGCAGGTATTTTTATTTTCATACTTATCATAATAGACATTATCAAAAACAAGAAAATAAATATAAATTTGATTAAAAAGATAATCGTGTCCTCCATTATAATGTTTGTACTCTCGATCCATTACATCATTGTTTTCTCAAAAACAATGCTTCTTTCAGAAGGTTATAGAAATGTATGGGATTTAAAGAATATGGCAGCCCTTAGCGGACTTCCAGAAACTCCCCTTACTAGCCTAGGAATAGCAGGAATAGTTGCTTTGATCGGCTTTATTTTTTTCTTGCTCATTAAAAAGGAAAAAACGTTTAAAGTTGCATCTATTTCTATCTATAGTTTCTCTTTGGGATATTTCATCTTATTGGGAGTAGCAAAAAGATCCTACATACACCGCCTTTTTTGGTTTGTATATATATCATTCTTCTTTGGTTTTGGGATATATCAGCTAATCAGAATTATAAATAAAAAATATATTGCTCTATCCTCATGCTTTATTGCAATAGCACTAATTTTGATAATCACACTTCCACTATCAAAAAATACCAAAGTCGGCAGTGGAGTTGTTGATCAGGATAGCTGGAATGCCTTGCTTTGGATAAGAAACAATATACCCTCTGACTCAAGGGTTTATTATTTCTACTCTGATGCTTTTTCCCACAAAGCACTGATGTATAACTCCTACCACGTCTCATTTATAGTTAACGTAAATAATTACATTGAAAAGCTGCAAAAAGGACTAATAAACAGAAGATATCTCTTCAGCCTTGCTGATTCTTACCATGATTACTTATGCCCCCTAAGCAGATTTAGTTTTGGTTATTACAGAAATCGTTTAATGCCAAAAAACAATTCCAACTATAAATGTGAAAAGGGCTATAGAAGCATCGAAAATGTGCCTGAGGAGGATTCTAATAAGGACATATGTGATATCGAATACATGGTTTTCACAAAAGCCACTATGCAGCCCGTATTAGCCCAATACAATATGGCCATAAGAAACACATTATTACAATCAGATTGGATAGAAGAGATTTACTCAAACAATATGATATCAATACTAAAAAATAATAAACCAGGGGTTGATTGCATTGGAACTAACCAATAAACTAAAGAAAGAAGGACTTTACATACTAATTCTTTTTGCAGTATTCTTAATAATATTCAAGCTATTATTTTTTAAAGAAAACTTTTGGGTTATAACAAAAACTGTTTTCTCTTTATTCTGGCTATTCATAATACCCGGATTTGCGTTAATATACTACTGGCATGATTCTCTTGACTTTATTGAAAGATTGATTATTGGCTCTGCATTAGGATTTGCAGTAATCGGTGTCATCGGCTACAATCTAGGATTGATAGGCATTAATATGGGATATCAATTATGGATAATACCTATAGCCTCAATAATTATTGGAATCTTGATATTACTTAAAAAAAGGCAAAAAGGAAAGGATTAGTGTTTAAACTTCTTAATCAAAACTCCAACCAAAACCAAAAAAACAAAAGTTATAGCTATAGCAAGCTTAAAGGAAATAAAAACCCCTAACCAATAAGCTATTGATGAAAACACCCCAATTCCAATAAAAAAAGAAAATATAATTTTTTCACTCCTTGAAATATTAAAATTATCCAAAATTAAATAAGAAGGTAAAAAGAATACCAGCAAAATCCCAAAAATTATCTTAAACCCGGTAAAACCCCAAAAAATAAATGAAAACAATCCTATCAAAATTAATATTATTTCCATTGTTATCTTATCATCAAATTTAATTTTCAAATTCATACACCCTTATGTAAGTCTTGTCATATATCAAAGAGCTATTAGCTAAATTCTGTTTTTCCCATTCCTGCAGATTGTTAATAGTATTCTGGTCTCCAATAAGCGCAAAATCAGAATAATCCACAATAACATAACTCACATTGCCTCCGAGATCATACCTTCCAGAATCCAGCATAAATCTATGGCTAATCATCCAGAGCCATCTTGTTTTTGCCAAAGAAATTTCCCCCGCATGATACATCTCTGTATTTTGTGGAATAGTCTTGCTTTTTTCTATCCACTGGGTTAGCTCATATTGATAGGGATTTATCCTCAAAATTCCCCCATACGCCTCCTTCAAAGATTTGCTTGCCTCTACACCAACAGCCATAAACATGAAAACAACAAAAACAGCCATTAAACCATATTTAATATAACGTTTATACCTAAGCTCAGGTATCAAAGAAACCAAATACACTAAACCCAACACCATTAAAGGATAAAATATATGGGCTGTACCGCTTAATGATCTGTGAACCCTTCCTTTGCCAATAAAATCAAGATGCACCATAATATACAAGCTTATAAGCCATGCTAATATCACCAAATCCTTTCTATTCCTCCTCAACAAAAGAAATAATACCCCCAATAACAATAAAGGGATTGTCCAGTAAGGTCCAATCATTGCTTTATAGGAAAAATAGGATTCCGGCACCCCGGGGTTATGCTCTGGTTTTTTAAACCAGTAAAACAATCTGCTTATATCACCTATTGATTCCGTTGCTCCTCCCTCAGACTGCAGCCTTGCAACCACATTCATAGATTGAAAAGGAAAAATGCTGACAATCAATAAAAAGAGAAAAATTGAGGCAGATACATGTTTGATGCTGAAAAAAAATCTTTTTTCTTTAACTAAAAAAAATAAAGCAGTAATAATCAAAGCCCCAACCGAATGAAAAAAATCCATTGGATGTATAAAGAAATTAATAGCCAAAAGCAAAGACATAATATAAAGGTATATTGGCTTCTCATCTTTTGCCAAATAAGAGCTGCAGTATTTATAAAAACAATAGATTATCAAAGGTAAATATGCAAAACCCATCCTCTCGGGCCATTGCCCCCATAAATAAACCATTATATCCCTCATGGAAAATATAAGCAAAAAAGAGGATATTAAAGCAGCCTCAAAGCCAAAAAATCTTCTAATAATAAAATAAACGCTTAATACGATTAATGAGCAGAAAATCGCATTTGCCAGGTATATTGAAAAACCGCTCTCACCTCCAAAAACAGCAGCTATAGCAAGAGAAGTATGGAATGGAGGAGGATACCAAAGAGTATGTGATTTAAACTTATTATCTTCACCATACCGTTTATCAATGTAATAAGGCAATGTTGTAATAGACCTGTCAGACTTATATGTATAATCCGCAACAGCATAGTGTGAAGCAGCATCAACTTCCCCATAAGGCATATGGTTTTTTTGTATAGGCAAAGTCCAGAAATATAAGCATGTAAGATAAAGCAAAGTTACAATTATTGCTTCTATGTTCTTGTTTATCTTCATTCTCAAAAACTACAAACCCTTCCTAACAACCCCAAAAACATCCTCAACCTTAATAGCCTTCAAACACTTACTATCCTTACAAGGAGTCTTTCTGTGATTAAATGCTGAAACACAAGGGGAACAAGCATAATTTGAATAAACACATTCGCAATTATCACTCAAAGGAGCATATATCTTAGGAGTTTCAGGACCAAACAAAACAACTATCTTGATATCGGTCAAAGAAGCAAAATGCGCTGGACCGCTGTCATTAGTAACAAGAACCTTTGAGATATTATAAAGATCGATTAATTCTTTAAATGTTGTTTTTCCGGTAAAATCAATACATCTTCTGTTTTTTACATAATCACAAATTGCCTTTGCATCATCCTTTTCTGACTTTGTACCTGTTATAACTATAAAAAAATTCCTCACTTTTAATATTTTCTCAGCCAAATTCATAAAATTCCTTAAAGGCCACCTCCTTATTGGCAAAAGCTGGCTTGCATTTGGATTTAACAATACAATTTTACTCTTCTCATTAATATCTGGGTTAATATCCTTTAGTTTACCAAATATATTCTTCATATCTTCCTTCTTGGAAACAATCTTAGCTCTGGCTACCTCTTCCTTTTTTATTTCCCTTTTTAACATAGGAACCTCGCTAATATCCGCTTTTAGACTATAAACCAAAGCCATAAAATTCTTGCTTATATGATAATGAGGATTGTACTCAACTCTATGTGTCTGAAAATTTCCTCTATACAATCCTTCCATATCATACCTATAAAAACCAGCAATTGCCCTTGCCCCGCTTAAAAAGCTCAACACACTTGTAAATCTTGAAAAAAGCTCCAAATCAATCACAGTATCTATTCCTTTAAACCTCATCTTAAAAATAGCCAAAATTGTATCGATAAAAAACAAGAAAAAGGATTTGCTTCTTATCGTAATCACATTTTCCTTTGGGACTATACCAAGCAATTTTATACTTTCCTCGTTCTCTTTAAATATCATAAAATACAGTTGAGTATTAAACAACTCTTTGGCCTTTTTCATAGCAGAATAAGCCAAAACTGTAGAGCCCATCTCAGAAAGTTCTATAAAAAGTATCTTTTTAGGCTTAAATCCTTTCTTTATCTTTCTTAAACCAAAAAGCCTTTCTATAGAAGTAACTATTGAAAGTAAAAAACAAAAAGGAACGCCTAAATAATAATCCACAAAACGCATAAAATTAACATTCATTTTTATGCCTTAATCTGATTTCTCCAATAATCCAACAAATCCCTCAACGTCTTCTCAAAGGCTATCTCTGGTTTCCATCCAGTTTGCTCTCTAAATCTAGAATTATCACCAATCAATATAGGAACATCACTGGGCCTCATCCTTTCAGGATCATTCTCGAGCTCTATCTTTTTATCTGTCATCTCTAAAAACATATCCAGTACCTCCTTTATTTTATACCCCTTCCCAGAACATATGTTATACCTTTCTCCTGGAATTCCCTTTTCTAAAGCTAGGTTATAACCTCTAACCATATCCCTTACATCTGTAAAATCCCTGATAGCATCTAAATTCCCTACCTTGATTTTGGCTTCTCTTAACCCTTTTTCAATCTTCACTATCTGTTTAGCAAAATTAGAACATACAAAAACTTCACCTCTCCTAGGACCTGTATGATTAAACCCCCTTGTAACAATTATCTTCAATCCATAAGATTTGAAATATTGAAATGAAAGCATATCTTGAGCAACCTTAGAAACACCATAAGGGCTTAAAGGCCTTAACGGATTAGTTTCTTTTATTGGGGTTTCCTCTGGTTTCACCAAACCATATTCTTCAGAAGAACATGCTACTTGAATTTTTGGATCGATCCCTGCCTTTCTTACAGCCTCGAACAAATTCACTGTTCCTATAACATTTGTTTTAATTGTATCTGCAGGAGCTATCCACGATGTTGGCACAAAAGACTGGGCTGCTAAATGATAAATCTGGTCTGGTTTGATTTTCTGGATTGCATTATAAAGAGAATGAGCATCGTTAAGATCCGCTTCTACTATTTTCAATTTAGATTTTATATGATCTATATTTCTTGTATCGCTTCTCCATCTAGCAATACCATAAACAATATATCCCTTATTAAGCAAAAGCTCTGCCAAATGAGAGCCAACAAAACCTGTAATACCGGTAATAAGCGCTTTCATAACAAACCACCTTTAAAGCTAAAGAAGAAGAGTTTATTTTTAAATCTTGTGGATTTATAGCCTATATACTCCACCATAGTTTCACAAACTATTTAAACAAAACCTTCAACCTAAAAGCCTATGAAAATAGCTATCTTAACACCAACATTTTCGCATTTTTCTGGAATAGATAGGCTTGTAGAAATAAAATATAAAGACTACATAAAAAAAGGCCACAAGGTAGATATATTCACCTTAAGCGCCTCTCTAAAGCCAAAAAAAGCTGGCTTATATATTCTTGGAATGCCAAAAAATCTTTTCTTTGAAAGAATCTATAGACTATTTATGTTCCTTGATTTCAAAAAAATAAAAATATATGTCCATATTCTAAAAAACTATGATATTGTTATATCGCATCTTTACCCTATGAACCTACTCGCATACAAAGCAAAAAATAAAAATAAGAACTTAAAATATATTTACTATAATGCAGGTGTAGGCATCGTCGATGCATATTCTTTTTTTGAGAAAGTATACTTAAGGTTATTTAATTTCCTAAACAATAAAACAATAAAAAACTGTGATTCTGCAATCTCAATTTCAGACTATCTAAGAAAAACGCTAAAAAAGGAAACAGGAATTGACAGCAAAGTAGAGTATATCCAAATAGACAAGAAAAGATTCCATAAAGGAATCAGCGGTAAAAGAATAAGAAAAAAGTACAATATTAAAAATGAACCTGTTCTGCTCTACGTGGGGAGAATAAGCCCCCACAAAGGAATCCATTTATTGATAAATTCTTTCAAGATAGTACAAAAAAAATACCCCAAATCAAAGCTTATCCTAGTAGGAAAGCACACATTCCCCAAATACACAAAAAAACTAAAAAAATTAGCAAATAAAAATGTTATATTCACTGGTTTTGTGGATGATAAAGAACTACCTTTCTATTACGCTGCATGTGATGTATACACAAGCGCCTCCTTATGGGAAGGATTCAATATGCCGGTTTGCGAGGCTCAGTCTGTTGGAAAACCTGTTGTTGCATTTGATATTGGGCCGCACCAGGAAGTAGTCAAAAGGGGGATCTTGGTAAAACCACAAAACGTTAAAGCATTTGCAGGTGCTATCGAAAAACTTCTAAGAGCAGTCCAGCATACTAAATTTATTGCTTCTTAAACAAGCCTACTTTCAAGTGCTCTCTGTCAGAAAGGTTATAACTCCATACCAAGGTTGAATTTGGATATTGCCCTAACCATTCTTTTCTATCCCTCTCCTTCGTATCTATCCCATAATCTCTATCTAAAACTAGCATAAAATAATTTACATCAGAGCGGTTAAACCTGTTGATATAATTGTTATAAGGGTTGGTTATATACACAGGAATATTCTGGTTTTCAGTTACAAAACAAGCAGATACGAGACCTTGTATTTGGACATTATTTGTCTTTTTTCCTAAATCTATAGATGCTCTGTAATAAGAGTCATCAGCCTTGACAACTAAAGTATAAAATTGGAAGAACCATATTAAGAATATCAAAGCAAAGATAACAACCACAAATAGCCTGCTTCTTCTGTTAATAAAAAGGAAAACATGAGAAAATGTCTTTTTGAATCCACTGCGAAAAATAAAATAAAAAATAAAGATAACAATTGTAATCAAAAGAGAAAACAAAAGACTCAAAAAATTCGTTGCTGCATTAAAGGAAAAAACAGGCAGATTAAATCTTTGAAAAAAAATCATTGTCTCATCCACTAGAAAATTTGTGTGATGAAAAAACCCGTATTTAAGAATATTTGCAATAATATTAAAAATAAGAAAAAAGTACAATATGGGGATTATTATTTTAGAGGCTTTATTTGTAAGCTTGAATTGGGAAGGATAAAACCTAAAATTTGATAATAACTGGGCTGATAAAAATACAAGGGCAGGTATCATAGGCATCATACGTCTAAGGGGGGTATTATCCTCAGCGATAAAGAAAAAAAGTAGACTAAAAAGTATCCAATTAAATGCAAAAAAATTCATAGGCCTCACATCTTTATATCTTTGAAGAAGTTTACTTATTATAAAGATTAAAAAGAAGAAAGCAGTTAAAGAAACTATTGGCATTCTCACAAAAAATGGCTTCTCAAACCCAAGAGTTATTGCTTTGAATAGTCTTAAAAGAAACGGAAATACCCCTATTGTATAATCAACAAACAAGTTTTGAACAAGGATTCTCTTCAGAATATCATAAAAGGGAATAAAAAAAAGAAAGAGGTAAATCAAAAAAATGGGTATCCATATAATAAACAGATAGGAATATACCCTAAAGATAGTTCTAAACTCTTTTTTTCTAAAAGATTCATGAACCAGGAAAAGCGTGGAAAAAAAGACAGTGGGAAAAAAATGCACACTGGATGATTTTGCCAAAAATGCTAAAAAAGAGGTTATGCCGACTAATACGAGGAACCCCCTCCTTTTTACGGACTTTTGGAAAAAATAAAATACTAAAAACAAGAAAAACATCGAAAATATCTCCAGCATAGCTGCCCTACTAAAGATTAAATAAAGAAAATTGTACGATAATAAAAAGGTACCGATAATAGCAGTTTTCTTATCGAATTCATTTTTCATAGTTAAAAAAAACAGTATAATAGAAATTATACTAAAAAAGACAGACATAAGCCTGGCTGTAATAATTCCCACTCCAAAAATATAAAAAAACAAGTACAATGAAAAAGTGAATAATGGAGTAATAAAAATAGGATTCCATTCATCATTTTTTATGAACCATTTGCCAAAGAGTATTTTATTCCTAGCATTATGCATCCAGGGGCCTTCATCGCAATTTTGGGTCCCTGCTTGATAAGTAGAGGGCAAATCAGCTCTAAGATAGAATAATCTTGAAAATACAGGTATAACAACCAAAAAAAGAATTAGAGATATGAATAATATCTTTTTTTTCATTTTAGAATAATATCCATTACCCTCTCAGCAGATTTGCCATCGCCAAAAGGATTCTTCCAAGAAGTATCTCTTGATAACATCTTATTAACGCCGTTAAGAATCTCCCTAGGGTTTACATCAACCAGAATATTGCTTCCTATATTCAAAGTTTCCACTCTTTCTGTATTCTCCCTTAAAGTTACACACGGCACTTTCAAAATACAGCTTTCCTCTTGAATTCCGCCCGAATCTGTCAATACTATTTTCGCATTTGCCTGTAGTTGTAAAAACTCTAAATAACCTACTGGAATGACCGTCTTTACACCATCAGGTATTTTTAAGTTAAACTGCTTAAGCATTTTGGAAGTTCTTGGATGGATAGGCCATATCATAGGAATATTGTATCTTTCTTTTAAAAGCTTAAATCCCTCAAGCATGCTGCTTAATCTTTCATGCACATCCACAGTTTCTGGCCTATGTGCAGTTATAACCATATAATTTTCTTTCTCTAGATTTAATTTCTCAAGAATATCCGTTTTCCTAGCTGCAAGTTCCTTATGCATTAAAACAGAATCAACGATAGTATTCCCTGTCACAGATATTTTCTTTGGGTCTATGCCTTCCTCCAAAACATTCTCTTTAGCTTCCTCTGTTGGAACGAATAATAAATCTGCAATATGATCTGTGATTATCCTATTCGTCTCTTCAACCATTGCAATATCATGGCTTCTTAATCCTGCTTCAATATGTCCTACCTTAATATTAAGCTTATTTGCTGCTAATGATCCAGAAAGAACAGAATTTGTATCGCCCAACACCAAAGTAATATCAGGTTTCTCTCTCACAAGTATTTCCTGAATCTTTCTTAGCATCATACCTATCTGCAACCTAAAAGATTTTAATCCTGCGTTTATATTATATTTTGGATAAGTAAGATTAAGCTCTTCAAAAAATAGCTTATCCATCTCGTAAGAGTAATGCTGACCAGTATGAAGCAGGAAATAATCTAATTTCTTTTTCTCGCAAGTCTTAATAATGGGGGCCATTTTTATAATTTCAGGTCTTGTTCCTATAATTATGCATATCTTCATTTTGATTAAACTATCCAGCCCTTATTGGGCTCCTCAATTTGCCATAATAATGCTTGAACAGCGAATATTGAAACCCAAGAGTTTATATCTTTTGATATCCTCCCTTTGTCGGTTTTGTTGTACGCTAATCCTCCTTCCTTTGATTGAAGGCTTTTTAGAAATATGGTTGCTTTTTTAATGTTTTCGATGTATTTTCCCTTATTAACACAGCACCATATCCTAATTGCCTGAGCTGTAGCATCTCCTTGTTTTTCTATCTCAACTCCTTCCCTAAAATACCAATTATTCATACTTCCATCCTCGTTCTGGTTCTTTGCTAGCCAATCCGCCGATTTTAATATGGTGCCTTCATAATCATAACCCTTTGCTGACATAAACAAAAGGCCTTCAGTTGCATAACAATGCGAGTGTGTATAAACAAAACCCCTTTTCTCGTTTATTGCGAAATAGCCGTCTTTAAAAGTCCCCTCTACTAATTCTTCTGCTATCTGTTCTGCAAGCTTTTTATATCTTTCATCTCCAAAAAATTCATAAGCTTCGTAAAGAGCTATACAATTCTTGATTAATAAGGAGCCATAGCTCAATGACCACTTATCCAAATCTACAACCGCCCTGCTTTTCTTAAAAGCCACTTGTTTTTTTAATAAAGAACCATAAACAAAATCCAAAAGTTTCCTTAAAGCAACCACCTGTTCTTTGTTCAAATCAGTTACCTTGCTCAAAGCAATTAACCCCGATACGCAAATCGCTGAGTCAAAAACATAATCAATATTGCCTCTTGAAACTCCCCCTGATTTTGAAAGATTCTTGCTTAAATAGTCAGCAGAAACAATTGCCCTATTCAAAAAGTCATCGTTCTTATTTCTTTTATAAAGATAAGAAAACAATTTTATGTAATAACCAATTATTTCATTGTATATATAACCTGGCTTAGTTGGATTCACCCAACTATAAACTGCGCCATCCTTCGATCTCATCTCAGAATTAATAAGCCAATTTAATATTCTTTCATAAAAAGATTGAAGATTTGTTTGTTCCATTATTTCTACCCATTAAATCCACCTATTGATAATTACCCTTAATAATCCGATTATATAGTAAATGCTGTCTTTTAATAAACTAAAAGTAGATTCTCCTGCTTCCCGATCAAGCAAGGCTCTAACAGGCACCTCCTTTATTCTTGCTTTTTTCCTCATTAAGTTCACCAATAACTCAAGCTCAACCTCAAAGCCATTACTCCTAGAATTTATTTCCCTAAGCTTCCTTACATTATAAGCCCTAAAATTATTGGTCATATCTCTCACGTTTGAAATTATCGCAATTCTTGTAATAAGATTAGTTAACTTGCTTAAGATATATCTCAAAGAAGGCACCTCATCTATTCCACCACCTTTAGCGTATCTGGAGCCGATAACAACGTCATATCCTTTATCAACAGTGTCTACTAATTTTCTTATATATCCAGGAGGGTGTGCTAGATCAGCATCCATTGTGACAATTATCCTTCCCTTGGCATGTTTAAAGCCAGTCCTCAACGCATTCCCAAGACCCTTATTTGGATGGTAACTAATGAGCCTTATTTGCGGGTATTTCTTTTTAAATTTAAAAGCGATCTCCTTGGAATTATCAACGCTCCCGTCATCAATCATGATTAATTCAAAATTTTCCTCCAATTTTATATCTCTAAAAAAAGTCTTAATAAAAGAAGGCAGTACCTCCCCCTCATTATATAATCCAACAACTACCGATATCATCACTCGTAGAAAAACAGCATCCTTTTAAATATTTTCCTATCCAAAGCTGCTAAGCGATTGTTTTATATCCAAAAAACATAAAGTATATTAATAAACAAAGTTTTTCTAATCACCAATATGAAAATATTATTTATACAATCCGATCCTTTTGCTTGGATCGGAAAGATGAGCATATCTGCTGTGTTGAAAAAAGAGGGTCACAAATGTGATATCCTCATAGAACCAGCAGAGAAAAAATTAATAGAATCAATCAAAAAAATAAGCCCGGATATAGTAGCTTTTTCCATAACAACCGGCACCCATATGTGGGTATTAGAAAAGGCAAAAGAAGTAAAAGAAAAATTAAATTTGCCTATCCTCTTTGGTGGACCGCATGCAACATTTTTTCCTGAAATAATAAAAGACAGAAGCGTAGATGTGGTTTGTAGGGGAGAAAGTGAATATGCTATCCTAGAATTATTAAACAGCTTGGAAGAAGGCAAAGAAATAAAAAGAATAAAAAATTTATGGGTAAAAGAGGGTAATAAAATCTATAAAAATAAGCTTAGAGCATTAATCCAAAACCTTGATTCCTTGCCCTTCCCAGATAGGTCATTATATTATAATAGATATGAATTTCTTAGGAGTCAAAAAAGCAGGGATTTCATATTAATGAGGGGTTGCCCCTATAATTGTTCATTTTGTTATAATCATTCGCTAAAAAAGCTATACGCTCAAAAAGGGAAATACACTCGTTACAAAAGTGTAAACCGTGCGATAGAAGAGATACTAGATGTCAAGAAAAGGTGGGGCTTAGGAAGTGCTATGTTTTTTGATGAAGTAGCATTTTTAAACAAAAATTGGTTATTTTCTTTTTTAAAGCAATATAAGGAAAGAGTTAATGTCCCTTTTGTCACAGAAGCAAGAGCCGACTTATTGGACGAAGAAACAGTCCACAAGCTAAAACAAGCTAATTGCAGCTGCGTAAGGATGGGTGTTGAGACTGGATCAGACCATCTAAGAAATGAGGTTTTAAGAAAAAATTTAACAAACAAACAAATTGAAACAGCTGCACACCTTATAAAAAAAGAAAAGATTCTTTTAGAGACCTATAACATGATCGGTCTCCCAAGAGAAAGTCTGCGAAACGCATTTGAAACGCTGTATTTTAATAGAAAAATCAAAGCAGATTACGCGTGGTGTGCTATTTTCCATCCATACCCTAAAACAGACTTAGCAGATTTAGCTATAAAAGATAAACTTATAGGTGGAAATTTTTGGCAGAATATGGAACCATCATTTTTTATTTCAACACCTATGAAATTAAAATATAAAAAAGAAATAATTAATTTACAAAAATTTTTTGCTTTGGCAGTAAAATTCCCTATTTTGATTCCTTCGCTTAAATGGTTAATAAAGTTCCCAAATAATAAGTTTTATGATTACTGCTTTAGGGCGGGTTATATTTACTTAACTTTAAAAACAACAAAAATAGGTATAATGGGGTTATATAAACTCGGAAAACTAACAGGTAGTTATTTTGAAAGAAAAAAATAAAAAGGGGTAGTATCCCGGGGCTTTTTTCAAAGGCCTTGCTGTAAAAGTAATTGTCCGTAAAAGATAAATTTATATAGAAAGGTATCTCCCCCAATAAGAACAAAAATGGAAAGGAAAGTTGGGGTTGGTTTCTCCAGAGTAAGTGAAAAAGCAAAGAGATATGTAAATGAGGCTCTTAAAAATCAATGGTTCATACATGGCAAGTTTATACAAAAACTAGAAAATGAATTCTCAACGTTGCATGGCTGTAAATTCGGATTGGTAACAAACAGTGGAACTAGCTCGTTGCATATAGCACTGCAGACCCTAAAGGAAATTCATGGATGGAAAGACAATGATGAAGTCATTGTCCCTGCTGTAACCTTTGTAGCAACATCCAATATAGTTATCCACAACAATATGAAGCCTGTTTTTGTGGATGTGGAGAAAGATTATTACGAATTAGATCCTAAATTAATAGAAGAAAAGATAACCGACAAAACAAAAGCAATAATCCCTGTTCATTTATTCGGCCAACCCTGTGATATGCAGCCAATAATGAAAATAGCAGAAAAACATAACTTAAAAGTGATAGAAGACTCGTGTGAAACGATATTTGCAAACTATAAAGGAAAACCAGTAGGAAGTTTTGGTGATATTGGTTGTTTTTCAATGTATGTAGCGCATATAATAAGTGCAGGTGTTGGAGGAATAAACACGACAAATAATGAAGAATATGCAAAAAGGCTCATCTCTTTGATGAATCACGGCAGAGACACCATATTCATAGACATAGGAGATGACAAAAATAAAACAAAAGAAGAATTAAAAGAAATCATATCAAAAAGATTCTCCTTTATTAATGTTGGTCATAGCTTCAGAGTCACTGAAATGGAAGGGGCTATAGCTTTTGCAGAACTAGAAGACCATAAAGAAAACATAAGAAAAAGAAGAGAAAATGCAAAATACCTTACTGACAACCTTAAAGAACTCCAAAATGAAATCCAATTGCCTTCTATAAGGCCAGAAACAGAACATTCCTTTATGATGTTCCCCATTGTAATGAAAAACCAAGAAAAAACAGAGATAGTAAACCACCTTGAAAACAATGGGGTTGAAACGAGAGATATGCTGCCTTTAGTAAACCAGCCAGTATACAGGGAACTCCTCAAAACAAAAGAAGACGATTACCCCATTGCAAAATGGATAAACAATAATGGATTCTATGTAGGCTGTCACCAGCATCTTACAAAAGAAGATCTTGACATAATAATAAAAGCAATTAAGGAATATTTTCAAAAAAATGATAGATGAAGATTTTTATAAAAACAAATCTATTCTCGTTACTGGGGGGGATGGCTTTATAGGCAGCCATCTTGTAAAAAGGTTGGTTGAAATAGGGAGCAAAGTTATTGTTTTAACTCACTCAAAAAATCTCCTCTTTCTTGATAAAATAAAAAACAAATTGGAAAAAATAATCTGTTGTGACATAACAAAAAAGGAGGATGTAAAAAAGATAAATGATAACATGAATATCATATTTCACCTTGCGGCAGATATCTCTGTAAGTAACTCTATAAAAAATCCGGAAAAAACAAGAATAACAAATGTTATCGGAACAAAAAATATATTGGATCTCGCAGTTGAGAAAAAGGTAAAAAAATTTGTTTATGTTTCAACGAGTGCTGTGTATGACTGGAGTAATCATCTAATAAACGAAAAAAGCGAAATTAAACCCTCTAACCCTTATGGTAAAACCAAACTTGAAGGTGAAAATCTGTGCCTTGAATACAAAAAAAAATTTGCAATTAATGTTGCAATACCCAGATTATTCAATGTTTATGGTGTAGGACAACAGAATGATTCTGTTGCATCGTTTACAAAAAAAGCCCTAAACAATGAGAATATAGCAGTGGAAGGAGAAGGCAACCAAAAAAGAGACTTCATAAACGTAAAAGATGTTGTAAGTGCCCTTCTGCTTATGGGCTCTGGTAAACTCACAGACAATCCAATTATAAATTTTGGTACTGGCATAGGAACAGAAATAATTGCTTTAGCAGAGAAAATTATTAAAATAAGCAATAGCTCCTCAAAAATTATCCATACAAAAGCAAGAAAAAATGATGGCTCTTCTGTTTGTGATTACAGCAAAGCAAAAAAACTGTTCAAATGGGAGCCAAAGATAATGATTAATGATGGTCTAGAAGAAATGATCCAATGGGCCAAAGGAGGTTATCACAATGAATAAAGAAATATGGAAAGGAAAAAAGGTTCTTGTTACAGGAGCAGATGGTTTTATGGGCTCGCACCTATGCGAAAGACTTCTAAACATAGGAGCTAAAGTTTCTATCTTTGTAAGATATGTTTCACATCCACCTATAGAAGACCTGAAGCTTAGGAATATAGGGCATATACAGGACAAGTTTGAAAAGATTATAAGGGGGAATATTGGTTGTAACGAAGCAACCAAACTAATCAGGCAGAACAATCCACAAGTTATATTCCACCTTGCAGCAGACGCTTATGTACCTCACTCGTTCGATAACCCCATAGAAGTAATAGAAAGTAATATTAAAGGCACAATTAATGTACTGGAAGCTGCTCGTGAACTAGACACAGAGCAAATTGTCTGTACATCATCTAGTGAAATGTACGGCCCATGCAATGGCCCTATAAAGGAAGATCACCCAATGTACCCTACTTCACCCTATGCAGCTTCAAAACTCGCAGCTGATAGGCTATCATACGCCTATCACAACACCTATGGAATACCTGTTTCAATAATGAGACCTTTCAATACATATGGCCCAAGGCACACTTATGATGTAATCCCAAAATTCATAAGACTTGCTCTTCAGGATAAACCATTAACAATCTATGGTGATGGGCAACAAACAAGAGATTTTAGTTATATAACAGATATGATTGAAGGCTTTTTGGTTATGGGCTCTGAGAAAAAGGCAATAGGGCAGGCAGTAAACTTCGGTACAGGAAAAGATGTAAAAATCATAGATGTTGCAAAAAAGATAATCGAATATAGTGGAAGCAACTCAAAAATTGTTCATTTAAAACCTAGGACTTCAGAGGTTAGCAAGCTTTTGGTTGACTACAGCAAGGCAAAAAGACTTTTCGGGTGGGAACCAAAGGTCTTCATTGATCAAGGATTAAAACTAAACATAGAATGGGCCAAGAAGAATACAAAGTGAAATCTCTTAAAATAATTTTTCCAGTAATTGCAGGCATTCTCTTAGGTTTATTTAGCTTTGACTTAACTTTTGGGATAAAATTACTGAACTTAAGGGCATTCATAATAACATCAGTTTTTTTCATAGCAATAACTCTATGTATATGGTATTTTTATTCAAAAATAACAAAAAATAATTTAGAAAAAGACGCCCTAACATTTATCCCATTTATATTACTGATATTCTTCCCATTGAGATACCTAATAAACATTCCTGAAAATCTGCAAAAAGGAGCAAATCTTCCACTACTTTTATTATTGTTAGTTTCCCTCTCCCTCTTCATTGGCCTGAAAGCACTTTTCTTTGAAAATAAACTAAAGTTAAAGGTTAAAATAAATTACAAAAAAATATTATTCCTGATTGTCATATTGTATATCCTGATATTCTCTACATTAACTATATTAAAGCATATATCCTTTAACTCGACAGCATATGACTTGGGGCTCTATGATCAAACTATATGGGGGTATAGCAAAGGAAGAATATTATTTAATACTGTTCGTGAAATAAATTTACTTGGGGATCATGTGCATCCTATATTATTCCTGATAGCTCCACTATATTGGATATACCCAAATGTGGTAATGATACTAATATTCCAAACAATATGTCTTGCTTTGGGTGCTATCCCACTATTCTTAATAACAAAAAAGCATCTTAATGAAAAAGCAGCTTTAATGATAGTAATCTCCTATTTATTTTATCCTTCGCTACAATATGCTAACCTTTTTGACTTCCACCCCATTTCTATAGCAGTCCCTTTTCTTTTTTTAGCGCTTTATTCCCTAGATCAAAAAAAATACAAATTAATGTTTGCTTCTCTTTTCATTGCAGGACTGACTAAAGAATATATTCCCATCTTTTTCATTACATTTGGTGCATATCTCTTTTTAATTCACAAAAAAAAATCAATGGGCATAACTAGTATAATAATCGGGTTAGCATGGCTCTATATAAACATGAATGTCATAATACCCGCATTTTCACCAGGAGGTTATCTCTATATAAAAGGCACAAGCTATTTTGCTCTGATAAAATCAAAAATATTAAGCATAGAAGGCATTAAATTCCTGGTAACAAATAAAATACCATATTTTGTCTTGCTTTTTATACCTTTTGGACTTGGCATTTTTTCTTTCATTGGATTCCCCATATTATTGCTGGCTATATTCAATTTTGCAATCCTTATATTCTTCCAGCCAATTGGTCTCCAGGGAATAATCTATCATCATCCCCTACAACTAATGCCTTTCATAATAACAGCTTCTGTTTTCGGCATTAAAAAATGCAGTAAAAAAATAAAAAGAATAGCACCTTTATTTATCTTAACAACAAGCATACTTGCTTTTATTTTCTATGGTCCTTTCACTATATTATACGATCTCTCTGAATTCAATCCAAAATCGGAATATGTGAATAACGGAAAGGAAATTCTAAGTCAAATACCAAAGGACGCCTCTGTTGTAGCTCCAAATTGGATTATACCCCATTTAAGCCACAGGGAACAGGTTTATACAGCAAAGCATTTTCTGGATAACACAACATTCACGCAAAAATCCCCTCCACCAGAATATATTGTATTTGATTTAAGTGAAGCAATAATAGATCCTAAAAGAAGCGCAAGAAAAATACAAAATACTCATTTGGATTATTTGTTTAGCAACAAAGAGTACGGAATCATCGATTCAAAAGGCACATGGTTATTGCTAAAATTAGGTGCAGACTATGAAGAAGGTATCTGTAAATTAAATCCCTTCTTGAATAAGGAAGATTACCCATATCTAACTATATCTATAAAAGAAAAGGAGTTAATTGAAAAATGCTGAAAGTAGGATTGTTAAGCCCATTTTTACCGGAAAGGGATGGAATTGCTATTTACTCGGATAATATTCTAAGGGGATTAGGAAAAAATAAAAAAAATATAATCAAAATAGGAAGAAAAGGGAGTAATGCCGACTACATAGTTAACTTTAAATCGTTCTCCTTAAAAAAAGGACTTGAAAATATAATAAAAAAAGAAAAACTATCCCTTCTCCATATACAATACGTCCCTACCTTATTTGGAAAATACAATCTAAACTACAACCTGGTAAGAGCCTTAAAACTCTCAATACCTATTATTGTTACATTACACGAAGTCCATTACTCTACCAAAAGCCCAAGAAATAAAATCTTGGCTAATATCGAAAAGCAAATTGTAAAAAAAGCAGATATCATAATTGTTCACACACCAATGCAGAAGGATTTTCTGGCTAAAAAATATAAAACAAAGAAAGTAATCTGTATTTACCATGGGCTAAGATTAAATCAAATGCACAAAAGACTCGATAATAACATACTCTGCTTTGGTATGATCTCTACCCAAAAAGGAGTTAAATATCTTATAAGAGCAATGAAATATCTGCCTGATTGCAACCTAACAATTGCAGGAAAAATTATAGATAAAAAAGCAGAAAAAGAAATCAAACAGGCCTTAAAAGAGTCCAAAGTAAAGATCAAAACAGATTTCAATTGGATAGATGAAGATAAAAAAGAAGATTATTATAAAAATACAGATTTAGTTGTTTTGCCCCATACATGGGCCCCCTACCAGTCAGGCATATTGCACAACTCTGTAGCATATGGAATACCTGTTGTTGTAACAAGGGTGGGCTCTTTGTATGAAATGGCGGAAAGATTTAGGTTCGGAGAAACAGTTACTCCAAAAAGCTCTAAAGCAATCGTAGAAGGCATAAAAACGATTTTCCGAAACTACCCAAAATACAAAAAAGGAATACTGAACTACAGAAAAGTCGCCAATTGGCCAAGAATTGCTGAAGAACATTTAAAATTATACAAAAATTTGAAAATAAATATTGAGGTAAAATGTTCATATCAATAGTTATTGCAGTATATGATGAAGAAAAGAATGTAAAAGAGCTTACTGAAAGAATATACAACTCCATGCAGAAACTAAAAATAGATTTTGAATTAATTTACGTAATTGATGGTACAGACAATACCTACAATATCCTAAGGAACATGCAAAAAACCCATAAAAATCTTATTCTTTTCTACTCTCAAAAACGAAGGGGTTTTGCAGCTGCATTCAAAAAAGGATTCAAAGCTATAAACCCAAAAGCAACGCACATCCTTACAATGGATGGCGACCTAAACCACCAGCCGGAAGAGATACACCTGCTTATTAAAAAAATGAAAGATACAAATGCGGATATTGTAATAGGCTCAAGATATATAAAAGGAGGCCAAATTGATAAAATGCCTCTCTGGAAAAGAATAGTCAGCGCATTTGCAAACATTGTTTTGCAGTTAAGATTCGGATTGAAAATAAAAGACAAAACCTCTGGCTACAGGTTATACAAATGTAAAGTTATTGATAGCATAATCGATAACCTGAAATATAAAAATTTCGAATTTCTTATGGAAATACTGATAAAAGCCAAAGAAAAGGGTTATAAAATCGTTGAAACCCCAATTCGCTTTAAAATGAGAATCTACGGAAAAAGCAAATTTCAGTTCTTTAAAATGATTATACAATATATAAAACTATTTTTTTCATACAAAAAACAAGAAAATTTCATAAATTATTAAAATTGTGAAATTTTCTTTAGTTAATAAAGTTAAAAACTTCGTTTTTATACTTTATAAACAATAAAAAAATGTCAAAAACAAAAGCAGCTGTCATTCTTATGATTGATGCAGAAGGAGAATTTAGCAGGATTGCCTTTAACCCCAAAGACAACCTACTTCATAAAACGAAGATGCTCATCTCCCGCTTATTAAATTTGGACTACAGTATTAATACTTTTGTTAAAATGCTGAATATACTAAATAAATACAATTTTCCCGCTACATTATTTATTGTCGGTTCTCTCTACCTAGAAAAGAAAAACAAATATTTACTAAAAGAATACTTAAAATCAAAACCAAAAACAAGATATCTGTTCAAGAATAATCTATTCAAAATAGTCCCTTGTTGGGGCAGTTATATCAAAAAGCAAAGAAAAAATAAGCTTTTTGATTTTGGGATTCACAATTTTCTACATGAAAGTAATTTTGCAGAAAGTGATAAACAAATCTCTAGAGCCATAGAATATTCAGTTAAAGCCGCAAAAACAATTGGCATTACACCAAAAACATATGCAGCTCCATGGTTTAAATTAGAAGAAGCAAAAAACCCCACCAGAGTTTATAATATCCTTAAAAAGAACGGAATCACAGCCACAAGATTCGATGGAATAAAAGAAACAGAAAAAAACACCATAACCAAATCAGAATCAATAAAAAAAATCTTTAGCAGATATGGTATTAATTGCATAAACGGTTCTCATTTTATCGGAAACGGAAAGATCAACAAAGAGGAATATAGGCTCATCAAAAAAGGTATAGAAAAAGCCATTAAAACAAACACCATATATGCTATCTCAACACACGACACAACATTTGTAAGACATGGAATAAAACATTTTGAGAACATAATAAAGCTAATTAAAAGCTACAATAAAAGAATAAGCATAACTACTCTGTCGGCTATTGCAGGTAAAAGATAATTTACCTCCCTACGCCCTTATATACTATTCCTTTGCCGATTATACCTTCCTTATCCAAACAATTTTTGCCGTCAACTATTGCTTTTATACCAAACTTAAGGAATGAATCAATAGGGATATCCTTAAACTCTTTATGGTCTGTTGCAATAATCAAATAATCGCTTTTCTGCATTAATTCATCTGAACTTTCCACATTGGAATATTTTCTGATATAAGGATCATAAACAAACACCTCTGCTCCTCTCTCCTTTAATAAGTCTATAATCTTTAAAGCAGGGCTCTCCCTGCTATCCGCTATTCCGGCTTTATAAGCCACACCCAAAACACCAACTTTAGAGTTCTCTATACTGCCTCCAAATTTATTTATGCAGTCAACCATAAGATTTACTGTATAAACAGGCATGTAGTTATTTATTTCCCTTGCCAGCTTCAAAAATTTATGTTCAAAGCCAGCTTCTTTTGCCTTTTCAATTAAATAATAAGGATCGACTGGTATACAATGCCCACCAACCCCGCAACCAGGATAATGGGGCATAAAAGCAAAAGGCTTTGTTAAAGCCCCTTCTATAACCTCCTTGACATCAATGCCCATTTTATCAAAAGATTGTGCAATTTCGTTAATAAAAGCTATATTTACATCCCTAAATGAGTTCTCTAAAACCTTCACTGCTTCTACAGCCTTTATAGAGCTCAATTTCTTTATCTCTCCACTAAGTATTGATTTATAAAAATCATATGCTCTCTCTAAGCCCTCAGATGATACTGCACCAATAACTCTTGGTATATTATCAACACCCCATTCCTTATTCCCTGGATCAACCCTCTCGGGACAATGAGCTAAATAAAAATCAATGCCTGCTTTTAATCCGCTGCTCTCTAGTATTGGTTTTATAGAATTATCAATTATGCCTGGAGCAACTGTACTCTCAATTATTACCAGCTGCCCCTTTTGAAGATTTCTTGCTATCCGTTCTGCAGCCCCCAACAAGGGTTTTAAATCAGGGCTGTTGTCTCTATTAACAGGGGTTGGGAGGCACAAAACAATTACGCCACTTTCCTTGGTAGAGCCATAACCCCCTATCTTCACTTTATTCTCCATCCTAGAATTATCAATGGGGTTTATTCCCTTTTCAATAAGCTTCAGCTTGTTTTCATCGATATCAATACCATAAGTTTCATAACCTTTTTTACTGCATAACATAGCTAAAGGCAAGCCCACATATCCTAATCCAATCACACAAACCTTGCTCTCCATAATGTAAAAAGCAAAATTTACATCCTATTAAAAACTTTATGATTTTCAATTCCACTCAAGCAGATAACTTTATATAAGAACCTTTTTTCCTATTAGAATATGAACATACTGGTTACAGGAGGAGCAGGATTTATGGGCTCCCATCTTGCAGAAGCCTGGCTTGAAAAAGGAACAGAAGTTACTGTAATTGACAACTTATCCACAGGAAAAATAGAAAATATCGCTCCTTTAGAAAAGAATGAAAAATTTCATTTTATTAAAGGTTCTATCAAAGACAAAGAAATCATAGAAAAATTGGTTAAAAAAGCAGATATTATCTACCACCTTGCTGCTGTAGTCGGTGTTAAATTAGTAGTACAAAAGCCAATAGAGACAATCGAAACAAATATTGAAGGTACGTCTATCATTCTAAATCTAGCAAACAAATACAAAAAAAGAATAATTATTGCCTCCTCTTCAGAAATATATGGAAAAAACGAAGAAATCCCATTAAAAGAAAGTTCAGACAGGTTAATGGGCCCTACATACATTAGCAGATGGTGTTATGCATGCTCAAAAGCAATAGATGAATTCTTAGCCCTTGCTTACCACGAAAAATATGGCCTGCCTGTAACAATTATACGCTTCTTTAACACAGTTGGTCCAAGACAAACAGAGCATTATGGCATGGTAATACCTACATTCATAAAACAAGCATTATCAAATAAACCAATAACAATATATGGCAATGGCGAGCAAACAAGATGTTTCGCTTACGTCAAAGATGTAGTCAAATGTCTAATTGGATTGACAGAAAAAAAGGAAGCAGAAGGAGAAATATTCAATATAGGCTCAGAGGAAGAAATAAACATAAAAGAACTTGCTGAAAAGATTAAGGAAATGACAAAAAGCAAATCCGAATTAAAATACACCCCTTATGAAGAAGTCTTCAAAACCAGTTTTGAAGATATAAAAAGAAGGGTTCCAGATACCTCAAAATTAAAAAAAATTCTAGGATTCGCGCCAGAAAAAAAAATTGATGAAACCCTGAAGATTATGATTGATTTTGAGCTGAGTAAGAAATGAGCATAATATAAGCAAACCTTACCAATTCTAAAAGAATATTAAAAAAATAATATATCTCTATAACCAGAAAAGGGAAAAGGACAATAAACGGAAAGAATATTTCGTTAAGTTCGATTATTCTTTTTAAAGATAATGAGATTAAATCGAACTTTCCTTTAAGCATTGCTATTCTTTTATTCGTTTCGTTCTTGTACCTTTTTTCTGCACCCATATAAAGGACTTCTCTTACAAGCAGGAAAATAACAAAAACCAGCCCAAGAATAAGTATAAAGGGGTTGTTGTACTTCAAAAAAATCCCTATTGTCAGGGCTCCATAAAATATCCTCCTTGTAACAAAATCAACATGATAATCAAACAATGCACCAAATCTGCTGCATTTATTTGTAACCCTTGCAACTATTCCGTCAACAGCATCGAGTATATACCCTAAAACAAAGAAAAAGATAGCCAGAAAGGGTAAAAATACAATATAAAAATAAAGTGAAATTAAACGGATAAACAAGCCAATTAATGTTATTATGTTAGGTTTCAACCTAAGCTTAATACTCACCCATACCAAAGGCAATGCAAGGTAGTCATAGAGGATTTCGTTCCAATAATTATAATGCTCCTTAACAAATCCGCTTTTCTTTATCTCACCAAATTTCATAAAAAATTAGAATCTACTATTAGTATTTAAGTCTTTTTATCCATTGGTTGACTATGATTTAAGATTAATAAAGTTTAAAAAGCATAAATTATTTCCGGAAACTATGTTAACCAAAGCTGCTAAACTCAGGGAATTATTCCAAAAACCAAGTTTTTTCAGGCTTATCGGGGCCCACAATGGTCTGACTGCTCGATTGGGGGAAAGGGCTGGATTTGACGGGATATGGGCATCCTCCTTAGAAGTCTCTGCTTCGCATGCTGTTCCTGATGCAAATATCCTTACAATGACCGACTATTTAAACGCAGCAATTGATATGAATGAAGCTGTTTCTATACCTGTTGTTGCTGATATTGACCAGGGTTACGGTAACTCCATAAATGTTATTAGGGCTATAAGGAAATTTGAAGAAGCAGGAATTGCAGGTGTAATAATGGAGGATAAACTGTTTCCAAAGCAGAATAGTTTATTATCAGATGGAAAACAGGAATTAGCTCCAATTGCAGAATTTGTTGGTAAAATAATGGCAGCTAAAAATTCCCAAAAAACAAAGGAGTTTATGGTTATGGCGAGGGTTGAAGCTTTAATTGCGGGCTGGGGCCATGAAGAAGCAATGAAAAGGGCAAAGGCCTACGTCGAAGCTGGAGCAGACGCTATTATGATTCACTCTAAAAATAAAGACCCAGCTAATATCATAAAATTTATTGAAGGATGGAAAGAAAAAATACCACTGGTTATTGTCCCAACCAGCTACTATACATTCACGGAAGATAAGATAAAGGATTACCCTCAAATAAAAATGGTTATCTACGCTAACCAAGGAATAAGAACTATTGTGAAATCAGTAAGCGAAACATTCAATGAGATAATAAAAGCAGGCGGAGGTCATACAGTAGTTCCAAAAATATCCTCTGTCAGGGAAGTCTTTGAATTGCAGGACACATTCAAGATGAAAGAAGATGAGGAGAAATTTGTGAAATGTGATAAAGAAGTTGTAAAAGCAGTTATACCTGCTGCAGGAGATGATTCATTAAAAATAGATTTAAAAGACCTCTTACAAGACCGACCATTAACAATGCTGGACGTTTGCGGTAAACCAATATTACAGAGAATTTCTGAAACATTAACCCAATGCGGAATTAGGCGAATTAATGTAGTTGGCGGATATAAAATCGATAAAATCAATATTGAAAATATTAGATTAATTAACAATAAAGAATATTCAAAAACAAGAGTATTAAGTTCTGTTATGAAAGGGATTGAGGATATCGATGATAAAACACTAATGGCCTATGGGGATATATTATTTGAAAAACATATTATTGAAAGACTTTTGAATTCTAAAGGAGATATAACCTTAGTTATTGATAGATCCTATGTTCATTCTCCAAACCTTGCTAAAAAGCTTGATTTAGTTATTACAAAAATCCCGCCTGCAAAGGGGCATAGGATTTTAAGCAGTGAAAAAGAAAACCCAATATTAAAAATAGGAAAAAATATAGAAGGAGCAACGCACGAATTTGTTGGCATAGCCTTATTTTCAAAAAAAGGGGTTAGGCTGTTAAAGGAAACTTATAGTAATATCAAAAACAAAGAGGGAAAATTCCACGAAGCCGAATCTGTAGCTCAGGCTGATTTCATGGATCTAATACAGGAGTTAATTGACAATGGGATTAAAATAGATTCTCTAGAAATTGACAGGGGCTGGATGGAGATAAACACCTTTGAGAATTATAAGAAATCATGCGGGATGTTGGCTGAGTAGTAAGGATAGGTTTGTTTATTTAGTTCTTTTATTCTATCAACCAATGTGCCATCTAATGTATAATTAATAACATCTACTAAACTTGATAGCACTAAATGCCTTCTGCCAATTTCCTCATTAATTTGTTCTGCTTCTTTTTTATTTTTTATACTTCCAGATAAAACAATTATTCCAGGCATACAAGCATTATCTGAAGCTTCCATATCAACCTTAGTATCTCCTGCTTTTATAGCATAAGCAGGATTTATAACGTCTTCAGATTCCATTGCACGATAAAGCATAAATGGGTAAGGTCTTCCTTTCTTAACATCAGAACTTGTAAATGAGGCTTTTAAAACATCATCAAGCCAAGGCAATACCTTTTTAGTTTCGTCAACCATTCTTCTATCATAACCAGTAGTCATAATAAGAGGAATTCCTGCTTCTCTTGATGTGTAAGTAGCTTCTTTAACTCTAGGAATTTCTTCTGTTTTTGCTGCAGCCGGATATAGCTGTTCTTTAAAACTAAAGTAAATTCCTTCAGCATCTTCATTTGTTGGTTCTTTTCCATACCTTTCTAAGAATGCCTGTCTAACAACAGGCTCTTGTAATAGAAGTTTTACATGTTCAAGTTTATTTCTGCCCATGTATTTCCTTACTAAATCAAAATCTGGTTCAAAACCAAATTTTTTATTACTATCTTTTGGAGTATATTCTTTGAAACCGCTTTGAAAACCATAAACAGGTACTATGCTACCAGGATCAAATAAAGTACCTGCACCATCTACAATTAATAATTTTGGTTGTCCTATTAATTCATATACTGGTTTTATAGACATAATTAATCACTATGAAATGCATCAAAAGAATCCTTATTTAAATCTTTTGGTTATGATACTACTTTAAGATAGCAATATTTAAAATTAAGAAAATTTAAATAATAATCATTATTCTTAGTTCTTTAGTGGTAATATGATATCGTGCGAAAAATTATATGAAGCCTTCAAAAAACATGATTTGACCTTTTTTTCAGGAGTTCCAGACTCTACTTTTAAGGATTGGATGAAGTTTTTGGCAGATGAGCATGGTAGAAGTTTAACTAATATTGTAGCCTGCAATGAATGTGAAGCTACCGCAACTGCTGCTGGTTATCATTTAGCTACTGGTAAAATAGGGGTTGTTTATATGCAAAATTCTGGGGAGGGTAAAACTGTTAATCCATTAACATCGCTGTGTGATCCAGAGGTCTACTCAATACCTGTTTTATTGATGATAGGCTGGAGAGGTGAGCCTGGAAATAAAGATGAGCCACAGCATAAGAAGATGGGAAGGATTACTAAAAACCTCTTAGATACATTAGAAATACCCCATGAAGTACTTTCTGATAATCCTGCTGAAATAGAATCAGCTTTGAAAAAAGCAGTTGAGTACATGAAAGAAAAAAGTGCACCTTATGCTTTAATTATTAAAAAGGGAACTTTGAAAGAATATGAAGCAAAGAGAAAAGTTAAAACAAATTATGAAATGAAAAGGGAGGATGCTATTAAAGTTATTGTTGATAATTTAGATGGAAATGAAGCGATTGTTTCTACAACAGGAAAAACTTCTAGAGAATTATTTGAATACAGGACTGCAAGAAATGAAAAGCATTTTGATTTTTATACTGTTGGTAGTATGGGTTGTGCTGCTTCAATTGCTAATGGTATAGCTCTGCAAAAGTCCAATAAACAAATATTTGTTTTTGATGGAGATGGAGCAGTATTGATGCAAATGGGCGCATTAGCTACAATTGGGCATTATAAACAGAGGAATCTTTACCATGTAGTTTTTGACAATGCGTCCCATGATAGTACAGGAGGTCAGCCAACTGTTTCACCTACTGTAGAATTTGATAAAGTTGCATTAGCTTGCGGTTATAAAGCTGCAAAAACTATAGAGAGAAAAGCAGATTTGACTGATGCACTAAAAGAAATGAAGGCTTCTGAAGGACCACAGATGCTTATTGTTAAGGTTAATAAGGGAGCAAGAAAGGATTTGGGGAGACCTACAACGAAACCAATAGACAACAAAAAAGCTTTTATGGAAGTCCTAAGAAAATAACCCTTTTTTTGTTCTTATAACATCTCCGCCAAAAATAGCATTTTTATAGTAATAAAAAGGTAAATGAATAAAATAGCTTAAAAATTAAGTGAAAATTATCTTAAAGAAAAAACATTTAAACAAATTGCAGTTTAATCTTTTTTGAGGTGAATTAAATGAAAGTTAAGAGAAATATATTGCTTAACCCGGGTCCTGCCACAACAACTGATACAGTAAAGATGGCACAGGTTGTGCCAGATATCTGCCCTAGAGAAAAAGGGTTTGGAGATGTCATGGCTTTTGTTTCAGAGCATTTAAAGAAGATAGCAGGAGGGGACGATAATTACATCTGTATCTTATTTGCCGGTTCCGGAACAGCAGGAATGGATGCTGTTATCAACTCTGTTGTACCTCCTAATAAAAAGATTTTGATAATAAATAATGGTGCTTATGGGGAGAGAATGGTTAAGATAGCAAAGGCTTATTCTATAGCTTATGTTGAATTAAAATTTGAATGGGGAACTATGCCCGATTTAAAAAGGGTTGAAGAAGCTTTAGAGAAAGATAAAGAAATTAGTTGTGTAGCAATGATACATCACGAAACAACAACAGGAATGTTAAATCCTGTTAAAGAAGTTGGTGAAATTGCAAAAAAGCATGGTTGCGTTTTTATTGTTGATACAATATCCAGCTTTGCAGGCATTCCTTTTAGTATTGAAGACTATAAGATAGATTTTATGATGTCAACAAGCAACAAATGTATCCAGGGAATGGCTGGATGTTGTTTTGTCATATGCAGAAAGGATGAGCTGGAAAAGACAAAAGATTATCAAAAAAGATCTTTTTATCTTAATCTTTATGATCAGTATAATTATTTTAAAGAAAAGTATGAGATGCAATTTACGCCTCCGGTTCAGGTTATCTATGCTTTAAAACAAGCAATAATTGAGTTTGAAAAGGAAGGAGCCAACAATAGACATAGAAGGTATGCTAAAAGTTGGGAAACATTGGTTAAGGGCACGGAAAAACTAGGATTTAAAAGGTTATTAAAAAATAATGAAGAAAGCCATATTTTAACAACTTTCTTAGATCCAAAAGACCGCAATTATGATTTTAATAAAATGCATGATTTACTTTATGAAAGGGGATTTACAGTATACCCCGGCAAAATAGGAAAAAAAGGAACATTTAGATTGGCTAATATGGGTGCAATTAATTACAAAGACATTGAGAGTTTTTTAAAAGCAATGAAAGAAGTATTAGGGGAAATGAATATAAAACTAAAATGATAGCTGTCATTTTAGCTGCTGGAATGGGTGTCAGGTTAAGGCCATTAAGCCATAAAATCCCGAAAGGATTGATAGAAATAGGGGGAAAAACCCTGCTTGAGCGTTCTTTGGACAATCTTTCATCATTTGGAATTAAAAAGGTATTTATTATCGTAGGCTATCTGGGAAACATGATTAAAGATAAATTAGGGGATAGTTACAAAGGTGTTGAGATAGAGTATGTAAAAAATAAGGAGTATGTTAACACAGGAAGCATGTATTCTTTCTCAAAAGCTAAAAACCTGATAGACCGTGATGTACTCCTCTTGGAGTCTGATTTATTATATGATAAAAGAGCAATAAAAGCAATAAAAGAATCAAAATTCAGGGATTCCATTTTAGTTGCTCCTTGCAGTGGTTCTGGAGACGAGGTATTTATCTGCACTGATAAAAATGAAAGAATAACTCAGTTAGGAAAAAGTATACCAAACAAAAAGAATGCAATAGGGGAATTAGTTGGTATTTCAAAATTCTCGAAAGAATTCATTAAAAAGCTGTTTGAAACGGCAGAGCAAGACTATAAAAGAGGAGAAAAAAATTATCATTACGAAGAAGTTGTCTTTAGAACAAACAAAGAAAACAAGGATTTTCCTGTTTATGCCCTCATGATCGATAATTTGGCATGGATAGAAATAGACAACGAGAATGATTTAAAGAGAGCAAAAGAGGAAATTTATCCTACGTTATAGCAAGTAGTGCTGCTCAAAACATACTAAAAACAGGATCCCTCAAAACCTCGGTAAATTCTTTATCAAATTTCTTAACTACAACAGAATGATCCCAGTCCTTGACATATACTCTCAGCCTTTTCCCCAGCTTTTTTCTTAAAATAGGATCCTTGAAATATTTCATATAATTCTCGGATAATCTCTTCTTGTCCCTGGAAGAATGATATAGTGCCATATCCTTAAAGGTAAGCATAAATGCGCCTATATTGGGCAAGCATAGGGGCAGGCCTGCTGCAGCAGCCTCATAAACAGCCATACACATTCCCTCCAAAGAAGAGCTATTCACAAAAACATCTGACACATACAATAATTCCCTCACCTTTTTATAATTAAGGCCCCCTGTAAAAATAACGCTCTTGGATATTTTCTCCCTATCTGCAACAACATGCGCATCCTCAACTTCGCTGTATCTTTTGTCATCCTGTTCCATGTATAGCTCATTTTTTGTTTGGTCGATGCCAACTACAACCATCTTTGATTTTTTTATTCTTTTGTTAAACAGCGCAAAAGCTACGACAATAGTATCTACGTTCTTGATTTTCCTTATGTTCCCCACAGTAATAATAACAAAATCATCCTTGCCTATGCCGTATTCCTTCCTTATATCTAAAACACTTCTAGAAGGTTTTTTTGAAAAGAAGTAATAATCAATAGCATGGGGCAAAAAAACCACCCTTTCCTTCTTTAAACCATTCTTTATATACCTCTGCCTTTCGTAATTTGTCAAGGCAAAAATTTTTTTGAACCTCTTCATAAAAAACAATGAAAGCTGTCTTCTAAGCCATGTAGAACCCAATTCATACGTTTGGGTTAGCATCACGCACCTTTTAAGTGATAGGGGAGACAATAATGAGGGCAGATAAGGCCTTAACTGGGCATAAACAAGTTTTATATCCCTCCTGAGAAAAAGATGCGCAAGCAGAGTAAATGTATTGGCAAATCTTCTTACCCTCATGCCCTCGTAATATTCCTCCTCCCCCCCTTCCTTCTTTTCCAGAGTCCATATTTCAGCGATAAACCCTTTCTTTTCCAGTACCCTCATGGGATTAAGATCATAATCTGCTTTCTTTGATATCTGTGAGCTGCAGCCGCTTCCAACAGCAATCATGATATGCACTGCCTTGGGTTTTCTATTCCTCATTTTAACCCCCTTTAAATAAAGAGAAAAAAGCCCTTGTAAGCTCAAAAGGACTGGAATAAACCGAATTCAAGGCCTCACAGTCTGTCCAGCACGAGCACTTATTCTTGCTTATGTCCTCTTTTATTTTTTCTGCTTCGCTGGAATTCAGTAACTGTCTTAAACTTTTCTCTTTCAGGTTGCCTATCTTCCTGTTCAGCATGATGCAGGGATAGAGGTTCCCGTAAGGATCGATGAAAAAACTGTTAAACCCGGAAAAGCATTTAACTGGTTGTTTATTTGGATTTTTAATAAATTTTTCAAGGTAATACCTATAGAATACATTCCGGGGTTGCTCCTTTAACAAGAATTGGAATATCCCTCTAATGGAGGGCATATCTTCCTTGTCAATAAATATTTTTGAAGAAATATTATTATAAAATAAACCGGAAGACTGTGCCAGCCTTGTAGAGAATATGACGTCCAACCTTTTTGCCAGTTCATAAACCTTAAGAACATCCTTTATATTAACTTTGCTTATGGTATTGCTTATCCCTATTGCAATCTTCTTATTTTTCTTTTGCATTTTTTTCAGCAACCTGATTGTCTTCAAACTTTTTTCATAAGAACCCTTAACCCCCCTTACCATATCATTCGAATCACCAATAGCATCAATAGAAATACTAATACCCAATTCCTTTATATGGTTAATCTTAACTATTTCCCCTACAGATTTTATTATCCTCTCAGGCATAAGCCCGTTAGTTGATATAATTATTGATCTTGCTTTGATTTCTCTAATAATATCCGCCAAATCATCCCTTAAAAAGGGCTCCCCTCCTGTAATTCCTACTGATTCGAGGTGCTTAAACTGTAAAAAAATGGCCTTGATCTCTTCTATTGACAATTCTTCCTTCAACAATGACTTATCCTTTATATAATTCTTCCATATATCGCAGGATAAGCATCTTGAATTGCACCTGTATGTAACCGCAAAATTAAGATTTCTTATAGGCAAGCTCATCCCAATACCTCTTCCAAAATACGAAAAAACAGACCGCTTAAAAACTTTAAAAATATTCATAAAACTCACCTTAAACCATAAGGTTTAAACCCGCTTATTAGCTCTGTAACTAATTTGAAAATAGCTATAAAAGAGAAGTATAAAAAATAAAAACTAAATAAATAATGTAAAAATCCAAAAATATACGCTATGGTTATAGCATAAATAGAAAAGCAAAGATTACTTAAAACATCTATTGCGTTAAAAAGCACAATCAAAAAAGGATTCTTAGTATTTTCTGCTATACGTTCTCCACTAACCAGATTATCTGGTATTCTATCCGACTTTCTTATATGTTGGTAAATAATGCGCTGTTTTGCTGTTCCAAATGAATTTATAATCAATGAAAAAAGTACGATCAATCCTCCAAGATAAAGGTAAAGAGGATCGTACAGAGTTTGATATAAATACGAACCCACTGCAAAGAATATAAATGATGGGCCTGTTTCATGGGAAGTGTACTCAAAAAATTTTCCCAAAAAACTCGTTTGTTTTTTAGCTCTTGCAAGAGCCCCGTCAATACAATCTAGCAGAATAACAACCTGCAAAAGCACAAGCGCCAGTATAAAACATCTGTTAATAGCTATAAGAAAAGCACATAAAATATACAACAAATAAGAAACCAAACTAACATGATTTGCTGTAATTGGAGTATATAACAGCAGTTTAACAAAATAGGGTGCAATATAATCAGGAATATAAGCAAAGGGGTCGTACTTAGTAATCAAAGGGCTTTGTTTCCTTATTTCTTTAACAGAAGGTTTTGATTTCATTCAAACCTGCAAAGAATAAACTGTTTAAAAAGTTTATGGATTTATATTCCCTATTTGGATGAGAACTATGAACCATGTATGATTTTTGCATAAAGTTCATTAAGAAAGGAGTAAAGAAGCTCATCTTTTTCAGCTTTTTCGATAATTGGATAATACTTAGGGTCAGTATAAACATATAATGAAAAAACTTTTCTGAGTGTCCTTAAATCCTCTTCACTAAAATTTGGGTTTTTTAATATGTAACCATGGTGTGTATCAACATATTCCTGCTCTTCATTAGGATCCAACCACCCATTATCAATGCACCATTCTCTTATCTCAGTCCCTTTATAAGGGTAAAGCAAGAAAGTATTAACGACAGAAGGCTGGCATTTCCTTATCAATTCGATTGAATTGAATATCTCTTTCCTAGTTTCATTAGGCAAGCCAAGAATAATAAAGGCGGTTGTCCTAAGACCGTATCTTTTAGCCGTTTCAAATCCTTTGATTATTTCCTCATTCTTAGGGTACCTTTTAAGTACAGTCCTCCTTATATTTTCATTTCCGCTCTCAATACCTAGACTAAGATTAACGCAATTAGCTTTTTTAAGGGCTTTTGCAAACTCCCCTGTAATTCCTTCTGGCCTAGTCTGTATCATAAAAGGAAGGGAAACTTCGTTAGAATATCTTTCAAGAAAATCCATAGAGCTTTTTTTATACCCCAAAAAGTTTTCATCCCAGAATTTTATCAATTCAATATTGAATTTCTTTGTCAGAACCTTAATCTCTTCTAATGCTTTGTCTATGTTTTTCTCTCTGTAATGGGAAGCACCTTTAGTAAGTTTCTGCATGGTGTGGTTTACACAATATGTGCAATAATAAGGACAGCCCCTGCTTAATTCAAAAGCTCCTATTCTGTATATTTTTCCGCGAAAAGGCCTAAAAAAGTGCCGCTCATCAAAAATGCTCCAGTCTGGCATTGGCAGTCTATTCAAATCCTCCACAATAGGCACACCATAGTTTTTAATTACCCTCCCTTCTTTCTTGTACCAAATCCCTCTAAATCCTTCAAGATTTTCTCTGTTAAGCACTTTCTTAACCAAATTGAGTATAATCTCCTCTGCCTCTCCCCTGAAGACATGGGTAACTTTTGGGTGACTTATGATATCATCTGGAGCAATAGTTGCATGAAGGCCACCAAACAGAACAGGTACATCGACATTCTTCAAAAGACTTAATCCTAGCTCATAATCTGTTGATGTAGCAGAAACAGCCACTATGTCTGGTTTGAACTCATCATAAAACTTATCAAAATCATCATACATATCAGTTTTATTTAAAGGAGGCAATCCGCCCCCAACTTTTTTATACTCTAATGTCTTTTCCCTCCATTCCCTCATTTTATCAAATTTTTTAGGGTAAAATGTGGTATCAAAAAGTTTAACCTCATAACTCTTCTTAAGAACTGCGGATAACATAGAAACTCCTATAGAAATATGGCCGTCACTCATAGAGTTTGAATACACTAATAAAACCCTTCTTTTCATAAGTTGTAATAAGTAAAAAGGAATGTTTTAAATATTTTCCCATTTTATGGAGCATAGGTAAGAAAAATTTATAAAAGAGCTGGGCTACTCAATTAACAAGATGAAAGCACTTATATTGGCAGCGGGAACCGGTAGCAGGTTAATGCCCTTAACAAAAAACAGGCCTAAATGCCTTCTTAAGATAGCAGGAAAAGAGATGCTTGCTCATCAGTTGGATATCCTAGATAAAGAGGGAATTAAAAACATAGTTATTGTAGTAGGGCATAAAGCAGCTCAGGTAAAAAAATTTATCTCCTCTTACAAGGCTGTAAAAAACCTTAAAATAAGGATTATAGAAAACAAAAAATACGTATCAACAGGAAGCGCTTATTCCATGTGGTTAGCAGGAAAAGAGATCAAAAAAGGTTTTCTCCATATTAATGCAGACCTTCTTTTCCATAGTAAATTACTAAACAAACTACTAAAATGTGGATATAAAAATGCTATAATAATAGACAAAAATGTTAAATTAAGAAGCGATATGGTAAAAGTGATAACCAAGAAAAATAGGGTTGTAGAGATGAGCAGAGAAAGAAAGAGTAAAAAGTATGCAGGTGAAGCCGTTGGTCCAGTTAAATTCTCCGCTGATGGTGCAAAAAAGATATTATCAATGACAGAAAAAGTAATCAAAAAAGGCGACCGAAAAAAAGCAGTATATTTTCTTATGCACGACTTCGCAGAAAAGCATGAGCTATATGCAATAGATTCAGATAAACTTCCTTGGTTCGAAATTGATACAATGGATGAATTAAAAAAAACAGAAGAAGAGATAAAGAAAGCAATAATATTTGATTTTGATGGGGTAGTAATAAACAGCGAACCCGCAAGATACAGAACCTACAGGCAACTCTTTATGAAAGAATTCTCGGTAAATCTTCCTGAAAAAATGGAAAGTAAGCTCTTTGGCAGAAAACAAAAAGAGAATATGACTTACTTTATTAAGAAATATAAATTAAGGGGAAACATCGGAAATCTGATCAAAAAAAGGAAAAGACTATTAGATAAAGAATTTTCAAAAAAAAGAAACCTAAAACCAGTAGATGGTCTTTTGCCATTTTTAAAAAGATTAAAGGAAAACAAATTTAAAACGGCAATAGCTTCTTCTTCTAGCAAAGGCTATATTAAAAAAATATTATCAAAAATGAGAATCTCCAATTTCTTCGATGTTGTTATTTCTGGTGATATGATAAAAAAAAGCAAACCCAATCCTGAAATGTTCATAAAAGCAGCAAAAATGATAAAAGCCAAAAAAGAAAATTGCCTTGTAATTGAAGATTCCACAGCTGGTATCATAGCGGCAAAAAGGGCAAAAATGAGTGTAATAGCAGTCACATCTTCATTCAATAAAAGACAACTTAAAAAGGCAGACAAGGTTGTTAATAATTTAAGTGAAATTGAAACCTCCGATCTTATAAGGATTTTTAATTAATAATGTTTAAAAAGTGTAAAAAATACCAAAAATAAAAATGCAGGAAGAAGAATTAAGAAGGACGGTAAAAGAGAAAAAACCAATAATACTGATAGGAGGGGTATCCAGCAGTGGAAAAACAACAATTGGAAACGCTCTTCTCTGCTCCATTGGTATAGATCACAGCATAGGCACCGGATGGATAAGGGAAATCATAGCCACTCAACTGAAAAAAGAGGACTACCCTGAACTTTTTACACATTCTTTTAGACCTACAAATAAAGTCACTCCATTCGAAAACTTCCGCAATGGCACAAAATCTTTGCTTCCTGCTGTAGAAGCTTGTGTAAAAAGAGCAAGAAGGGAAGGGACTTCTTTGATAATAGAGGGGGTCTATCTAATGCCGGACATAAATAAAGGTCTGTATGACTTCTTTTTCTTCCTAAAGAAAAAAGAGAATGTTGAAGAGTACAAAAAAATGGTTTTCGGAAAGAGCCATAACAAAAGGAAAATATTCGAATCAGATATAGAAGCAAATATAGAAATAGAAAAAGAATTAGTCAAGATTTGTGAAAAAACCAATACGCCAATAATACCTGAAAACTCGGTAGAAAGAAGAAAAAAAATAATAATAGATATAATGTTAAAGAAGTATAAGGAGGATAAAAATGGCTCTTAGAATATATCATGACTCAGAAGCCAATCTAAAAGAACTGGAAAATGAAACAGTAGGAATCATAGGGTATGGCATCCAAGGAAGAAATCAGGCACTTAACCTCCGTGACAGCAAAATAAATGTGATAGTCTCTAACAGGAAAGATTCCTATTATGAGCTGGCAATAAAAGATGGTTTTAAAGTTCACAGTGCAGAAGAATTGGCGAAAAAAGCATCTATCATAATGATGCTAATCCCAGACCAAGCCCAGAGAGATATCTTTGAAAAAATAAAAGAGCATATTAAACAAGGCTCAATGCTGGTTGTAGCGCATGGCTATTCTATAAGATTCAGACAACTCGTCCCTCCAAAAGATATTGATGTCATATTATTAGCGCCAAGATTCCCTGGGGGAATAGTAAGAAAAAATTATCTGGCGAATAAAAGGACTCTGGCATTTTTTGATGTTTATCAGGATTTTACAGGAAATGCAAAAAAAAGAGGATTAGCATTAGCAAAGGCAATAGGATTCAACACTATCGAAGTTCCTCTAAAAGAAGAAACAGAAGTTGATTTGTTCATTGAGCAATTCCTCATACCCTCTTTCCTGAACACAATCCAGACAGGATTCGATGTTTTAACCGAAAATGGCTACACACCGGAAGTGGCCTTGATGGAGCTTTATACCTCAGGGGAAATAATAGGGTTGCTTAAGGAAGGTATCAACACTGGTTTGTATAAAGTATTCCAGAAAAACACTTCACCAACCTGCCAGTTTGGAGTAAAAGAATCTTTTAATAGGATAATAACCGATAAGACAAAAGAAACAGCCGAAAAAATACTCAAAGAGATAAAAGAAGGGGATTTCTCAAACAGGCTGAAACAGGAGGCTAAGGAAGACTATTCTACTTTAAAGGAATTTAATGAAAAAAATAATCAAAGTAAATTAATAAAAACACAGGAAGAACTATTGAATATGATAAAAAATAAAAAGAATCAATTCCCAAGACTGAATTAAGAATAAGGTATATATCAAATTCACAAGATTTAAAAACAAACTCTTTTTCTTCAGATTAAGGTGGTTAAATGCTCAAGGTAGGTATTAATGGTTTTGGAAGAATAGGAAGGGCAATTTGGAGGATCAACAAAGAAAAAAGGATCTTTGAAGTTGCAAGTATAAATGACATCAATCCTGACATCAATAATCTTGCTTATCTTATGAAGTATGATTCAACATACGGCCGTCTTAACGATAGTATCAAAACAGAGGGAAATAAGATTATTGTAAACAACAATAAACCAATAGTAGTAAGCCACAAAGAGAACATAGATGAAGTGTCATGGAGCGAATCGGATGTCGATATTGTTATTGATTCTTCAGGGATACATAATAATCTTCTAAAAGTGCCAAATCTAAAACGACAAGGACTCAAAAAAGCTATTATCACGCACTCTCCTGAAGAAAAGCATGTAGATAAGACAATTATAGTAGGAGTAAACGAGGATGCTATATCAAAAGATGATTTCATTATATCAAGCAGTATATGTGATGCAAATGCCTTTGCTCCTACAATAAACACTCTTAACAGGGAATACGGCGTAGATCACGGATTCCTCACTACATTACATCCCTGGCTTCAATATCAAAATTTATTAGATGGTCCTTCTCCTTCATTTGCTTACCCAAGAAAAATATACCATCATTATGTCCTTGGAAGAGCCAGCCCTCCCTCCCTTATCCCAAAACCTACCTCATGCGTAACTGCTTCTTGTAAAGTACTCAATTACTTAAAAGGAAAATTTCTTTCACTTTCATTTAGAATTCCTACAGCCACAGTATCTTCAGCAGATATATCAGTTAAACTAAACAAAAAGATAACTGCAGATGAAATAATTAATTTATTTAAAGAGGAGGAGAAAAAGCAAAAATGGAAAATTTTCCATAATAACTTTGAACCATTAGTTTCCTCGGACTTCAAAGGATCGGAATATTCTGCAATAGTTGACCACAGATGGACTATGATAAATAATTCAAATTACCTAAAACTGATCCTCTGGTATGATAATGAATGGGGGTATGGATGCAGGGTTGTCGATCTCATAAAACACCTAGAGCATGTCTAAACTTCATAAATTTAATAAACCAAAAAGATTTCTTGTCCCATAATGTCATCAGCAAAAACAATAGCTAAAAATACTGGCTTTTTATTTTCAGCAGAAATATTTGACAAGTTGCTGTCCTTTTTTCTGGTAATCGTAATAACTCGCTATTTAGGATCAGTCGGCTTTGGAAAATACTCTTTTGCTTTTGCTTTTATAAGCCTCTTTACTTTAGTTTCTCATTTAGGACTTAACACCTACGCATTCAAGGAAATCTCAAAAGATAAATCAAAAACAAAAGAACTTGTTGATAATATCCTCACGATCAAATTATTTGTAACTATAATTATTTTTATTATTGCGGCAATAATAGCAAGATATTGGCCAAGAACAAACGAAATACTCCCAGCAATATTTCTTGTTATGGTGTATGGTATTTTTGGCGTATTTAATCTGCTGGTAAGAATAATGTTTAATGCTTACGAAAAAACTGAATTTGGGTTATATGCTGTAATAATAGAAAAAATCCTTGCCTTATCTATCGGTTCCTATGTACTTGCCAGAGGCCATGGCTTATATGTATTGTTAATAGCCATTATAGCCTCAAGATTTGTCACGTCGGTATTTTATTACATAATTTCCCAAAAAAAATTTGTTAAAATCTCCCTCTCAATAAATCTAAGACTTTGGAAAAGCCTGATAAAAAATTCCTTTCCATTCTGGTTTACAATGATATTCGAGAAGATTTACTATCAAACAGACAAAGTAATGCTCTCTGGTTTTAAAGGTTATGCTGTAACAGGCTGGTATAGCGCGGCCTCTACTTTAATATCGGCCCTGACATTCATCCCTTCTGTTTTGATAAATGCTACATTTCCTGCAATGTCCAAATTCTACCATATAAACTTAAAAGACTCCCTGAATTTGCTCTATAAAAAAACATTTTATTACCTGCTCGCTGTTGGATTACCCTGCACAATAGGAATAACCTTGCTCTCCCAGAGGATCATCCTGTTCATATACAAAGAAGCATTCATAGAGTCAGGTATTGCACTTCAGATACTTTCATGGTCCCTGCTGTTTATCTTCCTAAATCAATCCATGGGTTATTTCCTAAATTCAATAAACAGGCAACATTTGTTCACAATATCCAATGGCATCTGCGCAGCAGCTAACGTGATATTTAATTTTGCCTTGATACCAAGATTCAGTTATGTTGGGGCTTCAATTGCAACAGTAATAACCCAGTTTGTTAATTTTTGCTTATTATATTATTTCACATTTAGGGATAAGTACCACGTAAACCTCATTAAAACAAGTTATAAGCCCTTAACAGCAGGTTTTTTTATGGGTTTTCTAATAGTATATATAAAGTTCTTGCCAATAATTTATATCATACCAATCGCAGCATTCTTTTATTTTTCTATGCTTTTCTTGATGGGAGGTATAAAAAAAGAAGAAATCAGTCTGATAAAATCCCTGTTCCAAAGAGATAATTAAACCTTATTCAAGACCGTAATCCTTAAAGCCCTTCCTCAATTCTATGTAAAACTTTACTATTGCCATTATTATATAAAAAGCACCATAGAAGAAAACAGCATATTGTAATACTCCAAATATCGAAAGGAAAAACAAAATAAAAAATAAATAACTCATGCTGTTAAAAATTGCTATAATCCAGAATAAGGTCCTTTTGAAAGAACTCTTGGAATTCATATCTACCAGCTTATGCTCAGAAAATTTTTTAATCAGCTTTTTGTTTTGAATGGAATATCTAAGTAGTATCTTATGCTTACTCGACCCAACAACATTCATCATAAATGCACAAAACATTGTTGCCGTACCAAGTAAGAGAAAATAATAATTATCAAAATACCTGAATGAGTACATGCCTAAAGCAAAAAATAGGGCAGGAACACAAAGCTCATGAAACAAGTGCTCAAGGTATCTTCCTTTCAATGTCTTATTCATATAATACCTAGCTAAGCCGCCATCTACATAATCCAAAAAACATAAAAATACCAAAAGGGAAGTGCCAATAATTGCCAAATTCCTGTCTCCGATTGATATCAAAATAAAAGGAACTATAAAAAAGATAATATTAAACAAACTGACCTGATTGCCTGTAATCCCCAAAGGCACCAAAAGCCATATTATGTAATAAGAAAGAGGCCTCCCTATGTATTTTCCGATTAATCCTTTGTGCTCCTTATATGTTAGTTTCCTTATTTCTTTTAGTGTGGCCATCCTACTATGATGTTCGCTTTCTGTTTATATACTTTTTTAATTTGCTAAGAAAAAAGTAAGGCACCTTAAAATCCCCCAAATCCAAATTTTTTCCTTTATAGTGGAAATCGCTTCCGCCTGAAAAAACAAGCCCCTTTTTTAGTGCAATATCCTTTAGTATTCTCTGCATTGAATCTAGCTGCTCCTTTGTTTTATTTTTAAACTTAGTAACGCAATTATAAGGGTAATATACCTCCAAACCATCTCCTCCCTCTTTAACAAAAATATTTATCAAATAATTCAGATCAGCATCGTACAGGTAAGGGTGGGCTAATATAGCGATTCCATTTGATTTATGTATGGCAGAAACAGCCTTCTTTATTGAAAGTTTATTTTTTCTTCCAATATAAGCAATCTTGCCCAGGCCTATAAGTTTATCAAAAACTTCTTCAATTTCCTCAAAACAATCATTCATCCTCAGTAAAACTTTTGCAATATGTAACCTGCTTACTTCTCCCTTAGCAATTTTTTTCACATCCCTAAAAGTTAGTTTATAACCTAATTTTCTCAATTTTTTAACAATTGCCTTTTTCTGTTTTAGCCTTTCTCTTTTTGAATTTTTTATAACATCAATAAGATCCTTGTTATTAGTATCTATGAACAACCCCACTATATGTATGTCTTCTATTCCATATCGAGTATCATCAACGGTGAGTTCTACACCAGATATAACCTCTATTCCCTCTTTTTTTCCTTCTTTAACTGCAGCCTTAACCCCATCAATTGAATCATGATCTGTAATTGCTATAGCACAAAGTCCTGCTCCTTTAGCTCTTCTGATAATACCCTCTGCAGATAAAGTCCCATCCGAGGCATTTGTATGTATGTGCAGGTCTATATATTTTCCATACTTCTTCATATTAAAAAGCAAAATAGATTTATTTATATTATTTTCCTATTCTCCAATTCTCTTAAAAGTTTGTTTACGCTCTCCTCAACAGTTTCTTTATTAGTATTTAGGATTAATTCGGGGTTATCGGGCTCTTCGTAAGGAATATTTATCCCAACAAAATGGTCCATCTCTCCTGATCTTACTTTTGCATAATACCCTTTAGCATCCCTTTTTTCGCATATCTCAATTGGACATTTCACATATATCTCAATTAAATTCTTTATCAGAGATCTGGCATAATCCCTAATTTTCTTTGTAGGTGAAATCACGCATGCCAGATTAAGAACGCCGTTTTTTGTAATTAATTGGCATGCATGAACAACCCTAGTTATATTCTCATCCCTTTCCTCCTTTGTATAACCCAAGTCCTTTGATAGGGTCTTTCTTACTATATCGCCATCAAGAAGAACAAGATTTATTCCCCTACTTCTTAATATCTCAGAAAGCCTATTTGCAATAGTTGTTTTTCCAGAGCCTGAGAGTCCCGTAAACCAGATTGTATAACCTTTCATATTAGTCAAGATCCTCCTTGCTAAGCATCTCTGAAATTTCTTCTCTCATAAATTCCTTAGGGGGAATTTTCCCTTTTGATAGCATTTCCCTAATTAGTGTGCCGCTTATCTGTATATGCTTCTCAGGAGAATGGGGGCAGGTTTTCTCGGTTGTAACATGGCCGCAATGTCTGCAATAATATGGCCCCATAAGTTTTAAAATTTCAATTCCCAAATCCCCAATATCGCTAAATATGTCATGTGCTGCATATTTACCATAATAATCCCCTACTCCGGCATGATCCCTCCCCACAATAAAATGAGTGCATCCAAAATTCTTCCTTATTATTGCATGAAAAACAGCTTCCTTGGGACCGGCATATCTCATCTGGGTTGTTAAAGCAGCTAAAACAACCCTATTTTTTGGGTAATAATGCTTTATTAAAGTCTCATAGCCTTTCATAATGGTTTCTGGCTTATAATCCCCCTTCTTTTTCCACCCTATCAGTGGGTGAAGAAACAAGCCATCGGTCAGTTCCAATGCTGCTTTTTGTAGGTATTCATGCGCCCTATGAGGAACATTTCTTGTTTGAAACCCTGCTATAGTTCTCCAACCAAGATCCTTAAATATATCCCTTGTCTGTAGAGGCGTCAATTCATATTTTTTAACGATTGGGGCTGGAGGATTAATCATGTCTATCTCCCCCCCAAATAATATATTGCCCATACCATGCATTTTTTTAACCCCTGGATGTCTCAAATCATTTGTGCCGAAAATGGATTTAGCCGCTTCCTTAAAATTGTAGTTGTATATTTGCTTAAGATGCAATACAGCAATTAGTTTGTTGGATTCATCAAAAAGAGCAACATCATCGCCTTCTCCTATGCCACCTGCTCGATTAACAGGAAAAGTCACTGGTATTGTCCAGGGAGTACCATCTTCCAGCGTATTGTCCCTGATGATAGATATAAAATCATTCTGATTTACAAATCCCCGCAAAGGACTAAAAATGCCATTAGCAATATTCCCTATATCAAGTATGGTGTCTCTATGCACTATAAGTTTCTGCATCTCATTTATTTCCTTTAATATTTTATTCCGATACTCTTTCTTTAAAGTTCTATCCACTAATTTTCCGCCGTGTGGCTTAATCATTTTTCAAGCTCCTCAAAATAACCCAAAAATTCATGTACCTTATGCAATTCCACCATATTTGTGATTTTTCTGTTATTTGGAAAAACCGCACCAAGCAAAAGAATAATATCTTCCTTACTTATTGCCCTTTTATTGAGGCATTCGGTAATTATCTCTTTCTTCTGGTTTACAGAAGCACTGTTGTCTATATCTGCACTAACAAGAAGTGGGTTAATCCCCCATATAAGATGCATTATGGAATACACACTAGGTTTATTCGTAACAGCTATTATGGGTATGGAAAGCTTGTGCCTGGCTAACATCCTTGCGCTAAAACCACCAGAGGTGATGCACAAAATTTTATCAATCTTTATGTTGCTTGTTATTCCTGCCACTGCACCTCCCATAGCACTAGTAAAATCAGCTAACTCTGTATTACCATCAAATGTCTTTGGGGAAATTTCTCCTTCTATATCAGAAATTATGTTGCTCATAGTTAAAACGGCTTCTCCCGGGTATTTTCCTACTGCAGTCTCGGCTGACAACATCAGTGCAGATGCACCATCAAGCACAGCATTTGCAACATCGGTTATCTCGGATTTTGTTGGATAGGGGGAATATGTCATTGAATCAAGCATCTGGGTTGCAACAATAACGGGTTTGCCCTGCTTGTTGCATTCCTCAATTACCTTCTTTTGTAATCTGGGAATTTTTTCTAAGCCAACCTCTGCGCCTAAATCCCCCCTGTCTATCATAATTCCGTATGATTTCTCAATTATTTTAGGGTAATCTCCTATTGCTTCTTCTGTTTCTATCTTAGAGATTAATTTTATGTTACTACCCTTAATCAATTCATTTATTTTTTCTACCTGCTCTGCATTTTTTATGAAAGATACCCCAACAAAATTAACATTATTTTTTATTGCAAATTTTATTAGTTTCTTATCATAATCGGTAAGACACCCCCCTTCTAATTTTAACTCAGGAATGTTAACCCCTTTTCTGCTTTTGATAATGCCATCACTCAATGCTATGCAAGAAATTATATCATCATTTATTTTCTCAATCTTAAGGCCAATAGCTCCGTCATCAATAGAAAAATGAACACCTTCCGAGAGATTTTTGTGTAAATCATTTTGCTCGACAGGAATGCACCCTTCTTTTTTATTACAACAAAATTTTACTGTCTCTCCTTTTTTAAAAGACACATTGTTCTTTAAGTAACCTACTCTAATTTTAAATCCGGGAATATCAACAAGAACAGGTATATGTTCATCAGCTTTTCTTATAGCTCTAACCATTTCTAATATAGATTTCTCATCACAATGAGAAGCATTTATCCTAGCAACATTCATTCCATTATTGATCATCTCTCTTATCATTGCGACATTATTACAAGCTGGCCCTATTGTGCATACTATCTTTGTCTTCTTGAAATGCTCATTTGGTTCATTCAGCCTGCTCTCATCAATTAATCTCTGGGCTTTTAGATTAGCAAAATTAAGTTTGTACATTATTGAATTGCCAATTGACTCTGATACTACAACCTTATCTTTCTCAAATTCCTTTAGTATCTGATGAACGCTGCCCACGCTTATGCCTAAAAGCCTAGAAAGCTTGTTTATATTTGCCTCATTACTGGGATTTTTTGCAAGATAACATAATATTTTTTTTGAATTTTTAGATAATATTTTAATCACCTTAATGAATGATTATTCAAAATAATATAGAGGTTATATATAAATATTTCTATTTTTTAAAGAAGATTTATTCAATTTATTAAAAAGAACAGAATAAAACACACCTAATTTATCCTAAAAATAACGCCTCCTCCAGTCTGATAAACCACCTCGAACTTTCCAAATGAATTTATCTCTTCCAATCTCTGGGGTACAAGCTCATTTGTTCTATTTTCACCCAATAAAGAGCCAAAACTCCTGTACGTCATTCCGTCTACCATCAAATACTCGTATCTATTCCGTTTAAGCCAGGTATAAACATCGGATATGTTCTTCTCCAATAAGCCTTCTCTGAACTCTATAACATTGTCACACCACAAACAGCTGTATTTATCAAACCCTATAACCTGCTCGTCACTCGAATAAGCAAAAACCTTTGTATCTGGAGGTAAATTTTTTAACCAAACATAAGCCTGGACCTCATCCATAGATGTCCACATCTGACCAGGGCCCCAAATAGCAGTGTTTACATCATATTTTTGTTTCCCTGATGTTAAAAATATCAGAATAACAAGCAAGGCAATTGTAGCTATTTTCGGAACTCTAAATTGTCTAAAAAACTTTACCAAAAACCAAAATCCTTCAGCAGCAATTATTGACACAGGAAGAGCCAAAAGCATCCAAAACCTAAATGCCCATAAATGAATGGGAAGATTAAATGTTAGGCTATTCACCCCAATAAAAGCAAAAATTAGCCATAACAAGGTCGAAATTATCCATATCCTCTCTTCCTTTTTCATTGATTTATATAAAAAGAATATTAAAAATATAGAAAACAAAACAAGTAAGCATATAACTAAACCAATACCAACAGGATTATTAATCATATTTTGTGATTTTGCTATGAAAAAATCACTGAAGGTATATGCCCTATCAGCCGTCCCCCTTGTACTTATATGAGAAAGTCTTTCCATTATATTAGATAACCATGAGCCTTGTCCTAAGGATGCATCGGTAAGCGCTCCTAATCTCCTCTCAAATTGTTCCTTATAATTAAATGCCCACCAAACAAGCGAAAGAAGATAACCGCCTATAACAGATGTGAGATGATAAACAGGAAACTTTCTCGAAAAAAACCATTTAACAATCAAAAAAATGATAAAAATGATAAAATATTTGATTGCTTGCGATGGCTGGGTCAGACATATACTCGCTATAACCAGCATAGTAGGGTAAACCCACTTTTTATCATTCTCTATCATGAAAAAACAATATAAGGATACTATAAATAAGGTCATAACGAGTGAATGGGCCCATATAAAATGGCTCAAATAACAGGGGATCATGGCTAAGATGGTGGTTGCTGCAAGGGCTTTTTTACTGCTATGCATAAAATTTTTTGTAAAAAAGTAAAAAAAGATAATACCCAAAGAAATTATTAAAGAATTAAAAAATTTAATTGTCCACATAAGTGAAGGAGAAGTCTGATGTAGAATAGCCATAAAAGAGTCATAACCAGCAGGGTATGGTTTTATATACAAAAAGGTATTATTTGGATCATCAATTTTCTTTTCCAAAGAAATATATTTTATACCTGTCACATGAGCCCAAGCATCGTCGTCCTCTAGATAAGGATATATGAAAGCTCCTTTAACATACATAAAAAGTGTTAAAGAAAATATTAACAAAACAATTAAAATATATAAATTTAATTTGCTAAATTTCACGCTTGGCACCTTCAAGCCATTCTTTAAGCTTCTTACAAAAGCAAAAACGGGAACAATCAAACTTACTATTAAAACAAGCTTCCAGTCAACAGGCAAATGCAAAAAATTTAATAGTGTAAGCAAAAAAGGAATAATACCCAACCCAATCCCAATTCTAATCAGATTTCTTTCAAAAAAATTATCAGAATTTTTAAAAAATAAGGTTACACTAAAACCTAATCCATAAGTATAGATTAAAAACAGTATTATTGTTATTATGCTCATTCTCTACCCAAATAGTATCCGAAACCTATTTAAATAGTTTATCTTTCCCGTATATAATTAGCATGGTGAAAGTAGTAATAACAATACCTGCATATGATGAGGAAAAAACCATAGGCAGAGTTATAAATAATATAAAAGAAGTTATGGAAAAGGAGGGATATGATTATAAGATTATTGTAATTGACGACGGAAGTAAAGACCAAACAAAAAAGATTGCAGAAAATTCTGGGGCCATCGTTTTTTCTCACCCTACAAATTATGGTCTAGCAGAAGCTTTCAGAACAGAAATGAAAAAAGTAATTGGATTAAATCCTGATATAATAGTACATATAGATGCTGATGGTCAATATCTTGCTTCTGACATCCCAAAATTAATCCAACCAATAATAGAAAAAAAAGTAGACTTAGTTTTAGGATCAAGATTCAAAGGCAAAATAGAAAGTATGCCCCTAATAAAAAGATTAGGAAACAAAGCATTTTCTAGAACAATTTCAAACATAACAAGAAAAAAAATAAGCGATGCTCAAACAGGATTTAGGGCTTTCACAAAAGAAATCGTCTCTTTGGATATTAAATCAGACCATACTTACACACAGGAACAGATAATCAAAGCAGTAAAAAATAAGTTTAAAATAGCTGAAATTCCTGTTTATTTTGCAAAAAGAGAAGGTAAAAGTAGGTTAATAAAAAACCCTTTTGAATATGCAATAAAAGCATGGACAAACATATTAAGGATTTACAGGGATTACCAGCCATTGAGGTTTTTTGGCTATGCTGGGGGATTTTTCATTTTTTTAGGATTATTATTTGGGATCTGGATTTTAATCACGCTATTAAGAACAGGTTTAGTTGGAGGAATTCCAAGAGTAATACTATGTGCCTTATTTATTATGACCGGAGTTCAAATAATGCTCTTCGGTTTCTTGGCTGATATGAATAAAAGATGAAAAAGAAGAATGCAGTCAAAACATCCCTAATGTACCTTCTAGGAATCTCTATCCTAATAGCACTAACCTACAAGGTAGGGTATAATAAAATAATCTCGATACTAAGTTCGATAGAGACAATCTACATCCCACTTATCGTATTATTATTTGGTTTGACATTACTGGCAGGTGCTTCAAATATTTGGATCTTGCTCAGGTCCGTAAAAAGGCTAAGTTTTTGGAAAACAATAAAATATTATTGCATTTCGTGGTCTATTGGCCTAATAGCACCAAGCAAGATTGGAGAGTTCTCAATAATTTATTTCTTAAAAAAAGAAGATATCGAAATAGGGAAGGGTCTTGCTATTGTAGTTCTCGACAAATTTATTACATTTATGCTACTATTGGTTTTTGCAAGTATCGGTCTCTTCATTTTCTTTCCATTGGACATAGCAATAATAATATTTGTTATTATTTTGTGTATAGGTATCATTACAGCAATATCCCTATACTCATTTTCTGGCAGAAATTTTATCAGGAAATTTATCTTAAGAAAATATTCCCCTCTCCTTACTGGATTTGGATTGACGAATAAAGGATTTTTTAATGAAAACCTACATCTTATTTTGATTAACGGATTGCTCACAATAGCACGGTTCTTCCTAGCAGCATTATCCGGTTACGTAACATTCATAAGCCTAGGAACAAAAGTAGGTTATATATATGTCCTCTTAATCTTCACAATCGCCCAACTACTGTCCTTAATACCCATTTCAATAAATGGTTTGGGAATAAGGGAGTTAACTAATGTGTATATCTATACAAAAATCGGAATCGCATCTCAAACTGCACTATCTAGATCATTAATAGCCCTAATCATTATGTATGCTTACGGAATCACAATATTTTTTATATCAGGAACAAAATCCTTTTATAAAAATGAGGCAGTAAAATGGAAATCTACAAAATAAAAAAAATAGGTCAAACCCCTAAGAAAAAAGAACTACATAGATATGGTAATTTTTTAAGGCCAATTGCACCATATCTCAGCAAAATATTTATTGTCATGAACCTCAGCCCAACTATTGCCTCCCTCTTATCTATATTTATTTCCCTTGGGAGTTCATTATTGTTCCTCTATGGCAATCCCTATCTTATCCTCCTTGGACTAATCACATACCACATAGCCTATTTATTCGACATAATAGACGGTCAGGTAGCAAGAATACAAAAAAAATCAAATGTTTCAGGAGCTTATCTCGATAGCATAAACCATTTCTTCAATATACCAATCATGTTCCTCTGCATCTCGATCGGTATTTTCAACAGAACAAACAGCATAGCTTACATATATCTAGGAATCATAATTAGCTTATTCTGCAGAGGCAGTTCTAAATATTGTATGTATCATTCAATTATTACAACCTTTAGAAGAGTAAAACTTGGTGAATCAGACAGGTTATATATAAAAGCTTCAAACAAAAATAAGGCATATAAAAATAAAGTAACTGAAATCCTACGCAGCTTATTCATATTTCCAAATATCATTGGCATCTTCCTTCTATTGATAATCCTCAATATAATACTAACTTTAATTTTCAGAATAGATGACCTTGTAATAATAAAATATGCTGTTATTCTATATGCCATATTATATCCTGTGCTCGATATTGGTGAGATATATCTAAACTATAAAAGAAAAAAGGCTGGAGAGATGTATAAAGACTTTTTTGAAGATGGAAAGGAATAAAAAAATTTTGGAAATAAGAAAAAAAGAAGCCAAAAACATCTCCAACCTCTTTAAAAAGAATGATGTAATCTTCACCATAATAAAATATTATCCTTATGATTATAGCGACGATGATATAGACTTTGTAGTTAATAAAAAACAATTTAAAAAGACAATTGAACTGTTAAAAAAAGAAGGATACAAAGATGATCGCAAACTTAAAAAGGGACATATTGCACATCTGCGCGAGCCTTTGAAAATAGCGTTTAAATCCAAAAAAAAGGAATTCAAAATACATCTCCATAAGACCTTCTCTTGGAATGGTGTTGAATATCTGAATCCAAAAGAAGTTCACAAAAGACACATCTTAAATAAAGATGGACTGTACACCCCTTCCTATGAAGACCAATACCTAATAATAATAGCTCATTCAATGTTTGAAAATAATTATGTAAAAAAAATCGAACTTGATTACTTCAACAAACTACAAAGAAAAAAACTAGATTCCAATTATATTAAAAAAATGGCCAAGGAATATAACTGGGAGCATGCAATTCCTTTCTTCATAAAAAATAAAACTAGAAATCTCTTCAAATTTAGAGACATACTAAAAATAAGTTACAAAAAACTCCTTAAAGATTTCATTAGTTTTAAATGGAGATATATTATAAGAGAGGCTATCTCATATACAATAATAGCATATTTCTGGTGCTATCGCTCAGAAATAAAAAAAAGGAATCAAAGTAACAATAATAAAATGTGAACTAAGGCAAAAGGTATAAAGATGGAAATCAGAAAAATCAACATAGGATGTGGCAGAAATTACAGAAAAGGATATATAAACATAGACATAAATAAAAAGGAAAAAGTAGATAAAATTGTTGATTTAAATAAGAAACTGCCTTTTGAATCGAATTCCATATTTGAAGTTTACTGCTGGAATGTGTTAGAACATATAAAAAACTTCAAAGAACTCATGGAAGAGATATACAGAATTCTTAAACCTGGGGGCATATTTATTTTTAGAGTACCTATAGCAGGGACCATCCCATTTTATATGAGTCCAGACCATATAACCACTATTAACCCATATACTATGATCCTTTTTACAAATAAAAGCAAAGCACCTTATTTCAAGAGTAAATGTAAATTCAAAATTAAAAAACTAAATGTAACCACTCCCTTAATACATATAAAATTTCCTTATCGATTCTTTCTTTTAAATTCAGTAATAAACAATTTATTTACAGGGATAGAGGGAATCTTTGAAAAATAGCTCTATGTAGATTAATCTAAGATAAATAACAATCCGCAAAAAAAAGTGGATATATATAAAAAACATTTGAATTTATGGCAGACTAAGAAGCTATATCAAATAAATAAACATCACTTTACAAAACCTTCTATCATAACGACATACTTCTGCCACGAGAATCTTTTTTTCTCTTTTATTATATTCCTAACCAATAGTTTATTTTTTTCTTCTTTATAAAACTTGATTACAGACTTTGCTAGCATAACAGAGTCCCTTGGCTTCACTAAAAAACCCGTTTCACTCTCTTTAATAACATCCGGTAAACCACCAACATTAGTTGTAATAACCGGTTTATTAAAGCCAAAAGCTATTTGAATTATACCCGACTGAGTAGATGAGGTATAAGGTAAAACAACAACATCAGCGACTGAAAAATACCTTCCAACCTCCTCATTTGGTACATATCTTCCAACTAGTTTCACATTATTATTTATTCCTAATGAATCGATTAAATCAATATATTTCTCCTTATCACCCCAAAATTCCCCCACAATCAATAAATCCAAATCAATCTTTTTAAGAATCATAGGCATTGCTTTTATAAGATAGGATAAACCTTTATAATCCCTGATATACCCAAAAAATAATATAACCTTCTTCTTCAGTTTTAATTTTTTCCTGATATGCTTACTATCCATCTTCCTCATGTTAAAAACTTCATATGTAGGATGAAAACCCAAAATAAAATTTGCATTTTTTTTCAATCTAACTAAATCTTCCTTATCCTTCTTTGAGTGAAGAAGAAAAAAATCCACTTGACTAAAAACCAATTTTGTTAAAAAAACATCAACCAATCTACGCTCATGCGGCATTATATTATGACCAACCAATAATATCTTGGTTTTAGTAAAATGTTTAACCAAGAAGGATATAGTAAAAAAAACAGGTGAAAGAAAAGGGGTAACCCAATGAAAAATGAGTAAATCGGCTTCTTCCTTTTTTATTATATTATAAACTTTAAACCAGCTAAAAGGATTTAAACTGTCTAATATGAATCTAGCATCTATTTTTAATTTGGCCTTACTTGCTTTATCTAATTGGTCTATTTTAGAAAAAAATTCAGGAAACCTTCTCTTCCAGCTAATTAGATGGGTATTATGCCTCTTTTTAAGAGTCTTACACAAAAGAGTATTAAAATGCGAGATACCCCCCTTATAGGGTGCGGTTGGACCTATAACAATAATTTTCATTTTATTTTCAAATTGTCTTAAAATAGCCAATAGTACTCTTCAACCCCTCTTTTAAACTAATTCTCGGCACCCATTCAAGCTTCTCTTTTGCTAAACTAACATCAGGACATCTCTGTTTAGGATCATCCTCAGGTAATCCCTTAAAAACAATTTTTGACTTCGAACCAGTCAACTCAATAATCTTCTTAGCTAACTCTAAAATCGTAAATTCCTTTGGATTGCCCAAATTAACAGGACCTATAAAATTTTCACAATTCATCATCTTAACCATTCCACCAATCATATCAGAAACATAACAAAAACTTCTGCTCTGTTTACCATCGCCATATACAGTAATACCCTCCCCCTCAATAGCCTGTGTGATAAAATTTGAAATGACCCTGCCGTCATTCTTCGCCATTCTTGGACCATACGTATTAAAAATCCTCACAACCCCAATATCAACATTATTCTGCCTGTGGTAATCAAACATTAAAGTCTCGGCACAACGTTTGCCTTCATCATAGCAGGACCTAACGCCAATAGGATTTACATGCCCCCAATAGCTCTCTTTCTGCGGATGTTCCAAAGGATCCCCGTAAACCTCTGAAGTAGAGGCCTGTAATATCCTGGCCTTGTGTTTTTTAGCTAATCCCAGCATATTGATAGTGCCCAATATATTGGCCTTAATTGTCCTTATAGCATTAAACTGATAATGCACAGGAGAAGCAGGACACGCTAAATTATACACTTGCTCTATTTTCTCATCATCTAAGAACAATGGTTCTATTATATCATGTTTAATAAACTTAAAATTACTATTGCTCTTCAAATGCTTAATATTACCCTCACTCCCAGTAAACATATTATCAACACATATTACCTTATTATCCTTAACTAGCCTGTCGCATAAATGAGACCCAATAAATCCTGCTCCACCTGTAATTAGTATAGCCATTTTAACATCCTCTGTCGGGGTGGGACACACCACCTAGTTGTGCGATTGTGGGGAGGTTAAAATTCAAAACGAAGTTTTGAATTTTCATAAATCCTGCTCCACCGGTAATAATTATAGTCCTCATCCCAAATCATTCTTTAAACTCTTTTCTTGCTTTCTCGAGCTGTTCTAAATCTCCTATATCAAACCATCTCTCTTTTGTTATATAACAATAAACATGCTCTCTTTTATGCAGCCATTCTAAAAAATTCCCAGCTTTATCGCTATTCTTATATTTTTTTACAAACTCTTGCAGCATAGGCAAAACATGTGAGGGATAAATATAAACACCAGTTGAAGCCAAAGTAGATTTTGGCTCAGAAGGTTTTTCTTCAAACTCTATCATCTTCCCCCCTTCATTAACCCCCACTATACCGTATAGCTTTGCAATTTCTTTATCCTGCACATCATAGAGTGCTACTGCACTTTTATTATGCTCCTTATAACTATCAACAAATTCCTTCAGAGAAAATTCAAAAAGGTTATCTCCTGCAACAATCAAAACACTCTCTTTAATATTCTCCTGCTCTATAACAAAGTTAACATCCCCCAAAGAGCCTAATCTGTCCTCATTAGAGGTTGTCCTATCATTTATTATCTTTATTTTCTTTAATGATTTAAAACTTTCAAGCCATCTTTCAAAATTTTCATAAAACTTGGCATTTGTAACAATGAATATTTCATCAATCTCTTCAATTTTTTCTATCTTTTTAATTATATGTTCTATTATTGGTCTCCCCCCTATCTCCAATAACGGCTTTGGCTTATTTTCTGTCAATGGGTAAAGGCGCGTGGCATAACCTGCAGCCAATATAATGGTTTTCATCTACCAACACCAATATAATTAAACCCTAACTCCTTCATTTCCTTTGGCTCGTATACATTTCTCCCGTCTATAACATTTGGCTCTTTCAATAATTGCTTCATCTTTACTTTATCCAGATTCCTAAATTCGTTCCATTCTGTAACTATAACCAAAGCATCTGCATCCCTTATTGCATCATAAGGATCATCAACATATTTCACATCTTTTAATATCCTTCTTGCTGTTTCCTGTGCTTCAGGATCAAATGCCCTTATCTTCGCTCCTTCGCCCTGCAATTGCTCTATAATAACAATAGAAGGCGCTTCTCTCATATCGTCTGTTTTAGGCTTAAATGCTAACCCCCAAATAGCTATTGTCTTTCCATTCAAATCTGGCACTAATTTCTTAATCTTGGGCAATAACGACCTTTTTTGCTCTTCATTAACTCTCTCAACAGCCTGGAGAATCTTACTCTCAACCTCATGATGGTTCATTGTTTGCGCTAATGCTTTAACATCTTTTGGGAAACATGACCCCCCATAACCAGCTCCAGCCTGCAAAAACCTTGGTCCTATCCTGGAATCTAAACCCATACCTTTCGCAATCTCTTTTACATCACCACCTGATTTCTCACATAATCTTGCAATCTCATTCATAAAGCTTATTCTTGTTGCTAGCATAGCATTACTGGCATATTTTATTATCTCTGCACTTTTTGTATCTGTAAACACAATAGGCCTGTTAGTTCTTGCTATCCCTTTGTAAATATCTTCCATTATCTTCTTTGCCTTATCACTATTTGCCCCAATAACTATCCTGTCAGGTATCATAAAATCATTAATAGCTTCTCCTTCTCTTAAAAACTCAGGGTTAGAAACAACGTCAAATTCTATATTCTTCATCTGATTTTGTTTTATTATATCTCTTACAAGCTGTGCAGTACCTACAGGCACAGTGCTTTTATTTACAATAACCTTATAACCATTCATATAACTACCAATATCTTTTGCTACCTGCTTAACAAAAGAAATATCAGCTCTATGATCCTTACCTGTAGGAGTACCAACTGCTATAAAAATAACCTCTGAAGCCTCAATCGCTCTCTTAACATCTGTAGTAAAAGAAAGCCTCTTTTCTTTGAAATTCCTCTCCAGCATATCTTCTAACCCAGGCTCATATATTGGAATTTTTCCATTATTCAAATCATTTATTTTCTTTTCATCAACATCTACACAAATCACATCATTTCCCAGCTCAGCAAGACACGTACCTACTGTTAATCCGACATAACCGCTTCCTATAACCGCTATCTTCATAAAACCACCTTACTCCAAGAAATAATCAATACTTTAAAAAGATTGTGAAACATAATAGAAAAGGGTGACAGCTTTCCTGATTTCCCACGCAATGCAGTACTCTCAGGAACGGAGGCTTGCTTAACTGCGGTGTTCGAAATGAGAACCGGTGGAACCAAGCCCCTATGGCCGTCTAGCTATTAGGGAATAAATAGGTATTTAAAAATATAACGGATTTATTCATTCCTCACAATCTTTATCTTGTAATCCTGCCCTAAGTCTATAACATCCCCAGAATCCTGTGCTTGTTTTTGTGCTACGCCCTCCTCATCAGCAAATAGGGTAGATAACACATTAATATTCTCCTCCTCACGAGAAACATTACTCACAACACCTTCCTCCTCTTGTAGCATCTTATTAATCTCAGACTGGCTTTTTAATGCTTCCTCTTCCTCCCTCTTTAATCTCTCTTCTTCCTCTCTTGCAATCTCTGCAGCAGTTCTTATCTGTATAAAATTAGAGAAAAATGATTTCTTTGGCTCTTTCTCAAGCTTTGCTTGAGATAGGGAAAACTTGTTTTCCCGTTCTTCCTTCTTAACCTCTTCCTCTCTTTTCTCAAGTTCAGAAGTTTTTGCAACCTCTTCTTTTGGCTTTCTTAATTCTTTTATTTCAGCCTTCTGCCTCTCAGCCTCCTTTATCTTTGCTTCTGTCCTTATCTCCTTCCTCACTTCCTCAACCATATCCTTCTCTTTTTTAGGCCTCTTCTTAAACAGGATATCCATAACTCTGCCTCTCAGAGCATCCATCTGCTCCATTCTCCTTGCTTTCCTTAGCTGTGATAGCCTATCTTCTTCTATTCTCTGCTTTTCCTTCAATATCCTTACCTCTTCCTCTAACTCCAGTCTTTTTATCCTTTCTTCTTCTGATTCTATTTTTTCCCTTTGCTCTTTCTCCTCACTAAGCTTTGATATTCTCTCTTTCTCCAGCCTCCCCTTGTTTTCTATTTCTGTAAGTTTTTCCTGAAGTTTTATTTTCTCATCCTCTAAACCTCTTAAATCTTCTTCCTTGCCCTCCAACTCTTCCAATTTTATCTCTTTCCAACCTTCTTCTTCCTCTTCAACAGCCTTAGCTATTGCCCTTGGCTCTCTTCTAATTCCTTTCTTCTCAACCAGCTTATCAATATCCTCTTGAGTTATCTCTTTTTCCGACTCTTTCTTCCTGTTTTCAATCTCTTCTCTCCTGGATTTCAGCCTATCCCTTAACTCCCCAAATTTATTTGTAGCCTTATAAGAAACAACAGCCTTCTTATTCATTATCTTTGACTTAATATCAGAAAAAACCCTCTTCCTACTCTTATTTGTCAGATATTTATCCATATCTTTGTGAAAATCTACTGGCATATTTGGAGTTTAGAATTTAGCTTATATAAACTTTTCTACACTTCAATATCTATTATCTTGTCCTTAGAATTAACATCCTTTATCAGTTTATGCCCTTTAAGCCGCTTTTCTATCTCCTTCCAGTCATATTTCTTTGTTGCCTTCTGCAGTTCTGATAAAATATTATTTATTAATTCATAATTCTCATATATTAAATCTCCTTTTTGTCTCTCTTCAATCTCCTTGCTCCCTAACTCTTCAATCTTTTCTTCTTGTTTCTCTATTACCCTATTCAATCTCTCAATTTCTTTCTCCTGCTTTGTCTTTGGTTTCTCTTCCTTAAATTCCTCTAAGAAATAATAATCAAAAGCCCCATTATAGTCTTTAAATTCCTTTTTACTGAAGTTTTTATATATTTTCAATTCAAACGGAACAATGTCCTTTACCTCATTATTTTGATATATAATTAATGGTTTAATCTTATTAGTAGTTATGTCATTTATTGATTTCATTATATTTTTAATCTGATTCTCTCCTAATTCTGATGGTTTAATATCCTTACCCAAATTGCTCAATAAACAAACCTCTTCTGAATAAGTCCCTCCTAAACCTAATTCAGCAGCCAAACACTTCACCAGATTCTTATCTGTCTTCCCAAACAACTCTTTCAAATCACTCAACTCCAAATCAAAAAAATTATATTCCATCTTAGGGTAAGAATACTTCAATTTAGCCCTTATCTCCCTATCCTTCCACTTATGATAAATCAAAGCAGACAATATAATACCATCCTTATCGCACAACAAAATATTCCCCTTACCGAATAATTCCACAATTAATTTTTTCTTCTCTTCCTTCTCAAAAAACAATTCAACAATCCTCTCAGAACCCAACTGCTTAACACTTTTCAGCCTAGAATTCCCAAGATGCTTCCTCAAAAACATGCAAAACCCAGATGGCTCTTCAGCACTTTCCCTGGATGAAACCAAGTAAATCAATTTCCCAGAAACAATCCTCAAAATCTGCTTTCCTCTACCTGAAACAAATAGTTGTAATATCAACTCCTCTTTCTTTGGATTGTAAATATTATCTATCCTTCCTCCTATTAAAAACTGAAGCTCCTTAACTAGAAAATGTAGTTCTAAAGATGTTAAATTTACCTTCATAGTCCAAAAAAATAGAAAATAGTATTTAAATCTATTCAAACTCAAAAGGACTCACAATATCCTTCCCAAACTTCTCCCTGGCTTCCTCTAATCTCTTCCTTTCCTGATTAAGATGATCTGAAAATTCCTTAGGAATATTCTCCTCAGCACCAAATATTTTTTCCATCCTACCTAACTTCTCTAATAATTTTGTAATCCTAATGCTGAACTGCTTTTCATAATCTTCTTTACCATAACCCTTACTCAAAACATCCTTAAACAATTTCTGTAAATCCTCAAATTTAGGAATAAAACCAATCGGAGTTTCAATAGCTTCAAACTCATTATGAAATCTTCCCTCCATCCATAACAACCATACCTTCTTATCCAGCATACCATTCAAATATTTACCATTCTCCTTTAAAAAATAATTAGTATGGAATATCTTGGGATTTACATCTAGCCTATCTCCAAAAGCAAGATGATTCTTAATGTAAAGGCCAACAGGAACAACCAAAAAATCAAGATTAGCCATTGGATTATGCTTTCTTACACCTGCTTTCCCGATTGTAGCAGAAGTGGTCTCACTCTCTACAATAGCCCCTACATAAACACCATGGCTCCAGCTTAGGCTTTCAAAAACAGGCACAGTTGTATCTGAATCTCTGCCTCCATAAATAAATCCTCCAATAGGAACACCATTTGTATCATCAGCCTTAGGATCAGCATTATCTAACTCATTAATCCTTATAGTATATCTGGCATTCTTATTAGCAGCATCTACTATAGCACTATCCTCTCCTTTCTTACCTTTAAACCATTCCCCGGAAAAATTAACACCTTTCTTAGGCAGCTCTTTTCCCATACCTAACCAATAAGGAGCCCCATCAACAATTAAAACATTAGAGAATATTAATTCCCTGGGTGTTGTTAAAGCCTTATAGATAACAGGATCATCCTCAGAATTAACATCCTGTATAATACCAAAAATCCCTTGCTCAACATTAACAGCATAAGCTCTACCATCATCCCCTATCTTAATATAGGCAATATCATCTCCTACTATACTCTGTCCGGGTATCATAGCTGTAGAAGTCTTACCGCATGCGCTTGGAAATGCTCCTGTGAAATATGTCACTCTATTTTTACTTTCAGGATGTGCACCCATAATAAACATATGCTCGCAAAGCCAATCTTCTTGGTTAGCCCTGTTTATAGCCAATCTCAAAGCTAATTTCTTTAACCCAATACTATTGCCCCCATACTGGTTATTAACAGTTAAAACCCTATTCTTCTCTAAATCAATGTATATCCTTCTCTTATCAATATTTTCTGTATTATTTCTCTCGTTTAACTCGCCAGCAGAATGTATAAAATAGAAAAAATCCTCAGAGCCATTTAACCTCTTAAACTCCTCATACCCTGATCTAAACAATATAGTCTCGCTATGCGCTACGTAAAAAGAATCAGTCAACTGCAAAGCTGGAATAGAAAACCTTGAATTATTTGGACCTAAACAAAAAAAGCATACAAGCAGTTCTTTCCCTTTCATAGCACCATCCATAAATTCCATTACTTCCTTCAATCCCTCATCTCTGTCTACGGTCCTTATGAACTTGCTCATATATTTCCCTTTTGGCAATAAAACCTTAGTATTCTTCTTATCCCTTGCCTGATCATAATAACTATCAAAATGTATTGTATGGCCTTTCATATTTAGCTTTGCTTCTTCCCCTTTCTTCAATGCCGTTTCTCTTACATAGTCAATGTCCTCTTTAGAATCAGTAAGTACAGTAACCCTCGATGGCTTACAATGCTTAATAAATCTTTCAACTACATCCATAACCTTGGGATTATTCAATTCCTCTAACTTCCTCAAGTTCTCTTCATCCAATATAGCTTTATCTACATCCATTTTACATATTGAGATTAAAGCTCCATTTAAATATATTATGTTTCATATATAACATTTAAGCTTTTTCTAAAAAAGTTTCATCCCCATCTTTTGTTTACTCAAGAATGCTAGTTCCACCAAAAACATTAAGCTCCCCTTCTGATTCTATATTCTTTGTCTTAATCTTAATCCTCATTTTATATTGTCATAAATAGAAATATAGCCTTTTGTAGCTAAAAGCTTCATATCAGCTACTAATTCTGTCTTTATTTCTCCCTCATCTTTTGCCTTTTTAACCGCCGCCAAAGTATTTTCTGATTCCAAAATATTAAAAGCTGTTTCTTGGCTTCCCTTAATCACAATATCTTCATTTTTTGCATTACCCTCTGTTGTTGCAGGAATATGGTCCTTAACATATGAATAATATCTCACACCTGTATCTGTAAGAACAAACTCCATTATTGGGTATTTCTTAGTCCCAAAAGGATTCCTTAGCTTATAAGCTCCTATCTCATTTATAATATAATTAATATGCTCAGCGCCTATAATATGTTCCCCTGCTCTTATTCTTTCTAAAGCGTCTTCAGGCAAAGAAGGCTTCTCTATAAATGGCTTTGAAATCAGATTAGGTGCAATAACAAAATAATAAGCACCCCCAAAAACAACAACAACTAAAACAACAGCTATTCCTACCATAACATATCCAAAAAAACCATGCAGTTTCTCTCTCCATTTAGACTTCCTTCTAGCCATATTACTCTTCTTTACAAGCCCTATAAATATTCTCAAAAACCTCTGCTATCTGTTCCTTCTTTATCGAAGAAAAAGCAACCCTTAAAATATCACCAATAGCAATAACCCCCGTATCATACTTCTCTAATAAAACCTGCCTTATCCTTTCACTATCCTTATCTCTAAGCTTAATGCACATAAAATAGCCTGAATTAAAAGGCAAAGCATTAAACTCCTCTTCATATTCCTTATGCTGCTTCAAAACCCTTTCAACATCCTTAAACCTCCTCCTCAATAAATTATATTTCTTCCTTTTCTCATCCCAGTATTTTGGCTCGCTAAATGCATAATAAACTAAAGACTGGCTTAAATGTGAATCATTTGAAATACTGCCTCTAACAGCACCTGCTGTCTTACTCTCCAAAGCTTCATATAAAGCCTTATTCCCGCCCTTAATACCGTAAGTAATAAAGCCTACTCTTAATCCCCACACATAATCCTCCTTTGTGGCTCCATCCAGCTTTATAGCTAAAACATTCTCATTTAAATCAGCAAGCTCTGAAAATATAGACTGCATATAAACCCCTTTCTTATAGACTAAACCAAAATAAGCATCATCTACGATTACTAAAATATTATTTCCCTTATCAGCCGCTTCTTTAATTGCTTCCTTGATTAAAACTACCTCTTTCTCAGTAGGAGTATACCCTGTGGGATTATTCGGAAAATTCAATAAAATAATCTTCTTACCCATTCCCTCATTTAATTTTTCCTTTAATCCTTCAATATTAAACCCCTTGCCTTTAAAAGTCTCAAAAGTATCCAATTCTGCATTATAACCATTAATTAATATTAATTTATAATTAGGCCAAAACAAATCAGGCAAGATTACTTTATCCCCTTCATTAATAAACATATAAGCAGCCATGCTCAAACCATGTGTCAAGGCATTTGTAACTACAGGTAAGCTTATCTCCTTCCCTTCTAAAGAAGGATTCTTCTTAAACAACATCTCTTTCCATTTCTCCCTCAATTCTTTCTTACCAAAACTGGGAGCATAAGAAAAAATATCCTCTGGCTTTAGTTTAATCTTCTTGGCAATCGACTTAAGCCTCATAGGACTTCCATCTTCCTCCAAAGCTATACCAATCGTTGCATTTATCCTCTTCCCCTTTGCTTCTGCGCTCTGGCTTAAAATGCCTTTTTTTGGAAAAAATATGGCCTTCCCTTTATCAGAAAGCATTTCATACACATTAGGACTAGTCTTTTTTATATTTTCATTCAATTCTTCAGCTTGCGGATTCATTTTATCTTTTTGGAAATCTCTCTTATATTTATACCTTTTGTAGTATCGATAACAATTATCCTATGCTTTCTCTCTTTTGCTTCATTCAGACATATATCAAAAATCTCACAATCCATATTTTCCCTAATTTTTTCCTTGCTGTACCTTCTTTTCTTCAATCTTCTTTCTAAAACCTTTAAATCACACTTCGCAACAATACAAAAATCAACATATTTACTGGGCAGATAATGGCTAAGATGAGAGTCAATTACCACCCCTTTCTCAAATCCCTTTTTAAAAATATTTATCTTAGCTATTAAAGCCTTATTTAATTTCTTTATATCCACAATCTTACACTTTCTTTTTCTGTCATATCTTTCAGAAAGATTATACTCCTTAACTACCTTGTTTACATCAGTATATTTAAAAGCAGATTTCTTAGCTAACCTTTTAGCTAAAGTTGTCTTACCGCTGCAAACTGACCCGGTAACTATTATAACTTTCATAATATAATAGAAATAATAACCCCTATTTAAAAATCTTTATCTTCTTAAACTATTAAAAGCCCTGTCAACCATATCCTTTTTCCACCCGTCTCTCAAAAGCTCGTTCTTAATCTGCTTTGCTGTATAACCCCTCCTCAGATTAGTAATTATATACATCTTTAATTGAAGCTCTGCCTCTAAATCGACCTCTCTTTCTATCTTAGTCTCTTCTTTTCTTATTGAAGATGCCATTTTCTCTTCATGCTTCCTTTGGGATAATATAAGAACTAAAATAAGCGCCAATATAATTAAGATTAGAATAAAATACACCCAGATATGATTTCTTGGAGAAGCCTTTTCCTTAATCTCGACTATCTCAACCTCATCTATTGTTACTGAAGAGGGCTTCTGCAGTGTTTTAATAGTCGTCACCCCCCTTACACTAGGATCTCCCTCAACCAACAATGTTAATTTTGTTTTATCTTCATTTAAGTCATAACTTACAACATCAGATGTAGAATCAAGGATAACCACATCTTCCTCAAACGGCTCCTCAAACAAAATCTCAATTTTATGCCCGGAATGTGAATAAAAAATCCTTAATTCCCTTCTATCTCTGTCATAAGACCAGTAACTTACCTCTGAAAATCCGTCGTCTTCATCCCACGTGCACAAGCCATTTTCACATTTCCTACCCTCACCGCAGAAATTGCTGTTATTATTGAAAAAATAACAGTCGGCATTAGTGCTATTACAATAATTATCAGTGCAAAGATTATCATCGTCACATCTCTTTTGCAAACAGGAACAGCCAGAGCTGTCAACAACTGCGCCCTCCTTAGTATTCCCGCATTTATCAAATATGTCATAAATACCATCCCCATCCAAATCACCCGTGCATCTTGCACTAAAATCATACACCACACATTTCTCTAATCCTTCTGTAACATTACAACACCATTCTCCCTTACAATCATTACTTGATTTTTGATCACAATCACAACCAAAAGTATCAACCGCTCCTTTACTATCTCCTGTACCTTTCCAACTGTCGCACTCATCCTTTCCATCAGGAACCCCATCTCCATCGTCGTCAATTACAGTAGCATAAGTTAAACTAATAAAAACAAGAAGAGATAATAATAAAATAACTAGTTTATTAATCTTCATCGCCTGAGCAAACACCATCCTCAATTTCAATTGAATCTTCCCTTTTTATTGCAAACTGGAATATATAGGCCTTAAGGTATTTATTATAAAAAGGGAAGTAATCCACAACCCTGATGATTTTTGTATCTCCAATATTATCATCATTGTTTCTACTATAAATATTTATCTGTTTCAAAGGATCATGTGAATCGCAATTAAAATCTTCAATTTTATACTCTTCCCCATTGCTCCATTTGTCTGTTATATTCTTTAACAGTCCTTCAGGAGCATTATTATTAAAGGAAGTATTATAGATTCTTCCAAGCCTCACTGGAAGTTCTGCTCTAAAATCCTCTATTCTGGAATTAAAATCCTTCTTTTTAATGTCCAGGGGATATTTTATATTTACCGCTACGCTGTCCCTGTTGATGCTCACTTTGCTGTCTACCTCAACAATGTTAAAATCAAACTCAATATCAGTATAGTTTATATCCGGTCCTGTTATATAGAACCCCTCATCCTCAAAAGCTCTTGAATCAAAGCATTTCTCAAACTCAACAATAATATATTTTGCAAGTTTTTTTTCAATATCATTCAAACCAAGAAAAGAAGAAGTATAAGAAAAATCATTTAGATAATAAGGAACCTTTTTCTTATTATAAGTTGTATATAAAGATGGGTCAATACCATCTTCACCATAGGTCGCATTCCCATCAGGATCTATATAGCCTCCATGCTCCCCTATAAGCCATAATCCTCTCTCGCTGACATCCTTCAGGCAGCTTTCTGCATATATTTTAATAGGGGTTATCTCTGTTGGGGTTTTAGCTGTCTCTTTAATAGCACTATCTACATCTTGTTTGGCAATATTACTTGCTGTATAAAAAACAAACCCCGTAAGAATTATTATTGCTATACCCAGTATCAAAAAAACTGCAATTTGTCCTCTTTTTTCCATATTTATTAGCTTTATTAGAATTGAAGTTTATATATTTTTCCTAAATTGCCTGCTGAAACTCAATCAAAAAAGCATTTTTGATGAATTTGAAGATCCAAAAAAAGCATAAAAAAGAGGAGAAATTAGACTGGTTGCTGGAGAAGATATGCCTTAATTACTTTTATTTCTTAAGGAAAATTAATAATAATATTCCCCTCTAAACGATTATTATTATCATCTCTTGCACGATACGTTATAACAGCCCTATCATAAGGGACATGACTAAACACATAACCGTTTCTCACCGCTTGTCCGCCAGCCGGAACAATAGAAAAAGAAGATAAATCTCCATCAAAGTTGCATCCTATAGAATCCAAACATCTTTTAGCTGAATAAATCACAGCTCCAATACCTGCATGCTCTTTAAAAGTGACCTCATAATGAATATGCCTTGTATTTGGATGAGGATTGTTATTCACATAATTATTTGTAATGACATAAGTCGCACTCAAATTCGCCCCCCTAACCACCCTTATATATTCTACTTCTTCTGTGTAAAGCATATCTGATTTTATACTGTCCTGGCCATTAACATTAGCTTCAAAGAAATACTCCGGGTTATTGTGAGTATCACCGTAATCTAAACCATTATCTTCAATCCATGGGGGTTTCCATTTTGTTTTTGCAATACAACCAAAGTTATCACAACTCCATGAATTTGAACTTTCCGGATCTGGAGATATGTAAATACTTTCTCCAGGATAAAATAAACCGCTTCCCTCCTGCAGATAAAGATCATATTCCCATACCTTAAAATTGACGTTTTGGCCATTACATCCATTAGTCCCTTCAACTACTAAATCCACTTCGCTTCCATTTATAAGAGAAGCCATCTGGTAAGAAGAATAGCCCCACTCATATTTTGGAACTGAAAACTTACCTACCCAATAAGCAGCTGTTAGTTCACAAACACAATCAGGATCATCAGAACAATCCTCATCATCACAATCTATATCCTCATCACAATCATTGTCCACATCATCATCACAGACCTCTGTTGCTCCTGGATTTATATTTATATTATTATCATTGCAGTCAATCTCCCCACAAGTACCTCCCTCAATTGAATAACCATCTCCATCAATATCAGTGCATGTTGTAATACAACTAAGTGGGAAACCTAACTGAGTACCTCCTGCACAAACAGGATTTTCCATGCATTCTGTTTCCCAGTCATCATAGCAAACATATATATCTCCAAATCCCCACATACAGCTCCCTGTTATCAAACCTCTATCCCACTCGTCACATTCGTCATCAAAATTCCATACACAACCATTCTCCGTTATCCTCGTACACTTCAATTTAATACACCCATCAATATCCCCATTACAATTATTATCATAACCATCAAAGCATAATAATTGACCTTTTTCTTCTGTACCTGCTACATAACCATCGCTAGAATTGCAATCGCAGTAAGTATTGTTATTACCAAAATAAACATACCTTGATATAGGATCATCAGGATTGTCGTTGCAATCGCAATATCCGTAATCCGAACTCCCTCCTCCATGGTAACCATCCCCATCTCTGTCCTGGATTAGATTACATCCTTGGGCTAAAGGATCAGAAGGATAGGCTGAGCATTTGCAGTCATTCCCGCACCCTTGAAGACCGCACTCATAATAATGCCTTCCATCATAGCATCCATCCCAGCATTTAGTAAGATCATCACATTGAGCATTGCAATAAGTAATATTGCATGTATAAGGACACTCTCCAACATTAACGCACCTATTACTCCCTCCGCTATACCTCATACCATCACATTCAGGGCACCATTCACAACACTGGGTTTCATTACACTCTACACTATCTGATTTACTGCTGCAATCAACCAAAGCAATACCAGCGACCCTAATAGTAAAACTGTCTACAACTAGTTCTGCCGGATTATTCGGATCTGTAACTTGTATAAAAAATTGATGGGATCCTTCACTAAAATTATCTCCAACCTCACAACTCACTCTTTTATCATCTATTATGGAACAGTTTATATAATCACTTGAAGAAGTGGTTGGTCTATAGATAGCAGAAGTATCTGAATAACCCGCCTCCTCATCGCTTGAAATATTGTAAGCATAATCCTTAAATTTCTCCTTGGTTAATTTAATTGCAGTTGAAGCAACACTATCAGGACTAACACTAATCTCATAAACAAACTCCCAAACCCCCTTATTAAAGATGCTGTTATTTTCTCCGCCGTGGTTAATCTCTATATATTCATCAGGCAATTCAAATTTAAAGGGATCTTTCGTTTCAACCTCTTCTTCAATAGTTTTTAACTCATCATCACTTACCTCTAAATCGCTAAGAGTAGGAAAACCATATCCAATTGTCTCAAGGACATCCGCACAGTATTCAAAAACATCTGTATTAAGAGTATAGCTGACAATAGTATCTTCAGCAAGAACATCAAAATGCCACATTACCAAAGGATCATATACCACCTTGACATTATCCCCCCCGCTTATAAAGGGCTCATATTTATATAAATCATCAACGTAATCTTTTGGTATTCGCTCTATAAGCATAAACTGCTTTATAGCACCTTCTGGCTTTAGCAATATCTCCACAACCGCTTCCCCTGGCTTTCTTCCGCAGTTGCATCTTCTTGCTATCTTCAAAAAATTTTTTGTCTCATTATAAAGCTTCATGTCATAATCTAAGTCTCCTTTTGGGCAGCCTTCACACTTACCACTGGCATTCTTCATTATCTCTTTTGCAGTATCATAATCAACCTCAACAGTCTCAAAAGTACAGTCAAAAACGCATTCCTTATTAACAACCTCTGTTGAATAAGCTCTTCCCCCTAAATAAAGTCCAATATTTCCTCTGCCTGTGTCAGAACAGACAAAATACGGCTTTTGTAGTTCAATATCCCCCACGTAAAAAGAGTCTACAACCCTCTCATTCTTAACCAAAAAAACATTTTTATCAACATTAGATTCAATAGCATCCATAAGCAAAGGATACTCTCTCAATGATTTACTCAGGCTGCTCATATCTTTGTCCAAATCCACAAAATATATCTTATCAACATCGCATGGAGCATTAAGGTCTTTTTCACTCATACTCCCGACATCCCCGTGCATCTCCTTTACATACCCCCTTAGCTCATCTTTAAACAATTCAGTTGAAGTCATGCAGGAAGTGCCCCTTATTTTGCTTATTATCTTAAAGCCCCCTATAACAATTACCACGCCTATAAAAATTATCAGAAAAAATCTAAAAAACTCTCCCTGAAGCTGCCCCTTTTTTTCCATATTTATTACCTTTACTAGAAGTGAAGTTTATATATTTTTCCCAAATCTCCCGCTGAAACTCAATAGAGAGGAAAAGCAGCATTCCTCCAAGAATCAGCCCAATGCCTACAGTCCAGCTTTGTTAATACCCTATAACAGCTTCTCCTATAGATTCCGAATACGGCTTTATATTCAATCTTTTCAAATTTTATTGTCACCATTAGATAATAGTAAAAAACCGAAAGATTTATATAGTAGTTATATCTATTAGTTTCCAATAGGAGGTTTAGATTAAAAAGGAGGGTATGAAAATGCAAATATATAGTGCAAGAAAGAGTGAAATTAGTGATAGCTCAGCCCCAAATAGTTATATCTCAAAACTAGGTCAAAAGGCTAAGGACTTAGGTGTGATAATAGGAAATACGTATCTTTCTTTTCGTCATAACCCACTCCTAGAACAAAAACTTAGGTATTTAAGTAAGGAAATTAAGGATATTGTTTATAATATTGCTCAAAAACCAAAAAGGAGGCTTGTTACTATAGGTACAACTTTAGGTGCAATTATAGCAATCGATGGAGGCAGAGTATTGGCTAATAAGATAAAACAACCTGAACAACACAATCCAAACTCCGTACAAGTTAGGACATATGAAGGCAAGATAATTACTCTTTCTTTTTCGCCTGATGTAACCCCAGAAGATATTGCTACAATTATTATGCAAAATGGTTACACTCTCTTAACCAAAGATGGGTATAATGCAAAGAGAGAGAGAGATTACAATGCTAATAAAAGTAGTAAAAGAACTAAAAAACCAAAAAAGCCTAAAAAGCAAAAAAAACGTAATAAAGTTTCTAAAAACAAAGCCCAAAAAACATCCCAAAAAGGAAATGTGTTGGATGGTATTCTTAATGGAATTGGTAATATGGGAAGCGGAGTTGGAAATGCGGTAGGGGTCTATCTAAAAGACTCAGCTAACTGTCCTACCCTTGATGATACTTTATATAGAGACAAGAATCTTAATCTTGAAACAGCTGTATACTATGTAGGCCATCTCCCAGGCTGCTATGCTATAGCTATTGGAGAACCAGCTAAAGGGGCAACATTAGACGCCTTCAAAGAAGCTATGAGAAGGGCAAGTATAAAGAGAGCGAATGAAGAACCTTTAATGCAAAAATTATACAAACAAAGAGAAGAAAAGGGTCTTGAAAATTTAACAGGGCCTGTAATAAGGTTTGTATGGAATAGTATAAGTGGTACATTTGAATTGGTACGTGATATTAGTTGTTTTACAGAAAACTATGTTTGGGTTCTTGGAGAAGGAACAGTAGTTTATGTAATAGATGGAGTAACATATGTATTCACAAACCCAATTGATGCTGGTACAAAAACAGTAGTAGGAGTAATAGGAGGTAAAGCAATCCATAGGGCTGTCCGTGGTAAGCATCATGCTAAAATACCCGCATCCTTGACAGGAGAACACCCAGGCAAACCTAAATTCCCGGTAGAGGGACATGGTGGGGACATCTAGAATTTTTTTATTTTTTCCTCCACACTAGAAACTTTTAAAAATTATATAAAAGTTTACCATAAAGAGGTCGATTAAAATCAACACATTTATAGGACAAACTGCAGGATATTTTTTATTAGGTGCAGCAGTTGTATTCAACCCAAATAATAATGCAAATGCTACTCATCTGCAAAATGTTATTATTATTGAACCTAATAGTCCTCCAGCCGATCAAATCGTTATACCTGCATATAATGGGGAATTGTATTATGCAGGAAAAATACCAACAATAGAAGATGAATTGGTTAGAAATGTAAAATTTAAATCCCTTCCTGAAGGCGTTAATATGAGTTACTTAGTTCTAGGAAATAACCTATTTTTTACACCTGATTTTAATGATATCTCTCCAGGGGAAACTAGGGTAGGATATTCTGTACAGTATTCAAGCGGAACAGAGGAACAATTTCATCAAGATATGAATTTAGTCTATGAAACTCCTGAGCAAATGACACTAAGAAGAAGTGTGGAGGATGTTAATGCTTTACCAGATTTAATTAATGGGCGCTTTATTACAACCAATGGAAGAAATTCTGGCAAGGTTTTTTCTCCTCATCAAGATCCTAACATACTGTATGATAGACTGTATATAGAACGGATTGATTTTGTAAGGCCAGAGAATATACCAATTGGGTATTCCCCCCGTGTAACTACCCTTGAGAAATATCTTGAGAGTGGTACAAAGGCTTTAGATGGAGGAATATGGTGCTTAAAAAAAGAGGATGGTGTACATGCTGGAAGATTTAGACCTGGTGATGTTAATGATTTACAACCCGATATTTGTTCTATTACAGATCCAAATTCCAGCTCTACTCCTATCATAGATCCCAATTCCATTTCCGGCCTTGACGTCATTGCCCGAATTGTTGGAGATTATATAAACAAACCTGGATATCAAATCCAAACATGGCAAGGCTTAATCGGTTTTTTCGATGAAAAAGGTCTTTATAGTTTGTTTCCTGGAGGATCCCAATTTGTATCTTCAGGAAATAACGAGTATTTTGCTTTAAAAGAAGAGTCAACAAAAGAAGGCTCAACACTAACAATAAATATTTGTAGTTTAAATGATACAAGCCGTAGCCTCGAACTTAAAATAAGAGAACCCAATGAAAAAAATAATGGCGGTGTAATGCTTCAAGAAAAACAAAGTGAAGAGCCTGAAGATGATGGTGGAGAGCATGGAGGAGATATTTAGAAGGATAAGTTATCTCTTTTCTCATTCTACGGATGATTTAAGGTTTGTTTAACATATGCTGGATTAGAATTATCGTCAATTCCCCAGTATTCTAAAGTAAAGGAATCTTCCGATAGAGTTGTCCAAAAGTTTCTATTAGATTGAATTAATACATTGTTTGCTTCTATTCTATAATTAACTGTAGCAGAATCACATGAACCTGACTTATAACATAATCTACCACTAGTTAATGTAACCCCAACACCATTAGTCTCTCTGAATATTCTTGTGTGATAATAATAATGCCTTCCATTAATAAATTGGTAATTGATATTAGTAAACTCTAAACCCAACTCCGCCACCGCTGGCATTACCTTTATAAACTGAGGATCGGTGTACATGTCGTATTTTGTTGAGATGTTGTCATCTTCAACAACAGCTTCAAAGAAATATTCTGGGTTGCTGCCTGAGTCAAGAGGATATGTTTCGTCGCCTATCTCAAGGTCTGTAGTACTGTCCTCCTCCCATACTGTAGTCCATTCTGTTTCTGCGGTGCATACATCATCATCACAATTGCTGTAAAGGAAATACGAACTAGGAGGATCTGGCAAACTTTGCTTAGGTACCCCATAATAATAAAGGTGGTAAGGCTCCTGACCCGGGGCATATTTGTAACTAAGATCATCCTCAAATACCTTAAAACTGACTGGTTTACCTCTACAGCCCGTGCTTCCACTAACCCTTAAAGTTAATTCTGTGCCTACATCAGCCAATGATATGCCTGCTGTAGAACCGCCCCAGCTTTGAGATGCTGAAAAATCCCCCACCCAATAAGCAGATGTTAAATCGCAGAAACAATCAGGATAGTCAGAACAATCATCATCATCACAATCTGTATCTCCATCACAATCATTGTCATTTCCATCATCACAAAAATTTGTTTCAGATGGTTGATATGGGTTAGCTTCATGTGCATTATTTCCGCAGCAATTGAGATTTCCTCCATTACTGCTCCATGAATACCCGTTCTTCTGGCAAACAAACAGGCAATTCTCATTGTTATATCCTTCATCTGCTTGTCCATTACAATCATTATCCTTTCCATCGCATATCCCAGCAGCTCCTGGATGTACATTTGGATCATTATCATCGCAGTCTAATCCAGAATGGATGCATAAAGGACTTGCAGGATCCCCATAGCCATCTCCATCAATGTCAAAACATGGTCCGGTTACCTCTAAAAATTCTGGATTCCCAAACCCATGGCCTTTTGTTATTATATCTTTATTTTCAGAAGGAACAATAGCCTTAAAGTAATATTCAGGATTCCCCCACCACTCTTTCACATATATAGCTGTCCACGTTGTTTTTGCAATACATCTAGAACCATCCCAGCTAAAAGTATGGCTTGCAGGATCAGGATACATATGTGTATCCCACCAACCAGCTTCCCATACCTCAAAATTTACCATTTTATCACAACAAGCATCAGTGCCTTCTGCTGTTAAGGTTACTATATCCCCAGCTTCTGCCTTATCTGTACTCCAGTAAGCAGATGTTAATCCACAAATACAATTAGAATCACCAGAACAATCATCATCATCACAATCTCTATCTCCATCACAATCATTGTCCACATCATCATTACACACTTCTGTTGCTTCTGGGTTTGCATTCGGATTACCATCATTACAATCAATCTTACCACAATTCCCTCCCTCAATTGAATAACCATCTCCATCATTATCAGTACATGTTGGAAAACAATTAATTGGATCTCCTACCGAAGTACCCCCTACACATATAGGATTTTCCATGCATTCTGTTTCCCAGTCATCGAAACAGATATATGTGTCCCCCCTACACACTATAAAATTAATCATACAGCAATTTGTTGTTACCCAATGTCTATCCCACTCGTCACATTCATCATCAAAATTCCATACACAAGTAGGGCCTTCTGCTGTTCTAGTACACCCCAATTTACTACATACATCAGTCACCCCATTACAATTATTATCATAACCGTCAAAGCATAAATCTCCTTTTTCTTCTATACCAAATGTTGAACCTTCACCAGTGTTTTCATTACAGTCACAATAAGGATTATTAGGATCAGGAACATTCCCTGCATTTGGATCATTAGGATCGTCTAAGCAATCCTTATCACACTCTACATTATAACCATCTCCATCCTCATCAGTACACTCTGTATAATAGCACTCCCCAACATTATTAACGCACGTATCAGCATATTCGCTATATCCCATCTCAGTACATTCAAGGCACCATTCACAGCCTGAATTTTCACAAGCTGTTTCTGTATCTCTATCACTGCAATCAACAAAAGGAATACCCCCTACAACATTAATAGTAAAACTATCTACAACTAGTTCTGCCGAATCATCCGGATTTGTAACTTTTATAAAAAATTCATGGGATTCTCCGTTAAAATCTGCACCAACCTCACAACTAACTCTTTTATCACCTATTATTGAGCAGTCTATATAATCACCTGAAGAAGTGGTTGGTCTATAGATAGCAGAAGTATCTAAATAACTCTCTCCATTCATTGAAATCTCATATTTATACTCCTTAAACTCCTCCCTTGTGAGTTTAGTTGGAGTTAAAGCAACCTCATTAGAAATAGCCGCAGTACCAGAAACAAACTCCCAAACCCCCTTATTAAAGATGCTGTTATTTTCTCCTCCTTGATTAATCTCTATATCTTCACCAGGCAATTCAAATTTAAAGATATCTTTCATTTCAACCTCTTCTTTAATAGCATTTAAGTCGTCATCACTTACCTCTAAATCGCTAAGAGTAGGAAAACCATACCCAATTGTCTCAAGAACATCCGCACAGTATTCAAAAACATCTGTATTAAGCGTATAGCTGACAATAGTTTCCTTGTCAAGAACATCAAAATGCCACATTATTAAAGGATCATATATTACCTTAACATTGTTACCTCCGCTCACAACAGGCTCATAATTATATAAATCATCAACATAATCTTTTGGTATCCTCTCAATAAGCTTAAACTGCTTTATAGCACCCTCTGGCTTTAGCAATATCTCTACAACAGCTTCCCCTGGCTTTCTTCCGCAGTTGCATCTTCTGGATATTTTCAAAAAATTTTTTGTCTTATTATAAAGATTCATCTCATCACCTAAATCTCCTTCAGGGCATCCATTGCATTTACCCTCCGCCTCTTCCATCATCTCTTTTGCAGTGTCGTAATCAACCTCAACAACCTCAAAAGTGCAGTCAAAAACGCATTCCTTATTAACAACTTCTGTTGAATAAGCCCTTCCTCCTAAATAAAGTTCAACATTTCCTTTGCCAGTATCAGAACATACAAAATATGGCTTTTGTAATTCAATATCGCCCGCATAAAAAGAGTCTATAACCTTCTCATTCTTAACAAAAAAAACATTTTTATCAACATTAGATTCAATAGCATTCATAAGCAAAGGATACTCTCCCAATGATTTATTCAGGCTGCTCATATCTCTATCCAAATCCACAAAATATATCTTATCAACATCGCATGGAGCATTAAGCTCCTTTTCGCTAATACTGCCCAAATCTCCATGCATCGCCTCTATAGATCCCTTTAACTCGTCCTTAAACAATTTGATTGAGGTCGTGCAGGAAGTGCTCCTTACCTTGCTTATTACCTTAAATCCTACTATAATAATCAGCACACCTATAAAGATTACCAGAAAATACCTAAAAAACTCTCCCTCGAGCTGCCCTCTTTTTTTCATATATTCTAAGTCTATTATAAACTCTATTTATATATTTTTTGATTATAGCAAACGATACAAAGTTTTATAAAATAAATCAATAGTTTGCTTATTACGAAAATCTCAGAAATCTAAGATTTCTGATGCACGAAAAAATCGCTCTGCGATTTTTTGTGCCCTAAAAATCCAAAGGATTTTTTTGGGTTTGGAAATTTATTTCCAAGAGACTAAATTGTCAAAAAATTTATGTCTTTGAGTATAGTTAAATATAAATCAGCCCTTCCTCTTCTCCTCAACACACTCCTCAAACTCTTTTGTAATATCCCACTTACATTTCCCTTCTTCACATACACAACCTATCTCTTTATAGCACTCATACTCAGGCAGATATACGCATGTAGTATAAACAGGCTCCGCATCTTTGCTCTGGCAGACAGTCCCTGAACACCCTCCTGTAACACAATCATCATCTGTTAAACATTCGCTATCAGTAGTACAATTCTCTTCCCAAATTCTTAAACATTTCTGCTTTGGCTCACACCAGGAATACCCGGCAGCAATAAGGCAGCCATGCTCGTCCGTATCCCCTCCTATCAGTTTCTCTGTACTGCATGCTGTCACAAAAATAAGAACCAAAACACCAATAGCCAAAATTCTCATAATATTACCTCCTTTTTGCCCTTATAATCTCAAAAATAACAACCAAAACAATAACAAACAAGCACCCGAATAAAAACCATAAAGCTAGGTTTGATTCTGACTGTGCAACATTAACAACAACCTCTGGTGCTTTCTCAATTACCGCTTTTGCACCTTCATCTGCTGCTCTCTCCATAACCTGCTCAACCACAGGAGCTTCTGCAACAGCAGCCTCCATAATTGGCTCTCCTGCTTGTATAGCCCCAAGGGGAGCTGCCTTCATTATTCTTGCAGAAGTGGAAAAATATTTAGTATAGAGCTGAATAAACCCTGCTCCAATTAAAGCCAGCAAACTAACAGGCAATATTGTCTTCAACTTTTCCTTAATCCCATAAGTTGTTTTAGGAGCTATAATAATATACTTATTAGCCAGCTTATAGTGATTCACCTCCTTTCCCTTCTCGCTATAATGAAATTCCTCTACTTCAATAATTCCTGCCTTCATCAAATGCTGCAGATTATAATGAACAGTAGATATTGGAAGATCTAAATCCTTTGCAATCTTTGTTTCAGTAGCATCCTCTTTCTCTCCTAGATAATCAAGAATCTTCCTGCAGCTCTCATTAGAAATAACATTAGCTAGCTGCTTTGCCTTATCTTCCTTCAAACTTACCAATAAAAAAGATTGTTTTGCCATCTTAAAAAATAAGTTTAAAAATAAAAAATTTATTTCACATAATAAACCAAGTTTATATTTGCCGTTACCGTAACATCCCTAGGCATTACATTAGCTGCCTCTTCGACCATATCTGCTCCGGCAGCCTTGGCTTCCAGCGCGTACATATAAGGCCTTGCATAATAACTTGACTCTGAAACAGTTTTTAACTTGCCTAACCCAACCCCTAAGCTCTCTGCAATTGCCTCTGCCTTCTCTTTTGCATCCTTGGTTGCCTCTGCAATAGCTTTCTGCTTATACTCCTTATCCTTCTCCTCGCTCAGCTGGAAATTGATGTTATTTACCTGGTTAGCCCCGTTAGTGACAGCAACATCAACTATTTCCCCAACCTTGCTCAAATCACTTGTCTTTACCTTCAAAGTCTGTGTTGCTCTCCACCCTACAATTTTTGAACCCTCATCTTCAGTCCAAGTCCTTTCCTCGTATAAACTAAGACTTTCTGTCTCAATATCCTTCTCCATAATACCTTTATACCTCAAGCCATCAATCATCTCATTTATTACCTTATTTGCTTCAGCTTGTGCCTCTTCTGCAGTCTCCCTCACAATAGATATGCCTGCCCAAACTTCAGCTTCATCAGGCTCCACAGTAAGCTCTGAATTGCCTGCAACATTTATTGTATTTCCTTCTCCTTGTTGGCATCCTGTTAAAGCCACTAAAGCAATAACAAGGAAAACCGTCAAAATAGCTTTAATGTTCATAATCAATCACCTCCGTCGTGATATAATTAAAGGTATAGAAGCCTTTATAAATAGTTTGCTATAGTTTTGAAATGTTTAGAAATTATCAATAATTTCTGAACTAAAGAAAATTTCACAAATTCGATAAATCATGAAATTTTCTTGTTTATTTAAAGTCACCATAAACCCAAAACCAGGAAAAATTACTGATTTTTCTGTTAGTTTGGAATGATTTGAAATTATATAGCACTTCAAACAAGAAAAGATTAATAAATTAAACTAATCTTCCTCCTTCTATGCCAACCATAACCCTCTCTTCAACCAAAAAACACGAACTGATAGACATAACAAATAAAGTAAAAGAAATAGTCAAAAACTCAAAAGTAAAACAAGGAATTTGTTTTCTCTATGTTCCTCATGCAACAGCAGCCATAACAATAAATGAAAACGCAGACCCGAACATACAAACAGACATAATAAAAGCAATAAACAAAATAGTGCCGGAACATGATAATTACCTCCATGATGATATAGACAATAACGCAGCAGCACATATAAAATCAACAATAATTGGAGTTTCCAAAACAATACCAATAAGCAACAATAACTTACAATTAGGAACATGGCAGGACATCTTTTTCTGCGAATTTGATGGTCCTCGCTCTAATAGAAAAATAATTGTAGAAATAATAAAAAAAGAATAAATATAAATATAAACTAATACAAAGTTAGCAATATAATGAAAAAAAGAGGAGTGATAGAATTACATTTCAACTGGATATTTGTACTGATAGCAGGAGCAATTATCTTTGCCTTCTTCATCACCATAGTAAACAAACAAAGGGAATTCTCTGAAATAAAATCTTCTGGGACTATAATAACAAATCTGGATTCTATTCTAACAGGAGCCCAGGTTTCAACAAACACAGTAAATCTAATATCAATGCCTAAAGTAGACATAGGCTTCGATTGTAATAGATACTTCATTGGCCCTGTGCCCAAACAAACAAAAGGAAATGTTATCTTTGCTCCAGACTTATTAAAAGGCAGGGAAATAATAACATGGGCCCTGGACTGGGCTCTGCCCTATAGCGTTACCAATTTCTTGTATATAACAGACCCCCAAGTAAGGTACATAATAGTAAATAACTCTAAAGATTTAGGCCAGGAAATATTCGATGAATTACCCAAAGAAATGAACAAGGAATTAATACATAAAAATCAGCTAAATTATTTGAAAGACAAAAACAACTACAAAGTCAAATTTATCTTCCTAGAAAACATCACAACAAATGATGGTCTATCAACATTTAACAATATGTTTGATAAAGATGTCACAGCAATAGGTTTTCCAGAGCTTAAAGACTCAGACATAATCACAAATACAGGAAAAATAATATTTTACCAAAAAAACAACAATGAATGGAAAGAACAGATATCAGAAGGTATGACAGAAACATTCTATCTAAAAAAGGAAAGCCTTTTTGGAGCAATATTTACTGCTGATTCGGAAATGTACAACTGTGTTATGAAAAAAGCCTTCAAAAAACTCAATCTGGTAAGCAGGATTTATTCTAACAGATCATCCGAATTGGGTGATTATTATAATAAATTAAATAATTTTGGTTGTGCAAGTGCACATTCGAATGCAGCAAATCAAATTAATAAAATAATAACCGATTCTAGTAAGCTGTCTGAAAATTTCCCCGAATCTGATATTACAACAATAAATAACATAAAAACATCAGCTTATAATACAGAAAGTGGTATATGGGCCCATAATAGAAATGCACAACTCTTCTCATGCGCCCTAATCTATTAAAATGAAAAACAGAAAATCACAAATACAAATGGGTGAATCAGTAGCAATATTATTCATATTCTTCATACTGCTTGTCTTCGGCTTTGTTTTTTATATGAACGTTATGAAAGGCTCCACAAAAGTTGAAGTAGAAGAAAACATCCAATTAAAAACAATAGGAATTGCACAAAGGGCATCATTCCTGCCTGAACTGCAATGCTCTGAAGAAAATGTCAGAAGAGAAAACTGTATTGACATATATAAATTAGAGGCTGCTTCTGGATTATTAAAAGAAAACAATATGCACTATTATGATGTTTTTGAATTCAGCAACATTCAGGTACAAAAAAAATTTCCAGAACCAGAAAAAACCTGGCCTCTCTACAACAACACCTTAACAGAATATAAAAACAGGCTCTCTACCTTCATACCAATCTCCTTATTTAACGCTACCTCAAAAAAATACGATTTTGGTATTTTAATCGTTGAGGTTTATAGCAAATGAAACGGGCACAAATGGAAGTTATGGGGCTGGCAATTATTGTAATTCTAATATCTGTATCTATGTTATTCGCAATTTCTTTTGTAGTTTTAAAAAAGCCCACATCTTACAAACAAGAATATACGCAAACAGAGCTCGCCTCTAATATATTAAGCACCTTATTAGAAACCACAGTTAGGGACTGTAATGACCTAAGTTTAAGGGACCTTTACAAAGACTGTGCAATAGACCCCTCTAACCCGCAGGTAACATGCGAAGATAAAAATAAATCATGTAAATACATCAATTATACAACAATAAGGATTCTTAATGAAACATTAGGACTATGGCACATGGGTTATGAATTCAACGCAAAGACACCAACAGACACAATAGTCACAATAGGCAGCTGCCCTGGAATAAAAAAGCATAAGATATACCCTATACCAATAGACCCCTCTGGTGAAAAAATATTATCAGTTACCTTAGACATTTGCGGTTAAAAAACAAACAATTTAAATATAAAAAGAGCTTTCTTTAAGGCATGATAAACATACTAAAAAAAGTCAAAGAAAAAGCAGAAAAAGATAAAGATATTATAGCAGTTCTGATTTTTGGTAGTTTTCTTTCTAAAAAGAGGTATAGAGACATTGATATTTGCTTGGTATTAAATAAAAAATTGTCTAACCTGAAAATATCAAAAAAAACTCGCTTATCAAAAAACATCCTCTAAAATTGATGTTCAGATATTACAGCAACTACCTTTATATATAAAAATAGAAGTTATAAGAAAAAATAAACTACTATTAGTAAAAAATTATGACCAGCTTTTTGATATCGCAAGAGATGTAATAAAAAACTTTGATTCTTTTGAGAGATATTATAATGACTATATGGAGTATATAAAAAATGGACCAAAAGCAAAAGCTATTGTCTAAAATTGATGATATAAATAAGTATATTGAAGAATTACACAGTATTAATCTTATATCCTTAGAAGATTATCAGGGCTCTATAGAAAAAAGGAGAGCATGTGAAAGATTGCTCCAACTACTGATTGAAGTAATCATAGACTTTCTTATTTAATGTACAAATATAAAAATCTAGGTATTCCAAAAGATGAAGATTCGGTAATTGGAAATCTTCATAAAAATAAAGTTATAAATAAAGAAGTCAAAGACCTAATCTTAAATTTAAAAGGTTTCAGGAATATATTAGTGCATAAATATGGCACAGTAGATGATGAATTAGTTTATGAAAATTTAACTGAAAATATTGATGATTTTGAGAAATTAAAGAATTATTTTTTAGAAATAATTAACAAAAAAGATAAAGAAAACGCCAATAAAACAAAACCAATGAAATAAATAACTCTTAATACTAAAAAACAGTAAAATCTTGGAAATAGAATTTCTAAACCTTCTCGTTTTCCCTTCGCTCTTTTTGGAACTTCGTTCCAAAACCATCGAACATAGTTCGAGGAAAACGCAAAGTTTATATACAACATATCCTAAAAATAGAGCATAATTAGGCTGTATAATAAACAAAGAGGTGTATATCCATGAAAAAAGGCCAAGGCTTAAGCTTAAACACAATAATAATAGCTGCTATCGTTCTTATTGTCCTTATTGTTCTATGGGCAATATTTACAGGAAGGATGGGTGTATTCAGCAAAGGAGTGTCTGATGTCACTAAAGGAGGAACTTGTGCTGAAGCAGGAGGAAAAGTAAAAACAGAAGTGGAGGGATGTGCATCTGCTTGTATAAGAGTATATGGTCAATTCTCAGATGTAACTGCTGGAGAAATCTGTTGTAAGCCTGCAAAAAATGAAGGTTGTTCAGGCACATACATTGAGAATGATGTAGAGAAAGATTGTGCAACCCTAAGTGATACCGCATGTGCAGAAAAAACAGGCTGTAACTGGATTACCTATGCTAAAGAAGATTGCTAATCAGCCTTATTTTTTCCTTTTTTTAATATGTATAAAAAAGCCATTTCTAACACAACAATACTATCTATAATTGCCGTAATAATTATCGCAATAATATTCTTATTACTAACCACAAATTTCTCAAAAAAGGTAGAAAAAACAGAAGAGACATCTTCTGTAAACACATGCAAACTCCCAGGAACAAACAACTATTGCTGCGAGCCTTATTCTGCTAATGAAATTACTCCCAAAGAAGGTGGATGGTCAGATTGTAAAGAACCTGAAAGTGCCTGTTGTGTGGGGTAGTTATAAGATTCTCTATTTAATAAGTCCCATTATTGTTTAAAATAAAGGCTTTGCCCAGATGAAACGCTTTTTCTTAAATCTCAACATACCCCTAAATTAACAGTAAAATTATGATACTAGATAAAACAATAAACATTATAGTAACTAACAATTAATTTAATTCAAAAGATTTAAATATGTATAAAATAGAGACCAAGCTATGATAAAAACTTTCGATAAAAAAAGAGCCAATTGGTTTACGGAAAACCTTCCAATTCTAATAATAATTTTAGTTTTTCTCGCTTTGCTCTTGTTTGCTATAGCATTAAAAGGGAAACATATTTTAAGGGTAATATAAATGTCAAAAAAAGCTCAGGAATGGGGTATGTCATTAACATCTAAGATAATTTTAGCTCTGGCCTTTACAGCAATAGGACTACTCTTAATAAGAGAACTAAGCCAGAGTATGATCAAGGGATATGACAAACAGGGGTGTAAAGCCAGTGTCGTATATAATACAAAATTCAGAATACCTATTGTAGAAAGAGAAGAGCTGACTGTAGACTGTCCAACGAGATATGTAACTATAACGCCAAAAGAGATAATAATAGAAGCTAGAGACCATACCACTAAAGAAAAAATAAGATGCGGGGATTTAACTAGTGAAAAAGAAAAAAAGTGTTTCTTAAGAGAGGTGAATAAACAAATAGCAAATCTAATATTTGATTGCTGGGATCAATTTGCCGCTGGCCAAGTTCCTGTTTTTAGCAGGTATGAATCAGACAGACAGTGTATTCTATGCTCAAGGGTAGAATTCACCCAAGATGTTAAGAACCTATTTAGCGAGGTTGGTGACCAGGAAGTTAGCTGGGTCTATCCTCCAGAACCAGATGAAAAAGAATACCCTCTAGACGAATATATGAGAAATCAAAAGCCATTAACACATGAAATATCCTATTATGAGTTCACCTTAGACAAAACAGACGCATTTAACCCCCCTTATTATGACTATGATTTCGTTAAGCCAAGGGCTGCTGTTTTCGTAGCTTTAAACGAAAACCAAGCAAGATATCTTTTTGGAAAAACATGGGAAAGTGTTAAAAGCATATTTGTAGAGGTAAAAGATGAAAAAGAATATAATTATGTAAATACACTGGAATGGGTTCCTTACGATGAGGTTGTAGAAAAATGCGATGTTTTAGTCTAAAGAAAAAATCAATGATGTGGAGTACTTTAGGTAAAATTGTTTTTGTTTTATTTATCTTAGCTCTGGCTATGTTTTTTTTGGCATTATTCATGGGTAAATCATTCAATTTAGTAGATAAGATCAAAGGACTATTTGGATAAACAAAATGCAAAAGAAGGGATATTTTGTAACATCTTCTATAGCCAAAGGAATATTAGTATTAGTCATACTAGGCTTAACTTTTAAGATAGTAATTGATTTAACTGGTAATCCTGTTAAATATCTATTAGGTTACGGGAATATCAGTAAACTTGACGAAGATATTGTTGAAAGGTATGAAATGACTAAAGGCCTAAATCAAGATGCAATTACATCAACAAATGGTTTGTTATATGCTGTAAACAGTCTGGCTGTATTTGACACAGAAAGACAAGAAGAAAAAAATGTATTAACAGCAAAAGTTAAAGAAGGTTTAACAAAAAAAGAAGATTTAGGGGCTTATAAAAAGGATTTTGATGACGTAAAAGTAGAACCAGCATATTTTGACAGAAGAACAATTTACCTCAAGGGAGACAAAGAAAATGTAATGGATACTTTAATAAAAGCCACATTTGACTGCTGGGGCATCTTTGGTGATAAAGCAAATGAAAATACAAGATGTTTTTTAGTAAAGGTTGATAAGGATGTTAAATTAGACTGGTTTAATGATTTCGATGATTATTTTAAAAATTTTGATTGTAGCAAATTATGTAAAGATGCCAAAAAAATTGATGAATGTAAAGACAAATGTGGGTATTTAAAATACGACCTTTCCGGAAGCAGAAGTTGGAACCCCCTTAGCAGTTTTTTTGGTTTATTTAACGCCAAAAATTATGAATATGGTATTACCCCTAAATTAATTGTTGAGAACAATTACGAATTTAGGATTTGTAGTAATAATGATTTGGTAAATGAAATACACTTTTCGGTTAAAGAGGATTATTGTGAAACACCCAAAGAGGACTTAGCATTTGGTTATTTTGTTGAAAATTTTGCCTTGCCCCAAACTATAGAAAAATCAACTATGCCAGTAGTAGGAAAACTTAATCCAATTTACACTGTTGAAGAATGGCTAAATGCTTATGGGGACCCAGAATATATCCTTTTCTATGAAAAATTCCCAAAAGAAGAAGCAGAATACTGGAGCGAAGGTTCCTATAACATTGCTTTTCTAACCATTTTAGGCACAGAGGCGGTATTCTTAGGCATAGACGTGATAACCTTAGGGCTAGGTCCACTCCTTAAACCAATAGTAACTCCGCTTGGAAAGGTAATTAGCAAAGGTACAACGCCTATTAAAAACGCAATAAAAGGATTTGTGAAAAGAGCCGGAAGTGCTTTTGGCAGAGCTTTAAGATTGGTTTGGAGCAAAACGGGAGGAAGAGCTGTAAATGCAATATTAAGAAGACAACTTACAAAAGAAACTCTGGAAGAAAGTGCAGAGAATATAGTAAAAAGAACTCTTAAAAGAATTCTTAAAAAAGCAACATATAATCAATTGGATGATGATACATTTAAACTATTAAGAAAAAAGTATCTTGAAGCATTTGAATCACTTGCAGACGATGCTTTCGACCAGAGTGGTAGATTAACAAAAAATGGTATTAATCAATTACAAGATAATTTTGGTAGAGTAATGAAAGGCACTTTTAAAGATTCAGCAGAAGATAGAGTGATTATGAGTGGTTTAAAGTCAACCTTAGGAAACCAATATGATGATATACTTCTTAATTTAGGTGAAGAGCTCTCACAAGAAGTTAGCCAAGCTGGTTTAAGGATGGTACCAAGAAACTTAATAAAATCCTATAGAGCTGCAGGTAGAGGTATGAATGTGCTAAAAGAGACTTTTTATACTGGTATTACAGGTGATATGACTGATGCAAGAAAGATAGAAGTTTTAATGACTGCAATGGACGATTGGGAAAAACCATTCAGAGCTATGAGACCCTATGAATTAAGAACCTTTGTAGCTAATCAAAAATCAGCTACTGAAATGTTGGATAGGATGATAGCAGGAGAAATTGGCGATGCTGCAGACAAAGCAGCTGCACAGGCCCTTAGAGAAAATATGGATGAAGTCTTGGAGAAAGTAGTAAAAACAAGAGGAGATTTAGGTAAACTGTTTCCAGTTGGTGCTAATATGCAAGGATATACAGTTGCTGCACTAGAAGCAGAAGGAAAAGTGGCAAAAGAGGTAATAACAAAACCAAGACATCTAGCTGCATTAATGGCAGGCTATTATGCAACTAGAATAGAAAGTATGCAAGCTAAGTTTTATTCTGTTGGAACAAATGCTATTGGCCTAAAAATACCTTATGCTGCATCTGTCCCTTATGATGATACATACACAAAAGATGTTACTAGTACAAACGATGCCAAGAAGTGGTTAGAGGAATACGGAAGCGACCCCAAACATACCGGATTATTGCCAGTAGTTAATGAATATTTCCTCTCTTTAACAAAAGACCAGTCCTCATGGTGGTTTGACCAAGACCCCCAAAGATTCCACCTAGTAAGCCCTTGTTACGCTGATATAATCCTAACAGTGTCTAACTGCAATTGTAAAGGAACTGAAGATGAAGAAGCCGGGTTATATGAAACAGGAAAACTCCACGAAATTTACGGAGAAGACGAAAATGGAAATAAAATCTTTACAGGAGAAACAACAAATGTTCCTAATTTTGATGGAGAAAGACCAATGTTATATAGACTGGACGAAAATGGAGAGCCAATAAAAGAATGCTATGCAGGCAAATGGTATAGGTGGGATGACCCATACCCAACAAAATGTATAAAAATAAACCCAATACTGAATACATATAAAGATTTTGAATATAATTATTGCTATCATGGTAAAGATCCATCATTTGAAATTGTAAAAGGAACGATAACCAGTCTTGAAATTGGATTGCCTCTGTTATGCATTACATCAACATTGGGTGCAGGTACAATTCCCTGCCTTGCTGGATTAGGCTTTGTCGGAGGTTTCACAGGAGAATCGATAAAAGCAATAATGGAAACACAACATAAATGGCCAAACCACAGCTAATATGAAAAAAATAAAAAATAAAAAAATAATTGCTCTTGGAATTTGCATTTTAGTAATGATTATCCTACTATTCTATATTGTATCTGTTTACACCCCTAAACCAGAAATAGGCCATGAATACTTCACATTAGAACCAGAAACGTGGATAGAAGATAACGCTGCCACAGAAGAACCAGAAGATAAAGAAATAAATATATTCAAAGCAACAAGAGGTAAGGCATCTGTAGATACTAGCCAAGAGGACTACTATATAAATGGGGACATTGAATCATTTTTTTACTATGGCTCCTATAAAGGAAATGATTTCCAAACTGCTTACCTAAATCCTTCTTTTTATAACTTATCATTAGAAAAAACATTTTCTGAGAAAGAAGAATTAGCAGAAAATCTCACTATTATGAGAATAACCAATATAATAAAACCAAGAGATAATGTTATAAACGGATTTATATTGGGAAAAGAAGAGAATGGCATGTACTCTTTTTACATTTTTTTGGATGAAGATTGGAAAAACAAAGTAGGATTCACAAATATATTATGGGGGGACAACTTCAAAGACCCCAATACGTTAAACATCAGACCATTTGATTTCTCCAAAAGTGAAAAAGGAATTTATATTAACAAGATTGAAAACAACGTTAACTGGTTCAAAAAAAGACCAAGAAAAGGAGGAATCGTTGTGGGAGAAATTAATAGAGATACATTATCTAAATTAATAAACTATGAAGAAGTTAATATTACCTATATAATGGTGAGGTGAAATACATGATGCAGAAAAAAGGCGTTGGTTTAAGTCTGGAAGCAATAGTAATAGCTGCCCTTGTTCTTTTTGTATTAGTAATATTAATGATAATATTTAGAGTACAAATAACAGACATTGCAAAAGGCTTTACAGGAATAAGCAAAGATGCCCAAAGTAAGGCAGAAGAATCAAAAGGAAGCCTCTCAGACTTATTTGGGAAATGTGAAAAAGGCGAAAATAAATGTAGCACAAATACCTTAATGGTATGTAAAAATGGTGTTTGGGAAATAGAACAAGATTGCGAAAAAGAAAACAAAATATGTGAAGAGAACAAGTGTAAGGAAAAGAATGAATAAAAAAGCAGCTGAAAATGCATTAAGCACATTAATAGAAATAATCTTCTTTGTAGCTTTATTATTGTTAATAGCATTACCAATAATACAAAAATACATGGGTCTATCAGGCCCAACAACAGGGGAAAAAAAGGCATTGGAAACCTTGGTTATAGAGATAAACAATTGGGAAGAAGGAAAAGAAGGGGAAGTGCCGATATATTTAGAAAATTATGTAATCAGGGCTCTAAAAAAAGAAGATAAAAAACTAAATGCCTGTAAAGATAAAGAAAAGGCCTGTCTTTGTTTATGCAAAACAAGAAGTTGTGATGAGACAAACGATGAAGTAAAAAAATGCCTTAACATCGATTTTGATCTAAAAGAAAATTATGTGATCTTTCCATACATAGTGGATAAGGAAGCAAAAACAACAAATTGTTTATTAAACAGAATTGGGGATATCATCATAATTTCTAAATGTGCCACAACATGAATAAAAGATATTTTATAAATCTCTGGCTCTGCTTGAGTATTATAAAATATGAGATTGCGGGAATCGAATATTTTATATATACCAAAACAAATTTCTAAAAATATGTCAATATATAAAAAAAGGGGTTTATTAAAACACAAAAAAGCCACTATATTTGAAAAACCAATATGGTTCCTTATAGATTTGATTGTTAGTGTTGCTGTTTTCTTTATGTTGCTAGCTTATGTAGATCAGATTGGTGAAAGCCTTACATTTGAAAGAGATTTTTTATCAAAAGACATCGCTCTTTTAATAGATAGCATGTATGCTTCACCGTCTAGTTTAACACTAAAATATCCTCAAAATACATTCTGGTTCAGTTATAAATTCGAAGACAACACAGTAGAAGTATCCGAAAGAGGATTACTAGAAAAAAAATCACAATCAGAGTTCATTAAAGATAAAAACTTGGGTTTTACAGAAAAAACAATCTCTCCCAAAAAAGAATTTGAGGATAAAAGATCATTTATAGAAAAATATTTATCACCTTTCACAATATTTTCTGTCTACAAGCCTGAACTGCCTGAAGGAGCTTCTGTTAATTTATATTTTTTAAAAAATAATAAAGAATTGGATATAAATAGGGAGGAACTGATATTAAGACCGGACAAATTAGTGTGTGGCAATATAGTAACCAAAGAAAATAGCCAAGAAAAAGTGATATTAATTGACCAAGGAGATTGGGATAAAAATGATAAAAGACCTCAAATAACAGCAGCTATTGCTTTTTCCATATATAACAATATAAAAGATAAATTCAAAGAAATAAAGCATACTAGAATAGGAAATATAGAAGATTTAAAAAAAGAAAGAACGGCTAGAACAACAATTCGAAAAAACATAGATAATTCTGATATAATCCTTATACTGCAGATAGGAAATTACCAAGACCAAAGAAATGTAATAAAAGCATATTATTCTTCTAAATCAAAAGATGAATTTAAAGAAAAAAGCAAAAAATTAGCTTGTCTAATTGTAAATAGTATCCTAAGTAATGAAAAATTAGGAAATATTGATGGAATTAGTATTATAGAAAGCGATAATTCACTAATTGAAAAAGATAAAATTGCTGTTTTATTTGAAATAGGCAATATAAACATCAATGAAGAGGAAAATATGGTATTAAAAGTTGAAGGGATAAATCAAATAGCTAGATCAATAGAAGAAGGATTAGATGTGTACTACTCAACCTAAAATGATAAGAAGACTAAATAAAAAAGCAGCGGCATTTAAAATACTTAATTACTCTATTCTTAGAATTCTTTTCATAGCTCTGCTATTTTACATTATTTATTTATTTGCTTATTCACAAATAAAGATAAACATCGACATTGAAGATACCAAAAGCTTAATATTTGTAAAAAGACTGCTGTATTCCCCAAACTCTATTTCTTATACTGATCCAATAACAGGAAGAACATACCCTGGAATAATAGACTTGGAAAGATTTGACCCAACTATACCAGAAAAAGCATTCAATTTCAGTAAGAATAATCTTGCTGCTAAAATTGAATTAACAAATCTGGAAAATAACGAAAAAAAAGAAATCTATCTTAACAAAAAATGGTATGACAGATGGGAGCCTTTAACAAAGTTTGAGCAATATAAAAAGACAATAAAACAAAGATATGTCTTAATAAATGATAAGGGTAAATTAAAAAAAGGATTATTAAGAATTGATGTGGTGTTGTCAAATGCCTAAAAAAGGTTTTTTTATGGGCTTATTTACAGACATAATAGGTTGGTTTATTTTATTCTTAGGCGTAGTTCTATGGGCTATTGTATTTTTCATTTCCAATACCACTGTTAGCTACCAAATAAAAGAACAATCTGCTTATCTAAATAACGAAGGAATTTTACTAAACTACTTAACAAGTCCAACTGAAGAAGGTAATATAGCAGATTTAATAATCCAGGTCTATGGTGGTGAAGAGCCAACAAAGCTTGTCAATGAATTAGATTATATTCTCAACCAAGTCTACGGAAAATCAGGAGATATTTGTTGGAAACTGTGGTATTACCAAGAAAATAACGATAAGGAACTATTAGTTGGAACAGAATGTGGTAAAAAGACAAACTTCTTTGATGCTGAAACAATAATACCGACTCCAGAAGGCGATAAAATAAAAATAAAATTGAATGTTCCGGGTTATAAAAATGATGATTAAAGGAAAAAAAGGAATGATAGCAATACTCATACTTGCCATATTCTTCTTTGCAATAATGGGAACATTATTTATTAAGCTGCAATCAAAAAAATCCCAATTCAACGCCACATTAGGAGAAACCCAGCTCGAACTAATAGAAAAATACACAAAAGGAGAACAAATTCTCTTTTATATTGACCAGGCTTCTAAATACTCTATCTATGAAGCTGTTTACGATCTAAGCCTAAATGGGGGCTTTTTTGATTACAAATGTGGAGACTACAATGGATATGGATTATGGCAAAGCGAAAAAGAAGATATAGAATACTGCTCACCAGATTACAGAAATAACTTTGGTAAATTCATAAGTACGAGACTTGATTCCTACCTAAGTAAAGGAATATTTGAGATTAACCCACCCATAGATAACTATGACTTCATATTTGAAGAAGACGAAAAAACAAAAATTCATGGGATAGCAACCATACCCCTCTCAATACCAATTCTTTGTGGAAAAGATAAAACAGAATGTGGCGTTTATAAAGTTAAACCTTCCTTTACCCACCAAATAGATTACAACCTTAATGATTATGGGATAATAAAAGAAAAACTAATGAAAATAACAGAAGAATGCAAAAAAGAACAGGATTTGACAGATAATGAAAATTTAAAGCAGTGTGTATATGGCAGAATGGGTAGTTATAAAGGATTAGAATGGAAATCAATCCCAAAAGAAGAATCACAGGAGGAAGACAGAAATTTTGCTTTTGAAGCAACCTCCATTAAAAAAATTTCTTTCCATGATAATAATATCATTTACAAATTTGCTATATTCATACCAGACGAAGCACCTCCCCCAAAAATAGAGAATTTGAAAATAGAAGAAAAAGACAATAAGGTTAAGCTAAGCTGGGATCCAAGTAAGGCCCTGGATGTTGAAAAATATAAAATATACTATAATGAAGAAATAAATATACCAAAACCAAAAGAAATATTTAACAATTTAAATATATTTATAGAAGATGAAGTTGATTCTTCAGAAATATCTTATGAGGTAGTGATTGAACAAGGAAAAACATATTACTTTGTGGTCACCGCTCTTGACGAAGTTGGGAATGAAATCAAAGAAGGGGTAGAAGCAATAAAATATCCTTAACATCCTTATATCTATTTTCAACAATATAAAACTATATAAATAATCAATAAAAATGGGTTTACTATGATAAAAATCCCTTTATCTCAGATTATTGAAAAAATAAAAGAGAAATCAAACCTCAGTGAAGAGCAAATAAACAATAAAATAAAGCAGAAGATGGACCAGCTCTCTGGTTTAATCTCCAAAGAAGGAGCTGCCCATATAATAGCAAATGAACTGGGAATAAAACTATTCGAAGAAATCTCAGGAAAACTACAAATAAAAAATATATTAGCAGGAATGAGGGACGTTGAAACGCTGGGAAAAGTACAGCAAATCTTCCCGCTCAATGAATTTCAAAGACAAGACGGCTCTAAAGGAAAAGTAGCTAGCTTAATAATAGCAGACGAAACAGGCTCTGTAAGGATTGTCCTCTGGGGCCCACAGACAGATTTGCTTAAAGACCTAAAAGAAAACGACATAGTCAAAATCACTTCAGGCTATACAAGAGAAAACAACAACAGAATAGAAATACATATAAACGAAAAAAGCAAATTAGACATAAACCCGGAAGGGGAAAAAATTACAGAAGTAAAACAATATGTTTCAACAAGAAAAAGAATAGACCAGCTGGAAGAAAATGATAATGATATTGAACTTTTAGGCACAATTGTACAGGCATTTGAGCCAAGATTCTTTGAAGTATGCCCTCAATGCAACAAAAGAGTAAGGCAAAGGGATGAAGGATTCTTCTGTGAAGAGCATAATATAGTAAATCCAGACTATTCCTATGTCCTAAACGCAATACTAGACGATGGCACAGAAACAATAAGGACTGTCTTTTTCAGAAAACAGGCAGAAAACCTGTTAGAAATGGACCAGAATAAAATCATGGAATATAAAGACAATCCTGAAAAATTCGAAGAAGTAAAAAACAATTTATTGGGAAATATCATCAAGGTTGTAGGCAGAACAAATAAAAACGAATTATTCGACAGATTAGAATTTGTAACAAGATTGGTATTCCCAAAAGCAGATCCAAAAGAAGAACTCGAAAGGTTAAAACAAGAAGCAGAAAACAAACCAGAAGAACCAAAAGAGACCATTGAAAAATCCCAAGAAGAATCCCCTGAAAAACTGCCAACTGTTGAAGAAATCTAAGATGTTATTCAGAACACATCTGGCCTTTAGTTTTCTAATTGGCCTGTATTTAATAGACATTCTAAAAATAAAAAATCAGATATTATTCATGATAATTTTATTATTCTTCTCCATCTTCCCGGATATTGATGAAAGCTCATCTAAAATCTTCAAAAAACTAAAACCATTTTCATATTTGGCAGTTTTATTCGGCCATAGAAATATTTTCCATACAATATATTTCCCCATAGCCATAGCCCTAGCTCTGTTAATTTTCAAACTAAAAATACTAAGCTACGCTGTCTTAATCGGTTATTCATTACACCTATTCCTAGACCTAATAACAAAAAAAGGAATAACCTTATTTTACCCATTAACCAAAAAAAGAATAAAAGGTTTTATTAAAGTTGGTTCTTTGATTGAAAATCTGATATTTATTGTTTTAATCGTTTTAATAGCATGTAAACTACTATTTCCATAGGAAATAAAGGTTCCCCATTTGCCAACCCTAATTCCTCAAAATTTAGCCATCAAAAGCGCTCTAAAGCCAAAATCCACTACCCATTTGCCATTTGCCAAGTGCCCGTAAGGTATATAAATAAGCCTTACTTACTTTATCTCTGGTTGTGATAAACAACCCCTCGCTCACCGGAAGCTCAGCACTTCCTAAATAAGGTGAGTATGAAACAAAAACCGAAAAGGAATGAGGTGATTTAAATGGATACAGAAGATACTGGCAAACAAATGCCAGAAAAGAAGTTTAGCACTGGCGCCATATCTGCCACAATATGGAAAAATAATGGCACGAGTAAAAAAACCGGAGAGCCTGTCGAATTCCGGACAATTCAGATAGACAGGAGATATAGAGACAAAGAAGGAAACTGGCAAAGCACTAATTCTTTAAGGCTTAATGATCTGCCAAAGGCCTCTTTAGTCTTGCAGAAAGCCTATGAATATCTTGTCCTTAAAGGACAAGATTCAGCTTCTTCCAGTGGAATAGATGAAGAAGAGGTAGTGATGTAAGGTGATAACAATGAGAAAAAAAGAAGAAAAACAGGAAGAGGTTAAGAAAATGGAACAAGAAGCAATTATAGAAGAAAAGAAAGAAACGAAAAAAGAAAGCAAAGAAAAAACATTAAATGACTTGCCGGGAGTAGGCCCTGCTACTGTTGAAAAACTTCAATCAGTAGGTTATAATGATCTTATGGCTATTGCTGTAGCAACACCTGGTGAATTAATAGAAGTAACAGGAATGTCACAATCCCTGGCTAAAAAAGCAATTGCTGCTGCAAGAGCTTCATTAGATATGGGCTTTGAATCAGGCATTGATTTATTGCAGAAAAGAAGCAACACAATAAGGATAACTACAGGCTCTAAAGCATTTGACTCTTTAATAGGAGGAGGATTTGAATCAAGAGGAATTACAGAAGTATTTTCCGCTTACGGTGGTGGAAAAACACAGCTAGCCCACATATTAAGCGTTAACAGTCTAAAACAAATACCGGATTCTTATGTTGTATTTATTGACACAGAATCAACCTTTAGGCCAGAAAGAATAATCCAGGTAGCAAAAGGCATTGGCTTAGATGCCGATGAAGCATTAAAAAGAATAAAGGTAGCCAGAGCTTACAACAGTGATCACCAAATGTTATTGGCAGAGAAAATAGAAGACCTAATTAAAAAGCAAGGCCTAAAAATTAAATTCGTAGTTGTCGATTCATTAACAGCTCATTTTAGAGCAGAATTCGTAGGAAGAGGGACCTTAGCAGACAGGCAGCAAAAGCTAAACAAACACATGCATGTCCTATCAAGACTTGCAGACACTAACAACTTATGTGTCTATGTCACAAATCAGGTAATGGCAAAGCCCGACATATTCTTTGGCGACCCAACAGAAGCCATTGGCGGCCATATTGTTGCCCACAACTCCCAGACAAGAATTTACTTGAGAAGAGGGAAAAAAGGCACGAGAGTTGCTAAATTGGTAGATAGTCCACACTTGCCTGACGGGGCCTGCAGCTTCATGGTAACAGAGACTGGATTGAAAGACATATAATTTTTTTATTTTTGTTCTAACCAAAACCATCAAATTTAAATACTATTCCTTATTCTCACGTCTTATTACACTATTAGTGTAAGATCGTGCGAATATTAAGAGACGAACGTCTCTTACTAGTTTAGAAAAAGACACAATTTCAATATAACATGTCTTTTTCTAAAAAGCACATAATTAGAAATAAGGTGAAATAAAATATGGAAAGAGATTTTAGACCAAATAGAAGTTTTATGGCCCCTGTTAAGGTAGGGGATGAGATAGACGTAAAAATAGAAGCTGTAGGAGAAAAAGGTGACGGAATAGCTAAGAAAGACGGCTTTGTCATCTTTGTACCAAACACCAAGGAAGGAGACGAAGTAAAGGTAAAAGTAACAAGAGTCTTAAGAAGAGTAGGCTTTGGTGAAGTTGTTGGAGAAGGTAGTGCTCCGGCAAGCGAAGAAACTCCTGTAGAAGAGTCTGCTCCTGAAGAAACAGAAGCAGAGCCAGCAACTGAAGATACAGAAGATTTTGGCGAAGAGCCAGAAGAGAAAGAATAAAAAAGTACTTATTCTTAGTATTTTTTTATTTATTTTTTGATTAGATTTATATAGATTTACCCCTACCCCCATTATATGAGACTCTTCATAGCTATAGACTTCAAAGAACTAAAAAAAACTTTCATAAAAATACAAAACAGCATAGATAAATCCTTAGCTAAACTAAAAGAAGCCTCAACATTCCATTTAACATTAAAATTCCTTGGAGAAGTACCAGAAGAAAAAGTAGAAAAGGTAAAAGAAAAACTAAAAAAAGTAAAATTTAAGCCATTCAGTCTAACAACAGACAAAATAGGTATTTTCCCAAGCGAAAACTACATAAGGGTAATATGGATAGGAGTAAAACCTCAAGAAGAAGTTATAGAACTTCAAAAAAATATTGAAGATTCATTAAAAGAATTCAAGTTCAAAAAAGACTTTAAATTTCATCCCCATATAACCTTAGCAAGGGTTAAATTCGTAAACGACAAAGAAAAATTCATAAAAAACTTAAAAGGAATAAAAACAGAAGAAAAAAAAATAGAAATCAAAGATTTCAGATTGATAAAGAGCACATTAACTCCAAAAGGACCTGTTTATGAGGATATTTCTGTTTTTTCGTAAGGTTTTTAAATAAACAAACAATTCCTATAAACTAATACCAACAGTTTTAACTGACTATAGTTAAAAACAAACATGTGCTGAGGTTATAAAAAAGCACAGTTTTGGTTTAAGGAGGAATACAAAATGGTAGAAAAACAACAACAATTTTTAGCTCCGCAGGATCAATACCTGAAGTCAGGGATACACATAGGCACCAAATTCAAAACAAAATACATGGAACAATTCATATATAAAACAAGACCAGACGGTTTAAGCATATTAAACCTGCAAAAAATAGATGAAAGAATAAGAATAGCCTCTAATTTTCTCTCCCAATATGCTCCGGAAGAAATACTGGTTGTCAGCAGGAGGGAAAACGCATGGAAAGCTGTAAAAATGTTCGGTAAAGTAACTGGAATTAAGGTAATAACAGGAAGGTACCCGCCAGGAATGTTAACCAACCCGAGCCTGGAAATATACTACGAAGCTAAAATCCTATTAGCAACAGACTCCTGGCCAGACAGAAACGCTATCCTCGACGCAAATAAAGTAGGAATCCCTGTTGCAGCATTATGCGACACAAATAACCAGTCAAATAACATTGAATTAGTAATACCATGCAACAACAAAGGAAAGAAAAGCCTGGGGTTATTCTTCTATATCTTAGCAAAGGAATATCTAAAGAAAAAAGGAGTAATAAAAAAGGACTCTGAATTTAAAGAAAAAATTGAAGACTTTACAGAGGAGTAATTAAATCAGAGTAATCAGATCCTTTATTGCCTTTTTCAAATCCTTTTTTTCATACAAAACCTTGTACACCTGGGTAGTCAAAGGTAAATCTATATTCTCTTTCATAGCTAAATCATAAACAGATTTAGCAGTCTTAATACCCTCGGCTATCATTCCATGCATCTCTTCTTTAATCTCATCAAAACTCTTCCCCTCAGCTATCTTCTCTCCAACAAATCTATTACGGGAATGCCCAGAAGTACAAGTAGCTACTAAATCACCAACACCAGCTAAACCATAAAATGTTGCCCTTTTAGCTCCAAAAAATCTTCCTACCCTATTCATCTCAGTTAAACCCAGAGTAATTATAGAAGCCTTGGCATTATCTCCTAACTTCAAACCATCACAGACCCCTACTGCTATTGCTGTTATATTCTTAACAGCACCGCAAATCTCCACCCCAATAATATCATCATGCGGATAAACCTTAAAATAAGAAGTTTCTAAAATCTCTTTTACCTTGGGTAAAATCTCTAAATCCTTAGAAGCTATAACAGTCGCTGTTGGTATTTTCCCACTAACCTCTTCAGCATGATTCGGTCCAGATAAAGCTACAACCTTCACCCCACCTAATTCCTCCTCTAGAATCTCTGACATTCTCTTAAACGTTATATCCTCCAACCCTTTTGTAACACTAACCACAATTGTATCTTTACTAATATATTTTGCTATCTCTTTAGCCACATTTCTAAGAAAGTCAGAAGGAACAGCAGTAATAATTACATCTTTCCCGGAAACAGCCTCCTTTAAATCATTCGTTGCTTCAATATTCCCGGATAATTTAATTCCTGGCAAAAACTGTGAATTCTCTCTTTTCTCGTTTATATCCCTAACAACATCTTCCTCATAAGCCCATAACCTTACTTTATAATTTTTCTCAGCTAATAAATTAGCCAAAGTTGTTCCCCATCCTCCTGCTCCTATCACACCAATATTCATTTTAATCAAATTCATATTTTTGTCCGCATAACCTAGCAATATCTTTCATTATTTTAGTAGTTATTAATCTAAGAACCTTTTTATTATTTTCCTTTCCATAATACCCATCAAAATACATCAATTTACCTATATTAACAGTAGCTTTCTTTAGTTTAAGGTAATGCTGTCCTTTAGGCATTATTTCAAATGTACCCATTAAACCTATTGGCAAGACTGGAACTTTCGCCGATAAAGCTAATCTAGCAACGCCTGTCTTTGCTTTTTGTAATTTACCTGTTAATGTTCTGGTTCCTTCTGGATAAATCCCAATCACTTTTCCGCTTTTTAAGTAGTCTATAGCCACCTTCAGCGCCGCTTTCCCTCCAGTCTGCCTGTCAACAGGTATTGCTCCAGTATGCTTATGCCACCTTCTCTGGAAAAAGCCCTCAAAATGCTCTTTCTTGGCAAGGTAATGTATCTTTCTACCTATATGCTTGACTACTATAGACGAAAGGATTAGATGATCAAGGTAGCTTCCATGATTAGCTGAGATTATAAAACCACCTCTTCTTGGAATGCCTTCTAATCCCTTAATTTTTTTAATCCATAAACCTACTACAGGAGGAATTATCCTCCCTAATATGGGATAATCCATTTTAATATCTATACTCCTTATTTATCAATTTACCAATATCTTTCATTATCAGCTTAGTCGCTTCTTTTAAAATCTTTTTATTATTTTCCTTGCCATAATATCTTTTAAGGTAAATTGGTTTACCTATTTTAAACCTAATTACCTTTTTAATACTTGGAAATATTTTACCCTTTCCCAAAACATCTCTTGAACCAATTATACCAACAGGCAAAACAGGAACCTTAGCAGCAATTGCCAATCTTGCAGCTCCAAACTTTCCTCTCTGTAACTTCCCATCTGAACTTCTATGCCCCTCAGGATAGATACATACTGGCTCTTTATTCTTTAAATAATAAAGTGCTTTCCTAAATGCTCTTTCATTAACTTCCTTTTTATCTTTGGTCTTATGAACCTCAACGGGGATGCATTCATGATGATTAAGATACCATCTAAACAAAGGATTCTTGAAATAATTACTATTAACATACATATGAAGTTCTTTATCTAAATGCAAACCTATTACACTAGGCACAATCCAATCATCAAAAAAACTTTGGTGATTTGGAGTAGCAACAAATTTTCCATCTAATGGAATATGCTCTACACCCTTTATCTCCTTAATCCATATTATCTTTAATAAAGGAGGTATTGTCAAACTTTGTATTGGATGTAACATAGCTAAGAAAAATAGCTTTTTAATTATAAACTTATTGCTTTAAAGCCTCAATCATCTCAGGCACTACCTTAAACAAATCATCCACAATACCATAATCAGCTACCTGAAATATAGGTGCATCAGGATCCTTATTTATAGCTATGATCAAATCAGAATTCTGCATACCTGCCTTATGTTGTATAGCTCCTGAAATGCCAACAGCAATATACAACTTGGGCCTTACTGTTTTTCCAGTCTGTCCAACTTGGTGATCTTTTGCTATCCACCCAGAATCAACAGCTGCCCTTGAAGCCCCAACCTCTCCACATAGTAATGAAGCAAGCTCTTCCACTAACTTAAAATTCTCCTTCTTCCCCAATCCTCTACCTCCGGAAACAATAATCTCAGCTTCCTCTAAATTAACTCTCTTCTTACATTCTTTAATTATATTCAAAACCTTAACCATAATGTCCTTTTCAGAAATATCAACCTTAACATTAACCACCTCCCCCTTCCTATCATCATCCTTATCCTTCATCTTCATCACACCAAGCCTTACAGTTGACATCTGGGGTCTATTCTTCTCACAAATAATCTGAGCCATTATATTCCCACCAAAAGCAGGCCTTGTCTGCAACAATAAACCATCTTCTGTAATATCCAACCCCGTACAATCAGCAGTTAAGCCTGTATTTATCCTCTGAGCAATCCTTGGAGCCAAATCTCTACCAATATGTGTTGCCCCATACAAAACAATCTGTGGTTTCTTTTTTTTAATATGATCAGAAATTACTTTTGAATATAAATCAGTCTGATAATTCTTCAATAAAGGACTCTCAACAAGATAAACCTTATCAGCTCCATAAATAATCAACTCTTTACTCAATCCATTATCCTCGTCCACTAATAAAACAGCAGCTGTTTTAACATTTAACTTATCTGCTAACTCTCTTGCCTTTCCCAATAATTCAAAAACAACCCTTGCAATTTTACCACTTCTCTGCTCTGCAAATACTAAAACCTCTTCTCCTTCTTTCTTTTCTTCCTTAACCTCTTTCTTCTTTTCCCTCAAAACATCTAAATGACCATTCTCAATTGCCTGTTGCACTTCTGGTAAATCAGGCACATCTTCAAAATCATTACCCTTTATCAAAAAAATACCACCTAAATTAAGCTGGGTTTCAGGACATTGCATTGAAATTTTAACCTTAACCATCAAAACCCACCTACTAACTCTCTTTCCTTCAAAATAGAAACTATTCTCTTAACAATCTCTTTTGTTGTCCCCCTCAAAATTTGACCCTGCCCTTTCGCAGGAGGTGTAAATGACTTCTTAACAGCTGTTGGAGAACTTAACAAACCAACTTTAGATTTATCTGCTTTCGCATCATCTACAGACCATACCTTAACCTCCTTCTCTCTATAAGCCGTTTTTATTCCCTGTAAACTTGAATATTCAATATCATTAATCTCAGCAACGCAAGTTATCAAACAAGGAAGCTTAGCTTCAATAACCTCATAACCCTCCTCCATCTGCCTCTCTACTTTTACCTTACCATCATTCACCTCAATCTTCTGAGCATAAGTAATCTGAGGAACCTTCAAAAACTCAGCCACCTGAGGACCAACCTGAGCAGTATCACCATCAATAGCCTGCCTCCCAAACAACAATAAATCATAATCCCCAATTGTTTTAATAGCACTACCCAAAGCATTAGCAGTTGCCCATGTATCAGAACCAGCAAAAGCCCTATCACACAGTAAAATTGCCTCGTCAGCTCCTAAAGCCAAAGCCTCTATTAAAGCCTCTTCTGCTTGTGGAGGCCCCATAGAAACAACAGTTACCTTCCCTCCATTATTACCCTTTATCTTAACAGCCTCTATTAAAGCGTGCTTATCATCAGGGTTCATTATAGTAGGAACACCTTCCCTAATTAAAGTCCCAGTCTTAGGATCTATCTTAACTTCATTAGTATCTGGTACTTGCTTGATACATACAATAATATTCATCTTATTTCCTCAATTTAGTTGTTTTATTTTATCTTCGTCTGTCGGGGTGGGCCATCGACTTTTAAATTTTGCAAAGCAAAATTTATGGCTCTTTTATTAGTTGTTTGTCTTGTGGGGAGGACCCTTGTTTTTAAGCGAAGCTTAAAAACCTCTACCTAACAACTCTGCAGCTATCACTAAGCGCTGTATCTCACTAGTACCTTCGTATATCTCAGTAATCTTAGCATCTCTATAAAATCTCTCCAAAGGATAATCTGTTGTAAAACCATACCCTCCATGAATCTGTATCGCTTTTCTGGTAACCTCCACAGCAACCTCTGAACCATATAACTTAGCCATTGCAGCTTCTTTAACATATCTTTTACCTTTATCCTTCATATCAGCTGCTCTATAGCACAGTAATCTTGCAGCATCTATTTTCATAGCCATATCTGACAACATAAACTGTATAGCCTGAAACTTATGCAATTTTCTACCAAACTGCTCCCTTTCCTTAACATATTTTAAACATTCATCAAACGCAGCCTGTGCAATACCTACTCCTTGTACCCCAATACCGATTCTACCCGAATTAAAAACACTCATCGCTATCTTAAAACCTTCTCCCTCTATCCCTCCGATTAAATTCTCCTTTGGCAATATCATATCCTTAAATACCAGTTCCTGAGTATTAGAGCCCCTAAGACCTAATTTGTCTTCTTCCTTACCTAACTCAAAACCCTGAGTTTTTTTAGTCTCTACAGCAAATATACTCAACCCATTATGTCTCTTACCTTTATCAGTTGTAGTAACAATATTAATCAAATCAGCCTTGCCCCCATTCGTTATAAAAATCTTATTACCATTAACTATATATTTATCTCCATTCCTAACAGCAGTTGTCTGCACATTAACAGCATCGCTACCAGCATTAGGCTCTGTAAGAGCAAATGCACCTAAATACTCACCAGAAGCTAATTTTGGCAAAAACCTCTTCTTCTGTTCTTCAGTTCCAAAATTAACAATAGGGTGACAAGCCAAAGAAGCATGCGCTCCCATAGTAACAGCAGTAGCATTACAGGTTCTGCTTATTTCCTCCATAATTATTGTTTGAGAAACATTATCCAATTCTGCTCCGCCATACTTTTGAGGGATAGACATACCCATAACCCCTAACTTAGCCAATTTCTTAATCTGCTCAGAAGGAAACTTCTTCTCCTTATCAGCCTCTTCGGCATATGGCTTTATTTCAGAGTCTGCAAACTCTGTAATCATCTTCTTAATTGCTAATTGCTCTGGCGTAAAGTCAAAATTCATAATACCCCCAATAGATAAGAATTCTCAGGGATTTATAAATATTGCTCAAAAACAAAAAAGAAATAGAAAATTAAAACCTAGGCCTAAAGCCTCTTCCTCTACCGCCAGATCTTGGCTTCCTGTGTTTCTGATAACACTCCCTGCAATAAACAGGTCTTCCTTCTGTTGGTTTAAAAGGAACTTCACATTCTTTACCACAATCTGCACAAGTTGCCTTATGCATCTCTCTTTCTCCAAAATTACTTTCAAATCCCATCTTATATATTCACCTTTTCGTTTAGTTATACTAAAATTCGCCTAGAACTCGAATTTTCTGTATACTACAATAGAAGAAGTAATAAGGGTATTTAAAGTTAATGCTTTTCATATTATATCCCTAACATCCCCGCCCTCCTCAAAACATACCTTGAACCTAACGGCAAACTCTTCTCCTAATTTCTCAAATTTCCTCTGTAAATTCTTATTTCCAAAAATCCTCTTTCCTTTCCCATACCCAGAACATTCAGAATGTATCTTTATATTATCCAATAAAAATGCCTTTTCAGGTCTAGCAACCCCGTCCTCAACAATATTACCTAAATCAATAACAAAAGGATAAAGCTTACAAATAAAAGGCCTCTCATTATAATTTAAACAAAAATTATTTGAAGAATCAAAAAACTTGCAGATAACCTTGCCATCTTTAACTACAGACAAATTCTTATTCATAGATAGGATAATCCCTCTACAACATTCCCCGCATCTCTGGCATTCCCATCTTGTCTTTTTATCTATTTCAACTTCTGGCATTAAAAACTAATACCCCCATCAACCTTCAAAACCATTCCTGAAATATATTTAGCATCTTCAGAGGCTAAAAACTTAACAGCATTAGCAACATCCAAAGGCTGCCCCATCTCTTTTAAAGGTATTAGCTCTAATATCTGAGCCAACAGCTCCATAGGCACCTTATCAGTCATTGCAGACTTTATAAAACCAGGAGCAACAGCATTAACAGTTATTTTTCTCTTCCCAACTTCCTTAGCTAAAGATTTTGTAAAACCAATAATCCCTGCCTTTGTAGCAGCATAATTAGTCTGCCCAAAATTACCTGCAATCCCTGCAACAGAGCTAATATTAATTATCCTCCCACCATCCGGAATAAGCTCTAAAACATTCCTAGTAACATTAAACATACTGTTTAGATTAACATTAATCACAGGATACCATTCCTCAGGAACCATCTTCTTCAAAGTCCTGTCTTTAGTAATGCCTGCATTATTAACTAAAATATCAATCTTTTCGAACCTTCCTTTAACAGCCTCAGCCATCTTCTTGCAGCTCTCAAAATCAGAAACATCTGCCGCAATAAATTCTGAATTTACCCCTAATTTCTTAATTTCCTCTACTGTTTTCAAGGATTCATCCTTCATTGCCTCTATATCATTAATAACAACATTAACTCCCTCTTTAGCAAGCACCAAAGCCATCTCTTTTCCTAAACCTCTTGCAGCACCAGTTATTAAAGCATTTTTTCCTTTTAAACTCATCTTTATCACCTTCCAATCTTCTTGATTATATGACAAACAGTAGTACAACCCGTACCTCCAATATTATGAACTAAACCAGTCTTAGGATTATTAATCTGCCTATTCCCGCACTCTCCTCTCAATTGTTTAACGACTTCATAAATCATCCCTAATCCTGTAGCAGAAACAGGATGTCCTTTAGCCTTTAAACCTCCAGAAACATTTACAGGCACTTTACCGTCAATATTAAAATAACCATTTCTCACTAAATTAAAACCTTCTCCTTTCTTGCAAAAACCCAAATCCTCGTAAGATATCAGCTCAACTATTGAAAAAGCATCATGAATCTCTGCAAAATCTATATCGCCTATCTCAACATCTGCTTCTTCACATGCTTCTTTAAAACTTAAAGTAGTTCCTTCCCATGTACTGCAAAACTCCCTCTCAAATGGCGGCAAATAATCTGCAATATGCCCTGATCCCATTAATTTAATATCTGTCTTATCCTTTGTCAACACACAAGCAGCAGCCCCATCTGCACTAATACTACAATCAAACCTTCTCAAAGGAGAAGCAACCACAGGAGAATTCTTAATTTTCTCTAAAGTAACCTTCTTATTAAAAAAGAAAGCATTTGGATTTGAAAAGGCATTTGAATGATTCTTAAAATTAATCAATGCCAAATCATTAGTTGTAGCTTCAGGAAATCTCTGGAAGTATTCATTGGCAACCAAAGCAGCTGAACCAGGAGCATTTATACCAGCTGGTTGCTCCCATCTTGACTCCATCGCCATCATAAACTCATCAAGTACCTTAGCACTGTTATTTGTATGCCCATATAGTTTTTCAGCACCCACAACTAAAACATTATTAAATTCAGAATTCTCCATTAACCTCTTGGCAGTCCAAAATGCAGTTCCTCCTCCAGCACACGCTCCAGGAGTCCTTACTATAGGAATCCTGGCTTTTAGTGTAGCACTCAATAAAGAAGCAAAATGTCTTTGAAATTCCCCAGTATAGAACCATTCCAACGTGCTGCAAACAACAGCGTCTATCTTATTAAGGCCAATATCAGCATCTTCTAAACAATCCATAATAGCATCATAAGCTAACAAATGTGATTTCTTATCATAAATCCTGAATGGTATGCAGCCAACGCCTTTTATGAACATTTCTTAACACCTTTTCTGAATTCCTCAATATTCTCTTCTTCAACTTCTGGAAAGTTTCCAATAAATCCACACTTTAGACATTCATCTTTCATTGTCATCTTAATGTCTAAACCTCCATGAGGCATCTTAACATCTGTACTTCCACATTTTGGGCATACTTTCACATAATTCATCTTAACTTAATCAACTTTGAACCTATGGCAGGCTTCAGCTCTCTTTTACAAGCATCTAATTCCTCTCCTACAACCCTAATATCAACTAAATCAGAACTTCCAACACCCAAATCACCAGCTACTAAAACATGCTTAGCGTCCTTTAATAAACCAATTTCAGTAAATATTTTATCCAAAGCAACAGGATCCTTAGAAGCTAAAACCATATTTAAAAAAGCAGGCTCTCCATACCGCCCTGGCCCATTCCCCTGAATCCCAATAGAAGCATCCCCAAGAGTTAAATACTTATCAATAGATTTATTCAAAACACCAATAGCCTTAATCGCCTTTTCCATATCCTTCTCTAATTCCTTATATGTTTTAACTGATACTACCCTTATCATATTCTCCAAAGCCCCTGAAATACCTAAGAACAAATGCGTTTTCATGACAGGCACATTTATTATTAAATCCTTAACCAAAACCTCTTCGCTTATCTGAAAGTTAAATCCATCAGTCTCTTTCTCAACAAAATTTGTCTTAGATAAATCTACCAGCTTTACTCCATACTCCTTAGCTAATTCAGAAAAACCACTTCTCTTAAATGCCTTCTCTGTTTCTCCAAACTGAACTTGCTCAGCTATTGTAATATTCTCTTTCTTAACGCCCTTTTCAATTAAATAATCCAATAATCCTTTAATTACTTTAGGATTAGTAGTCAATCCTTGATAAGGATAAGCAGCTGCAAATATATTAGGCTTAATCAATATCTTTTTATCTTTAATATCAGCCTTAATCAACTCTAAAGCCTCCTTAACAGCTTCATAATAATCATATTTTATCTTAACAATTGAAACAGCACTTTCATCATCTGATGCTTCTCTTCTATACTCGTCCCCAATCTTATATTCCCTCATCACCTTCTTAGGCATCTTATTACCATACTCATCCTGAACAAGTATAATATTATAAGGTACGATAGGATGAGGAGGACATGGAATATTTACTTTTGATATACCAACAACTTTCATTTGCTTCCCAATCTCTTTCTCAATCTTACCTTTACAATAAACACATTTCTCAATAGGATACAACCATTTTTTATCACACTTCCTGCATACCCATCTTAAAATCATATTAACCACCCACCTTCTCTAGTATATGAACAGAAATTGAACCGCCAGCACCACCAATATTCTGAGCTAAAGCGTATTTTAAATTTGAAACTTGTCTATCCCTGCATTCTCCCCTAAGTTGTTTAACCAGCTCATAAATCATTGCTAACCCAGTAGGAGAAATTGGATGACCTCTAGCTTTTAAGCCTCCAGAAGTATTCACAGGCAGCTTTCCACCAATATTCGTAACCTTATCTCTTATCAATTTAGCCCCCTCCCCCTTCTTACAAAAACCTAAATCTTCATAAGCCAATATCTCCAAGATAGTAAAAGCATCATGAACTTCAGCTATATCAATATCTTTTGCTTCTAAACCAGATTCCTTATATGCCTGCTCAGCAGCTATTGTTGTAGCCCTCCACGTTGACATATCCTCTCTTTCAAAAGGCGCTAAATAATCAACACACATCCCAGAACCCTTTACTCTAATATCTGTTTTATCTTTAGTTAAAATAACAGCAGCAGCCCCGTTAACATTCCTCGTGCAATCAAATAACCTTAAAGGAGATGCTAAAATGGGGCTTTCCTTAATCTGCTCTAAACTAACCTTTTTCTTATAAAAAGGAGTTTTAGGATTCAAAAAAGCATTTGAATGATTCTTAAAAGAAACTAATGCTAAATCATCACTCGTTGTGTCATATTTTAACATATGCTCTTGAGCAACTAAAGCATTCTCAGCTATAAAATTAATACCCTCATCTTGCTCCCATACTTTATCTGTAGCATTCATTATTTCGTTCACAATCATGCCGGTTGTACAAGTAGCTATCTTATCGGTAGTAAGAACTAAAATATTATCATAACCCAGCCTTAAAGCTGTCCATAAAGAAGTTCCTCCTCCACCACAAACAGCAGGAACCCTAATAACAGGCAGTTTCTTTTTAAACAAAGAAGGAACTAAAGCCTGATATTGTCTTTGTGTTTCAGGACCAATCTTGGTATCAACTGAAGTTATCACAACTGCATCTACCGCATTAAAATTCATATCAGCGTCATCTAAAGCCTCGTATGTAGCTTCATAAGCCATATCCCATGTTGTTCTGTCCTCTACCCCGAATTTAGTCATCCCAACTCCTTTTACATACATCATAAGAAATCACTTATAAACAGGGCTTGCTTTAGATCTAAACTCTCTTCTGTCAACAACAGCCAGCATCATTGTAGCTTCAGCAACAACCTTATCATCAACAATCGCTTTACCGCTCATCAAAGCTCCCCTATCATCCTTCCCCAACATTGTAGCCTCATATTTTATTTGATCGCCAGGAAAAGTAGGTGCAGAAAACTTAGCCTCTTTTATCTTATAAGCTAAAACCTCCTTCTCCCAATGATTCTCCAGATTATATCGAAGCAATAAAGTAGCAGCCTGCCCCATCCCCTCTATTATCAGTGCACCGGGCATTATAGGAAACCCAGCAAAATGCCCCTTAAAATAAGGCTCATTAACAGATGTATTCTTAATAGCCACAATCTTAGCCTTATCCAGGCTTATAACTCTGTCTATCATCAAAAAGGGCCAATCATAAGGAATTATCTGCTTAATAGCATTACTATCAATTTCTCCCTTATCATTCTTTAATTCATCGATTGTTTTCATATAAAACACCCCATAATGTTATGTATGTTCGGGTTTTAGAATGCTAAGAGGATTTAAAAAGATTGTGCTTTATATATTTGAAAACAGACAACTTTTTAAACTAAAAAACAACCCCCTAAAACCATATGGTAAACAGGAAAAGGGTAGCCAGTACTATAAATACGCTATTAACACCAGCAGCAAAAAGCTATATATTTCTGAAAGGATTGCTTAAAAAAACACATGATAAAATGCCCTATGTATATCATGAAATAGAAGATATCATAAAATCCCACCTTATAACCTTGGAAAAAGATGAAAAACTATTGCATAACCCGGATATGAATGGTTTTGGTGATGTAATTGCAAAAAACCTAGCAAAAAAACTGCCTAATATAAAGGAGAAGCAGATAAACAAAATAATCAAAGATAAATCATCAGAATCCTTCCTTGATATGCTTGCAAAAGGTCTTACGGATATAGAAGAGGAAAAAGAATATACTAAGGTAAGCAAAGAAAAACTGTTCAAAAGAGTTCTAATTGCAAATAGAGGAGAAATTGCCTTAAGAATTCTAAGGGCATGTAGAGAATTAGGAATTAAAACGGTCATAATCTACTCTGCCCAGGATAAAAACACCTTAGCAGTTAAATTTGCAGATAAAAAATATCTCATAGGAAACAGTACTAAAGCTTACCTTGATACTAAAAAAATAATAAAAATAGCAAAAAAAGCAAAAGCAGATGCAATACATCCTGGTTATGGTTTCTTGGCTGAAAATAGTGACTTTGCAAAATTATGTGAAAAAAAGAAAATCAGGTTCATAGGCCCTTCTTCTAAGTCAATAACCCTTATGGGTAATAAAGACAAAGCAAGGCAAACAATAAGAAAATTAAAAATCCCTGTGATATCAGGAACAAAATCCCTAAAAGATGAAAAAAATGCCATGAAATCAGCAGAAGAGATAGGCTATCCTATAATACTTAAGGCAGTTGCTGGTGGAGGAGGGAGAGGTATGAGAATAGTCAAAAATAAAAAAGAGCTTCCAGAAGCATTCAAGGCTGCACAAGCTGAAGCAGAATCCTCTTTTGGAAACAAAGCATTGTATATGGAAAAATACCTGGAAGAACCAAGGCATATAGAATTCCAGATATTGGCTGACAAACAAGGCAATATTATCCATTTAGGCGAAAGAGAATGCTCCATTCAAAGAAGACACCAAAAACTAATAGAAGAAGCTCCTTCTCCACATTTAGACAAAAAATTAAGAGCTGAAATAGGGAATGCAGCTATAAAAATAGTTAAAGCAGCAAAATATCGTGGAGCAGGAACTATTGAATTTCTGATAGATAAAAGCAAAAACTTCTATTTTATAGAGATGAACACCCGTATACAGGTAGAACATGGTATAACTGAAATGATTACAGGAGTTGACCTAATAAAAGAACAGATAAAAATAGCTGCAGGAGCTAAACTCGCTTATAAACAGGAAGACATAAAGATTAATAGCTCGGCCATAGAATGCAGGATAAATGCAGAATGCCCTTCAGAAAACTTCTCTCCTCAAACAGGAACAATAATGAACTATCTTCCTCCTGGAGGTCCAGGCATCAGGGTTTGCTCTTCCTGCCACACAGGCCATATAGTAAGCCCCCATTATGATTCCTTAATAGCTAAACTCATGTGCAGGGGCTCTAACAGGAGTGAGGCAATCGCAAGGATGAAGCGTGCTTTGGAAGAATTCATAATAGAAGGCGTGGAAACGACAATTCCCTTCCATAAAGCTGTATTAAACACAAAAGGTTTTGTAAAAGGAGACACAACCACAAACTTTATTGAAAAATACAGTATAATGGAAAAATTAAAAGAAAAAAAGCCAAGGAAAAAAGAACTGGCAAAAAAAGAAAAAATGCTAATAGTAACAACTGCCATTTCTCAGTATATGGAAAAGAATAAAATAGAAAAAAAGCCAAATGCATGGATTATGGCAGGAAGACAGGAACAAATGCAGGAAGAAAATGTTTAAGCTTTATCATTTTAAGAAGTTAGATTCTACAATCAATAAAGCCAAAAAATTTCCAAAGAATTGTATCGTTATAGCTGATGAGCAGACTAAAGGCAAAGGCCGCTTTAAAAGAAAATGGAGCTCTTCTAAAGGAGGAATCTATCTATCAATAGTTCTAGAAAATCTTAACCCTCAGTATCTTACATTCATAGCAGCAATCTCTACTCAAAAAGCCATTAAAGATATTTATAATATAAAAACAATAATAAAATGGCCAAATGACTTAATTTACAATAAAAAGAAACTATGTGGAATATTAACTCAAACCAATAAAGAAAAATCAATATTAGGAATTGGTATAAATACTAATAACAAAATACCGAAATCACTAGAAAAAAGAGCCATTTCACTAAACAAAATAGTCAATAAAAAAATTAATAATAAAAAAATAATCAATAAACTATTAAACCATTTTGAAAAATATCTCAAACTACTAAAAAACAAAAAATATTCTAAAATAATTAATGATTGGAAAAAGAATTCTTTCTTAGGTTCCATTATTAAAGTAAAAACAATAAACAAAACATACAAAGGAATTGCTTATGATATTAATAAAGATTGTTTTTTGATTGTAAAAGATAAAAAGGGAAGAAAGATTAAGGTTATAGAAGGAGATGTTCTAATTTAATCACCCAAAACCCCTCTAACCTCATCCGGAATCCTAACACTCTCCATCTCTTTATTAATAAAAACATTAACCGTATACGCTTCACATAACAACTCTTTAGTTTTCTTATTAAAAACTTTATAGTTAAACTTAATACTGCTATTCCCAACATGCTCAATAGAAGTCTCTAGCTCAACAACACCATCATACCTTGCAGGCTTCTTATAATTAACCTTAATCTCAACAACAGGTGCAAAAAAACCTTTCTTCTCCAGCTCAGCGTAAGTAATTCCCTTGGCTCTTAATATCTCAGTACGGCCAGCCTCAAACCAGTCTAAATACCTTGCATAATAAACTACACCGAAATGATCTGTATCCGAATATCTTACTCTATGTTCTGTTATATTTTTCATAAAAAAAAAGAAATCAATTCAACTATTTATTAGTTTTGTTTTAATTATTTTCAATAACCTTTATAAATTAATAAACATTAACTGATTATTGAGGATGGGGTTTTTAGACAGTACACCATTGTTAAAAAGAATATTTGAGCTTGGCTATACTATGTTTCTCATCGTATTATTATCAGCACTGGTCGGTTTAATTCTGGCTTTCCCGGTAATGTGGCTTTGGAATTATGTATTTAAAAATTTCTCACAGCTTCATATCAATGTCTTCCAAGCATGGGCATTAAATGTTTTGGCTGGAATACTATTCGGAAAAACATCAGGAGAAAGAGAAAAATGAATTTAGAGGAATTAGAGGAGCTTGCATATCTGATGGAATCTGAAAACCTGCTGCAGTTAAACAAAGAGATTTCAACACATCTAAAAAAAAGGGGGATAAAGCTTAGGGAATTTAAGTGGAATGAACTGGAAGCCTCTTAGTCAATAATAACAAGAACATCTCCTTTATTTACAGTATCCCCTTTCTTGACCCTAATATCTTTTACTCTGCCATCAAAAGGAGCAGTAACCTCATTCTCCATCTTCATCGCTATTAAAGAAATAAGCTTCTTGCCTTTCTTGACCTTTTCCCCAACCTTGACATCAATAGAAAAAATAATTCCCGGCAAAGGAGCGACTATAACACCTTTCCCCTTGCCACCCTTTTTCTCTTCAATATCCTCAAACAACTGCTTCTCAATATCAGATTTGGTCTCTACCTCAAATATTTCTCCATCAAAATAAACCTTTAATTTCCCAGAATCAAGCTCTTCTACCTTAACATTATATTCCTTCCCGTCTATATTTACCTTTAAATCTTGCATTTTTATAAAGGAATGTTGCCGTGTTTCTTTGAAGGCCTTTTCTCTCTTTTTGCTGTCAACATCTCCAAAGCATTGGTCAAAGTAACTCTGGTCTCTTTTGGGTCAATTATCTTATCAATCCTTCCTTCCTTAGCAGCCATATAAGGGTTAAGAAACCTCTCAGAAAATTCTTCTATCTTATTTTTCTTTAGCTTATCCCATCTCTTAGAACCTTTCTCCTTTTTATAAAGGATATTAACAGCCTGCTCAGCGCCCATAACAGCTATTTCAGCGAAAGGCCATGCAATAACATTATCATAGCCCATTTCCTTGCTAACCAAAGCAATATAGGCCCCCCCATAAGCCTTTCTTAGCACCAAACTTATTTTAGGAACAGTAGCTTCAGAATAAGCATATAAAATCTTAGCTCCGTGCCTTATTACACCACCATATTCCTGGTCAGTCCCGGGCAAATACCCTGTTACATCGACAAAATTAACCAAAGGAATATTAAAACTATCACAAAACCTAACAAATCTTGATATTTTATCAGAACTATTGATATCCAAACACCCAGCTAAAACCTTGGGTTGATTAGCCACTATACCAATAACATTATTATCCAATCTCCCAAAACCAACAACACAATTCTGTGCATACCCCTCATGAACCTCAAAAAAAGAATTCTTATCAACTACCTCCTTAATAACATCCTTAACATCATAGCTCTTCTTAGAATCTATTGGCACAATATCCTTTAAGTTATTATTCAGCCTATCAGCACTATCTCCCATATTAATAACAGGAGAACTATCTAGATTATTCTGCGGTAGATAAGTCAATAACTTCTTAATCTTTAATATGCATTCCTTCTCGTTATTTGAAAAAAAATGAGCAACCCCGCTCTTTTTATTATGAATATTCGCTCCACCTAAACCAATAAAATCAATCTTCTCTCCTGTAACGCTCCTAACAACATCAGGACCCGTAATAAACATATAACTTGTCTTATCCACCATAAAAACAAAATCAGTAAGTGCAGGAGAATAAACAGCAATCCCAGCACAAGGCCCCATTATAGCACTAATCTGTGGTATTACACCAGAACAATAAGTATTCATCTTAAAAATATGCCCACCACCATCTAAACCATTAATACCCTCCTGAATACGGGCACCGCCAGAATCAAACAACCCAATCAAAGGACAACCTGTCTTCAAAGCAAGCTCCATTACTTTTGCAATTTTCTTATTATGCATCTCCCCCATACTGCCACCCATAAAAGTAAAATCCTGTACATAAACACAAACAGCTCTTTTATTTACAGTTCCATAACCAACAATAACACCATCTCTAGCCTTTTTCCTGTCCTGTAAATCAAAATTATGACTCCTTAGCTCGACAAATTCATCAATCTCGGTAAAAGAACCCTCATCCAAAAGCAGTTTAAGCCTTTCCTCAGCTGTTAATTTGCCCTTCTCATGCTGCTTCTTTACAGCCTTTTTATCTATAGCTAACTCTTCCTTTTTCTTATGAAATTCCTTAATCTTACCATTACCACCCATGTTACAACAGCCCATGTAAGTAGAGTTTTGTTTAAAAACCTTATGTTTGTAACGAAGTGGAAAACATAAGGGATTAGGAATTTATTCCTAAAAACTTATGTTTCGAAAAGAGTGAGAAACATAACGGTTTAGGAATTTCATTCCTAAAACTTGCTATAAGAATAACCTAAATCCCTTCCCTTCCTTTGTCCCTATAATCCCTCCTTCAACTATCTGAAAGGTTATCTCCTTCTCTTCCTCAATAGACCTGTGCTTTCTGAGCACTACTTTCCTATTCCCAGCAGGAGTTATCTGTAACTCCAATAAACATTTAGAGGTATATCTTAACAAATCCCCTCCAACCATTTTAACCTTATCCTTATCCTCAAAATCAGCATATACCTGATTAGTTATCAAAACCGGAATATGCTTCTTCCTGGCTATCTCGTTCAAATAAGAAATCTGGCTTCCTAACTCTCTGTTCACAGAATAAACATCCTCATTCCTGCCTAACTCTAATCTATAAAGCATAGCTATTGTATCAACAACTATTAAACCAATCTTCTTATCCACTATCTCCCTCAACTTATCAAAAGCCTTCTTCTGCTCCTCAAAAGAAGTCGGCTTCAAAAACATAATCCTGTCAAGAATCTTGTTATAATCATACTTGGCAATCTGCTTTAATCTCTCAACAGAAAAATTATTTTCAGTATCAACATATATCACCTTTTTCTTATTCCTGCAAATATTAATAGTACAAAGCATACACAAAATAGTTTTTCCGGAACCAGCAGGACCATATATTGTGGTAATAATGTCTTTTTCATAACCTCCATCCAGCATTCTGTCTAATATTTTACTCCCGGAAGGCATTTTATCGTTCATATAAAAGAGGAATGCAAATAATATTATAAATCTTATCCCATAGATTTATATATCTCTTATCTAACAGTGAAATTATGTTAAGTATCATAATTCCTGCCTATAACGAAGAAAAATATTTGCCCAGATTATTAAAATCAATAAAAAAACAAAATATAAAAAATTATGAAATAATAGTAGCTGATAATAATTCCAAGGATAAAACAAGGCAAATCGCAAAAAAATTCAATTGTAAAATAGTCAAGGGTGGCAATAGACCAGGCATAGGCAGGAATAAAGGTGCAAAAAAAGCAAAAGGAAATTTACTTTTATTCTTAGATGCTGATTGTTATCTTGAAGATGGTTTTATAAGATATCTATTAAAAGAATTTAAAAAAAGAGACCTGGTTATTGCAACCTGCTTTTTAAAACCTATAAGTAAAAAGCTAATAGATAATTTATATTTTATGGTATTCAATACGTCCCTAAAACTTACTGAAAAAAGTTCTCCAATATTAGGAGGATGTTGCATCTTAGTCAAAAAGAATGTTCATAAAAAGATTAAAGGATTTGGTGAGGAAATAAGGCTCCATGAAGAGCAGGATTATGTAAAGAAATGTTTAAAATATGGTAAATTTGGTGCAATCAGCAGAACAATAAATACCTCTGTACGAAGATTCGATAAATTTGGAAGATTAAAAGTTGGGTATACTTTACTGTTGTCTACTGCCTATAAAAAACTATTTGGCCCCATAAAAAAAGATATATTCAAATATAATTTCCAATACGAAAAATGAAAATAGGCTTTTTTGAGGAATTCCCAATAAAAAATAACCTTAGTAAATTAAAATTAATAGATTTTCCTGTAGAGCTTTATATCGCAGCTAAAAGTCTGGGCGAATTCAAAAAAATAAGGAAAAAGTCAAAAATAAAAAATCTAATCTACTGGCCAATTCTGGAAAAAGAAGAGGGATATTGGTTAAGCCCGTTCTCAAGAAGAAAAGCCCTAAAAAGAATAATTGATGAATTAAAAAGAAACAAAGAACAAATAAGAGTATTATGGGATGCAGAACTTCCATTTAAAAAAGGTAATTGGAAAAAAGAAATTCACAATTTCATAAGAAATAAAATATTAATAAAAAAATTCATAAAAAGTGCCAATAAATACAACAAAGAGATAATAACAGCAGAATACCCATTAGAAAACAAATTTTTTGTATATCTTTCCAGATTTCTTGCTTTATCCTTTAACCCCAAAAAGTATAAACATAAAAAAATAGACATGCTTTATACAAGTTTAATAAAAAATAAAACTATAGAACAATATCTTGAAAAACAAATCTCAAAAGGTAAAAAAATATATGAGAACAATTACTATGTTGGCTTTGGTACCATTGGTAAGGGCATTCTGGGTAATGAAGAAGAACTAACAAACAATGAACTGAAAAGGGATTTAAATATAGCAAAGAAGAACAAAATTGAAAATGTTATTATATACAGGCTGGGGGGGATTAATAAAAAAAGAGTAAGTATAATAAAAGAGTTCTTAAAAAACAAAAAGATTTAAATTAAAAGCAACTTTTAAAAACAATATGGAAACATTCATAAGAATATTAATATGGTTTGCTTACCTTGTTGCACTTTATTTTGTAGTATTTTGGCTGTTAGTATTATTTGAAGGAAAACCAGAAGAAAAGCAAAAAAAATTAAAAAAATTTCCATTAGTAACGGTAGTTATCCCAGCGTATAATGAAGAAAAAAGAATAAAACGAACATTAACTTCCATTATAAAACTAGAATACCCAAAAAATAAATTAGAATTCATAATTGTTAATGATGGCTCTACAGATAAAACAAAAGAGATAACAGAGAAAATAATTAAAGAAAATAGGAAATTTAATATCAAATTAATAAATCAAGAAAATAGAGGAAAAGGTGCTGCCTTAAATACGGCATTAAAACAAGCAAAGGGAGAATTCTTTATATGCTTAGATGCTGATTCCTTTGTAAAAAAAGACGCTTTAAAGAAAATCCTACCTTATTTTGATAAAAAAAACATTGCATGTATATTGCCTGTCTTAAAAGTAGAAAAACCAAAAAATTTTTTGCAGAGAATGCAGTGGTTTGAATATATAATTAATATGTTCTACAAAGGATTGATGAGCAGATTAAACTGCATCCATGTTGCACCAGGACCTTTTAGCATCTATAAAACAAAAATAATAAGGAAAGTAGGCTATTTTGACGAAAACTTTAATTTAACAGAGGACTTGGAAATGGCGTTAAGGCTCCAGAGCAAGAATTATAGGATAATCCAGTTGCTGGAAGGGGAAGTCTCAACAATAGCCCCAAAAACAATAAAACAGCTCTACAAACAAAGAAATAGATGGTACAAAGGTTCAATATATAATGCATTAAAATACAGAAAAATGATGTTAAATAAGAACTATGGAGACTTTGGTTTAATACAGATGCCCTTGATAATCATAAGTGGGTTATTAGCCGTTATAATAATGTCCGCCCTATTTTATTATAATCTCTGGATTCCTATGAAAAGCATAGATAATCTTAGATATATTGGTTTTGATTTTTTAACTTTAATTAAAAATTTCACTCTTGATTTTCATATATTGGACCTAAATTTCGCAAGTATAATATCAGCAATAATTATGTTAATTCTTTCTATTTATATATTTGCAAAATCCCATGCCCACACAAGGGAAAAGGTAACCAAATATGGTTTCTTATCAATAACAATATACTTATTAGCTTATTTCGTCCTATTAGGTATTATGTGGGTAGGGATACTAAGCGAAATGTTGATAGGAAAAAAACAGAGGTGGTAAAGATAAGAACAATAAGTACTGAAAAATATATAATAGCAGCAATTATTACTATAGGAATTTTTTTATTCGGCCTTCTACTCGGCATAGTTATAGAAGGAAAAAGAGTATCCTATATGGAGTCCACTAGCAAGCAACAAAATCTAGAATACAACAGCCTGCAGTTACAATATGCTTTCATGGACCAACTCAGCAAAGAAGAAAATTGCGATGCAGTATCAAAAACATTTGAAGACAATATTAAAAACCTGGAATCTGCAAGAAAAAGATTAGAAGAATTTGATGAAGATTCAAAACTTAATAAAGAGGATTTTGATCTATTAAAAAGAGAATATGTTCTCGCTCAAGTAAGATATTGGTTATTAGCAAGAAGAACAAAAGAACTATGCAAAAAAGAGATAGCAACAATACTTTATTTCTACTCTGACGACAGGGAATGTCCAAACTGCGGTAAACAGGCATTCGTCTTAGACTATCTGAAAAAGTTATTTAAGGACAAATTACTGATCTTTTCATTTGATGCGCAACAACAAAACGAACCAATGATACCTATCCTAAAACACACCTATAATATTACCAAATACCCATCCCTTGTTATTGAAGGAAAAAAATTTGAAGATCTGATGGATAAAAATGAGATATTAAATGAGATCTGCCTTTATTATAAAGATGAGAATAACTGCGAATAATAATCCCCCAAAAAATGATGCGATCTAAAAAAAGAATATTTCTATATTTAATAATTCTAATTTTCTTATCAATAAAGATTTTTCATTTATTGAGTCAAAAAGGCATAACGTGGGATTCTGCTGTTTACATTGAAATGGGTAAATATATATTCTCCACCGGCAAATCAGGTCTATGGGAATCATCAAGACCGCTGATGTGGCCAATATTATTAGGAATTTTATGGAAAATAAAACTAAACCCAATAATCTTCGGAAGAATATTACAATTAATTCTGAGCATAGGCTGTATATATTTCACATACATAATAGGGAAAAATATCTTTAACGAAAAAATTGCATTATTGTCTGCTTTTTTTCTTGCTTTTAACCCAACCTTTTTATTTTATTCCTCTACCATTCTAACAGGAATACCTTCAACATTCTTTTCTTTATTAGCCATTTATTTTTTAATCAAAAAAAGATATTTTCTGACAGGTTTATTTGTTGGCATAAGCTTTATGACAAGGTTCTTACAATTATTTATTTTAATACCCACCATTTTATACCTGACAATCCAAAAAAGAAACAGACTAAAGAATATACTAAACCTAGCTTATGGATTCTTAATAATCACAATACCTTACCTAATCCTTAATCTTTTCCTCTACAAGAACCCCTTATATCCATTCATTTTACAATCATTTATGACAAAATACACAGGGTGGATATTCCATCAACCATTGCAATTTTATTTTATCAAGTTAATAAAAGAAAATTTCTTAGTTCTGTTTGCCATCATAGGAACCATAATTATTTTAAAACAAAAAGATTACAAAAAGATTACAATTCTAAGCATTTTTTTGTTATTCTTTGTCTTCTTTAACTCAATTAGACATAAAGAAATAAGATTTATTTTAATTTTATTGCCGTATATGTATTTGATTATGTCTTACGGAATTTTTAAGGTTTCTAACCTAATCAAAAGGAAAAAAACATTATTATATTTGTCCATTATCTTAGCAGGAATCATTTGGCTAATTCAAACAACCAATCAAATCAAGATCCCTAATTTCAAGGAATACCCGCAATTTACAAGTTATATTGAAAAAGATAATGTTAAAGAAGGCATCTGGATTAGTAACCCCCTCTTTATTGTTAACTCAAACAAAAAAGCAGACGAATTAATTTACTATCCATTATATAATTCCAAAAAGATAGATATTTTAAAAGAAAAATTTCCAAAAGCCAGCCATATACTAATCAACACATGTGATATCCTGCCATGCCCCCCAGAAGACAAAACCTGTCCGGAAAAAACAATTGCTTTCCTAAACTACCTAAAAAATAACTTTGAGACAATCCATTATAAAAAAGAAAGTAATTGTGAACAATTTATTCTAAGAAAATAAAGCTATTTCTTAACCTTAATAAAATCCCCAATAGTAAAATGCTCTCCTTTTTTCTTGTCTATTTTACCGGCCTTAAGCTCTTCCATTTCTATCAGTTTTATATTTAAAAACTTTTCAATCTTCCTTGCCAGGCTAACAGAAGGCTCAAACTGGTTTGTCTCTATTTTATGAATCAATGCCCTTTTCTCTTTTATTTCCTTAGCAAAATCTTCTTGTTTTACCCTTAATTGCTCTCTTTTTTTCTTTATTATACCCCCGTAATCAGGAATAATAGTCAATATAAACTCCTTTTTTTTGGGTTTTTCTATTTTAATATCTTTCTTCACCTTTTTCTTTACTTCCTTCTTCTCTCCCTCAATAACAGAAATAACCTTTCCAAATCTAGAGCATTCTTCGCATAAATTAAGTATAGAACCCTCAACATCTGTCTTAAATAAATTTGTTTCCTTACCACAAATATCGCAATTCATGATGCTCACCCCCAATCAGAGATAAAAGTGTGGTCTCCTTTGCCCAAAAATTGTATCTTTACCTTACCATTCACAACATCAAAACAATCATAGCCATTATTGCTAACATTTATCTCCCCCACATTAAAAGACTCCTCCAAGGTATTCGTAAATAAAAACACGTTCTTATCAACATCGCTACCTACACTATTATGAACTACCATATCCCCCTTACTTTGAATAACATTAAGTATAGTACCTTTAGCAGGTTTATAAGTCTGAACAAAACAAACCCTTTTATATTCTCCTCCTAAAAAAAATTCCTCTCTCTTCAAAGTTCCATAATCAGATGAAATCCTCTTAACAGCAGAAGTTAAATCTGTCTTAAATTTAATATAAGCTATTTGTTCTCCTCTCTCTTTAAACCCTCTAACAGCATTATACCCATAGATCAAAACAAGAGAAAACAAAACAATTGCGATAATATAAATAAAAATCTGACCGGGTATCTGGCTTTTTTTAAGGAACATTTTACCTTATAGCAAAGAGCACAAATATTTGAGCAATAAATAATGCTCTTTGCTTATTAATTAAAGACATGAATTGCTCAATTATTTTTGTCTTTTATTATACTTTTAACTCTTTCTTTAATTTACCAATTCTTCCCTTCAATTCTTTATCGCTTATCTTTAATGACTTCATACCTTTTTCAGTTTGCCCTAGTCTCTCTGCTTTTGATATTTCAGACAACTTTTTAAATATATCTCTTTCTCCCTTCTTTTCCCTTTGTTTAACCGCTGACTTTGGTTTTTCTATTTTAAAACCTTTTTCTATTGTTTCTGGTTTTTTAGCTGGTTTAACTTGTGCTGGTCTGATAGGTGGTGTAATAGGTGCTGTTGGCTTCCTTAATGGTCTCATCTCCCTTATAGGTAGCATCATGGGTCTTCTTGGCATTACCATTGGTCTCTTTACAGCCTTTTTTGCAACAGGAGCTCTTGGAGGAACAAACTTTTTCTTCTCCATTAAAATCTTATAACCAAAATAACCTCCTACACCTAAAACAGCTAAACCTAAAACCATAAGTAAATATTTCAAAAATCCTCCTCCAGGATGAGAACTTGGATCAAGAGGATCTGTACCTTCGTCTATTTCTTCTTTATCACTAAAACCATCTCCATCTGTATCCCCCTTGGTTGGGTTTGTATTATAGGTGTACTCATCCAAATTCGTTAACCCATCTCTATCAGGATCATCATCAGGCTCTGCACATGTTACACAATCAAAATATTGCTGCTCAAAAGAATCCGGCAACCCATCATTATCAGAGTCTAAATCACACTCGTCCCCAATACCATCCCCATCAACATCAGCTTGATCCTCATTAGCAGTATCCGGACAATTATCTTTACCATCAATAATCCCGTCCCCATCAGAATCTAACTGCCTTAAAACACATACGCCATCCTTACATTCCGCTGTTGTTATACAATCATAATCAGAATCACAATTTTTACCAACATCACAACCAGGACAATCACCACCGCAATCTACATCTGTTTCATCAATATCTAATTTACCATTCTCACACTTATCCAAAACCTCAGCGCATTTTCCTGTGCTTGTATCACAATTATTCGTTTTACAATCTCTGTTCTCATTACAATAATCCCCCACCTCACATCCTTTACAATTACCGCCGCAATCTACATCTGTTTCCCCTCCATTCTTTACACCATCATAGCAGCTTGGCTTTGCGCATTTATTGCTTGAATTGCAGAAATTGCTGTCACAGTCAGAATCCAACAAACAATTCTTTCCATTTGCACAACCTTCACAATCCCCGCCGCAATCTATATCCGTCTCATCACCATCTCTATAATTATTAGAGCAGCTTACCGGAGATAAACTTATATCTACCTCAATAGAACCACTGGACATATTATCACTCCACAAACCTACCCCATTTTGTGCACTAACTTTAACATAGTATTTCTGAGAATCATTTAACTCTAAACCGCTTATCCTATACTCATTATCGCTCTCTGGACTTTTTGTTCCTTCTTCTATTAATTCGTCTGTTTCGTCCCAGTAAAGATAATAATGATACAACTTAACAGAGCTTTCATTATCCTCTGCTTTCCATTCTACTTCTAATTCATCATCTTTATAGGTCTTATCCGTCCTGTTCTCCAAAGGAGATAACATATTCACATAGAGCATATATGGTTTTGTATCATCAATACTAAAAGTAACTGATGTTTGTTTTGCACCTTCAACAGAAAAGATACATTCAACATAATAAGTATATGTACCAGAAGATAACTCTGTTGTTAATTCTCTGGTATGCTCCCTCTCTGTACCAGCCATACTTATTGCATTATTCATATCAGAATTATCAGCAATGCTACATATAGCATCTTTATTGGTTGTAACATTAAACCAAGGCGTTATATCAGTAATATGCCTTTCCGGATTATCAACTGTTATAACAGGTTCTGCAGAAGTATCAACATCTATATCTATGCTTTCCATCAAGGATAAAAGTCCTGCTTTATTCTTACATCTTAAATAGCACCTATTAACCTTATGGTCCATTAAATCGCTTCCATCAACTAATTGCTGATGTTCTGTTTTATAGGAATCTTCATTATTTTCATCATAGTCAGGAAAAGGCTTCATAATATTATAATTAATTTGGGAATCCTCAAAGTAATACCTACAAACAGTTTTCTCGTTTGTTCTTACAATCAATATTGTTTCTATTGGAAATTCAGCTACATCCTCTGCATATTTATAGGTTATATCAGGCGGTGAATCATCAAAGGCTAAACTAAAAGATTTTCCGCTTATTTTGTCATATTCATCTTTACACTTTACATAAACTATTCCTGTATTTGCAAAATCCTCTTTTTTATGCTCTAAATTATCCTCAGTATCAAAAGTAGAAGCCATATCGTCATAGGGTTTGTCCAAAAATGAATATTTACAAACAGCCCATCTATCAGTCTTTATACTGAAATCAAAAGGGCTGACAGAAGAAACACCAAGACTTGGCTCTAATAATTCTATCTCCAGTGGAGGAACCACAACCGGAAAGCTTAACTCAATAACAGGCCCAATAATACCCTGTAAATCTCTGGCCTGGGCTCTTACCGTATAAAGGCCCTCTGGTAAATCACTCACAGGGCTATAAATAAAAGTTGGATTATTTGAACTTATCAACTCTAGATCCCAAAATTCCCCAAATCCGTCAGTAAGATTTATAGTAATAGTAGAACTATCAACCTCCTCATAAAAAGTGACTTGAATCTCAGGCTTTAAATCTAAAGCTATCGCTGTATTAACCAAAAAAACAAATGCAATAATTAATAAAATATTTTTTGAGTTCACTTTTTTCATTGGTTAATTAACTACTATTTACAGTTATATACCCGCCAGGACCCCCTAAACTCCCAGCTTCCACAGGTTCTGTACCTTGCTCATATTCTTCCAGATTAGTCAAACCATCACTATCACTATCATCGTCAGGCTCTGCACAGATTATACAATTAAAATACTTAAATTCAAAAACATCTGGTAATCCGTCATTATCAAAATCCGATTCCGTATGAGCAGTAGTAGTGCTAATTCCTCCTCCCCCAACGCCTCCGCTACCAACAGGGAAACAATAAACAACCTCTCCTATTCTCACACAAGCTCCAGGACCAGTTGTGTCTACTATTATTAAATCTTCCAAAATTGTAGAATTGCCCTTAGAATTTTTAGCCGATATTGCAAATGAATATTCCCCGTCCTTAGGTAAGGGCTCTATAGTTATAGAAAATTTACCCTCCTCTAACTCCAAATCATATGTTGTTCCATTAATTTTAAGCTTGCTCTCTGTAATAGGAGCATCGGGAGCTAAGGATATAATTGAACCCTCGAATATTGGGCTTCTTGTAGTTACTATTATTGTAGTTGGCTTAATCAATTTAATGAGTGGAGCAGTAACAGGGTGGGTACTATTCACTACTACATCAATCATCTTAACTTCAGATAACCTTCCTGCCTTATCTTCACAAATTATATTAAAAGTATATTCTCCATTATTTTCTAATACTTCGCTTTTACTTGAGCTCATCTCTTCAAAAAGATATTCATAATTAGCAAATACCCCATTTCGTGAACCATAATATCTGCATCTGGCTGCTTCATTTGGCTTAACCCTCAAACCAACCATTGCTCCAACTGGTTCTGCAGTATTTAACTCCTTTATCAAATATTTTTTATAATTAAGGTCTTCCTGCCATAACGCCATCTCCTCGGAATAAAATAAATAAAACTCTTCTATTGAGGGATCTAATTGATCTACTATTATAGGCACAATAGTTGTTTTAACATTCGAGAAGCTATCATTACATATTATTGATAAATCCTGTGGCTCACTTTTATTTTCAAGAGTAGTAGTCAATGAAACAACAAAATTTCTATTATCCTCTGTTGCAAAGTTTTGAGTCTTGTTATATCCCCCTCCAGTAGGATACTCTATTTTGCATAAATCTGCATATTCGCTTGTCTTTATTTTTAAGGTAGGAGTTCTATTACTCACAACCATTGTTTCAGGCTCAAAACCAATTATCGTTGGACCCATAAAATCCTTTATCACTATAATACTCTGCTCATCTTTAAATCCTGACTTATCCTTCACTACAACAGTTATATTGTTCACAAATTCCTCATTCAAATCACCCAATAGTGTAACATTTATTTCAAATATTCCCCCGCTATCGCTAGTAGCATAAGTATTAATCTCGCAATCGGCTGGCTCACCATTTACCAAAACCTCAATATCACCAAACTCCTCCTCCATATAAGAACCAGTAATAGTTATCTCATCGTTATTTATCTTATACTGTCCATCCTCAATAATCAATCCTTCACCTACTACATTAGTAACATTTATTTCTGGGATACCCGTATCTACTACTTGGGTTATAGAATTAGAATTTCCTGCCAAATCTGTAGCTCTAACCATAACTGTATGTAAACGCCCTTCTTCTAAATCAAAGTTAACTCTTTTATATACACCACCAACACAATCTACGGGTTCTTCAAGATGACCATCAGAAGATATGAACAACTTATCAAAATTAACATCTTCGCAACTGCCGCTAATATTCACAGTTTCAGGCCAAATAGGATGATGAACAATTTGATCTATAGTAACTGTTGGTTTAGTTGTATCAACAGTAAAGCCAAATACATAAGTGCCTGCATTACCTCCTTTTAAAGCAGATGCTGTTATAGTCACCTTGTATGCGCCATCATCCAACCCTTCTGTTACGAATAAAAAGGCCATATTATCTGTAGTATTTATTGATATATAATCAACGCCTTCTAAATCATGAATTTGAACCTGTTGGTTAAATGTAAAATTAAGTATAGGCGAAGAAGAATTTATAATAGCCCCATCTAAATTAAAAACAGCAGGATCTGGCATTGAAGTATCTAAAATAAATTCTCTTTCTTCAGAATTTATATTTCCAAATCTGTCTTCTGCTGTTATAGTTATAAGGTAAGTTCCATTCTTGCTCAAAGGAGAACTAACCTTAAAAAAGCTTACATCTTTTTCATAAAAAGTCTTAGAATAAGTATAAGGTAAGGTATCATTAATTAATAACTCAACATTAACTATCTCTGAATAATCCTTTAAATTTGCCCTTACCTCTACATTCTGTTTGTTAGTTGCCAATCCTGGCTGGGTTATTTCTATTTCGGGTCCTTCTTTATCATAATAAACCAAAATCTCATTTGATTTATCAGTAAGAGGATTATCAGAATCATCAACAATAAGAGCATAAACAAAATTTTCTCCTTCAAACAGATCAATCATAACAGAGAAATCTCCCTCAACATCGCTTTGTACCGAATATTGTCTCGTTTCAATATTATTAGAACAATAAACCACTATATTGTTCAATGGCTTAGCATACCCAACTACATCTACATTATCTTGACCAACAACCAGAGGAACATCATATAAAACAGGAGGTTTAATATGGAAATAAACAGGCCCCGCTATTGTCTCATATCCGCTATTACCTAAATAATCAATAGCATAAGCTAAAATATAATTTTTAGTTTCAGGAATCAGCTCTGCAGAAATATTAAACCACCCTTCAGGATAAGGCTCGTCATAAACAAACAATTCTTTATCAACTATATTCTTTGTAAGTGAAGGTCCTAAAGTTATTTTATATGAGTTGCTCCATCCAATTCTCTTATTAACCACCTCATACCGCATAAAATATGTCAAATTAGCTGCATCAAACCAAACAAAATCACCCATATCTATTGTATCATAAGCAGCTTTAGAAACAGTTAGTTCGCTACCTGTCTGGGCTATTACATCAAACACCCCTTTCAACTTGGAATCATATGTAACATATTCTTCCTTAGCATACATTGGCTCCTCATCATATTCTGAAGTCCCGATATAAACAGTAACATTGCTTTCGTTAGTGTAGCCTATAACATTGATAAACTGCTCCTCTGTCTCAGAAGGCAAATACCAAAGCACAGGGGCAATAGGCCTTGGTTTAGTATCATTAACGCTAAATTCATAAGTCTCAGAATCATTCACATTGGTTAAATTATCATAAGCATAAAATTTTACTGTATATTGTCCAACATTCAAATTTAAATCAATAGAATAAATATTGTTTCCCTTATAAGTCATAGGCAGGATTTCTCCCGATACTGATATATTAACGCCAATAACTCCTGTATCTGATATTCCATCCTCATCAAGAGCCTTAACATTTATAATTATATTACTATCCTTTTCAATAACATTATCATTTGATAATACCGAATTTTCATATAATTCTATATTTTCTATTGCAGGAGCTATTAAATCTATTATATCTGTAAATGTATACCTTTGTGTTTTGGCTCCAGAATAGGTATCTTTGAATACCGTAGAGAAAATATATTCCCCGCTGGTTAAATTTGGAGCATTGGAAGAAAACGCATACGAAAACTCATCATAACCCCCCAAACCGCTCTTTTTTATGTTAAAATCACCATTTTTTAATATTACAGCATCTCCCTTTTGGATGTATGTTTCTTCTTGTACCTCTTCAAAACGGCCTTTAGGCCTGATAAGAATATAATGCGCTGGGCTGGGATTATTTGTTAACATAGCCTTTCCATCTTTACTGTCAAAATAACAATATTTTCCTGGACAATCTATTGGCTTATAATCCCTGGCAATTACATTTACAAAACTAACCAAAAGTGCAATTATTATTACAAATAATATCTTTCTATTCATTCTTACTCGTGCTTTCCTCCCATGAGGAACTTACATTCGCCCTCCAAACATTCTTCTCCTGATAAACAGCTTCCGCAACTCCCTCCACAATCATCACTACCGCATTCTTTTCCTTCGCAATTTGGTGTGCATGGAATGCATTCGTAATTCACACATTTTGTTTTTCCAGCTTCGCATGAACCACAGCTTCCCCCGCATCCATTACTGCCGCATTCTTTTCCTTCGCAATTTGGTGTGCATGAAACACAGGAGCTTATGAAGCCTCCGCTGCAACCAGTTGCTCCTTTACAGATATTAACTCCATATTGAGTGCCAGACATCTCATACCAACTAGCAACTCCAAAGCAGATTGTCTTTGACTCTGAAGCCATATTAATTCCATGCGGAACACAATTAACAGTGTACTGATGGTAAACACCTCCTGATCTTGAAGCATCATTATTAAGATAACAGAAAGGACCGCTGCCTACTGGCTCCCTGCAATAACTATTATCAAACACAATAGAATGGGTCTTTCTATCTCCGGAAGGTGTTAATGAAAAACTAAATTGTTTTGCAACACCATTCTCTTCAGGGTTTATAATAGTGCAGTCTGCAGGATAATCGGTGGTAACCTCTACCCTAAATGAATTTAAATTGGAATCATATAACATAGCATTGCGCTCTGGTGTTTTCTGTTGTATATTTAATCCGGCTGCCACATAAGTTAACTTTCTCTTTATCTCCGCTGGTCTACCAGATTCTGTTCTTTTAGCTACAACGACTATACACTGCCCCCCTCCTCTTAAAGATACATCTTTCAACTCAAAAAATCCTTCTGGTTTATCGCTTTCATAAGCTGAAACGCTCCCTTCTAATATATTCTCTTGAATTCCTGGATTAATTTCTATAATAGTAACATAATATCCTCCCGGACCATAGTATTGAATACTGATATCCTCAACCTCATAGAATGTACCATAGCTAGAGAATTTCAAAAAGTCTTTTTTCTCAATATAATTTTGCCCCCCCCACATACCTTCAAAAACAAGCTGTGTATCTCCTGCTTTGGGATAATCTCCTGCAGTTATCAATTCACTTATTTGTTTATTATTAAATCCTTCCTTAACATAGGCCATTTCCCCTATATCAGAAGCCACAATATTCCCGCAATTAGTTATGCAATTTGAATCACAAATATAAGTATCAACCTTAATGCCAGGATCTGTAATTCCCGTTAATGTTAAATCAGAAACATACACTGTTGAATCATCTTCTATATCGGGCTCTAAGTATAATGTTATTGGTTTTGTATCTTTAACCTCAAAGAATACCAGCTTATTATTAAAATTATCATAGTAATCATAAGCCTCTATATTTGCGCTGTATCTTCCCACAGATAACACACCTAGGATTTTAGTATAATAATAATTCTCTTCACCAGCCACCATAGCTGCTGCTGTTATAAGACCACCACTTTCATCATAAATATTTATATTTGCCTTCTCTACACCTACACCATATCTCATATTATTCCCTGGGTGTAAATACTTGTCCTCTATTTTAATGGAAAAAGATAAATTTTCTCTATACTCAAATATATTATTTTCATCTAAATCAAAATCAGAATCCAAGATTATAATATCGCCTATATAAGGAGAATAAATATCAACATATATCTGGTGGGTATCTTGCATACAATTTGATGCATAATCGCAAACTGTTGCTGTTATCAGGTTTTGTCCAGGATATAACTCAACATCCAAGGAATATACATCAGAATTGCCTTGTCTTGTCGCATTGGCTGTAATCTTTCTGCGTAGAGGATCAACTTCTTCAATTTCTACATTAACATAAGCTATCCCGGACATTAGGTCTTTTGCGTTAACTCTTACCCTTTGCTCTTTTTTATTTGTAAATGTTCCTATTGGTTCTACAATAGTACATGTTGGATCTACCTCATCAATCCTAATCCTCTGATTATAATGGCCTGTAACATATCTATTTTCTTTATTACCTAAATTATCAACAGAAAAATAAGAAACATATAACCCATTTACATTTGTTTGATATTCTTTATTTACAAGCTCCTGGTAATTTCTTTCGTCACTATGACAATTCAAACCAGTGCATAAATAAACTGCTTTACACCCAGATTCGCCAGGGGTCCCATTAATATCTATATCATTACAATCAAAATCTATTGTTATAAGATCCTCCTCTTTTCTGTGCCATGCTCCAAAATCAAAATCAGTTAATGTAACTGGGGCTTGTGTATCAATAGTAAAATGGAAAAAACCATAATCCACCTCACCCGAAACCAGGGGCGTACAAGTTGCTTTAACTATATATGACCTATCTTCCCCCAAAGTAAGTGTTGTTGTATAATTATAAAGTTTATTGGATATCATCTCTACCTTATTCATCATTATAGGTTCGCCTGGTAACGCATCATAAGGTATTCCAAAAGAAGAAGCATCAATTGCTTCAAGAACACAATCACAATCATCAGCTGTCGTAAGATAAAACTTTACTTTTTCTGTGTTTAAAACCTCACTATTGGGGTATCCTATGTTTATTCCGTGTACAAAGTCTACATAAAAGCTATAATCATTTCTTACAGAATTACCAACATCATCGCTGCATATAGTTGTGAATATATAATTCCCATCATCCAAATCTTTGAATTTTATAAAAAACTCGTTACCATCTACATCCAAATTATGCTCCTCAACCTTATCCAAGGGAATACTGTTTAATTCGTAGTTACATCTAACGCACTCGTCAAACGCAGCCGCTATTTCAGTATAATTATGCCCACCTTCGCTATAAAATTTATGGCCAAACTCCGCCACAGGAAATATAGGATCCACAAAAAATGGTGTGCTTTTTACCTCTTCTACATTTTTGTTGCTGTCGATAGAGTAATATCTTATAAAATAATTTCCAACATCATCAATTATATCTGTCTCCTCAACAGGGTTTATAATAATCACTCTATCAGCCGGATTAACATCCACATCTCCTATTTGAATGCAAGAATTATTCTCATCTATGCAAAAATAAAAATCAGAAAGAGAGCCCATGCCCCCTCCTTCTAGGAAAAAGGTAATGCCATAGCCATTAGCATTCATTCTCGGTATATCTGGCTGTGGTTTTGTAATAAATGCTTCAAAATCTTCGCATAAAACATTTCCCTTTTTGCAATCTGCTAAATCATCATCATCTGCATCCTTAAAACAGCTAGCCTTCCCGTCCCCATCAGGATCCCCCCATTTACATCTGCCTAAACCACAGGCATCATCACTTCCTATTATTTCCAGATTTTCTCCGATAGTTACATTTCTGCTACCCAACAAATGAGCATTTACACAGCTATATTCATTATCAAAATCTTCACACGTTGTTGTGTCAAAACAAGGCTCGCAGGATAAATCACTTGAATGACAAGCTCCTAATTTTGTGCAAACATTTTGATCACAATTTACATTATAAAAAACATCAGAGTCCTTATTGCACAACCAGCAGTAATCTAGACCATTATAATCTTCATCATAACAAAAACCTTTCCCAAACTCCTCAAACATGTAATGCCACTCACAAGAATTGTCTTCTTCAAATGAGTAAGCACCACTAATTAAACAATTATCAGTTAAACAGGCATCTTCACTTATATAACCATAGCAATCACTCACATAACTGCAATTCCCGCATTCATCAACTGTAGTATCAGAATAATCATAATAGCAGGGATCATCATCGTCTAAACATGCTGCTCCTGTACAAAAAAGACCAAACGGATTGCCTTTTTCTCTGCAGTTTACCTCTTTCTTACAATATGTTTTTCCTTTCTCATCTGGGCCCATACAAATATACCCTGGAGCACATTCTAAATCCAATACCAACATATTGTTTTCATCACATTGTTTTCTCCTGTTATCTAAACAAAACTCATTATTGTCAAAAATTCCTTCGCAATCCTCATCCCCTGTTGTTATTGAAGTAAAGGTTTTTTGACTAATGCCCCCTGAAGAATAAAGAACAGCTATATCATAAGTATAAGTTTCTTCCCACTCTACATCCTCATCAATAAATGATATATCACTAATATAAAAAGTTCCCAAATCAAAATCCATATCCCTTCCTACAAAGTAACCAACAATTTCTGAAGGTACTGAAGCAGGGCCTTCCCATATAAGCTCTAATTCTTTCTTTCCTTTAATAGGGTTTGCATCAAAAGCGGTGACAGGAGGCGCATTTATTTCCCCACAAACATCTTCAATAGCAGTTATATTAAAATTTTGATTCTTTGTTTCACCAATAGGATACTCAACTATAAAATTAGTTGGAATATACCCTCTCTTTATAACTGTAACATTAAAAGATTTGCCTGCTCCAAACTTTATATTTTCAATAACATAACCGCCATCTCCATCAGTTTTAGTGGTATATAGCTCAGTAATAATTCCTACCTTCACCTTTGTGATTACATCAGCATTCGAAATCTTATTGCTTGTATCAATATTGTAGACATATCCTTGCATCTTAAATGTATTGGCTTCACAAGGCAGATTGCTTACTCCATCTAAACAACAATATCTCGAATCCGTAGAAGTATTGTAATATTCCTCATTACATAAACACATAGGATAAGGATTAGCTCCACTGTTTATTCTTTCATTTAAAATACATATTGATTCCAAACAACTTTCATCGCAGGGAAACCTAAATGGACAGGAATAATAATTATAACCTAATATAGATCCTCCGCATTGCCATTCATACTCGCAACAACCCTCTTTATCTGGCGCACATTCTTCACAACACCTTGCTGAATTTTGTGGGCATCTGTCATTTGATCCGTCATAATCTGCTACCGGATAAGTAAAGCTCTCATCCAAACAAGCGTCACAACATTTGTAATAAGGTCCGCCTTCTGGATATCTCTCACATTCATTAGCCAATGGACAATCACTACCGCTGACATCAGGAGTATAACTATTATCCCAGCAACAAAAACCAGAGTCATAAAGATTACCGCCACAATAACAACTGGATTCTATTTCAGCTCCTAAAACACATGCCTTTACTTCATTGCAAATACCTTCACATATATCTCTATTTTTGTAAGATTCATTATTATCCCAACAGTAATACCCTCCCTCATAACTAACATCAACAATCTCTCCTCCTCTTCCAACACAATCCTGCTCATTAAGTTTGCAATTTTCTTTGCAAAGAGGAATTTCATCTGTTACCTGACCACAAATTAAATCACACTCTTGCTGCCCCACGCTTATTGGTTGCCCCCCAAAAGTTTCCCTGCATGTACCCTCTCTTATAGGATAAATATCAAAACTAGGACTAGACCTTGCTTCACAGCAGCACATCACTCTGCATTTAATCACAGAATTACAATATTCTCCATCAAAAAATTCTCCCTCGTCTTCTATACACTCAGCCTCAATACCACCATAACAAACATCGCTATAGTTTAAAAAACAACAACCATCAAATGAATCTGGATTAGCCCTTATAGTAAGTAAAATTATCAAAAGCACAATAAAAGATATTATAATATCCCTTTTATTCATTATCCCCCTCCATTTTTCGTTTTATAAGAAATTCTATACCATGAGACCTATTAGCAAATACCTTCTCATCTATTTTCTTATCTAACCAACCTAGAAGTTCTTTATCAACAGTAATAGTAATCCTTTCTTTCACTATGCTATCCTCTTATAACTGCTCTCCCCCTTTAGTCTCTGTGGTGATTACTATTACATATTTTATATTATACTAACTTATTTGATAAGTAATATTTAAACTTTACGTTTGAGCGAAGCGAAAATGTAAAGGTTTAGGAACATTAAGCTTGCTTAATGTATTGGGTACAATACTAGTTCCTAAAATCTTTCTGTGCATACTATCACATATAGATTATTACTTAATAATATTTTTATGTTATCATAAGTAATAATAAGATAAGTAATTACTAAGTATGTATGAGCTCTAAGAACTAAACCACCTTAATAACGATGTCCTGGTAATCATACAACCCCTCATTATCAGACACATTAACAATTATTCTATTACTGCCACTACTACTACCCACCCCAACATGAACATCCTTTTCTGCTAAATGATCACTTAAAAAGCCAGATACAAACTTTCTGCCATTAACCCCGCTTGTATAGTAAGAAGAACCCTCAAAATCGTTATCTGTCCATCCGGAATCAGAATTAACAACCTTATACCTATAAGTCAAATTATCCTCATCCGGGTCAATACCCAGCGGAAATATCTTCAAAACATTGCCTGCTCCAATAATGATATTATAATCATCAGACACAGGTCCTGCTGCTTTATAAGTCTGGGCCAAATTCCTCCTATAAGTTGCATTAAGATACCAATAGTAATATTCATCATCATCAACCGACTCATCAATAAAATCCAAAGCTGGTCTTCTATTCTCAATAGCAAACTGAAATCTATATGGCCTTCCATCAATAATTGATTTGCTATCTTCAATTACAAATATATCTGAATAATTATAATGCCTCTCATGAAGATTACAATGATTATGGTTAAGACAATAATCCCTAAGCTTATAAACATTAATCCCCTCTATCACACAAGAAGACCTATCTTTGTAACAGTCATTTGGATCATCTTTCTCCATATTAAAAAAGATATTATTAGAATCCGAATAAGTCTTGATTAAATGTGGGTCATATCCTATAAGGTGGGTAGCAATCTCATGCAATATCTTTAATCTGATTTTAGACCTCACATTAAAATCAAGATATCTTGTTTTTGGGGGTTTGTCTTTTATTGAAATCTCAATAGGGTACCTAAACGAAACCAACAAATCATCTTCACCTATCAAAACATTTATAGAAACTCTTCCTGTAGAAAGATTATACTTTTCTGTTCTTTCAAATGTAAAATTAATACAGCCTTCAACATTCTGCTCAATATATTTTTTAATATATTCCTGAATTGATTCATTTTTTACAGAATATGTTTCACAGCTTATTCCTGCCCCCTTTACATAAGGGTCATTTGAACCCAATTTATTGCAGAGATCTGCTAATATTGTAAATTTTTCTTTTTCTTCTACACTAGCAAATAGCTGATTGTTAGAATTTCTAAAAAAGTAAGCCATGGGTAAACTGTAAACATCTTCCACTAAAGAACCAGGATAAGGATAATCCTGTGGTTCTGGATAAGGTATACCCGCAGGCGCTTTTATACCATAGCTCACATTATAAATAGTGCCATTTGGATTTCTTAAAAAACTATAATTGTACGGAACAACATCATAAAAAGAGGTTATATTATATCCCCCTTCTATCTGATAATTATAAATCCTTCCTCCCTGAAGCCCAACCAATAGCAAAGCATCTCTAATAGTTCTGTCTAAACAATCATTAGCTATATTTTTAGTATTAGTGGAGCTTAAAAAATCACTATATATTTTATTTACCTTCTTCTCCAAAACAACGTCTGATGTCTGCCTTGAAATAAAATAAAATAATCCAAATATTATAAGAACAACAATTCCTAGAATTATGAAAATTGTTATTTGGCTTCTTTTCATAATTTAACCTCTTTTTAATCAAAATTAAGAACATGAAGTAATAAATCTTTCGATTTTTTATACAAACAAAAAAAATTAAAAAAGTTTTAAAATTATATTGTCATGATTAACCACTAATATATTGTGGGGTTGCTGTTCCAGGAGCAGAAGGTGTCCATATTATTATCCTATTTGCGAAATGACCACGATTTTTAGTTGTCCAATAATACCCTTCTTTTACAGGAATTGTAGTTGTCCAAGGAGTATCCCCCCAAGCATAATTAGCATTAGCCACTATAACTGTTGGTGGGTTTGTTGGCCCGATTGCTATATATTTTTGTGCTAAAGCAGGATCGGCATCTCGTTGAGCAGTAATTGTTAAAACGCCATCAGTTTCAGCCCTATATATTTTGTCAAAATCTAAAATTGTTCCGGTATCATCTCGAGTTTGTGGATCTCCTATTGCTCCAGCAGAACCCCCGCCACCAACTAAAGGAATCCAATAAATTTTAGTTGCGGTACCGCCAGGGGTAACAACCTTCCAATAATCCCCCCCTCTAACTGAAACCGTGCAAGTACCTTTTATAGACATTCCAGAACCCTCACGACATATTTCTGTGGTTGGATCAGGACTAGAATCTGTATAAACACTAATATGACCGCCATGCTGATCACGCCACGCTATAATAAAACCATCACTACCAGCAGGACCCTGGACAAATCCGTCTGCTGCCTGAGAAGTAAAATCAATCCACTCTCCAAAAGAAACTCCCCCACCAGAACTCCCAAAACCACATTCCCAGTTACCTGCAGCTGAATTATATATTAATGTCTGTCCGTCTGAGCATGTGGGAAGAGAGGCTACAGAACTACCGCCAGAACCTCCTCCACCTTGCGGGCCCTCCTCTGTTATTACAGTCATAACCCTAGGGGATATTTCGCCATCCTGAGAACCATATGGTGAGTATGAATATCCTCCCCATCCCCACTGAACGCTAATAGTATGACTACCTGCAGCTAAATTTTCTACTACATAAGATAGAGAAACTGGCGGACCCCCCTGTATTCCAGGGGTACCATAATTTACTCCGGACATTAAGTCCATCAGCGGTGTCTTAATTAGTTCTACAGAATTATCCAGTAAAAGACGAACACGAAGCCCTCCGCTTTTTCTTATTGCGGCATCAAAATGTATATAAACGTTGCCGCCAAGAAAGGTTGCTGGAAGCGTAATCTGCATATCTGCCATATCATACCAAGTATCTGCTGCTGTACCAGCAAGGTTTATATTGGTTTTACCAATTGCAGAATAAATCTTTGCTCCCTCCCCCACAAAACCACATTCCCAGTTACCTGCAGCTGAATTATATGTTAATATCTGCTCATCTGAGCATATCGGAAGGGATACTCCGGGACCTACACTTCCAATGCACCCATAACTATCACATATCATTCCGCTTGCTTTTATATTTCCCATAACTTCAAGTTTCTCTGTAGGGTTTATGGTCCCAATCCCAACATTTCCATTATTATAATATATATTGCTCCCCAGCAAAGTCCAATAACCCATACCAAGCGGCACACCATTAACAAGTATATTGCCATTCAAAAAAAAGTTAATATCATCCCCGCTTTTCGGTTCTATCTGGTTGGTATATAAAATCTCATGAGATGGCTGAGATGGACTATACTCAGCAATAACAAAACTAACAACCAATAACAAAACAACAACAAGTACTGCAAAATAAAAATTTTTCTTAACTAAATTTATTTTTTTCATTTTTTATTCACCTCGAATTTAATTTATTTTTTATCTTTATTTTATCAAATACAAGCGCCATCCTGACAGCCGCCATTTGGGCATTGATAATCATAAAGAAGACATTGTAAACCTTCACCCAAATCACCACAGGCAACCTCTCTCAACCACCCATCATGTTCACCGCCAACTATACAACCATCACTAACTTGACCTCCCTTATCATCTTCACAGCTTCCTTTCACATAATAATCCATCCCACCATCAGAATCTGTGCATGCTGGCTGTTCAGGACAAGCTTCACAAATACACTCCTCCCCCATAATTTCGCAGTCAGGAAGTGTACCATCATCACAAGGATTAGCAGCACATATACAAGCACCATCTTCACATCCATTTGGACATTCCCTTGGATTGGATGTCGATGTTCCCTTGCCGTTATTTATGCAAAAACTCTCTCCAACAGATCCGTACAAGTCTCCTTGTTCTTGGGTGTAACAGAATTCTTCCCCATATTTTTCTCCATTTATAGTCAAATACCCTTTTTCCCATTTATTATCTCCGCCATCAGAATCTGTGCATGTTTGTGTAGTGGTTTCTTCAACCTTACAACATATTCTTACACTAAATTGTGTATCTTCACAGCTTGAAAGATGGGCATCAGCTATATCAGATAATGAAACAACGCAGGTTTCATCAGGATAACACCCTCCTGGGTATAAAACAGATTCACAAATCACAACTTCTGTAGGCTCTTCTGCTTTGATACAAACCCTTTCCTCAAATAAATCAATATCAGGAGCGTTTGCATGTGCATCTTCCTCGCTTGATAATCTGACAATCTCTTCCTGTGAACAAGAATCATCTAACTCGTAATCACGACAACACAACTTATATGTAAAGCCGCCTTCGCCTTCTTTACTAGCATGCGCATCAACAACACTGGACAAAGATAAAATAGAATTTTCTCCGCTTTCGCAACTTTCTTCCCTTACATAACAATACTGCATAGGTACTACAACAGGAGGTCTTGTTCTTAGCTTGGCTGTCAAATCGGGCCATAAAGCTAAAGCTGCAGAAGCATTGCTTACAACATAATAAGATCTGCTTAATGCATCATAATAACAAAGAACCAAATCCTTTTTTGAAGGGTTTAATCTCTCAAAAGCGGCATTTACTGTGCTACAAACATCCTCGTTATACATAGCATAAGTAACAGAAAAATACTCTCCTTTCTTTGGCTTTGTAACCTTTTCTATAATGCCCTTTATAGACCTTATATATTTTTTGTCTAAATATATCCTAGAAAAATCTTTTACGCCAGTTATAAATTCATAATCTTGCACATTCAATCCTTGTTCCTCCTCGATTAAGGCCATTAAGAAATTAAATATTTTCTGGAATGGATTCCTTAAAAATGTCAAAAAAGCCTCCCACGCATCGACTTCAAATTCCGAAGGATTATCAAGAATATCTCTATTACTATAAATTACACTCTGAATTTTATCATTATACCATGCCTTTGAAGAGCCGCTACTGCACTGATGGAATTTGCCGTCATTTATACCCAAGGCATTATTGCAGTCACCTACACCAGTTAATGTATCTATAAAGCTCCCTTCATCTATGGGCATATTTAAAGAAGTGCCAAAAATCACTTGCTCTGGTAATTTCAAAACGCAAAAATTATTCGTCTCTTTTAAACCTTCTATCACAGGAATCCCCGCAATAAGATAATCATAATAATTCAAGGTATCTTCATAATCATCACAAAATAAAGTATAGTCGTCTGGGTCTATTTGGCCCGCTATTTCCAGCAGCTGCAAAGCAATTATTTTCGTCCTCGATGTCCATTCTCCATTTTCACATAAATGGTCTTCAACAAAATCTCCATCATCAATGCATTCCTTCTGGGGGGTGATACATTTTGAATCAACATCACAATAACCACAATTTTCATTATTCCAGTCACACTTCTCAACTAAATTAATACTCCAGCCACCATTACTGCAATAGCGCGCTTCTCCATTCACTTGCCACATCCCCTCAGAATAGCATTGACCACCATAAACACATTCCTTTAAAGAACCGCAACAAGCAACATCATTTATATCCTCAACTTCCCCCCTTCTGTAATTATAATATTCATTAACATCATCCCCACAACATTTATCCCCTAAGAAATTAAGGTTTCCGCAACCGCTGCTACTACAAATCTCCTCGCTTGTATCACAATCTAAACAGTTCCCAAAAGAATCACATGCCCCATTAGAACATTGCGTCCCAAACAAATCCAAAGAATCTATAGGACAATCCGGACTTGCCCCAGTACAATATTCAGCTTTATCACAATCCTTCTGTTTTGCTCTGCATTCATAATCGCTTGTTCTAAAAAAACAATCATCACAACATTCTCCTGAAAAACATTCACATTCACAATAATCTCTTCCTATTCCAATATTATAAAGGCCCCTTATCTCTTCCTCTGTCAAAGCTCTATTATAAACAGCTACTTCATCTATTCTGCCTTTAAAAAATCTTATGGTTGCTGATGGATTGCTTGGGTCCTTCCCAACCATCAAACTATTTGAAGAGGGGATTATGCTGCCAGAAACAGAGTAAAGCGTTGAAATTAAATTTCCGTTTAAGTAAAAATTAAGATTTGAACCGTCATAAGTAGCAGCTAAATGATACCATTCGCCTGTTGTTAGGGGAGGTGTAGAGCCAGTTACACACCATCCTGTTGGGATTGCAAGATCCGAATTTTCAATACACTTGCCATCATATATTCCAAAACGAAATGTATTTTTTTGATTTGTTACATGGCTGCTTGTCGCTAAAGCATAACCATTTTTTTGGTTATTATCAGATTTTTTAACAATTACTCCCATATTATTATTATCTGCAGCAGGATTTATCCATGCCATAACTGTTATCTGGTTTGTTGGGTTTAAAGAAGCCTTATTAGGAACAGAAATATGATCATCTATCCCATCAAAACTTAAGGCATAGCCAAGTTTTCCTGTAACTGCCTTATTTATGGCTCCTTCATTTGTATAAAAAGTCCCCATATTTCCGTTTCCAAAATGATCTACAACTGTGCCTAAATGCACCCGGGGGCTTGCATCGAGTTTCCAGTAAGCCACCATGCCCAAAGGACAGTCTGCACCCACCCAACTAACCAAAACAAACAAAAATACACCCAACAAAACAAACAGCCTTTTATTTCCCATCCTTTTTCACCTTCTCCCTTAAGGACTCGTGAATATACTCAATTAAGGTTTTATTCTGAAGAAGAGCGTTTAATTTGACCTTTTTATGTAATTCGTCATCAATCTCTATATTTACCCTAGTCATTTTTTTATTAATAACTTATTTTACTTAATTTAATTAGTTTAATAAGTTATATATATTTAAGTATATAAGTTATTCCTAGAAGAACTAATATATAAACATTTCCTTTTCGGAGCACATATTAAGTATGCAATAGCAAAAATCCCAAAGGAAAGTGTTACCCCTCAATTTCTCATGCAATACCAAAAATTCAATTTGAATTTATTATTTTATTTTATTTTCAATATAGAAAATAAATATAATAAATAAAAGCAAAAAATGCTAAACCACAAAAAACGTTTTCCAAAAGAAACAAAGGGGTACAAACAAACCATTACACCACTACACAAACACACAAAAAACTTTAAATACCTTCATTTCTTATGGAATTATATGAAAAAAGAGACATTGTCTAACTTCTTTGAAGATTTTCTCGATAAAGAAAGCATCTTTCTCAATAAACAAACCTTACAAAGCAGCTATGTTCCAGAAACAATCTTTCATCGAGATTCAGAAATAAAACAAGTCGCAAACATCTTGGCTCCCTGTTTAAAACTAGAAAAACCCTCTAACCTATTTATTTACGGAAAACCTGGAACAGGCAAAACACTAACAATAAAACACATAACCAACAATTTATTAACAATATCAAAACAAAAAAATATTCCTTTTACATCGGTTTATCTCAACTGTAAACTAAAAAAAATAGCAGATACAGAATATAGATTAATAGCTCAACTCATCAGGGAATTCGGAAAAGAAATAGCCGCAACCGGCCTGCCAACAGACGAAGTCTATAAATCCTTTTTCAATACAATAGACCAAAAAAAACAACTTATTTTAATAATTTTGGATGAAATAGATCAATTAGTAAAAAAAACAGGCGACGAAATACTCTATAACCTAACAAGAATAAATGAAGATCTAAAAAACGCTCAAATAACAATAGTCGGAATATCCAACGATTTAATTTTCATCGACACCTTAGACCCCAGAGTCAGATCTTCCTTATCAGAAGAAGAATTAATATTCCCCCCATATAATGCCTTACAGATCCAAGAAATACTAAAGCAAAGAGCAAGAGAAGCATTCAAAGAAACCACTCTAGAACAAGGCGTTATTGAAAAATGCGCAGCATACGCAGCAAGGGAACACGGAGATGCCAGAAGGGCGTTAGAGCTTTTAAGGGTGGCAGCAGAAATAGCAGAAAGAAATAATCTCAAAAAAGTTAAAATTGAACATATAGACCAAGCAGAAGATAAAATAGAGAAGGACAGAATAATAGATACGATAAAGCATCAACCAAAACAATCCCAAGCAACGCTATACTCTATTTTATCCCTGCACACAAAAAGAAAGGAAAACATATTTACCGGTGATATATATGGAATCTACAAAGAAATATCCTCTCAAATAGGATTAAGACCATTAACACAAAGAAGAATCTCGGATATAATTGCAGAACTAGATATGTTGGGGATAATTAATGCAAAAGTAATATCAAAAGGAAGGCACGGAAGAACAAGAGAAATCTCAATTTCAATCCCTCAAACAATATTACAAAAAACAAAAAGAACCTTAGAGGAAGGATTAGCCTTATCTTAGCTTAACTAAGAATAATCCTTCTAACCCGAAATGGAACAAAAAATAATCCAAAAAAAACTAGCAGTTGATTTCTTTCTTAAAAAAGAGATCCTGTTAAGTTCAGATATATTGGAAGTATTAGACGAAAAAAAATTAGATAACTTCTATAAACTGATAACTAATAAAATAAAATCAAACAACTTCCTTTTCCTCAATAAGGATCTTAACGAAGCACTTAAAAATCTGTCTGATCTGGATATTAATTGGCTTGATCTTGAAAAATCAAAAGCTCTTTTGGAAAAAGGAAAAGATAACAAAATATACAACCAATTTATTAATTTCATCAAAACACAAAAAACAAAAATAAAACAAGAAAAAATAAAAATTATTTATTCCTATAAAGAAGATTCAAAAAAAAGGGATATTCAGGATTTTGTCCAATATTTCAATACAAGATATACAGCAATAGAGAAAATTCTAAGACAAAGGCCAGACCTTAAAAATATAACGACCATTAATAGAATCAAAAACAAAAAAGACCGCGAACAGGTATCTTTAATAGGCCTTGTTGCCGATAAAAAAATAACAAAAAATAAAAATCTAATCTTAACAATAGAAGACCAAACAGGACCCATAAATATTTTGATAAACAAAAACAAACCAGAAATCTTTAATGAGGCAAAATCCATAGTACTGGACGAAATAATAGGAATTAATGGAGTTAATGCCCAAAATATTGTTTTTGCAAATAAAATATTTTGGCCGGAAGTATCCCTAAAAGAACTTAAAAAAAGCACCGATGAAGCCTACGCAATATTTCTCTCTGATTTGCATGTAGGCTCAAAAAACTTTTTGCCTGAAGCATTCAATAAATTCTTAAAGTGGATAAATCAAAAAGCAGGCAATGAAAAACAAAAAGAAATAGCCTCAAAAGTCAAATATATATTTATAGTCGGGGATTTAGTAGATGGGTGTGGCATATACCCAGAACAAGATAGGGAATTAGAAATTAAAGATATATATAAACAATACGAAGAATGTGCTAAATTATTAAGTAAGATTCCTTCAGAGATACCTTTGATAATATGCCCCGGCAACCACGACGCTATGCGTATAGCAGAACCTCAACCAGCACTATACCAAGACTTTGCAAAATCAATTTATGAATTGCCTAATGTAATCTCCCTCTCCAATCCCTCATTCGTTAATATACACTCTTCAGAAAACTTTTCTGGTTTTGATGTCTTGCTTTATCATGGCTACTCCTTTGATTATTTTGTTGCGAACGTGGATTCAATAAGAAATAATGGCGGTTATAACAGGGCAGATCTAATCATGAAATTTCTATTAAAAAGAAGGCACCTTGCACCAACGCATACCTCTACCCTCTATATACCAGAAACAAACCAAGATCCCCTTTTAATAACAAAAATACCTGATTTTTTTATTACTGGCCATATCCATAAATCCATAGCTGCAAATTATAAAAACATCACATTAATATCTGGCTCTTGTTGGCAATCAAAAACAACCTTTCAGGAAAAAGTAGGCCACAACCCCGAACCAGGAAGAATACCAATAGTAAATCTAAAAACAAGGGAAATAAAAATACTAAAATTCCTATAAAACCAAAATGGAACTAACAGCCACAAAAGAAATGAAGAAATATTTTGAGGAAATAGAAAAAAAAGTCAAATTAGCTTACGCATTAGCAAAAAAAGCAAGACTCAAAGGCTATGACCCTGAAGACGATATAGCCTTGCCTTTGGCAAAAAATATGGCTGAAAGAGTAGAAGGCCTGATATCCACCATAGCACCAGAGATAGAAAACTCCGGGCTTTCTAAAAGAATCAAAGAACTGGAAAAAAATTTTACTGAATTAGACTGGAGGGTTGCTCTTACAATCTCCTTGGAGGTTGCACAAGAAAAAATTTGCAAATTCAACAATAAACTAAAAGCAATGGAAACAGGCATTCGGGTGGGGATAGCTTACTTAACATTAGGCATAGTTGCTTCCCCAATAGAGGGTTTTGTTGAACTAAAATTAAAAAAGAGAAAAGATCAAAAAGAATATTTCTGCTTGATGTACTCTGGTCCAATAAGGTCTGCAGGCGGAACAGCAGCAGCAGTCTCTGTAATAGTTTCAGATTATGTAAGAAAACAAATGGGATATTCTGCCTATGACCCAACACAAGAGGAAATAAGAAGAATATCAACAGAACTTTACGACTATCATGAAAAAATTACAAATTTACAATACTTACCCAGCAAAGAAGAAATTGAATTTTTAATAAAAAATTTACCAGTTCAAATAGATGGGGACCCCTCAGAGGAAGAAGAAGTCTCCCAATATAAAGATCTGGAAAGAATAGAAACAAACAGAATTCGATCAGGCCCCTGCCTTGTTATAGGAGAAGGCATAGCACAAAAAGCCCCAAAACTATGGAAACAACTCTCTAAATGGGGAAAAGACTTTAATTTAGATGAGTGGTTTTTCCTTGAAAGCTTCATAGAACTACAAAAAAAGATCAAATCCAAAAGCAGCGTAGAAGAAACAAAAAAAGTAGCTCCAATCTACACCTACATAGAAGATCTGGTTGCTGGAAGACCTGTTCTGACCCACCCTTTAAGAGCAGGAGGCTTTCGTTTGAGATACGGAAGGTCAAGAGCATCTGGTTATTCCTCTGCATCAATTCATCCTGCCTTGACTTACGCATTAAAAGGGTATATTGCAACTGGCACACAATTAAAAGTAGAAAGACCAGGAAAAGCAACAGCCCTGTCATGCTGCGACACAATAGAAGGACCAATTGTAAAATTAAATAATGGGGACGTCATAAGACTTGAAACAGTAAATCAATCAAAAAAACTAGCAAATGAGATACAGGAAATCCTATTTCTAGGAGATATATTATTTAGCTATGGAGATTTCTTCAATAGGGCCCACCAGTTACTTCCTGCAGGCTATTGTGAAGAATGGTGGGTTCAGGAATTAGAAAAAGCAACAGTTAATACTTTTGGAACTCTTGACCTGGATAAACTTTCAGATATTACAAATATATCTGCAGAAGCATTAGAACTCTTACTTAAAGAACCCCTCAAACAAAGACTTACGGCCCTGGCAGCAGTACAATTATCTAAAAAATTAGATATTCCATTATACCCCCACTACACCTACCACTGGAGTCTTATCTCACCTAAAGAACTTTCAGATATCATAACTTGGTTTGATAATAGCAAAATTGTAATAGAAAATGATAGAGTCCAAAAAATAATATTTTCTTTAGACAAAGATAAAAAACGTATTTTAGAATTAATTGGATTACCACACAAGGTAATTAATAATGAATATATTGTAATAGAAAAAGAGGATGCGCTAGTTCTGGTGGAAATTTTTAATTTAACTGAAAATAAAGATATAAAGGAATTAAAAAATTTAATCAAACAAAACCAGGAAAAAACCACCCTGGAAATTCTTAACTTAATTTCTCCAATAAAAATTAGGGACAAATCAGGTTATTTTATTGGCGCAAGAATGGGAAGACCCGAAAAAGCAAAAATAAGAAAACTGGCTGGTTCTCCACATGTATTATTTCCCGTAGGAGAAGAAGGAGGCAAATTACGCTGTTTTCAGACAGCCATAGAAACAGGGGAAATAACAGCAGAATTTCCTCTTTACAGATGCCCAAATTGCAACATAGAAACTGTTTTTGGTATTTGTGAAAATTGTAATAAAAAAACAAAAAAACTGTATTTCTGTAATATCTGTGGTATAATAGAAAACCAGGAATGCCAACACGGAATCTCAAAACCTTATAATAAAAAAAGTATTGATATAAAAAATATCTTTGAAAAGATTAAAACAAACATAAAAGAAAAAACACTGCCGGATTTAATAAAAGGAGTCAGGGGAACTTCTAATAAAGACCATATTCCGGAACATCTGATAAAAGGAATCCTGAGGGCAAAACACGACATATACGTTAACAAAGACGGTACAACAAGGTATGATATGACCCAGCTGGCAATTACTCATTTTAAACCAAAAGAGATACAAACAAACATAGAAAAATTAAAACAACTTGGATATGAAAAAGACATATACGGTAAAGAGCTAATAGACACAAACCAAATTCTGGAATTAAAACCACAAGATATAATATTGCCTTCATGTGATGAATCACCTGACGAAGGAGCAGACCAAATCTTATTCAGACTAGCTAACTTTATTGACGAATTATTGGTAAAACTTTACCATCTCAAGCCTTTTTATAATCTAAACTCAGCACAAGATTTAACAGGAAACATTATAATCGCATTAGCCCCCCACACCTCAGCAGCAATAACCGGAAGAATAATTGGATTTTCAAAAACAATGGGTTTCTATGCCCATCCTTTACTTCACGCTGCTACACGCAGAGATTGTGATGGCGACGAGGCATCTATAACATTATTAATGGACGTCTTACTGAATTTCTCAAGACAATTTTTACCCAACAGCAGGGGAGCTACCCAAGACGCTCCTCTGGTTTTAACCTCAACCTTAATACCTGCAGAAGTAGACGACATGGTTTTTGATTTGGACATTAGCAAAAGATACCCCTTGGAGTTTTATGAAGCCTGCCTGCAATATAAACAACCATGGGACGTTGAAATAGAACAATTAGGAAAGAGATTAAATAAAGAATCCCAATATGAAAACTTTGGATTTACCCATGACATAGAAGACATAAATCTGGGAGTAAGATGTTCTGCTTACAAAACCCTTCCTTCCATGGAAGACAAACTAAAAGGCCAGATGGAACTGGCAGAAAAGATAAGAGCAGTCGACACAGAAGACGTTGCTAGACTGGTTATAGAAAAACACTTTATAAGAGATATTAAGGGAAATTTAAGAAAATTCTCCCAGCAAATATTCAGATGCGTTAACTGTAATCAAAAATACAGAAGGCCCCCTTTAATTGGTAAATGTACAAAATGCGGAGGAAGAATAATTTTTACAATTTCAGAAGGCTCTATAGTAAAATACCTTGAACCAGCAATAAGCTTGGCTGCTAAATATGACCTGCCTTCTTATCTAAAACAGAGCTTGGAATTAACAAAAAGAAGAGTTGAAGGCATTTTCGGAAAAGAAAAAGAAAAACAAATAGCATTAGGCCAATGGTTTGCTTAATCTATTCTAAAACAGCTTGGGCATGAGGAATATTCTTTACCCTCAGGATATTTTTCTCATTTACAACACCTAATTTTATCATCAACCCAATACTCTTTTTTCCTACTATATTCACAATATAAGAACCCTTAAGCAACTCTATTACTTCCTCCTCGCTTCTTTCCTTACCATTATAGAAATCAGAACTCAAATCAAGTTGCAACTTGCCTTCTTCAAATTTTTTTCCAATTAAATCATTATCACATATAGCCAATATCCTTCTCCCGTCTTGAATTTTATGTATCTTAACTATCATTCTATATCTTGGCTTTAATTGGGTGTTTGGCCCCGCAGGCATGACACTTTAGAAAAGTAAATCTCTCTTCTTTCTCTATTTTTGTATCTGGCTTCCCGCATTCGCTGCAAAGAACAAACTCATTTGCATATTGCCTTATCTTCTCATTAATTCTCGATGCACTTACTTTGGTACCAACAATAACAGAGCCGCTTTTTTTAATCTCGCCAGGCATGGCCAATTCCTTTAAAATGTATTTTAATAAATGCTCTGCTGGCCTTCCCAGAATATCCGCTATTTGAAGAAAATTACTGAGAATAGTCCTGTTGCCTTGTATATGTCCTCTTACCTTCGGAATCTCAAATCTTTCCTTTTCAAAAACAGATTTAGGCAACTGCTCTCTTGCTTTTTTCAATAACTCTTTATATTCCATAATCCTATAGGGAAATTTTAAAGGATATATAAATCTAATTATTTTAAATCACAAATTATATAAATAACTTAACCAAATATCCTAGCAATATGGTAATAGAGTCTCTGGTCAATCCTTTCAAAGCAGAAAGGAAACCATGGGAGATGTTCTTTATAGGTGTATTGTACTCCTCTATAGCAGTCTTGCTGAGCTTATGGATTTTTAAACCTCACGCTAGCTTGGTGGCAGTTTTTCTTACAGTAACAGCATGCGTTCCTATTATGTATGGAACAATGAAACTCGAGGAAAAAAAGGATATGATAATAAAAGAAGAAAGAATTCTTATAAAAGAACATGGAAGGGCCCTTTCCTTTTTCATTTTTCTGTTTTTAGGAATCACCATCTCCTTCACATTATGGTACGTCTTCTTACCGGCTGATTTAACACAATCTCTCTTCTCTATTCAAACAAAAACAATTAGTGATATAAATACACAAATAACCGGCCAGGGAATTAATCAATTTAATCTATTTTCAAAAATTTTCTTAAACAATATAAAAGTCTTAATCTTTTGCCTGATATTTGCCTTCATTTATGGTTTTGGTGCTATCTTTATCCTGACATGGAACGCATCAGTTATAGGAACTGCTATAGGAAACTTCATTAGAAGCAACATTTCCACTACACATCTTACCCATTATTTTCAAATTACTTCTTTAGGTATCTTGAGATATATGGTTCACGGCATACCAGAAATCTTGGCTTACTTTATTGCAGGATTGTCCGCAGGAATTATATCTATAGCAATAATAAAGCATGACTTCAGATCAGAAAAATTTCAACATGTTTTATTAGATTCAGCAGATTTATTGTTATTATCTTTAGTTATATTATTAATTGCTGCTTTATTAGAAACCTTTGTAACACCAATCTTATTCTGATTACTTTATTCTAAAACTTTCAACCTACCAGATTTAATTTCAAAAACTTCCCCTTCTCTTAATAATTTAGTTATGATATCCTCCCCTTTATCAATATTCAACTTTGTTATTACTTCCTGGATATCTGCACCTTCACCATTATCTATCTCTTTTATTAAGTCAAATATCTTTTTATTGATATCATCCTCTATCCGGTTTTCTCTGATCTCTTCCTCCTTGTCCATAACCTCAGATTCCTCGGTACTTATTTTTTCTCTTGTTTCTCCCTTACCCTTCAACTCCAATTTTCTTACCTCAACCCATCTTGCATCATCTATCCTCTTTAAAATTTCAGAAACAATATATTTTTCGTTAAAATACTCTCTTGGTCTTCCTATAACTAAAACAAAATCCCCAACATCTATATTATTAAAATTAATCCCTTCCTCAAAACTTCTTATTGAAATCTTCCCAGAACCGTCATCTATAAGCAGGCTTTGATAATTTGTATTCTCTAAATTTTGTTTGGAAACAACAACAGCCATTAAATTAACTCTCGATACCTTTTTATCTCCTATCTTAATATAATTTGGAACCCACTCACCTTCTTCTTTCACATACTCTCCTTTTAGAATATCATTAACCCTTACCTTATATGCAACCTGCCTCTTTTTTGAGTTTTCCATTTTAAAAAATAAACCCCCTAAAGAAATAGAAATAGCTTTTGTTTAAATACTTTATGTCTCAAACACCACCATTCTATGAATGGTGGATTTAGGGTTGGTGTTTGAGGCGGAAAAAAGCGAGCTGACCCGAGCGACCGAAGGGAGCGAGCATGCCACCCGTCTATGACGGATGGTGGTCGGCGAGCTTTTGACGGGTTTAAATTAAATATCCCTAGAATAAACATTCATGAACTATAAATAATTTTAGCCCAATTTCGAGATCAAGCCAGGCTTAGGTTCAAAAACATCGCCAGTTCTTTTTAATTTTTCAATTACCTCCTCTACCTTATCTTCCTCAATCCCTCTTTCCTTTGCCGCAGCAACAACATCATCTATAGGTATTGTTTTTCCAATCTTCTCCTCTAGCTCATTAACTATCTCTTTTACAATTAATATATTGCTCCTTGCAGAAGCACTTACCCCCGTAGCTATCCTGTCAATATCTATCTTCCCTGTCTCCCTATCAAAACCAACCTCCATAAGGGAATATTCTAATAAGTTTATAGCCCTTTTCGCATCTTTCCTGGTTACCTCCTCAGACAACCTTATTCTGGCATTAGCTTCGCTTAATCTTACCAGAGCTTCTAACTGTCTTGGAGAAATTGGAATCGTTCTTATGCCCTCCTCTGCTCCGCCGCTTGCCCTCATCTTTAAATAATACTTTTTTATTTCCTCAATTGCCCCATCCGTAAGTTTTGGTTTTACCTTTCTTTTGGCATAACCTATGTATTTCTTAAGCAATTGGGTGTCAATTTCTGGTTCTTTTATATCCGGGCTTTGATGTAAATTTAAAATATGGCTTGCTAATTGGCTATCCTTCCTTTCATCAGGGAAATCTTTTACAGTAAAGATTAAATCAAATCTGTTTATCAACGTAGGAGGTAAATCTATCTGCTCTGCTATTATCCCATAAGGATCAAATCTCCCAAATTTTGGATTAGCAGCAGCTAAAACAGTTGTTTTCGCCACCAAGGTTGCTTGTATATTAGCCTTTGATATGCTTACAGTCTGGTTCTCCATAGCTTCATGCATCGCCCCTCTGTCTTCTGCGCTGATTTTATCCATTTCATCTATCGCACACAACCCATTAGATGCCAAAACCATTGCTCCTGCCTCTAAACTCCACCCCTTAAGAAACTCATCTTTCACTACACTGGCAGTCAGGCCAGCTGCCGAAACCCCTTTCCCGCTTACATATCTTGATTTTGGCGCTATTATATTTGCTCTTTTTAACAAAGCAGACTTCCCAGACCCGGGGTCTCCCACAAGCAAAACATGCATATCTCCCCTGCTCACAACACCATCTTTTCTTACCTTATGCACTCCCCCTACCATCTGTAATAATATAGCTTCTTTTATCCTTTCATAACCATATATTGAAGGAGCTATTGAATTGATTAATCTTTGATATAATTTAGGATCCTCAGCCAATTCTTTAATTTGCCTTTCTTCTTCTTCACTAATCTCAACCTCATAAAATGTTTCTTCAACAGCCTCAACATAATTGGCCTCTATCAACAAATCAAATCTTGTTGATTTAGTGCCTGTTCTTAATACTATTGGAACTTCCTTAACCATCCCTACAACTCTAATCTTAGAGCCAGGAGAAGTTTTCTTCTCTGAAATAGGGCTGACCAAATCATCTTTTAGAAAAACATTCATTCTTTTAGGTTGCTCACCACCTTCTAAGTTCTCAGGATCTTCTTCTAAAACCAAACCCTGAGCATCTACTAATTCTTTACTTATTAAATGAAATTTCCCCTTTCTCCCGCAACCGCATCTTGATGGCTCTTTAAAAGAAGTATCTAACTGCAAAACATTTATAATATTCCCGCAGGAAGGACATTCAAATTTTGCAGCAGTAACCTGCGGCCTTACATCTGACTTCTGCCTTACAACCCCTTCTATTTGAAATAATTTGTTTAAATGCTTGCTTCTTATATTCCTTACCATAATCTGTTGTGATTCTGGTAAATTACTGAATCTTACTTTAGTATTTTCAGAATTCTCTAAATCTAACTGTTCTATTGCTAACTCAGCCGCTTTGATAGAATCCTCTGGTTGCTCAAGAAGTATATCAGCTAACTCAGGATCAAATCTGCTCACTTCATTAAAATCCACAACAAGAAATTTCTTATCTTTCCTTAAATTATCTGTTAATACTGCTAAATAATCCTTTTCTATAAAATCTTTAAATTTTTCAATTTGTTCTTGCGCTTCCATTTTAGATAGAAATAAATAACCAACCTCTGCTTCACTAGAACTTAAAAAATAAAAATTACTTGACTTTCTTTAGGTTAACTATTAACTTATCCAAAGCCGCATGAACCTCTTTTTCGCTTTTAGTCCCGGTACAAACTATCTTCCCGTTGCTAAATAACAAAAACGTTGCCCTTGCTTCTTCTAACTTATACACTAAGCCTGGAAACTGCTCTGGCTCATATTCTGTGTTTTCTAATTTCATCGCTAAAACATTCAAGTTAAGATCCATTCCTACACTGCCGGATGCAACAATATTCTGAATCTTTACCTCAGGCTTTATAGTTATTTTAATCTTTATCTTCTCTAGACTCTTGATGATTTTCTTGATAGACTCATGAACCTTATCCATTGACCTTGCCCCAGTGCAAACAACCTTTCCCGAACTGAATATCAAAGCGCTAGTTTTTGGTTCTTTTATCCTAATAACAAGCCCCGGAAACTGTTCTGGATTGTATTCCGTATTAGAAAGTGTAGCAGCCATCTTTTCCAGCGGAATATCATGCTCTAGACTGGTAGAAACAACTATATTCACCACTTTTATATCTCTTTTCTTAGATTCTTTCTTCTTAGCCATAAAAACACCCCCAATAACCTCTTTTTTTAATATAGAGCCTTAAATAGCCCCTTTTACCAATTTTATTTATAAACATTTATAAATAGAAAAAGTATTTAAATACTTGCATTTATAAAGGGCTCAACAATTTTTAACCAAAAAATACCTAAAACCCTTCTCTATCGCTTCAAGAGAGGCCTCTAATATATTCGCACTTACTCCTACAGTTCCCCACTCTTCTTTACCATTCTTAAACTCTATATAAACCCTTACAGAGCTTTCAGCACCTTGATCCTCAGCTATCATTACCTTATAATTTATTAACATAACATCCTTTATCTGCTTGTAATTGGTTGCTATCATCTTCATCAGAGCCTTGAAAACAGCATCTACAGGTCCTCCTTTAACTGGAGCAACTACTTCTCTATTCTTACCATCCACAGTGCCTGTAACAACACTCTCTGAAAATTCCCCGTTTCTCTGTTCAGATGTGATCTTCCATGTATCTATCTTAAAAAATTCCTTATTCTTCCCAAAATATTTATCAACCAATAAAAACTGCTCTGCATTTAAATTACCAATATCATAACCTCTTTTCTCCATCAATTCAACCTCTTTTAGCATAGCAGCTACTCTTTTATCATCCTTCTTAACTTTAACACGAAATTTCCTTGCAACCTCCACTATATTTGCCTTACCGCTTAAATCACTAAGAACAATATCTCTCTTATTCCCGACTAAATTAGGATCTATATGCTCATAAGATGCTCCTTTCATAACAGCATCTACATGTATTCCGCCTTTATGCGAAAAAGCATTTCTCCCAACAAATGGCTGTGAATCTAATGGTTTTATATTTGCCAAAGTATAAACCAATTTACTTAATTCAGTCAATTTATCTAATTTAATATTTAATCTCAATTTCTTTTTCAAAACCAGATTAGGAATCAACTGGCATAAATCAGCATTTCCAGCTCTCTCCCCCAAACCATTAATTGTTCCTTGAACCTCATTAACACCAGCCTCTACAGCTACAAGACTATTTGCAACACCCATACCAGAATCATTATGAAAATGCACACCCAGACTTTTCTTTAATCCCTCCTTATTCATAAACTCCTTAACTTCCCTTATTACCTTTTCAACTTCATTAGGCAGGCTCCCACCATTAGTATCGCACAATACCAAACAATCAGCACCAGCTAAAGCAGCTGTCTTTAAACATTCTAAAGCATATTTCTTATTATCCTTGAAACCATCAAAAAAATGCTCCAGATCATAAAATACATACAATCCTTTACCTTTCAGAAATTCTACACTTTCCTTTATCGCCTCTAAATTCTCCTTATCGCTCATATTAAGCTGTTTATCAACATGATGCAGCCATGTTTTACCAAATATACAAGCCACCTTTACTTTACTCTTCAGAATAGCCTGTAAACTCTTATCCTCAGAAGCTTTAAGCCCTTTCCTTCTTGTAGCTCCAAAAGCAACCATCTTGGCATTCTTAAGTTTCAACTTAGAAGCCTCTAAAAAAGCCTCCATATCCTTAGGATTAGAGCCAGGCCATCCTAGCTCAATATAATCAACTCCAAAATCATCTAAAGCCTTAACTACCTCAATCTTGTCTCGTACGGAAAAATTTACATCCGCACTTTGTGTCCCATCCCTAAGTGTTGTGTCAAAGAGTTTTATCATTTTAACCTCCTTAGAAACAATGGCTACAATTCCAAAATAAGGAAAGTAGCTTATGCTATAATAATGATTCCTTTAACTAAGAAAATCTTGCTTGTTTTTTTAATGTAGGAATCCTTCATATCCATAAGAAACCCCACCCATATATATAAATCTTTTCATTCAAAAGACATTTGTCACTCAAAAATAGTCACAAAATAGAAAGCTTTAAATAATAGTAAACTATCCTCAACTTAAGAAAAGGGGTTCTTAAAGGTGGTAATATATGCTTGTAGAAAAGGATTTTTTAAACAAACTAAGGGATTTTGGATTAAATACTTATGAAAGCAAAATATGGACAGCATTACTCTCAAGAGGAGTCTCAACAGCAGGAGAGCTTTCAGATATAGCCAATGTCCCAAGATCAAGAAGTTACGATGTTCTGGAATCCTTAGAAAAGAAAGGCTTTATAATAATGAAGCCTGGAAAACCAATTAAATATATAGCAGTAAAACCAGAAGAGGTAATAGAAAGAATAAAGAAAAAAGTAAAAGAGCAAACAGAAGATCAATTAAAACTTATTGAAAAATTAAGATCAGGAGAAATTCTTAACAGCCTGATTTCATTACACAATCAGGGCCTGGACTTGGTAGAACCAACAGACATGACAGGCGCATTAAAAGGAAGAAGAAATATCTATAATCATTTAGCAACAATGATAAAAAATGCCAAAAAAACAATAACGATAGTAACAAGCCCAGAGGGCATAATAAGAAAAAGAGATATACTATCAACATATCTGGCAAAAGCAAAACAAAGGGGAGTAAAAATAAGAATTGCTGCTCCTCTCCAGTATAAAAATAAAGAACTAAAACAATTATCCAAAATAGCAGAAATCAAAAATACTAACTTAAAAACAAGATTCTGTGTTGTTGACAAAAAAGAGATTTTATTTATGCTTATGGACGATGAAGCAGTACACCCAAGTTACGATTTAGCAATATGGGCAAATACCGAATTTTTTGCAAATTTCCTTGAAAACTCTTTCAACAACTTTTCAAACAGGAAATAACTGCTAAATTAAAAACATTTATATACTACTTCTCTTAATTATATACTAACTGATACTACAAAAAAGAAGAGGTGGAAAAAATGGCTTTAGGAGTTCAGGAAGTCACTTTAGCTATAATTGTGGGCACATTAGCAGCAATTGTATATTCATTAAGAATACTCGTTCTGATGGAAAGAAGAATCGCTAGAATAGAAATGCATATTGAGAATGTAATGGGGAAAGTAATGAGAGAGGAATTAAAGATTGAAAAGAAATTAAAAAGAAAAAGATAATTACTTAATTAATTCCTCAAACAATATCCCTTTTATTTCTGCTTTTTCTACATTTATCATAAAATTTTTATTGGTCTCTTCTAAATCGTCCAAAGTCAAAAACAACCAGTCTTTCTTATTAAACTTAACAGCCACATAAGGCTCTGCATTAAACAACTCTGCAAAATCCTTCAATTGTTTAATATCCTCCTTTTCAATATACTTCCATGGCTTTTTTGCAGTCTTGCACTCTATAGCCAGCTTCCTCAATTTGTTAGTTGCCAAAATATCAGCAGAAGGATACTTCATTGAGCCAGAACCAGCAATACGAACAGAAGCCCAATTATTACCCCAGAACTTATGTATTAAATCTCTTTCAGCATTTATGCCTTTGCTTTTGCGGCTCATACTTTAAACACCATAAAATCCTTCGCAGCTATCGAGTTATTAAAGACACCCTTAGCATCTTCCTCTACTTCATGTGTAGTTTTATATCTGGCAGAAAAATGAGTTAAAACTAATTTCTTAACATTCGCTTGGTTAGCAACCAGCCCAGCCTGCTTCCCTGTCATATGACCATAAGCTTCTCCCTTTTCTTCCAATTTAGAAGAATAAGTAGCTTCGCAAATCAAAAAATCAGCATCCTTAGCTAATTTAACAGCATTCTTGCAAGGAACAGTATCAGATATTACAGTTACCTTCTTACCCTTCTCAATATAAGTTACATCTTTTGGATTTATCTTTTTACCTTTAAAACTAATAATCTCATTCCTCTGCAATTTTCCCAATAAAGGCCCATGAGGAATTCCCAATCTCTTAATTTTTTTAACATCAACATGCCTAATATCTTTTTCAACAAAATTATACCCCAACGTCACAATGCCATGCTCTAAAGGTAAACATTCCAAATAAAAATCCCTGTTTTCAAAAATTTTCCCGGATTTAACTTCCTTAATCTCAAACCTTATCCTTCTGTCAAAAACAAAAGCCTTAAACATATCATTAATATGTTTCTTTGTTCCTTTTGGCCCATATATCTCCAACGTCTTGCTATACTCTTCAGTTCCCAAAGTTGAAATAACGCCAGGCAAACCAAAAACATGATCCCCATGCCAGTGTGTAATCAAAATCTTGGTTATTTTAGTAAGAGGGATTCCTTTCTGCTTAAATTGCCTCTGCGTTCCTTCCCCGCAATCCACTAAAATCCCTTCATTCTTATACCTAATAAAAACCCCTGATTGATTTCTCTCTTTGGTCGGCACCATAGAAGAAGTGCCTAAAAATATTACTTCCATTTTATGATTCTAAAATATCGCTCCATATATAAATCTAGCGAAAAAAGAAACATTTTTAAGTAAACTATTACCAATAAAAACAATATGGCTAAGAAGAAAGAAATAAAAGAAAAACCTCAAGAAAAGAAAAAACCAATCAAATCTATTTTCGCAGAAGAAAGAGTTTTAACAGAAAACTCAGATGAAGCTAGAGAACTCTACAACCAAAGCAGATATGGAACCCTACTAGATAATGGAAAGGTTCAACTCTCCTTGCTAGAAGCCCTTTACCTATTGGAAAAAGAAAGATTAACAATTCTAAACGGAAAAAATAAGCCAATAAGTTTTGAAAAATTCCTGAAAAAAGCAAAAAAACTAGAGCCAAATTTTTGGATAAGATACTGCGTGTTTAAAGATATGAGAAACAGGGGATATATAATAAAAACAGCCTTGAAATTCGGAGCAGACTTCAGGGTTTATGAAAGGGGGGTTAAACCAGGAGAAGATCATGCAAAATGGATAGTCTACCCAGTTCATGAAAGCTCCACCCTGACATGGTATGAATTCTCTGCTAAAAATCGTGTAGCTCATTCTACAAGAAAAAGATTATTGCTGGGAGTTGTGGATGAGGAAGCCGACGTAACCTACTACGAGGTGGCTTGGAAAAGACCTTAGTCATCAATAAAAAGTAAAAATACACAATAAACTATATAAACTTCTTTAGCTTATCCTTAAGTATGGAAGACATCAAAGAAAATATTCTTCAGTTTATGAAAACAAAGGGGCCTGTACTGCCCGCAGATATAGCTAAACATATTAACACAAACATATTAATGGCTTCAGCCCACTTATCAGAACTAAGCTCTAATGGAAAATTAAAAATTTCAAACATAAAAGTTGGTGGCTCACCCCTATATTTCCTACCCGGACAGGAAACCCAGTTACAAAATTTCTCAGAGAACCTGCATGAAAAAGAAAAAAAAGCCTATGATTTGTTATTTCAAAAAAGGATATTAAAAGATAACGAATTAGAGCCTGTGATTAGGGTTGCTTTAAGGTCCATAAAAGACTTTGCTGTTCCTTTGCAGGTAAACTTTAAAGGTTCTTCAGAAATATTCTGGAGATGGTATTTACTAACAAACAAAGAAGCAGAAGAATTAATAAAACCCCTCCTTAAAGAAATAAAAAAAGAAAAAATAGCTGAAAAAAAGATAGAAGAACAGCCAATAAAAATTCAAAAAGAAATCCAAAAGAAAATAGAAGAACCCGTAGAAAAGAAAAAACCAATTAAGGAGAAGACAGATAAAAATATATTCCTAGATAAAATCTCAAATTATTTCAATAGAAATAAAGTAAATATATTAAGCAAAGAGATAATAAGAAAAAGCGAAATAGATCTTATTATTCAGGTCCCATCTGCAGTAGGCAATTTAGAATATTATTGCAAAGCAAAAGACAAGAAAAAAATTAATGATACTGATTTAGCTTCAGCATTCGCTCAAGGTCAATTAAGAAAATTACCTGTACTCCTCATAACAAATGGTGAATTAACAAAGCGAGCTAAAGAAATGTTACAAAAAGATTTTAAAGGAATGAACATTACAATATTATAATATGGGAGTTGCAATAACCGAATTACTAATAAAAAAAGAGGTTGATATAGATATACTATCCGGGAAGACATTTGTTGTAGACGCCCCAATGTGGCTCTATCAATTTCTTACTTCTATAAGGCAACCAGATGGAAACTTGTTATCAGACTCAAAAGGAAACATTACTTCACATTTAATAGGACTTTCTTATAGAATACCAAAACTGATGGGAAAAAGAATGAATCTTGCATTTTGCTTTGATGGAAAGGTACCAAAACTAAAAGAAGAAGAAAGGGAAAGAAGAAAAGAGCTAAAAATAGAAGCTGAGAAAAAATACAAAGAAGCAGTAAAAAAGAAAGATTTAGTAGAAATGAAAAAATATGCAGCAAGAACAACGAGATTAACAAAAGACATGATAGAAGAAGCAAAAAAACTTTTAGAAGCATTCGGCATACCTGTTATTGAATCACCATCAGAAGCAGAAGCTCAAGCATCCCATATAGTAAAAAACAAGGATGCCTTTGCCATAGCCACAAATGACGCTGATGCCCTTATTTTTGGTGCACCAAAACTAGTAAGAAACCTTAACATAGTCGGAAAAAGAAAAAAAACAAGAAAACTGGCCTATGAAACAGTAAAACCAGAAATTGTTGATTTAGCAGAAAATCTAAATCACATGGGAATAGACAAAGATCAATTAATAGCCCTCTCAATGCTAGTCGGAACAGATTATAATATTGGCGGAATAAAAGGCATAGGCCCAAAAAACGCATTAAAACTGGTAAAAAAACATAAATCGGATTTAGACACCTTATTCAAAGAAGCCAAATGGGATGATTGCTTTAAATTCTCTTGGACAGATGTTTTTTATCTAATCAAAAAAATGCCTGTTACAAATAAATATAAATTACAATGGAAAAACATTAATAAAGACAAAATACTGAAAATTCTGGTAGATAAACATGATTTCTCAGAAGAAAGAGTTAACAACACTTTAAACAAACTGCTAAAAGAAACAGAAAAGAAAAAGCAGAAAGGATTAAAAGATTTCTTTAAATAAAATGCCAACTCTGAAACAAGCATTAAAAAACAAACTAACAAAAAAACAGCTTGAATTAGTTCCCTCTTCATATGATACGGTAGGCGATTTAGCAATCTTTTCAGATATCCCAAAAGAATTAAAAAACAAAGAAAAAATGATAGCACAAGCTTTACTAGAGCTAAACAAACACATCAAGGTAGTTCTAAAAAAAACCAAAAAATATTCAGGTAAGTTTAGAACCCCAAAATTAAAAATCATAGCAGGAGAAAAAAGAAAAGAAACAGAACTAAAGGAAAACAATGTAAGGCTCAAACTAAATCCCGAAAAGGCATATTTCTCAGTAAGATTAGCAACAGAAAGAAAAAGAATAAACCAATTAGTAAAGCCAAATGAATTAGTATTAGTAATGTTTTCTGGCATTGGCCCTTATTCAATATGTATTGCAAAAAACGCAAAACCAAAAGAAGTTTATTCAATAGAGATTAATCCAGAAGCATGTAAATATCAAAAAGAGAATATTCTATTAAATAAAATTAATAATATCAAACTATTCAAAGGAGACGTCAGAAAAATTATCCCTAAATTAAATAAAAAATTTGACAGAATTCTAATGCCCTTACCAAGAGGAGCAGAAAACTACTTAGACATAGCCATAAAAGCAGCGAAAAAGAACACAATAATACATTTCTATGATTTCTTACACGAATCTGAATTCCAAAAAGCAAATGAAAAGGTAAACAAAGCCTGCAAAAAACTGAAGAAAAAATACAAAATTCTTAATTTAGTAAAATGCGGTCAATTCGGCCCAGGAATCTATAGAATCTGTGTTGATTTTAAGGTAATCTAAAAGATAACCTTATAAACTAATTTATATTCTGATTATTTTGGCGTGTGCAATGAAACTAGTGAACACCCTCTGACGCAAGGATGATGAACAGTAAGTAACTGAGGAGCACACGCTGTTTTTTCTTAGAATTAGTTGTATAAAAAAGAATTTTATTGTTGGGGGAGGGGCACGCACCTTAGTTATGCCTTAGTGGGGAGGCCCAAAGAAAAAACGAAGTTTTTTCTAACCAAAATATCTCAAATAATCCTCTCCTTCTAGTTTCTCCTCATGCTTAACTTTCTCTATAGCTTTAATTAAATCTTCCTTCGTAACATTAGTCCTATTATTTCTTATTGCAAAATAACCTGCTTCTGTGCAGACAGCATGAATCTCAGCTCCAGAGAAATTCTCCATCTTATTAATCAAAACCTTAACATTCAAGCCTTTCTCTAGAGTCATATTCCTGCTGTGAATCTTAAATATCTCTAATTTAGCCTCTTTGTTAGGTATAGGCACCTTAATCAATCTGTCTAATCTTCCGGGCCTTATAATAGCAGGGTCTAAAATATCCTTTCTGTTGGTAGCTCCAATTACTTTAACATTATCTAAAGGATCAAAACCATCCAGCTCAGCTAATAGCTGCATAAAAGTTCTATTTACCTCTCTCTCACCGCTTGTCCCAATCTCCATTCTTTTAGCAGCCAAGGCATCTAACTCATCAATAAAAACAATAGCAGGCCCCTTCTTTCTTGCCATTTCAAATATCTCTTTAACTAACTTAGCACCTTCTCCAATAAACTTCTGAACTAATTCAGCAGCAACTATCTCAATAAATGTTGAATCAGTTGAATGAGCAACAGCCTTAGCTAATAAAGTCTTACCAGTTCCAGGAGATCCATACAACAAAATGCCTTTTGGCGGTGAAATCCCGACCTTCTTAAACAACTCTGGCTTTTTTAATGGCAATTCAATAACCTCTTTTATTTCATTTATCTGATTATCTAATCCTCCAATGTCCTTCCAAGTTAATGTTGGCTTCTCTACTATAACAAATTTCTCAACATTAAACTTCCTTGTTATAGGAACCTTCTTAATTATAGTCAAATTCTTCTGCTCCGCTAGAACCATATCCCCCGGCTTTAGCTTCTCACAACCATCAGAAATATTAACACAAAACTGATTACCATTAGGAATAGATATAACAGCTGTTTTTTCATTAACTTCTCTAACCTCGCAAACCATCAGAGGAGGTGATTTTAGTTTCTCTACTTCCTGCCTTAATTTATTAACTGTTTCTTTCAAAATTCTGTTTTCTTCTTCTAATTGCGTTGAGCTAGTAGTATACCTATAAATAACACTATCCAGAATACTCCTATCATTCGTCTCAGATGGTGCCATAATTTATATAGTTTAATACATCTTTAAAAATGTTTGGATTTCAAAGAATTAATTTTCCCTTATCCATAATCTTCTTCTCATCAACAAAAATATCCGGCTTCTTCACCAAACAGTCTATATGCAGCCCAACATCAACCTTGCCCCCAAAACCAGTGTTATTGCCTAAAGCAATATGGCATGTTCCCATAACTTTCTCGTCCTCCAGCATATTCCCTGTTATCTTGGCTTTATCGTTCATTCCTATACCAAATTCTGCAATATTTTTTCCTTCCATACCAAAATTATCTAATTGCTCCATAAATTTTCTCGCACTTTTTGCTCCAATTATTTCTTTAGCATATCCTCCCTCCACAAAAATCCTAACTGGCTTGTCCACCTTGCCTATTCCTCCAATAGAGCCGTCAATAATAAAAACCCCTTCTGCACTTTTTTCAACAGGAGCAATAAAAGATTCCCCATCAGGCAAATTCCCGTATTTTCCCCTTTCTGTAAAAATACCGCTTGTCCTTCCATGGGCTTTTCTTCCTTTAATGCTAAACTCCAGATTAGTTCCTCTTCTGCTTGATACCTTTACCTTATTCCCTTTGTCCAATATATCACTTATCTTTGCAATTCTTTTATGCATCTTTTCATAATCAACATTTATTGCTCTCCTTAGCATATTCTCGCTTGCATCAGGTAAAGTGGCAATTCTCGCTCCTTTTTTACAGGCATTCTTCCTCGCTTTGGTATGTGTCAAAGATTTTGTAGTAACAATTACTTCAACATCATAATTAAGCATCCTTCTTGCTATATCAGAAGGCGGCTCTTCTCCATGCACTTTACCGATGGGAATATTAACAATGTCTATATAATCTGTAAAACTCCTGCCAATATTAAAGAATAAGTCAGCTAAACTTTTCTTATTTTTATCAAAGATAATCAGAACCCTTTCTTTCTTTTTAACAGCAAGATTTATCCTGAAAATATTTTTGATAGCATGTTCTAATTGATTCATGCAACAAATTCCCCCTTCTTCAAAACATGATAAATCTTCTTGTTTTTATCAACACCATAGATATCCAATTTCTGCCTTGGAGCATTAACAACAATATCCCAATGATACATTGTCTTTCTGTCAGGCTCAAAACCTAAACCCAAAGCAACATGAATCATTCTTGCTATCTTTTCATTAACAATAAGATAATTACAAGGCTTTGCCTTGGGATTAGTATTAACAGCAAACTCCCCAATATTCCAAAAATTCTTTTTGTAAATCTTAATTATCTCCTTAGGTAAACTGCCATTTTTATCAATATCATTAAGCTTTTGCCTTGCTTCTTTTCTTTCTCTTGTCATAACCTCCTTTATCCTCTTTGGAGCCTTAATTACTTTATACTTATTCCCACTAAATTCAACAATTATTGGCGACTTTTCAGGTATTACATAACTTCTGTCGATATTAATAACAACATCTCCTATCATCATTCCATATACAGTTTCAGGTGTTACAAAAGTTTCACCAGAAGGAAAATTAGCATATGAACCTGCTTTTACCTTTGTTCTTTTGTAATACTCTCTATCTAGAATTGTTCTCACATCAGAGTCTTGCGCAGTAAACAACCTTCTTTTTTCATCCTTATCAACCAAATTAACAGTAAAGTCTGTCTTATGTCCATCCACCACCTTCCCAACAACCCTTATATACTCACATTTATTGAAGATATCCCTTATCTTTTCACTTCTCTTCCTCAATTTAATATAATTAAGATTACAAGTTTCAATAAAAATATCTATGGGTAATGTCTCCGTAACAGCATACCTCATCATAGGATCTCTTTTCTCTAAAGCAGTTTGTGGCTCATATCTGTCCTTAAGCATAAGCTGTCCAGGAGAGCTCCATCTTGTTTTTTTATCTAAAGAAGGATACCCTATCGCATCCCCAAAAAAATGCTTTCCATAATAACCTTTAGCATGTATCCCAAAACCTGCCTGTGTATGATCCATCCTGTCAATTTTCATTATCTTAGAGAATTCTTTATATTTCTTAAAAACCTCCTCATCAACGTCCTTGCTTAATTCACAGCCCCTCAAAGTAGTAACCAGCTCAGCAGTTCTTACAGGCTTAGCCAATATAGAAAATCTATCTGAAGAAGCCCCAACTCTTAAATTAACCCCTAACCTCTTCGCGGCAAGAGCCATAGCCATAACTATAGAGTAAGAATCAAGATAATCCTCCAATGGTAATTCCGTATGTTTCTCAGCAGGCACTAAAACAAACGATACACCTACTTTCTCTCCTTTCTTCAAATTATAGCCTTGTTTCCATATCTTAGAAGCAGTCTCTAATAATTCTTTCCACTTATATCTTCTATGCCATTTATATTTATACATTAGCTCCATTGTCCCAGAAAAACCTTTCTCTTCTGCTTTAATAATTATGTCAGGACTCTTAAAAATTTCCTTAAACACCTTTGTTTTTGTCCTTTTATTCACACTCTTAATAAAAACTTTCAAAGCTTTTACCTTTTTTGTGTTTAGTTTCTTTTTCATCCAATCATCATAAACATACCAAATACCTTTTAAAATCTCTAAATTAGTGCTGTTTTCGTCTATAATCATAACATGCACGTCCCCTTCCAAATTATGAATAGCCCTAGACAAAGGAGCAATAGAATAAAAAGCCTTATTCTGTTTAAGATTGAGAATAACAAAAACCACTTTATCTTTTACCTTGCCTTTTAACCTTTTTGTGTAATAATCCACCTTGGCATTAAATGTATTTATATTGTATTTCATGTTAAAGTCCCTTTTAATCAACTATTAATAAATCTTTTGGAAAAAGCTTTGCTTTTTCCAAACGCACGGAAAAATCGCTCTGCGATTTTTTGTGCCCTAAAAATCCAAAGGATTTTTTTGGGTTTAAAAATCAAAGATTTTTAAAACTTTCCCTACTTTTGTAAGAATTTCAACTTTATCTTTAGTAACTAATACATCATCTTCAATCCTTATCCCAAAATTCTTTAAATAAATTCCTGGCTCAATAGTAAAAATAGAATTCTCTTTAACCTTATGCTTTGATTTTTCCGTCAAATCAGGAAATTCATGAATCTTAACCCCAAAACCATGCCCCAAACCATGTGTAAAATATCTGCTATATTCGCCCAAACCCTTCTTCACATAAATAAACAATTCAGAGCACTTCTTTCCTAGCTTAATTTCTTTTATTACATTTCTTTGTATGCTTAATAAAAAATTGTATATCTCTACCTCCTTTTTTGAAGGCTTACCTAAATAAATAGTCCTTGTAGTATCAGTACAATAATTCCTATACCTAATCCCAAAATCAATTACGCAAAATCCCTTCTTTAATTTAGTATCTTCAGTATTATGGTGTGCTTTGCTGGAATTAACACCAGAGGCAACTATAGTAGGAAACGCCATCCCACAATTTTTCTTTTTTGCTTCATACTCCAAAAAAGCCTTAACCTCTGCTTCTGTCTTAAATTTCTTAAAATTTTTAAAACATTTCCTCAAAATATCATCAGAAATCCTACATCCTTTTTTTATTATCTTAATCTCTTCCTTTGTTTTTTGCTCTCTTAACCCATAAGGCTCTTTTCTTAGATCAACCAATCTTGCTTTCTTAAAGTTCTTTTTCAAATAATCTCTCAACAATAAAGTAAATTCTTCTTTATTCACCCCTATCTTCTTACCCCTTATATTATTCTGTTTTACCTTTTCTCTGATAAATTCAAATAATCTCTTCCTTTTTGGAGGAGAATAAACCCTCAACCCAGATTCTCTGGCTTTTTTAACTTCCATTTTTGAAACAATAAGAAAAGGCCTTTTATTTTTTGGTATAATTAAAGCCCCAACACCATTATAACCAGAAAAATAAGCCATATCATAATCAAATATTGCAAAATCTATATTTACAGATATAAAAAAATCAATCCTTTTTTTCTTTAAAATTCCCTGAAATTCATTTATCCTCACCATAAACAACAAAATATATAAACTCTATATTTAAATATTGTGCTATGAAGAAATTAAAATTAAAAAATGGTTTAACAATAATCCTGGAAAAAAAACCAGTAGAAACAATAACAATACAGGCAACAGTTAAAACTGGTTCTAATAAAGAGAATAAAAAAAATAATGGCATTTCACATTTTATAGAACACATGCTTTTCGAAGGCACTAAAAAAAGACTAAACTCAAGAATTATCTCTAATGAAATAGAATCTCTTGGAGGAGAACTAAATGCATATACATCTAACGAAAGAACCTGTTTCTACATTAAACTACCAAAAAAACACGCAGACAAAGCATTAGATATAACCTCTGATATCTTGCAAAACCCCCTATTCAACAAAAAAAACATAGAAAAAGAAAGAAAAATTATTTTAAAAGAAATAAACTTACATAAAGATGAGCCCCGCTTTCACCAGTGGATACTATTTACCGGAGTATTATTCAAAAAACATCCTGCAAAACTGCCAACTTATGGAACAGTGGAAGCAGTCAAAAAAATAAGAAGAAACGACATACTAAATTATTACAATAAGTATTATACCCCAAATAATATCATTATATCAATAGTAGGAAATTTCAATAAAAATATAGTCAATAAAATAAAATCTCAATTTAAAAATTTTAAACCAAAAAAACTGCCAAAAACAATAACAACTGAAGAACCAAAACAAAACAGAGTAGAAATAAAAAAAGAAAAAAGAAAAATCCTAAGCTCTTACATGGTCATGGGCTATAAAACCCTCCCAAGAACAAACAAAGATTCCTATACTTTGGATGTTACTAGATCAATCCTGGGAAGAGGCCAGTCAGGAAAAATCTTTGATGAAATCAGAAATAAAAGGGGCTTGGCTTATGAAGTCGGAGTCCATCACGATCCTTGTAGTAACTATGGGTTTTTTGCTGTCTATTTAAACACAGATAAAAAGAACATCAAAAAAACCATTCAATTAATCCTGAAGGAATTCAACAACCTGAAAAACCTGACCAAAAAAGAGCTAAAAGAAGCAAAAGGCTTTCTCACAGGCCAGCATATATTACAAAACGAAGACACAAGAGAGTTAGCAGATGAACTGGGGTATTGGGAAAGCATAAAAGATGCTAAATTATTAAATAGTTATATCAAGCAAATAAATAAAGTCGCTAAAAAAGATATTTTAAGAGTAGCTAGGAAATATCTAACAAAAAATTATACATTAGCTATTGTAGAGCAAGAATAATCAAGAATAAGCCTCTTTTACCAATCTCTCCTTTTCTTTCATTCCTTTCCTAACAGGCTCAACTAATTTATCCAATTCCTCAACCAAAGCAGCTTTAAGATCCATCGGATGCAATTTCTTACCCCCAAAATCTCTTTCCAACTCATTATAAGAAGAATAACTTACATCTCCCCCAAACTTCTCAGGTCGTTTAATAACTAACTTCTCCTTATTGTCTTCCTTTAGAACCATAATAACATATTTAAAAAAAGCCAAAACACCATTATTCTCTATCTCACCTTCAGGACAAAAAGCCTTATTTATTTTACTTTTAATCTCTTCTTTTGAAGCCAATATATCAATTTTAGACTCCTCAACAGAAGCGCTCATCTTCTCTCCTTTCAGCCCAGGCAGCATAGGAGTCATTATCTCAACCCTTGAATTATATCCTAACTTAGGTAGATTCTCTCTTGCAAACATCAACAATTTCCTCTGGTCTATCCCCCCATACTGGCAATCAACCTTCAGGTATTCCTCATCCAAAGCCTGCATTATAGGATAGATAAACCCGCTAAGCTTAGGCTCATCCCCAAATCTTACAACTTCAGAAGCAGCCCTTTTGCATCTTGTTAATGTATTCCATGCACTTAACCTTAACATATCCCTGACATAATCCTTTTCTAACTGAAAATCACTTCCCTTAACAAACTCCAGATTCCTTATATCAGCCTTAACAGATTTTAACATAGCAGAAAGAACTTCTTTATAATATTTAACTCTCTTATCCAATAACTCAAAAGGAGCCTTTCTGTCATCTAAATGAGCATGCAAATCAGCTATTAATATCTTAAACCTAAAACCCGCTTGTAAAAAATCCCTTATTTTAATAATAGGAACAAAATAACCAATATGTATCTTTCCAGTACAAGCCATCCCAATATAAGCACAAGGCATCTTCTTGGTTTTCAATAATTTGTCTAGCTCTTCCTCTGTAACAATCTCCCCCGTGTTTCTCTTTACCAAATCTAACCTCTCGTTTATACTCATTACAAAACAAAAAACCATATAAATATAAAAAGCTTACCATAATTGGACTATTGCAAAATGATATCTGTATCAACCCTCTCATCTTATATGTACTGTCCAAGAAAACTCTATCTCCAATACGTTCTTAAACTAACAGAGCCCCCAAAAGAAGCCTTGCTCAAAGGCTCCATCAGGCACAAAACCTATGAAAACATAAACCTGGCAGAAGAAGAACTGGTAAAAAGCATAAAAAAAGGCACAACCCTAAAAGACCTGAAAGGAAGATATCATCAAAAATACAGAGAAATTCTATTACAAGTAATAAAGCAAAACAAAGAAGACCTAAGACAATTTAACATCTTACCTCAAGATTTATTCAAAAATGTGTGGCCTTTAATCCTTGCAGAATCAGAAACAAGAGCCAGCATAGTCTACAACTTCATTCTAAAACACAAGGTATTTGGAAAAGAGCTATGGGAAAAACTAACACCAAAAATAGAATCAGAGCTAAGAATAGAATCAGAAAAATTAGGATTAAAAGGCGTTATAGACCAAATTGAAATTTACAAAAAAGGATTCGTACCTATAGAGCTAAAAACAGGAAAATCCCCAAAAGAAGGCATTTGGCCAGGCCATAAAATCCAGCTTATAGCATATGTCTTATTAATGGAAGAAAAATTCAACACAGAGATAAAGGAAGGATTTGTTAATTACTTAGACACACAAGAAAAACGCCATATTGCTTTAAATCCTTTCATGAGAATAGAAGTTAAAGAACTAATAGAAAAAGTAAACAACCTATTAAAATCAGATAAAATACCTGACTTTGAAAAAAACCAGAATAAATGCTTCAATTGCGGCTTAAAAGAAGATTGCTATAATGAAAAAAAGTTAAAAGAGATGATAAAAAAGAATAAGACTACTAAAAAGTAAAAAACAAAAAGTTTATATATAACATAACCTATTCGTCTGTATAATAATATGCATATTAATGACATTTCAATATACTTAAAGGGGGATTATAATGGCTGAAGAAGATAAAAAATTTTCAAAACAGTTAATAGGCAAAACCGTAGTCTCTAAAACAGGCAAACGCTTCGGAGAAGTTGGAGACATAATATTTGAAACAAGATCAGGAGAGCTAATCCATATAATCCTCAAAAACCCGACATCATACACAGAAAAACTAGAGCTGGAAAAAGACAAAGAAAACAATATCTTAATCCCTTTCTCTGCAGTCATAGCAGTAGGTGATTTCTTAGTAGTTGCTGAGGAGGATATAATCTGACGAACGCAACTAAAAAAAAGCGCAGCTTTTTTTGTGGTTGCAGAGGAAGACATAATCTAAAAATTTTCTTCTTATTTAAAAACAATTAATTATTTAAAGTAGTATTCTTTCCATCTCCTTATGGCAGAACAAGAACATGCAATCTGGACTGAAAAATACAGGCCCCAGGATTTCTCTGAAATTAAAGGCCAAAAAGAAATAGTAACTAGAGTAAAAGCATTTGTCCAGCAAAAAAACATGCCCCACCAGCTTTATTCAGGACCTGCGGGAGTTGGGAAATCAACCTTGGCAATAGTAGTCGCAAAAAAGCTGTTTGGCCATGAATGGCGCCAAAACTTTCTCGAGCTAAACGCCAGCGACGAAAGGGGTATTGATATAGTAAGGGTAAAGGTAAAGGATTTCGCAAGAACAAAAGCAATTGGCGATGTTCCGTTCAAAATAATCTTCTTAGATGAATGTGATGCATTAACAAGAGAAGCTCAACAAGCATTAAGAAGAACAATGGAAAACTTCACTACGACATGTCGCTTTATCTTATCATGCAATTATTCAAGTAAGATTATCGACCCTATCCAAAGCAGATGCGCTATCTTCCGCTTTAAGCCAATAGACAAAAAAGATTTGCATCAAATTATTGATAAAATTGCAAAAGACGAACACCTGAAAATAGCAGAAAAGGCAAAAGAGGCATTAATAGAAATCTCAGAAGGTGACTGCAGAAGACTGGAAAACATAATGCAAAGCTGTGCAGCCATCTCAAAAAATATAACAGAACAGCTCATTTACGATCTGTCATCTGTTGCAGAGCCAAAAGAAGTCAAAGAAGTGCTAAAGCTGGCACTAGAAAATAAATTTGTAGAGGCAAGAAATAAACTATTAGACACAATGCTTAACCATGGTCTGTCTGGATTAGACATAATAAAACAAATACAAAAACAAATACTGGACCTAGAAATTGACAACAAAACAAAGATGGACCTGATAGAAAAATGCGGGGAAATAGAATTCAGAATGACCGAAGGTTCTGATGAATATATCCAACTCGAAACATTATTGGCTCAGTTTACTTTGGCTGCTTCTAAGTAAAGTCCAGTTTATCAAATATAAAACTCTTTTTCATCACTAGTTTTGGTAGTCATTCCACATCAAAAAGTCTACTAATTTACTACTATAAAATGGAAAAAACCGAAAGATTTAAATATTAAACCAAATCTTTTATATCTAAAATAGGAAGATAAAAAATGAGAAAAACACTTATAGCATTATTAATTGCTGCACTTGCGACTGGAGGATGTAGAAATGAACAACCAACAAATTCTTCAAAAAAACCAGATACAAATACAACAGTAACAGCTGCTGAATTTGAAAGCAATGATGCTCTGAATTATTTTGTAGACACAGTCGGCAATCAAGATGGAGTTTCAGGTCGATTAGAAGGAGACTATCTTAGATTAAAATTAAATGAAGGAGATAGATTTTATATTATAACTGCACCAGATTTCAAGTCATTTAATCCACCCTACTCAAAGTATCATAGCATTGGCAGAATTTATACTTCTATTGACGAACTAAAAGCTGATGACAGATCAACAAAAGATAGAGGGGTACTTGTAATGCCGGATAAAGAAGTTGGAATATTGGAATTTAATAGAGATGGTAAAATAACCAATGCTTGGCGTACTAAAGGTTATATCTCCAGAGTGCAATGGGTACAAGTACCTATACCAAACATCGATTATGAAGGAGAAATGCTGAACAGATTGCTAGAAGCACATTTATCCCATAATAATATTTCTTTAAAGAAATAATAATAAATAAAAGAATTAAGTAGTATGCTTGACCAAAACATTAACCTCTTTATGCTCTTTATAATCATATACAGCTTTAATATTAACCTTCTTCTCAAAATCCTTACCCTGTAAATCAGGAGCACTTATATCCTGTGTACATCTAATCATCCTCTTACCGCTATATAATGTTGTATAACCAGTTGTATCTGTCCCATCACTCAAGCCAGAACAGCTTAAACCTTCTAAACCGCTGTCTATCTCTATCCATACCTTATTCTTGTCTATTGTTTCATCACTACAATCACTCTCTAACTTAGATACTAAACCGCTGCCTCTTTGCACTACTTCAAAAGAAAAGGTTATTTTATCTGTTCCAGCAACACTCTCCTCGAAATTTTCTATTTTAACAGGAGCAGATGAACATGCAACACTCTTACCTTCAGTAACCTTGCATACCTCATCCTTTGTTTTTGTCAAATCATCCAAAACACACAAATCAGCCTGGGCTATTGTTCCATAAACATAGCATAAATTAGCCCTTATCCTGTATTCATTATTAGCCTTCAGCACATCCATAAAATTAAATCCAGGAAAAGTCACATATGTTACTGTCCCAGGTACTGTATTCCCCTCAGAGTCGATATACGATTTCTCTAAATCCTCATCAGGATTCTTTACAATTTCCGGATTATTAAAATCAGGAGGATAAAAACCAGCTAAACTAACAGTAATCTTATCCTTTGGGACATCATACTCTCCCTTATTCTCAACATTTAAAGCCACCTCAAATGGATAACTCCCGCCATCATAAGCCTCTGCCGGAGGACTGCCCTCAATAAAATTAAAGGCTATAGCATTAGTCCCTCCGATAAACGGCTTTGAAAATGTTGTATCAACATTCTCCTCACATCCAACCAAAACAAACAACCCAACAATCAAAAATAAAATAATCATTTTCTTCATTTTATCATCCTCCTGAAATTATTTTTATTATCTAAATGAGACTTCTTCAAAAACCTCAATATCCCTTTCTATCGAGGTTGTATAACCATAACTTAATATTATATTTAATGGAGTTACATAAGCCTTTCCTCCAGCAACAGACTTATCCAATCTGCAGAAAATATAACCTTCATCATCAATTAACTGAACATCCCTTCCTATCGTTGGCCTGCATTCTGTCATTCTTATGTTCCCTACTCTTATATCCTCTATTCTGACTAAATTCATATCCCTCCAGTCATATCCTTCGTTCGGGTTCTGGTCTATATCACTTTCCAAAATCACTAAACCATCTCTGGAATTTTGGAGGTATATCTTAAACAAAATATCAGTACCGGTTACATCCTCTTCTACTCTAGTTACAGCAATAGGAGCTCCTTGGCTCCCCACACCAGAACCAACGCTTCCTCCTTTTCCACTTCCTCCTCCAGAACCCACAGCACCATAATCTCCAATTTCACAAACCTTTTCCCTTACTCTTGTGCTTCTTGGCTCAGGATCAACGCATATCATAGGATTAGCTATTGTTTTGTATAGATAAGAAGCAGTTACAATAAGTCTTGGCCTGTAATAAGGCATACCTTGCGGTAAATCACCAACATCAATTTGAAACTCAACACCACTATACCCCCCATCCCTGTTATAAACGCTCTTGCCTTCTAGCTCATATCCGTCAAGATCAACACCTTGCGAAATACTCGACCCTCTTCGGGGGTATATTTTCAAAATTCTTTCATCATGACCCCCTACCCATAATTTGCCTCTAAACTCCTCTACCTCGTCTGCTTGCGGAAATGCTCCCTTATTCCTTACCTCAACCATGAACCTTACATCCCTGTCATTCTCATATAATTCTGTAGGCATGTTAGTGGGAAAATTTAACTCTAAGCCCTGTGTACCTGTCCTGTAATTATATTCCCTTGGCTCATCTACATCTGCTCTCCTGCATCCAGAACTAAACAAAATAAGAATCATAAAAATAACTATCAAAACACCCTTTTTTACCATTTTGACCATTTAATAATACTCCTAATTATTTTATTATATAAACTTTGTGGTTTAAGCATAGCGAACTACAAAGGTTTAGAAATTCTATTTCCAAAACTTTGTGGTTTCATTAAACCGCTTAATGTGTAACTACCTTCTTAATCCTTACCTCTCTTGATATTGTATCCGTGTAACCATAATCCAAAATTATATACAAGGGAGAAGAAAATATACCTTTCTTTTCATCAAATCCCTCTTCATAAGAACATCTTACTATGTCTTGTTTTTGTTTTAAAATTATAGTGCCATCATCACGCGTACCTTCTTTTATAAAATCGCAGTCAAGCTTATTTTCCTCATCCATAGTTGATATATAAGCCTTTACATTTATATTATTCCACTCTGTATAATTTATAGGTCTCGAAGAACACGCATCTTCAACCTTGTTCTCCTTAACCACTTCCCCTTTTCCTATATTCTTAACAGTTATAATAAAATTAGGCTTTATCACAGAAGGATTATCCTTCTTGGGCACCATTTCGCTCTCTATCTTGGTCACAGCAACAGGCGCACCCTGAGAACTTAATGTTAATGTCTTTACTTTACAAGGCCTTTCTTCAGGTCTTTTCTTAAAACCATAAACATCTGTGTCTATACAAACAGTCTCTACAGCTTTTGTTTGATATTTATAGCACGCTGTTATCGAAATTAAAGAATCATGGTATTCGCTTTGCGGATCTGTTTTACTCAAATCCTTTGTATTGGCAGTAAATGTAATAACTTCTTCCTCCCCTTTTGGATATTCTATATTCTTACCTTTTAAATCGAATTGTATATGCTCAGGATCCCTAAAATTAACCTTTCCATTAATAGATTTTAAAGAAACTTCATCAAGCCCCATATAATCCTTCTCCAAGCTTATTGACAAATAACCCCTCTGTGTGCCCTCATGCATATCAGAAGCCCCTATATCATAAGCTCCTTTATTATACAGCCTTAAACCAATAGGTAAAACACTATTTTCAAAAATTTCAATAGGAGGTGCATTTTCAAAAAATTCCATCTCTAACCCTTCTTTTCCGATATAAATATCTTTGCTTGTGATAGTAGGAGTATAACCCTCATTGCCCCCCTTACATCCACATATAAATAATAAAATCACTAACGTTATAATTATTTTTTTTGCTTGCATTTTTAATATGTTATCCCCTCCAGATCTGCTTTCGCTTTATCAATTGCTTCGTGATATCTGGTATCAATAATACCTAGCTGATAATTATCTTCCATATATTTACTGATAATTTCAAATCTTCTTTTTACTTCGTCAATCTTCACAATAAATGCTGATTTTTTGCCGTTGAGTTGTTCCTTTTTAGCTGGATCCTCTAAATCTGTTTTTAAATTAACCTTTGCATTTTCAAATATTTTTACTACATCTGTAATTTTATTAACTATTTTATTTTCTCCAGATTCTATATAACCTATTTTGTTGTCTTTATATTGGCATTCTTCAGATAATTTTTGGATGGATTTTAAAGTCTCTTCATCTACTTTATATCCTTTTGCTTTAAGTGAAGCACTAATTTTTGTTTCATTTGTTTGTCCTTCTGCGCATAATTCATTTAGAACAATATAGCTATCTATAAATTCAATAGAATCATCTATATCGCTAATAGTCCTTTCATATCCTCTTAACCTATTACTCCCAATTGGAGCATTATTACACGTATAACCTTTTCCAATGGTCTCCCCCTTTGGCACACCGCATTTGTCATCTTCATTATTGCATATACATCCATCCCCATCATCACATACTGTCTCACAATCCAGCAATACTCTTTTTTCTCCAGGAACAGCTTTAACATAAACGCTTGTGGATTTCTCTATTTCATAAATATAATCAACACTCGCTCTATAATAATAAATAGCCACAGGAGTATTTCCTAAAATCTCAGAAGTCTTTCCAGCAGGTATACTTATTGAACATCTCCAGGATTTATAGGCATCAATGGGTGTTTTGATTTTCTTAATCTCCTCTTCCCTCATCAAATATACCGAATACCCTTCCATATCCTCCTCTTTCATTTCAAAATCACTCCTGCAATAAAAATCTCCATCTTTCTCAATTTCTAAGTCTTTAGGAACCTGAATTGTCAAATTTGTTATATTCTTTATTCTGCCGTTCCATTGGGGTTGTACCGTTACACCTATATAACTATATCCATCTTTTGTTGTACTCAACCCAACAGGAGGATCAACAGTACCCATACCTAATTTTACCGGCCCATTCGTATATATTGCCTTGGGCTTTTCATCAATTCCATATTGCCTTAATGGATCAATATTATCTTTTCTCAAAGCCCTCATTCTTTCGATATCAATAAAATACGTCTTCAAATAACCCAATGTTTCAAAATTAAATTCTGCTTTTACTTTAATACTATTTGTTCCGGCTTTTAATTGCCCTCCAATAAACCTACATTCAAAAGGTATCTCCTCTAATCTTTCTATTTCATAACCTTTCTTAGGATCATTTAAATATTCAGGATTAGCTAACTTATCAGGAACTATCTTTCCTTTTACACCATCAGCTTCACAACTCATATAGATATAAACTGGTTTATCTAATGTTTTTGCCTTTAAATCACCCCAAACAACAACTTCTTCATTCTGGTAAAACTGCTTATCCGCAGCCTCCAGATTATCTATATTAACC